>Ga0193707_1000685_pt1 | contig 11923 bp, 12 predicted proteins | sample U3c2metaG_FD_143043 | JGI IMG/M metagenome (GOLD analysis project Ga0193707, IMG submission 143043) | Soil microbial communities from a riparian zone of the East river system, Colorado, United States - U3c2 | ecosystem: Environmental > Terrestrial > Soil > Riparian zone | place: USA: East River...
ATCACACCCTTGCCACCACAACCAGACGGCTAACCGAATGACGTTGGGGTTAGAGGAGGTCGAGGAAGCGGGCCGGGACGGGGGAACGGTTGTCGGGGGACCAGGCTACGGAGAGTTGCCACGGCGGGAGGTCGTCGGACAACTCGCGGTAGACGACCGCGTCCGGGTTGGACGGCGGGGTCGGGCTGATCAGCAGTGAGACCCCGAGCCCGGCGGCGACGACGAGCGGCACGATGGTCTGCACGTCGGCCGCCTCCTGCGCGATCCGCGGTATGAACCCGGGCCGCCCGGCAGAATCCGACGATCGTGTCGTGCACCGCCGGCCCGCTGGGCCGCGAGTAGAACACGAACTCTTCTGCCGCGAGCTCGGCCAGCCGGATCCGCTTCCGCCGCGACAGCCGATGCCGCGCCGGCAGCACCACCGCCAACGGATCCGCCGCCGCCACCCGCGAGACCAGTCGAGGCGCCAGTTGTACGACGGCTGTCCCACCCGCGGCCCCCGGACGCAGCCGACCAACGTCGATCCGGCCGTCACGCAGGGCCTCGGTCTACCGGATCGTCGTCGAGGTTTCCAGGTCCAGAGTCACTTCCGGATAGGCCCGCCGGAACGCGCCCAGCATCGCGGCAGTGTCTCGAAGGTCGCGGACCGGACGAAGCGCAGGCGGAGCGTCCCGAGCTCACCACGTTGGGTCCGCTGCGCCGCGCGTACCGCTTCGTCGGAGCGGCGGAGCAGATCCTGCGCCTCGGCCAGGAAGGTCACCCCGGCCGCGGTCAGCACGAACCGCCGGCGGATCCGGGCGAGCAGTTCCACCCCGAGATCGTGCTCGAGCGCCGCGATCTGCCGGCTGAGTGACGGCTGGGTGAGATGCAGCCGGGTCGCCGCCCGCCCGACGTTGAGCTCCTCGGCCACCACCACGAACGACCTGAGCTGCCGCAGTTCCATACCTACGATCATGGACCACACGCATCAACTCTGCGAAGAACTTTCATTGGACGTATCACCGTGCGGATTCCTACTGTCGAAGGGTCGAAAGGAAACACCGTGCGCTACGTCCCCTTCTCCGTCATCAAATCGATCCACGAGCAGACTCACTCCACCATGCCGGACGCACCGCTCCAGCCGCACGTCCCGCGCCGCCACCCGTTCCGCGCCGTACGGCGCCTCCTGCAACGCAAGGCCGTCACCGAAGCGGCACCGCCCGCGCTGACGCTGGTCATCCCCGACCTGTCCACCGATCAGCTGTGCGAAGCTGAGGTTTGTGATCGAGGTACGACGCCTGCGGGTGTTGCGCGCGCTTGCTGACCACGCGACCGTGACCGCGGCCGCCGAGGTGCTGCATCTGACGCCCTCGGCGGTCTCCCAGCAACTGGCCGCGCTGGAATCCGAGGTCGGCCAGGAGTTGCTCGAACGCCGCGGCCGCCGGGTCGCGATCACCTCGGCCGGCCGCCTGCTGCTCGCCCACGCCGACACCATCCTGACCGAGGTCGAGCGCGCCGAAGACGCGATGCGCCTGCACGCGAACGGCACCACCGGCGAGGTCCGCGTCACCGCGTTCGCGACCGCGATCAGCCTGCTCGTCGCTCCCACTCTCACCCGCCTCCGCGAGATCAGCCCCGGCCTCCACCTCGTCGTCCGCGACGCCGAAGGGCATCAAGGCATCACCCAGCTGCTCGACGGTGACGCCGACCTCGCGATCGCGGTCGAGCACCGCGGCTCGCCCCGCCCCGACGACCAGCGGCTGATCCGGATCCCCTTGTACGCCGAGCCTTTCGTCGCCGTCCTCCCGCCGTCACATCCGGCCGCGGCGCGCGACACGATCGAGCTCTCTCTGCTCGCGGGTGACGACTGGGTGATGACAGCGCCCGGCAATCCGATCCGGGACGTCGTACTGCTGGCGTGTGAGCAGGCCGGTTTCCAGCCGCGCGTGGTCCATCAGTCCGACGACTTCCGGGCCGTTGCCGCCTTGGTCGCGGCCGGCGGCGGTGTCTCGCTCGTTCCGCGTCTCGCCGTACCGGCTCCGACTCTTGCGGTGATCCGGCCGCTCCCCGAGCCTGTTCCCACCCGGCGCGTGTACGCCGCCGTCCGGCCGAGCCGGGCCGACCACCCGCTGATCACCGCGACCCTCGCCGTCCTGACCGAGGTCGCCGAGAAGCTGTAACCCAGCTCGCTCAGTCCGGACGCCCGCAGATCACGCTCGCCGGCGACCGTCCAGCCCCACGGTCGACAGGCGGGCGATGAGAGTACGCGGGGTGTAGCGGGCGGCGGCGACGATGAGTTTGTAGCGCCGGCTGGGGATCGAGATCGCCTTGCCGCGCATCAGATCCCTCCAGGCGGCGTCGACCAGCTTGGTCGCGTCCAGCCACAGGAACGACGGGATGATCGTCTTGTCCATCCCCATCCGCTCGTGGAACTCGGTGTGCACGAACCCCGGGCACAGCGCCATCACGGCGACACCCTTGGAGCGCACCTCGATCGCCAATCCGGCGGAGAAGTTCGTCACCCAGGACTTGTGCGCGCTGTAGCTACCGCGCTGCAGGAACCCGGCCACCGACGACACGTTGATCACCGCACCGGATCCGCGCTCGATCATCGGGAGTACGGCGGCATGCGTGAGGCGCAGCACGACACCGACCAAGAGATCGAGCTGCTTCTCCTCGACGTCGATCGGGTTGGCCCAGAAGGGTTTCTTCAGCCCGAAGCCGGCGTTGTTCACCAGCACCTCGATCGGCCCGGTCCGGAACCGCTCCTCCACCCGGGCCAGGTCGTCGGCATCGGTCAGGTCCGCGGCCAGCACCTCGCACGCGACCCCGTGCAGCCGGGTGACGTCGGCCGCGACCTCCTTCAGCCGCGCTTCGTCCCGCGACACCAGCACCAGGTCGTACCCTTCGAGCGCCAGCTTGTCCGCGAACGCTCGGCCGATCCCGGTCGCCGGCCCGGTGATGAGTGCAGTCGCCACGTTCAATCCTCCCGTCGGTGCCTGCCCAGTCTGTCACTACTCTGGTCGCGTGCTGACGGATATCGACACCTGGGTCCTGGACCTCGACAACACGTTGTACCGCGCTGACTCGGCTCTGGCCGCACAGCTCACGCACGGCATCCTGACGACCGTCGCCACGTTCTACGGCACGGACGTCGCCGGCGCACGGCGGATCCAGGCCGAGCTGGTGGCCGCGCACGGCACCTCCCTGCGGGGCGCGATGGTGCGTACCACGCCGAGCAGGCACTGGGGCGTCTCGGCCTGGCCGGCTGCATCGACGGTGTCTTCGACATCCTCGCCGGCGAGCTGATCCCGAAGCCCTATCCGGAGAGCCTGGACGCGTTCCTGAACCGCTTCACCGTCGACCCCGCGCGGGCCGCCATGTTCGACGACCTGGAGGTCAACCTCACGCTCCCGCACGAGCGCGGGATGACGACGGTCTGGGTCTCCGGCGAGCCGTTCGCGGACGGGACGCCGTACCGGCGGATCGCGCCGAAGCGGTGGGAAGTCTGTGACCTGCCCACATTCCTCACCTCCGTGACAACGGAGATGCCCGGCCGGTCCCGCGGCGCCGCGGGACCGGCCGGACGGCTCAGTGGGTCGTGATGCGGTAGACGCCACCGCCCACAGTTCCGGCGTACAGCCACAGCCCGTCCGGTGCCGTGACCAGGCTCGCCACGTCCAGGTTGGGGAGTCCGTCGGAGATGTTGTGCCAGCTGCGCCCACCGTCGCGACTGTTCAGCACACCCCGGCCGCCGACCGGGAGACCGGCCGAGTCGGGGGAATCACCGTCAGCTGCGAAGAGCTGGCCGTCGGCGCCGAACGTGAGGGCGGTGATGTTCAGCCGGAACCCGGACGTCGCGGCGGCCTTCACCGTCCGGCCACCGTCCCGGCTGTCGTACAGGCCGTTCCCGCCGATGACCAGGTGGTCGGCGTTGTGCGGGTCGAGCGCCAAGGCCGACACCGGCGTGGCGGACAGCCGCCGTACCGACTGACCCTGGTCGTCCGAGTGGTACAGCCCGCCCGGTCCGCCGAGCCAGAGCTGGTCCGGGTTGCGCGGATCGGCGGCGATCGCGGTGAAGAGCACGGAAAGGTTGTTCTTCCGCCAGGTCTTGCCGCCGTCCCGGCTGACCAGCACCCCTGGGCTCAGGAGGTCCTTGACCGCCGCATAGATGTAGTCGCGGTTCGCCGGGTCGACGACGATCTGGTAGACCCTGGCGTCGGTCAGCACGTTCAGCTCGACCTTCCAGGTCGTGCCGCCATCGGTCGACTCCTCGATCGTCGGCCGTCCCTGCGCCTTGGTCACCGCCCGGAACATCCGGTGCGGATCCGACGGGTCGCTGGCCAGCGCCGTGATCCGGTTCCCCAGCAGGATGTCGGAGCCGTTCAGCCCCCAGTCGCGGTCGGCGGGGCTCGGGTCCCGCTCGACCGGCAAGGTGGTCGTGAAGGTGGAGAACGTCGTACCGGCGACCAGCGTGGTCTTGCCGGCGGCGTCACTGCCGACAGCCAGCGCGTGTACATCGGCACCGGTCAGGCCGACGCGACGGTAGTCGGCTCCGTCGTTGTCGGTGACGTACAGACCACTGCCCAACGCCGAGACCACCAGTCGCTTGCTGCCGGTCCTTGGTGTGGAGATCCGGAACACGTCGGATCGCACCGGAGCCGGCATCGTGGTCCACTGCGTTCCCTCTGCCCGGTCGACGAAGATCTGGTTCTCCGTCGCGGCGTACACGTCGCCGTCGACCAGCTGGAGCGACGTCAGGCTCTCCGTCTCCGGAGCGTCCAGCGAACTCTGCCAGCTCGCGCCCTGGTCGCGGGACACGAAGAGCTTCCGCGGGGTCCGGGCCACCAGGAGGTTCTCGTCACCAGCGACCTCTTCCACGAACTGGTCCTCGTCGGGTGAGGTGAACAGCTCCTGCAGCGGCTCCGGCGAACTGTCGACGTTCCGGATCACGTACAGATCCCGACCGTCACCGAAGTACAGGTCGTGGCCGATCAGGCTCACCCGCTGCAGGTCCTCGCCCGGGCTTCGGTAGTTCGTCCACGTCTGGCCACGGTCGATGCTGACGTAGATGCTGTTGTCGAAGGCGGTAACGGTGAGGATCCGCCCGGTCGGGTCGATGGACAGGCCGCGCGGATTGACGTCCGGGAACGGCAGCGTCGTCCAGGTCTCGCCCGCGTCGTGGCTGACCAGGATCAGGCCCTGGTACGTCGGGTCGGGTCCGCCCTGCACGGCGAGGTACACCGTGCCGGGCTGAGTCGGGTCGGTCGCCATCCCCATCTCCACGCCGCCGCCGACCGGGAGGTTGCGCAGCTCACGCCAGGTGGCGCCGGAGTCGTCGGTCCGGAACAGGCCGGGTCGCGGCGCGTTGTTCGGCATGGCGAACATCCGCCCCGGCTGCGACGTATATCCGATCTGCTCCGCGCCCTGGCTGGTCGGACCGACGACCTGCCAGCCGTTCGTCCCGGACCCGTGCGCTGTGCCGAGTTCCTCGTACGACGTCTGTCCGTCGAGCCGAGCGCCTGACGGGGTCCGGGCGACGGCCGAGACCCGGTAGGCGCCCGCCGGACCGGCAGGCACGGTGTACTTCCACCAGCCGTTGTGGTCGAACGTCGCCGTACCGGTGATCGGGTGGTGCGAACCGGGCGGAGTGACGGTCACCCTCGGGGCGGCGGCCAGGCCGGGTTCGGAGTGGATGTAGACCGTCGCGCCCGCGACGGTCGGGTCGGGGTTGGCGTGCAGTTCGAGTTGCCGCACGGCAAGCAACCAGGGGACGGTCAGGGTCGGGGATCCGCTGACCGCGGCACGCAGCCAGCCACTCAGATCGGTGCCACCGGCCGGACGAGCGCCGGTAACGGTCAGGTGGACCGTCACTTTCTGTCCCGGGCGAAGCCTTGCGACGCTCGGGCTGACGGAGACCTTGGCGGGAGTCCCGCCGGCCGGCTTCGCGTCGAGGTGCAGAGTCTTGGTGGTGGACGAAACGTTGGTGAGGGTGACCGTGGTGGTGGCACGAAGCGACTGACCGCCGAGGTCCGCGACGCCCAGGGACACGGACCGTTTGCTCGGCAGGATGGCCAGCTGGTCCGATCCGGCCACATCGAGACGACCGGAGCCCTGCGAGGTGGCGTCGTACCCGGAGAGCGGGTCGGCGCCGCCGGTGAGGGCCGCAGTGACCTGCTCAGCGGTCCAGTCGGGGTGCGCCTGCCGGATCAAAGCGGCAGCACCGGCCACATGCGGCGCGGCCATGCTGGTGCCCGTGTCTTCCGCATACTGGCCACCGGGCCAGGTGGACCGGATCTCGACGCCGGGCGCGACCAGGTCCGGCTTGATCGCGTAGCTGCCGTACGCCGGGCCATGGGCGCTGAACGACGCGAGTTGGTCGGTCGCGTCGGTGCCGCCGATGTGGATCCGCACCGGGCCTTGCGTCAGCCACTGGGTCAGGTCCGACCCGTCGGTGCCGTTGATCACGGTGGTGACCATCGGTGCCTTGCCGGGATCGTCCGACCTACCGGTGGCGAATTCCGGCACCAGGAGGTGACCCGCGCCGCCCTTGTAGTAGTTCGGCGTCCGCAGCAGCACCGCCTTCGCGCCGTGCTGCTGGGCGGTCGCAAGGATGTCGCCGATCACGTCGCTGTTGTAGGCGACCAGGACAGCCTTGCCGGTGGCATCGATGGTGTCGTAGTCGCTCGGTGAACCGTTGAGCGCGTCGACGACCTCCAGGTCCTCGCCGCCCGCCGGTGGGTTGGCCGACAGTCCGAGCCGCTCGACATCGAGCGTGCGCCGGACCGGTGCGGTCACGGTGACGCTCGGCACATCGACGCCAGTGATGCTGGCGCCGACCGCGAGTACGTCGGGCGCCTCCGCCGGCGAGCTGACGGTGCTCTCGCCAGGGCCTTCGTTGCCTGCGGCAGCGACCACGACGACTCCGTCGTGGACTGCGTTCGCGCTGGCCTGCTCGAGCGGGTCGTCGGGGCTCGGGTCGCCGGACAGGCTCAGGTTCACGACATCGGCACGGTACGGGTTGTCGACGTCGACCGCGGCCTCGAGCCCGGCGATGACGGCGGACTCGTAGCCACGCCCGTCCGCGTTCAGCACCTTGTAGGCGGTCAGGGTGGCGGCGGGTGCGACACCGGTCCGGCCGTTCGCAGCCGCGCTGCGGCCGGCCGCGATCCCGGCGACGTGGGTGCCGTGACCGTTGTCGTCCATCGGGTCGGCGTCGTTGTTGACGAAGTCGTACCCGGCGGCGACCTTGTGGCCACGACCGAGTCCGCCACCGAGATCGGGATGGGTGTAATCGATCCCGGTGTCGACGATCGCGATCGTCTGCCCGGCCCCGGTGACCGCCGTACCCTTGCGGTCCTTGGTCTGCCACACCTGAGGCGCCTTGATCTGCGACAGTGCGGAGTCACTGCTGGAGTGCAACTGCTGGTCCGGGTACACCGCGGTCACTCCGGGCAGGGTGCGGAGCCGGGCGACACCGGCTTCGTCCGTGGTGACGGCCACGGCGTTGAGGAGCTGGCTGAACTCGCGGGTGACGGTGGCGTGGATACCGGCGGTGGCGACGGACTGCCGGAAGGTCGCCTGCGCGGCCCGGACGGCCGTCGCCTGCTGCCGGGCCGGCGTTCCCGCGGACAGGACCGGGCCACCGGCGAGCTGGACGATCACCCGCGTAGTGGCCGGTGCCGCAGGAGTTGGCGGTGGAGGTGCGGCGACAGCCGGGCCGGCCGCGAGGACGAGGGTCAGTGGCGTCGCCAACGCCACCGCTTTTCGGAGGACACGTCTCGGTACAGGAAGCATGGAAGGCACTCCCGATGGCAGGCGGAAAATCGATCTCTGGCGGATGCAGTGTGCTCGCGGCACGTAGCGCACGGCCAGGGAATCGGGAGGCACGATGGAGTCAATGTCCTTCACTGGCCATCGAGAAATCGCTGCGCCGATACCCGTTCCGCGGAGTACTCTCGCCACAATGTCCACCAGGGAGGCACGTGACGAGAGCAAGCTCTCCGTCGTTGGTGTCGCCCCTCTCGACGAGCAGCTCTACCGGCGGCTGCTGACCGCGCCGGGCTCGACACTGGCCGAGCTGACGGCGGGAACCGGGATCGGTGCGACCCGTGCCCGGCAGGCGATCGCGCGGCTCGAGCGGTGCGGGCTGGTGAGCAGGAGACCCGGCGTACCGGCGAAGTTCATCCCGGCGCCGCCGGATGTCGCTGTCGGCTCGCTGATCGCCCACCGCCAGGACGAGCTCGAGCGAGCCAGGCTGGCGGCGGAGAGTCTGCTCTCCGAATTCCACCGAGGCACTCGCTACGAGCACACCTCGCAGGTCGTCGAGCTGATCAGTGGCCAGGCCGCCATCAGCCAGCGGGCGGTCCAGCTGATGAGTAGTGCCGAGCACGAGGTGATGATGTTCGACATGCCTCCGTACGTCGGTGCCCAGGACAATCCCGACGAGATGGACGCGCTGGCCCGCGGCGTGCGGTGGCGGGCGATCTACTCGACCGAGTCGTTGACCGAGCCGGGTCAGCTCGCCACGATGACGGCGTTCCGGGACGCCGGCGAGCAAGCACGGCTCTCGCCGGTGGTGCCGACCAAGCTGGTCATCGTGGACCGCCGCCTCGCGCTGTTGCCGCTGGGCGTTGACCGGGCGGACGTTGCGGAGACCGCGGTGCTGGTCCACCCCAGCTCCATGCTCTCGCTGCTGATCACACATTTCGACAGCGTGTGGGAGCGGAGCATCCCGTTCGACCAGCATCTGAACGGCGGCCAGCCGCCGGCTACGTCCGAGCAGCGGGTGCTGCAACTGCTCTCGGCCGGGCTGAAGGACGAGGCGATCGCCCGTCAGCTCGGCATCAGTCTCCGCACGACGCGACGCTGGATCGCCCACGTGATGGCCGACCGTGGCGTGACCACCCGCTTCCAGCTCGGCCTCGTCGTGGCCCGCGAGCTGAACTCCTGACATCTGACGACTCGGTCGGCGCCGCGCGGGGAGACCCTCGCGTAGCGCGGAAGATGACCGCGATTGGTCTGAGGACTTACCCTTTCAGTGAGTCAACAGGGGACGGGAGGTAGCGAATGGCGGCAACGGACAAGGCGCTGACCGGCCTGCGGCAGATGATCGCATCCGGCGAACTCGGCCCAGGGGCCAAGTTCCCGCCCGAGCCTGAGCTGTGCGACCACCTCGGGGTGTCCCGCAGCTCGTTGCGCGAGGCGGCCCGGTCGCTGGCCGCGCTCGGCGTGATCGAGTCCCGGCACGGCTCCGGCACGTACGTCTCGGCGCTGGACCCGGCCGAGATCATCAGCCGGTTCTCGCTGTCGGTCGAGCTGATCCCACTCGAAGGCGTCCTTCAACTGCTCGAGGTCCGTCGTGTGCTCGAGTCCCACGCCACCGCCGCGGCCGCGGCCCGTCAGGACCCGGACCTGGAGGCGCGGCTGAGCGACATCCTCGACCGCCTCGAGGCGACCACGGACGCGACCGAGATCCAGCACCTGGACGCCGAGTTCCACGACGCGATCTGTACGGCGGGCGGCAACCCGACCGTCACCGCCCTGACCGGCGTGATCCGCGGCCGCGGCGGTCACTACCGGATCTTCGAGCCCGGCCTGGACTTCGACGCGATCAAGCAGACCAGCGACCGCGGCCATCGCGCCATCCTCGCCGCCATCGCCACTCGCGACCCGGCCGCCGCTGCCACCGCTGCCTCCGCTCACATCGCCCAAACCGAGCTGTGGCTTCGCGCCATCCGTCCCGAGCCTCAGGTAGAGCTGCCGGCCAAGTGACCGAGTGGAGGCTGCGCACTGCGCAACAGGTGGACATCGAGGTAATCGTCGAACTGCGCGCTTCGGTCATGCGCGCGGATCTGGAACGCCTCGACTGGAGGGGATCCGCCAAAGTCCCGATCATACCTGCGTGCCGTCGCCGTCGCGCTGACCAGCGCACTCCTGGGTGCTGTCCTCACTACTCCTGCGGTCGCCACTCGCCCGGCGCCGCGGATCACCCGCGCCGGGCTCGATCCGGGCTCGTCACCGGGCGTGGAGCGGATGTCCCGTTCGCCGAGCAAGAGGCCGAGAACGCCTTCTTCACGGGCGAGAAGATCGGACCGAGCCGTGAGGCCTACACCTTGCCGGCCGAGGCATCCGGACGGACCACCGTACGCCTGCAACCCGCGCAGTACGTCGAGTTCACGCTGACCCGGCCGACCAACGCACTGGGACCAGCGTGGTCAACGCCCGGGTCGGCGGCTGGGCGACGTTCGAGAACGTCGACGCCCGCAACGTCGGCGCTCCTTCGTCAACGACTGCGGAACGTTCCACTTCGACGGACCGCCGGAGTTCGACGTCCGCCTGCTGACCGGCAACGACGGCGGCTGGACCGGCGCGACCTGGTGCGAGGACCGCCCCACCGTCGTACCGCCCCCACCGCCGTCCCCCTGGAACTGAGGCCGGACGCTCAGCCCATCACAATCACCCGATCCCGGCGCGCTCCCGCGGTACGGCGCCCGAGTCCGGGGATTGTGATGGCCTGGCGGTCCGGAACGCCACCATCAACACGATCGCTCCAACCAGGACGATCCCCCCGGCGACCGCGGCCGCGGTGTGCATCGCGTGGACGAAGGCGTCGTTCGCGATGCGCACCAGGTCTGGCCGGCCGATCGAGCTCGCGACGTGCCGGGTCGCCTCGGCCGAAGTCCCGGCGACATCCCGGACGTTGCCGGGGAGACTGGTGAGCGACGGCGCGATCCGATGCCGGTACGTCGACGAGACGATCGTGCCCGGTACGGCGACTCCGAGAACGCTGCCGACTTGGCGAAGGGCATTGCTGACGGCCGAGCCGGCGCCGATGCGATCCATCGGCAGGGTCGCCATCACGGCCGCGGTGGACGGTGCAACCGTCACGCCGATCGACGGACCAGCCAGAGCGCCGACCACACCGATCCACACGAGCGACGTGTTCACGCCGTACGTCACGTTGAGCGCGAAACACAGTGCGAGCGTGACGACCGCCGTACCGGACACTCTCGCCACTCCGAACCGGGCGGCCAACCGCGCACCGAGCGTGAACCCACGACCACTCCGGCAGCAGCAGGCATCGACATCAGTCCAGCCGACAGCGCGCTCATGCCGCGAGCGCCCTGCAGGTAAAAGGCCAGTAGAAGCTCTGGCCGGTCAGTGTCAGGAAGACCGCGGCCAGCGCGAAGTTGCCGGCGGCGAAGCGGCGGTTGCGGAACAGGCGCGGGTCGAAGGTCGGCTCGCGCTCCCGGCATTCGGAGTACAGGAAGCCGGCGAGCAGGAGGGGACCGGCGCCGATGCCGGCCCAGACCTGCCAGCGGTTCCACCCGCCCTGGTGGCCGCCCTCGATCAGGCCGTACGAGACGCCGAGCAGACCGAGCATCGGGACGGTCCGGTGACCGTAGCGGTCACCGAGTGCTCCGGCCAGGAACAACGCGGTGGCGAGGAGCAACGAGTAGACGCCGATGGCCCACTGCAGTTGGCCGGGCGTGGCACCGAGCCCGTCGACCGGGTCGGCGAGGCGTTCGAGGGCGATTCCGAGGACGGTTGAGTCGATCCAGATCAGGACGGCCGAGACGACCAGGATCGCGAGGTTGCCGCGGGGGTCGATCGAGGACACGAGGTCTCCTATAATTGACAGGACCCTGACGAGGTTCCATCGTCCTCGATTGACAGGAACCTGGCACTCTCCTTTTCGTCCCCGCCTGCCCGGACCGGGTCCCTGCCCGGCCCGGGTCGCGCGGCCCGCACGGCCGACCGGACCGCCGTGCGGACCTGGCTCGCGCACATGATCGAGGCCGGCGAGGGTTAGGGTCAACGTCATTCGGTTAGCCGTCTGGTTGTGGTGGCAAGGGTGTGATCGTGATGTGGATGTTGGTCGGGTGGGTGCGGCGGTCGATGTTGCGGGTTTTGGCGCGGTACTTGGAGATTGCTCGTTTGA
>Ga0193707_1000686_pt1 | contig 11904 bp, 12 predicted proteins | sample U3c2metaG_FD_143043 | JGI IMG/M metagenome (GOLD analysis project Ga0193707, IMG submission 143043) | Soil microbial communities from a riparian zone of the East river system, Colorado, United States - U3c2 | ecosystem: Environmental > Terrestrial > Soil > Riparian zone | place: USA: East River...
TGACAACTTGCGGCAGGCCCAGGGGGCAGGCATAGGTGGTATCCAGTCGCGCCGGCGCGGGCTTGGGGATCCCGGCGAAGAATCCGTGCCGGCCATCGAACGGGTACGTCGTCCCGACCGCGAGGAACCACTCGAGCAGCCCGCGCTGGTCTATCACCTCGATGCTGCGCACGTGCAGTCCGAGCGACCGGACGATCTTGGTCGGCTCCTCGTCCCTCTCCACCACGAGCGCGTGCACACCGTGCAGCCGCAACTCGGCAGCCAGCATCATGCCGGTCGGTCCACCACCGGCGATCATCACGTCAATCATCAAAAATCCCCGATTCAACCAGGTCGCATTTCCACAGATTTTCGCCTTCGGCCGGAGAATCTCCAGCACCAACCCGGGCTTGCGGCAAGTCCCCCCGCGCCTTATAACTTGATTGTGGCAAGGAGATTCCTCTCCTTGCCTGTCGTCTTTTCCCACCCCATTTCGCCTCGACCTATCCGAGTCTGGCCAGGGCCTCGCGGAGGAAGCTGTCGCGGCGGCTGGTTGCCGGTCCTTCCAGTTCGGTGGGGGTGTTGAGGGCGGCGACGGCGTCCCAGCAGGAGACATGCTTCGCCTTCGTGCCGGTTGCCCGTTCCCAGCCGTCGAGTACATGGGCCGGCGCTTGTCGGCCGAACGTGATCGCGACCTGTTTGCGCAGTTCACAGAGGTCGACTCCGGGCGCGCCGACGCCCGCGGTCTTCCTGTCGATGAGTGCCGCGATGTCGTCGTCGTACCAGATCAAATTGCCGGGCCAGACGTCGCCGTGGACGTAGACGGGCTCGCAGGGCGGGGCGCCGTACGTCGTGACGAGTTCGTCAGCCGTTCGCAGCAGCGGCGTCGTCCGCATGCGGTCGTTGCGACGATCGGCAGCGAAGTCGTCCACGAAGGTCAGCAGCGATCAGCCGCGGAGCGGGCAACCTGTGCCGCTCAGCCATTTCGAGTGCCGCGGCCGCGGTCGCGATCATCGAAGCGTCGATGCGCGGAGTCGGTGCCCGCAGCACGGCCTCCGTCATGCCATAACGGTGCTCGATACTCAGACACCACGGGCCTTGGTCACCGTGTAGAGCCTGCTGTTCGACGACCTTCGCGCCGATGCCGACCGCGGTAGCAGCCCACTCCAGAAGGCGCTCAAGCGGCGCATCGCCGTACGTCTGTTTCCCATCCCTCATAACAAAAGTTAGCCGCCGACCGCATCCACTCGCAACGCGCCACGACCATCCGCTACAGCCACTAGCCAGGCTCGTGCTTCGCGCGCGACGAGCTCGGGCCGATCGTTCTGCACGTAGCGATCGCCCACGTCCGCGATCAACCGGGGGGCTTGCCGTGCGCGTTTCCCGGCGCTGCGCCAACACCGGCCTGAACGATCGGTTGGCCACGATGTCCGATCTCCGTCGGACGGATTGCTTGTGATGCCTGGCTTGGCGTCGGCTTCGACGGATCACTATGGGTCCGGCTCGCATCGACCCACCTGTCCTGTAGTTGCTAATAGCAATGATTTCGGGGAGCGTCGACAAGAGGTCTGGGTGGTGGCGTACCACAGCTGGTCTCCCGGGGAAGCTGGTGGAGTCGGTTGTCCACAGTCCTTCGATGTTGTGGATAAACGCTGAAAGCTGAATCGCCTTGGAAACAGGGGCTTCTGGGTTGGAAACTGTCGGCGGCACTGTCTACATTGGGTGTGTTGAGATCCTCGGGGAGCGACCGGTGTGGTCGATGAGCGGCGGCGAGATGACCTGCGATCTCGACGCCACCTACGCCGAGATCGCGCGCCTGGAGATCCATGCCCTGCACCTGGTCGCCGGACTCGAGTCGACCGCTCATGCCCAAGAGGTCGGTGCCGGCACCACTGCCCGGTTCCTGGCCCTGCGCTACCGCATCGATGCGACCAAAGCCCGCCGTGACGTCCGCCTCGCCATGGCCCTGCCCAAATACCCCGCCGTCGCGGCCGCGCTCCCCACCGTCTGCCCCGCCACCCCGACAGACCTGATCGGCCCAGCCAGCACCGGTGAGGACAGCGCGGGTGAGGGCGGGGTCGGTGTGTTGCTGCACCCAGGGCAGGCGGAGGCGATCGTGTCGGCGTTGGAGAAGGTCCCGGCCACGGTCGCGGCCGGTGATATCGAGGTTGCCGAGTCGGCGCTGGTGAAGTTGGGTCGCACCCACGGCCCGGAGCAGCTGCGTGCCGCCGGCAGGCTTGTCCGGGATCGTCTGGACACCGATGGGCCCGAACCCGCCGAGCAGAAGGCTTATGACCGTGAGGCGCTGCGGTTGAAGAAGGCCGACAACGGTGTCGCGTTCAGCGGTTACCTGGCCAACGAGAACGCCGAGCTGTTCCGCTCCCTGGTTCACACCGGTGCCAAACCGCGCAAAACCGTTGACGGGGCACTGGATCCCCGCAGCCGCGACCAGCGGCAGGCCGACGCCTTGATCACAATCCTGGCCGCCGCCGACAGTCCGGCCACGACCCCGCCGGCACACAGTGGCGGGGCTGCCTCCGACGCCAGTTCCCACGAGTCGATGCCAGCAGGTCCTACGCCAGCAGGTCCTACGGCAACAGGCGCTACCCCAGCGGGCCCTCCAGCCGACGGTGCGGCGAATGACACGCATCGCGCCGGCGTAGCAGCGAACAGTTCCGACAGTGCGGGCAGCGGTGTGAGGCGTGGTGGCGGAGTCGGGTGGGGGCGTGGTTCGAAACCGCAGATTACCGTGACGTGACTGGTCAGGTCTTCGTTACTGATCTTGTTCGTGTCGGTGCGTGTCATTGCGGTTGGTGTCGGGATGATCGTCGGGTGTCCGAGCCGGGTGTTCCTTCGTATGCGCAGTTGGTTGCGCTGATTGAGCAGTTGCGGTTGGACAACGCGAAGCTGGTTGAGCGGGTGACCGAGTTGGAGGCGCGGCTGGCGCAGAACTCGAAGAACTCCTCGAGGCCGCCGTCCAGTGACGGGCTGGGCAAGCCGGCGCCGAAGTCGCGGCGGGGACGGTCGGGTCGTAAGCCGGGTGGGCAGCCAGGGCATCCGGGCCGGACGCTGGAGCAGGTCGAGGCCCCGGATGAGGTGCGGCGTTATGAGCCGGTCGCGTGCGGCGGGTGTGGTGCTGATCTGGCTGGTGCGGTGCAGACAGCGATGGTGCGGCGTCAGGTGTTTGATATTCCGCAGGCGCCGGTGCGCGTCGTGGAGCACCAGTTGATCCAGCGGTGCTGTGGTTGTGGTGTGACCACCTCCGGGCAGGCCCCGGTGGGGGTGGATGCGCCGGTGCAGTACGGGTCGCGGATCACGGCAATCTTGATCTATCTGTATGTGGGGCAGTTCTTGTCCCAGCAGCGCACCGCCCAGGCTCTCAGCGAACTGTTCGGGGTGCCGATCTCGGCGGGCACGGTCGCGGCTGCGTCCAGCCGCGCCGCGCGTGACGTCACCGGCTCTGGCTTCCTCGACCTGGTGCGTGATCGGATCGCGGCCTCAGCCGTGGCGCACTTCGACGAGACCGGTTTCCGGGTCGCGGGCAAGCTGCACTGGGTCCACTCGGCCTCGACCGGCAAGTATTCGCTGATCACGGTGCATGCCAAGCGTGGCACCGCCGCGATGGACGCCGCCGGGGTGCTGCCCGTGTTCACCGGTGTCGCGGTCCACGACGCCTGGGCACCGTATGACACCTACACCCAAGCCGGCCACGCGTTGTGCGGGGCGCACGTGCTGCGTGAGCTGATCGCCGTCATCGACACCGCCCCCGCCGGCACGTACTGCTAGGCGAGCCAGGTCCACGATGCCCTGCTGGGGTTGAAGAAACTCGTCGATGATGCCGTCGAGACCGGCCGCACCGACATCGAGGCTCACGTCTTGGCTGACCAGACCCATCTACTGCGTTCGGCGGCGAACATCGGCATCGCACAGAACCGTCACCGCAGCAGCAAGCTCACGAAAAAGCATCACGCGCTGGCGTGGCGCCTCCTCGACCGCGAAGGCGACTACCTGCGCTTCACCACTGACTTCAGTGTCCCCTTCGACAACAACGCCGCGGAACGCGAAATCAGGATGATCAAGGTCCGCCAGAAGGTCTCCGGATGCCTACGCACCCTCACCGGAGCCCAGACGTTCTGCGCGATCCGCTCCTACCTGGCCACCGCCGCCAAACACGGCATCAACTACTTCGCATCACTCACCATGCTCGCCGAACGCCAACCCTGGCTGCCCGTCAGCGCATGACCTGACCAGTTACCTCCCGCCATGCGAATGACTCAGGAGGGCGGCCGTTGCCCTTGACGAACTCCCGTACCACCTGGCGTACTTGCTCGACGCTGACCTCGGAGGTCCTGGAGCCCGCCTTCATCGTGGGTCATTCAGAGATAGAGAATCTCTTCGCGAATGCTCGTCTGACCGGCAATTGGGTCACGTCATCGGTGTCGCCGCCGGGGCATAGCTGATGACAGCGCAGGTCTGATCCATATTGGTAGAGCTCTACTCAGGCATCGCTGTGATGGATGCAGCAACCTTGTCGAGGACGGCTCGGATCTGCTGCTCCGGCAGCTCGAGCAGGCTGCCCTCTAGGACCTCGGGCGGCAATCCAGTACTCGCGATGCGATCCCGAGCTTGGTTCTTGGTCAGCGGCGCACCGTCAACGTGTCGGCTGGTCTTGACCAGCGCGTCGCGCCAGGCGTTCTCGAGCCTTCTGTGGGCGCCATCGAGGACAGTCCGCTTGGCTGCGTCCGCTGGTGTTAGGCCGGCCGGATCAACGTTCGTAGCTTCGACAATGGCGTGCGTCGAGTCAGGAGTGCTCCGGCGGAAGCGCAGACGCCACTTCGTACCGACAAGTTCCTTGAGCTTCTCCTGTGACGCCTGGCTCGCGATGTCAGCGTGCTTGTTGTGCACGAAGATCGCGACACGCTGGACCCTGAGCGCAATGAGGGTTCTTACGAGCCATGAACCGGGATCGCCCATCAGATCGACCGCGACAGCCGATGCGTCGGCGTTCCTGATCGATGCAATGCCCGTGCCGTCGAGAATCTGAGACAGGCTGAGCCCGACTCTGTCGCCATGTGTCGAGGGCTTGGTCATACCGACTAGCGCGCTCACTGGTAGGTCGGTTGGGCCGGCGGCGGCATCGAGTAAGGCTGCGGTCAGCGTGTCCGAAAGCTTGCTCTGACCTTCGAGCGACTGTGCGCCGTGGGTGTAGATGTTGACGGCGTCGCTGGCGATACGGTCGAGTGCTTTCCAAGTGACGCTGGTCGGTCGGCAGACATAGAGATCGCTGGCGCTGCCAACTGCCTGCGCGCCGACGTAGCGGTTGAAGTGCGGCAAGATCGCTTCGCAGACGATCGAGAGGCCCTGGATCGCCTTTTGAACCTTGAGGCCGAGTGTCGGCTGGTGGCTGCCGTAGCCGTAGGCCATCAACAGCCGGCCATTCTCGCGGTCCCGTAGTCCTTGCAGTCCGCGAGCGAGGAAGAGCCGGACGCCCTCCGGCGTGTACGGCGGGTCAGTGAAGACGAGATCTGCTGACTCAAGCGCCAGGCTCGGGATGCCAAGTCGGAAGTCGGCGTAGGCCGTCTTGATGTTCAGGCCGCGGCGGGCAGCTTCCTGGTCGATGAAGCTCAGGAGATCCTCGTCGACATCGACAACGATGACCTTCACCTCCGGGTTGACCAGGCAGGTAGCAATCGATGTCAGATCGTGGTCGCCAATGCACAGCAGTGTTGAGCCAGCAAGATCGAAGGATCCATCCATCCACAGAGCGCGACGAACCGCGGTAGCAGGTGTCGCCGGCACGTGGTCGAGCGCTCTGACGGGCTTCGGCCCTGCATCGATGATGTCGGTCATCAACTTGATGAGTTCGGCTGAACCATCAAGACGTTCGTCGGCAGGATCAAGCAACGCCGTCCGGCGAAGCTGGTCCAGATCGAAACGCTGCCGGTACTGGCCGATGCGGTCTGGGCGAATGCTCAGCACCTCGTTAACAGTCCGAAGGTCGTCACCGAGCAGACGCAGCAATGCCTCAACGACGCGTCGCGGCAAGGCCGAGTCGCGGACCAGGACGTCGAGTGATGTGTTGCCGTCCGCCAGAGCCGCGAGGACTTGCCGATGGCTGCGGCTGTGGGCGCCGAACTCAGCGAGATGAGCTGCGACGAGATCGATCGCATCGGCTGACGCGTCGGTCGTCGGATCGTCGTTCTGCATGGTTGCTGGCCTCTCCTGCCGGTCCTGGTGCCGCAGACAAATCTACGGCACCGTCGTCGCTGTCCCTTCTTTCGGGTCGAGAAGCCGTTCTGGCCGGGCGACAGAACAAAGGACTTAGGTTCTGATCATTGCCACGGTACTGGATTATCGTTTACGCAATCTGAAACGTTGTATACAATTAGAGGAGATGGAAGTCTGACTAGACCCAATAGCTGCCGACGATGAGACAACTGCGGAACTAATCGCAGGCTGGTTTCGAGGCGACATCACAGGTCGTCGCTGGATCTTAGAATATGCACACCCCAAGTCGTGGATAGCCTCGTTCTCGTCCAACCGTTGGGGGTTCGTGGCCCGCGACGGTCCGACGCCGATCGGCTTTGCTGACGTCGAGCTCGATCCAGCAGTTCGCACCGCCTACTTCACGTACTACGTGGCCCCTCGTTGGCGCGGTCAGGGCTACAGCAGAGCGCTCCTCGGCGCAATCAGCGGTTACCTGCGTGAACACACCGACGCCGAGATGCTCCAGGGGTCAGTCGAGCCACAGAACGTGGCCAGCCGCCGTGCTCTGACGGCAGCTGGCTTCAAGCCGACGATCGTTGACCCTGATGGCCTGACCGCATACGAGCTCCGCTTGGATCGCTAGACGGTCGCGGGGATCACTGCTACCGTCACCGGCGGTAATCGGCTGATCCACTGGGAGGAATCTATGTCGAAGAAGAGCAAGCCCGGCGACGGCTCGCAGGCCAAGGGGAAGAAGGGCGCCCTGCTCTACGAGCCAACCGAGTCCACGCAGCTCTCGAAAGCATTCGGCCGCCTGCAAGCTGTCGTAGTGGCTGCCCGTCCGACCTCCCGCTGAGCGGGAGCAGAAATTGGTTCAGAGCGCGATCTCGCGCCCGGCCATGGCCACGTGGCTGTCTTGGCCGTCCGTGCTCGGCGAGTTTCACGCGGAGCCACTGGCCGGCCCCGGTACAGGCCCTGAGCGCTTCGAGGCGCCGCCGTGCCAGCCAGCGGTTCCGCAGCCGGACCTTCCGGCGATATTTCGCAGGACCGTCGAGGATCTCGTCTCACCGTACTCGAGCGTTGCCCTCTCGATATCCGGCGGTCTCGACTCAGCCGGCGTTCTGGTGCATCTACACGAGATCTGCGCCAGCAAGAACATCGAGCTGCACCTCATCACCGCTGAACTGACCGGTGATGACGGCGAGACGAACATTCACCACATCGAGCGGCTCCTCAAGGGTGTCGGCATCGGGCAGCCACCAGTGCATCGGATCGAGGCCCATCCCAATGACAATGGCAAGCGGTATTTCTGGTCGCCGCGTGGTCCGCGCCTAGACTCATCAGCCGCAGTCAATGACGCGATGGTCGACACAGCAATGGGTCTCGGCGCGCAGGCGGTCTTCACTGGCGCCGGTTCTGACGAACTGACTGGCACTGTCAGGTACATGCTGGGCTCCTTCCTTGCGCGCGGACGTCTTGATCTCTTCCGCTCGTACTGGCGAGACACCATCTCGATCAGCAAGCAGGCCGCGCTACTGGAGTCCCTCGCAGCCCTTGCCGGAGTGCTGCCGCGGCGCTGGCGCGCGATCGCCTACTACGCGGTCGCCGAGGATCCATCGGTCGACCTGACGGCTCCCTCACTGGTCGGTGCGCCGCTGCGCCCATACGTAGCAGAGTGGTCTCGCGCCTGGATGAATCAACGGCTTCGTTTCCAGGCGGCGTCGCATGAGTCCTGGTCGGCAATGGAGGCATGGGAGTCGCTCGACCCGGTGTGCCCGCCGATCATCTCTGACGATCCGATCCCGTTCTTGCATCCGTACATGAACCGTGAGTTCGTGACTGCAGTCATGCAGACCCGGCTCGATGCGCGCTACGGGACCCATCACCCCAATTCGTACTGGCGGCAGAAGTCGATCGTGCTTGATCTCATCGGCAAGGAGTACTGGGACTACCTGCCGGTGGAGAAGCAGATCTTCAGCAATTGGATGCGCGCCGACGAGGTGAAGACCCGACAGGCGGCACCGCAGTTGGTCGAGCTCGGTGTGGTCGAGGCAGCCGTCCTGACCCAGACCGACGACACGATGCTGCTTCACCGCGTCGCTGAGCTCGAGGCCTGGACGGCCATCGCGACTGATCGCGGTTATGACTTCGTCGATTGACCATGATTGAACAGAGAACGGCTGGCCACCCAGGTGCGGTGGCCAGCCGTTCGTTATGTGCGCTGCAACTTCGGTGTGGTCAACTCCGGCTGAGCTTCAGCGCCCGGCTGACGAGAGACTTGACCTTCTCCACCACTGGCTCACCCTCGGTGTCGGACGCGGCATAGGCCGCGTAGAGCCTGCCACCGCGGACTCCCTTGGCGTGCGCGCCGTCGCCGGGCCTGTTCTTCTTCGGCATCGGACCTCCTCAATCGTTGTGCTGCTCCGCGTCGGAGCAGTCCTGCCACTTCTTGTGTTCCGGCCGACATGAGGCCCGGACCAACAGGTCCGGGCCTTCGCTTTGTGCCTCGGGGCTGTGCCTATTTCTGATGTCGGCAAGGCGTTCTTCATCCACAGTGCCTCAAATCGAGACATGCCGCCGTGCGGGAAGCGGCAAAGCTGAGCACATTCGGGATGCACCCGGAAGGAGCTCGCCATGACTACCATCGATGCCGATGCCCAAGGCGCCCACGAGGTACGCGCCCAACATGTCGTTGAGGCCGCGGCCCCGGCGGTGTCCGGAGACCCAGCCCTGATCGGTCTCCCCAGTTTCATCGTCGGATCGATCGCTCTCGGTCTCGTACTTGTCGGCTACGTGCCGGCGGCGGCGGCCGGGGCCTCGCTCCCGATCATCGTCGCGGCCACCGGCCTCGGCCTGGCGATCGCGGCCGTCTGGTCGGCAGCTGTCAGCCAGAGCGCGGTGGCCGGGGTGTTCGGCATCTTCGCCGGATTCTGGTTGAGCTACGGGATGCTCGTACTCGGCCTGACACACAACTGGTTCGGCATCGTTGCCGCCGACGCCCTCCATACGCAGGGCTTGTTCCTGATCTCGTGGCTGGTGGTGATCGGGATGTTGACCCTGGCAACACTCCGGCTGCCGATCGCCTACACGGTGCTCTTCGCGCTCATCGAAATTGCCTTGGTGCTGGTCTTGGTCGGAACGCTGCAGCAATCAGCAGGTGTGCTCAAGGTCGCCGGTGTGGTGGTGTTCCTCTTCGCAGCAGTGGGTGTCTACCTGTTCTTCAGCTCGGCTTCGCAGGCGACAGGCGGTAGAGCGCTTCCGCTCGGACAGCCGCTTGTCCATGCCTGAGCCGGACCGGGTGTTCGCTTGCGCTCATCCTGGACTGGGCCAAGGTCCGAGCCAGCGACGCGTTCACGCCACAAACACAGCTCACCGCCGGTCTGCGTGCATCGCACTTCACCTGGCCGGTGTCGGCGCCAACCGCCGCTGGGGCCGTCGCCGCTGACAGGTACGCATCCGAAGCGCCCGGCGACATCGGCCGGGCGCTCCGCGCTGTCGGGGCGAATGCGGGCGGTCTACTGATCCTGATTGCCCTGTGCGCGGCCGTCGTACTCGTCCTCCGAAGGCGCCCGTGGGTGCCGCAGGTTGATACTGGTCGCGTGGACGGCGGCGTCGTTGCGGCGAGGTGGGCGTTTGAGGCGCGCGCCTGGGCGCGGGCGTGCGAGCTGTTCGCAGCCGCGGACACTTTGGACGCCGAGGACCTCGACCGGTACGCCGTCGCCGTGATGCTGCTGGGCCGGATGGAGGACTACTACGCCATCCGGGAGCGCGCTTACGAGGAGCTGCTCGCGCGGGGTGATCTGCTCGGTGCGGCCGCCGCCGCCCTGTGGTCCGGGATGCAGCGGATGGTCGCCGGAGAGACAGCGATCGGGGGCGGTTGGCTGGCACGGGCCGCGCGGCTGATAGTGGAGGACGGCACCGACTCGGCTCCGGCGGGGTTCCCCAGGATGAGTCAGGCGTTCGAGGCAGCCGCTGCCGGCGACCTCGACCTGGCAGTGGCGATCAGCGGTGAGGCGGTGGCGGCCTGGCGTCGGCACCACAGCCGGGACTTGATAGGGATGGCACTGCACCAGGAGGGCCTGATCCTGCTCGAGGCCGGTCGCACGGCCGAAGGGCTGGCGAAGCTGGACGAGGCGATGGTCGAGCTGACCTCCGGTTCGCTCTCGCCGATGGTGACCGGGATCGTTTACTGCGGCGCGATCAACAGCTGCTGGACGGTGTACGAGCTCCGACGCGCCGAGGAGTGGACCGCCGCGATGACGCGCTGGTGCGACGCCCAGCCGGACCTGACCAACTTCACCGGCGAGTGCAAGGTACGACGAGCCGAACTCAAGCTACTGCGAGGCGCATGGACCGATGCCCGTGCCGACCTGGCCGCCGTGAGCGCGGCGGATGCCGACCGGTGGGCAGCGGGCTGTGCGGCCTACGTGCGCGGGGATCTCGACCGGCTCCAAGGACATATCGCCGCTGCGGAGGAGTGCTTCGCCGAAGCGAGCCGGCTCGGCTACGACCCGCAGCCCGGGCTCGCCCTGATGCGGCTCGCTCAGGGCAGCACGCAGGCGGCCGCCGCGATGATCAAGCGCCGTCTCGCCGAGGCGCCGGAGGAGGCGAACCGGGTGGAGCTCCACCTCGCCGCGACCGAGATCCTGCTGGCGGCGGGCGACACCGAGTCGGCCGTCCGCGCCGCCGCGGACCTCGGCGCCCTCGCGAACACGTGCCGGACGACGATCGTGCGGGCCTGCGGTGCGCAGGCCGAGGCAATGATCCGGCTCGCCGAAGACCGGCCGGACGCGGCGCTCACCCCGGCCCGGTCCGCGCTTCGCCGATGGGTCGAACTGCGAGCGCCGTACCAGGAAGGGCGTACTCGCCTGCTGATCGCGGACGCGTGCCGTGCGCTCGGCGACAGTGAGTCCGCGGACCGGGAGATCGCGGCGGCGCGGGAGATCTTCGAGGCCCTGGGTGCGGTCTCCGAGCTCGCGCGCCCCGATCGGGTGCTCTCACCCCGCGAGATCGAAGTGCTGCGACTCGTCGCCACCGGTGCCACCAATCTCGCCATCGCAGCCCGGTTGGTGGTGAGCGAACGGACCGTCGACCGGCACGTGAGCAACATCTTCACCAAGCTGGGGGTGTCGTCCCGGTCCGCGGCGACGGCGTACGGCTTCGAGCACAAGCTGGTCTGACGACGTACCCATTCACCGGGCGGGGGCAGATGGGTGATTTCGCCGACGCGGCGCAGCAGCCGTCCTTCCTACCTTCGACACAACCGAAGGAGGAAGCCATGCAGTACGAGACAGTGGTGATCGGGTCCGGTCAGGCCGGTCTGTCGGCCGGGTACTACCTCGCCGCGCGGGGCGAGCCGTTCGTGATCCTGGACGCCGCCGATCGGGTCGGAGGGTCGTGGCTCAATCGCTGGGACTCGCTTGCCCTGTTCACTCCGGCCGGCCATGACGGACTCCCCGGAGTCACGTTCGGCGGCGGCTACAGGTTCCCGTCGCGGGACGAGATGGCTGCCTACCTGGAGCGGTACGCCGAGCGGTTCCGGCTACCGATCCGCCTGGGAACGCATGTGGACGGGCTGTTCCGCGAGGCCGACGGGTATCGGGTCACCGCCGGCGCGGAGTCGTTCCTCACCCGCAACGTCATCCTGGCGACCGGGTTCCACCGCGTGTCGCGAACGCCCGCGTTCGCCGGCGAACTGTCCCCCGCCATCGTGCAACT
>Ga0193707_1000687_pt1 | contig 11901 bp, 8 predicted proteins | sample U3c2metaG_FD_143043 | JGI IMG/M metagenome (GOLD analysis project Ga0193707, IMG submission 143043) | Soil microbial communities from a riparian zone of the East river system, Colorado, United States - U3c2 | ecosystem: Environmental > Terrestrial > Soil > Riparian zone | place: USA: East River...
CGTTATCAATTCGCACCGATCGGCGAGAAAGCGTGGTGGAAACGCGAACCAATTGGTGAGTGGTTACCTGCGCTCTCTGCGGACAATCCTGAATTTCATCGTCTGCTCGAAGCGATGGATTGGGCGGATTGAAACTTCAACAGTGACGAATTTCGTTTCAACTAATAGAATACATGTGGAAGCCTGTCCGGGTTGTCAGCGCAAATTTTCTGGAGCGGATTGGTGAGTCAGCATCTCGCTTGCATTCTGATTACCTGGCGTATCGAAATGGCGATATAACGCAGGCTGAGTTGGTCATGCGGCTGCCGCATGTTGCCATGGTCGGCGACAGCGCTTGCACGGGAGTTTACATCTCGTCGGCCTTGAGGACGTGTTGGCGCGCGCGCACTTGCTGCGGGAACAACTGGTTTCTCGACACTAACCCGGTGCCATTGGGCATTCGGAGCGTCTCGAAGAGACTGGAGGAGCTCACTCCATTTGTTGCGATTGAATGCGCGGGCATCGGTGCGCTCGTCGATCACGAAAGCGAACGGCAGAATTTCCTCCGAAGAATTCTTCGGACGCGCAATTTCTCCGGGCAAATTGGCGACTTGCTGGTGATGAAACGTTTTCCCGATTTGATTCTGATCTCGATCGGACACAACAACGTTGATTGGGCGTGGCGAAGTCCAACCAGCGACTTGGAGCAACCTGGAAGCCGTTTACAATGGCAAAGCCGGGACCTCCGGAAGAATTTCACGCGACAAATGCGGCGCCTCATTGACCGCGCTCGCGTGCAGCGTTACCGCGTCGCAGTCATGGTGTACGGTCTCATCAATTTCGAGTCCTATTTCATAGGCCGCGAAATCGCAGAACGCTTGCGAAGTCAGGACCCATCACGCTACCCGCATCTTGAAACCACTTACAAATATTTCACATCCTTTCGGCCGGCTTACCGCTCTAATCTGATTCGCCTTGCAAGGATGGTGAATGAGGAGTTGCGCGAGATGGTGAGCGAACTGAATCGCGAGCTCGCTGACAACACCAACGTGAAATTGCAATATTCGGATGCCCTGGCAACAGCTGACCTGAGTCGCGTGGAATTGCTGCACCCCATCGATGGCTGGCATGCTTCGGTCGAAGGCCACAATGTTCTCGCGGAAGCCGCGTTTCGCGATCTCGGACCAAGTCTGCAATTTCTTGGATTGAGGTGACTTTTATCACCGCCGCTCTTTAACTGTAGCCGCCTCGCTGTGTCGAGGCGCCTTAGTGGTGTTGCTGCCGTGGGGGACGGCGGCGCCCACCACGGGGCGGGCAGGCTCTGCCGTGGCTACAACATTTGGGATGTCGTGAACAAAATGGACACCTACAAATCTCCACGCGCTTTCAGTCGCGCGATTGTGGCGCCCAACATGCGGTAACCAAAATGGCCTTGTCGAACGCGCAACAGTTCGGAGCCACGCCACTTTTGCTGGATCGTCTCGAGCTGTTCGAGTGGCGCGATTGAATCGAACTCGCCCGCAACAAATAACACTCGCGCCGAGTCACATAGCGGCACGTTGTGAATCGGTGAGCTCAGATGGAAATGCCGGGCGACCAGGGACGGCTCGATATTGGCACCACGCAGTTCGCGGCGGATCGAGCGCGCTGCAGGGCTCTTCCAGATCGCGTGCTCGATGTTTACGATCGGTGCCATTAAGGCGGCGAAACGCAGGTCGCGCTCGACCATCGCAAGCAACGCACCGATCCATCCGCCGTAACTGGTGGCGAGCACGCCGAATTCGCTGGAGCCGCGTTCGCGCAATGCGCTCATCAATTGGCGCAACTCCATTACACCCTGACGCAACCCTTCTGCGTTGCGGATCAAGTTGCAGGTTATCGCAAGCTCACCGTTCCAATACCCGCGAGGAACACGCGAATAATGGTATGGCAGCTGAATGAAGCATGCGTTCCAGCCAAGTTCGTTGAAGTGCGCTGCGCAACGTCGATAGCCGATGGGCCTCGTGGACATTAGCGCATGCAAAATGAAAACCGTCGGCGCGCTGCGACCACGTTCTGAAGGAAAAAAATCTGCGCACGCGATATTGTTCGCTGGGAATTGAGTCTCGATCGGGCTGCGCCATGTGATAGTCGGGTGACCGTTTCCCAGTGCTTCAGCAAGATTGTCATCATGCGGCGGCGCATAATACTGCTGGGCCGTGATCCGCTCGCACTCCTCTACGTAGCGCTCCATTTCCGCGCGGCTGTGCCCATTTAGTCGGTGGCGCATATGGAGGAAATTGATCGATGCGCATAAGACGGCGTCCATTCCGCTTGCGGCAATACGTTGAAATCGGTGCCTGTCATTCTGAGCGGAGCGAAGCGGAGCCGAAGGATCCCGCAGTGATACCCTAAGCTTTTGCAACGAGGTCCCTCGACTTCGCTCGGGACGACGTGCTGATTTACTCATCCGTTCTCGCGGCGGGTGCGGCAGGTCGTCGCTTATCAGGTGAAACGTTTGCTGCAGCTCCGTGTAAAGGTTTTTGAATGCCGTCGCCAATTCGAATTCGATCCGCGCGCGGGCTTCTGATTTTTGCAGCTCGGGGAAATGCGAGATTGGATCTCCGAACGCGATCCAGACCGGCGTGCGCCCGCCTAAGGCGTGCAGCCAGCTTCTAGTCGAATAGAGGCGATCGCTGCCTATGATAACGCACGGCAAAATCGGAACGCCGGCGATGTGGGCGAGTGTTGACGCACCGGGCCGCAGCGGTGCGCCTTCGAGCAGCGATCGCGCGCCGTCGCGAATCCCGCCTTCGGGAAAAAGACCGACGATGCGTCCCTCTTTCAGTCGCTCGATGGCGGTCCGGATAGTTTTGCGATTCGCACGATCTCGATCCGCTGGGAACGCATCGACTGCGCGCAAAAGTAATCCCAAGGCCGGCGACCGAAAAAATTCAGCCATTGTCATCCAGTCAATCTTTCGTCCGACCACTGACGAAATGATGAATGGATCGAAATGACTGATGTGATTTGCTGCCAATAAGAATCCGGCGGTGCGATCCGGATTTTCGCGCCGGAGTACCCGAACACGCGTGACACAACCAAAGAGCAATCTCACCAGCAACTTGCAAGCGCGATAAGATGTCGCTTTGACTTGCACTGCTTGAGTGTTTCGCTGACTTGCCGCCATAGGAAAGACTATTTTCAGGCTGATTCCTTTTTGTAATGTGGTATCATAGTTGGCGGTTCCGACACGAGGTTTTACCGATGAAACCCAGGAGTCCATCCACGGGCGGCAAAGGGCAATTTCCGCAGACCGACTACTTTTTCCATTCCGGTTTTGGCCAATGGCACGGCGGCTATTTTTCGCCTTACGACGGAGAGGACGGATACGGATTCAGGAATTTTTACCGATGAAACCAAGGAGTCCTTCCACGGGCGGCAAAGGGCAATTTCCGCAGACCGACTACTTTTTCCATTCCGGTTTTGGCCAATGGCACGGCGGCTATTTTTCGCCTTACGACGGAGAGGACGGATACGGATTCAGGAATTTTTACAATTTAGGACGCGAATTCCGTATCGAAGCTGCACGGGAACGTGCCAGGGAAATGGTGGTGTTTGGGCTGATTGTTTTGACCTCGGCGTGGCCGGTGCTCTACATGGTGGTCACAGTGGTGAAACTGCTGATGAGAGGACGGCCTCTGGATCAGTAGCAATTTTCCGTGATTCGCCTCTGGTGGCACGCGGCCGGGCGACTATGCCTTTGGCCAGAGAAATTCGTCACGGTATTCGGGTGTTTTTTCAGGTGCAAGCCCATGGCGTGTGACGTTCTCGGTCACCACGCGCGGGACGAGGAAGTTCAGCAGATAATCTTCGCCACCGGCTTTGGTGCCGCTGCCGCTCATTTTGAATCCGCCAAAGGGATGACGGCCGACAATCGCGCCCGTGCACGGGCGGTTGATGTAAACGTTGCCGGCTTCCAACTGCGCCTTGACGCGCTCGATGTTGGCTGGGCTGCGCGAGAAAAATCCGCCGGTCAACGCATAATCGGTGCCGTTGGCGACTTCGATCGCCTCATCGAGGTTGCGCACTTTTAGTACACTCAGCACCGGCCCGAAAATCTCTTCGCACGCGATCCGCTTGCTCGGACTTACACCGGTGAAAATCGTAGGCGGAATGAAGTAACCGTGCGGCGGGACTTCTTTCGCCTGATAAGCCAGCGTCGCCTCGCTCTTGCCGACCTCGATGTACTCCAAAATGCGCCGGTAAGCAGCTTCATCAATTACCGGCCCGACCACGATGCCGGGTTCTTCTGGATTGCCGACGCGCAGACTGGCGGCAGCAGCGAGCAAACGTTCTACCACCCGGTCGTAGTTTTCTTCGAGAACGATCAGCCGCGAGAGTGCGGAACATTTCTGTCCCTGAAAACCGAACGCAGAATAAATCGAATCGACGATCGCTTCATCGAGATCGGCGTCGGAATCGACGATCATTGCATTTTTGCCGCCCATCTCGCAAATGACGCGCTTGAGCTCGCGCTGCCCTTCGCGCGTTTTGCCGGCGCTCTCCCAAATCCCCAGCCCCACTTCGCGCGACCCTGTGAAAGCGATCAAATCAACGTCTTTGTGATCAACCATGTGCGCGCCAATGACCGAGCCTTTGCCGTTGAGAAAATTCAATACCCCGGGCGGCACGCCGGCTTCCTCGTAAATTTCCATCAGCATGGCGCCGATAATGACCGATTGCTCGGACGGTTTCATGATCACGGTGTTGCCCGTAACCAGCGCGGCGCTGACCATGCCGCACAAGATGGCCATGGGGAAATTCCACGGCGCGATCACTAGCGCCACTCCGCGCGGCCAGTAATGCTGATAGCTTTCTTCGCCGGGCACGTTTTGCGTGAGCCGTGGCCGGCCTATCAAGCGCATCTGGCGGGCGTAGAAGGTGCAGAAATCGATCGCTTCGGCAATGTCGCCGTCCGCCTGAGCCCACGGCTTGCCAACTTCAAAGACTTCGAGCGCCGAAAGCTCGAATCGGCGGCGCTCGAGAATTTCGGCGGCACGTTCCACCAATTGACAGCGCTCTTCAAACGAAGTGCGACGCCACTTCTCGAACGCCCCGCGCGCTGCGGCGATGGCGCGTTCGGCTTCGGGAGTTCCGGCTTCGGCGGCGTAGCCCACGATTTGGTCTGGCTGGCTCGGGTTGACCGAGGAAAACATGGTATCGGTCCAAATCTTCTCGCCGTTGATCGTGAGCGGAACTTTCCGCCCAAATTGGTTGCGCTGTTCACGCAGCGCGGTCCGCATTCTTTCCTGGTTCTCAGGCAAGGCGAAGTTCGTTAATGGCGCATTTTCATAGGGAGCGCCCGGCTGTGTCTTTGGTATGGTTGTCGTCATATTTATGGTGGCAGTTGATGGCGGTAGAACGCCGTTTCGGCTCCGTCGCAAAATTTCGCATGGATCGCGCAGCAAATCTTCTGCGGAGACGTTCTCGGAGAATTTTGCGCGCAAGAATCCTTCGTTCGAGGTGTTCTCGAGCAGGCGGCGAACGAGATAGGACATTCCGGGAAGCAGTTCACCGACTGGAGAATATTCCCGGACGCGATAACCCATATCCACCAAAGCGCGCTTGATCGGGCCCGCCATCCCATAAAGCAGCTGAAACTCGAAGCGGCTGCGAGCGATCCCGAGTTCATCCGCGAACGCCTGCGCGTGAGCGATGCTCCGAACATTGTGCGAGCCGAATGCAGCGGTAACAACCGATTCATTCTCCAATAGTAGCCGCGTCAGCGCCTCGAAATTCGCATCGCTCTCTGGTTTCTGAAGATAAACCGGGCAATCCCAGCCGTTCTGACGCGATTTGGTTGTTTCATAGTCCCAGTACGCACCTTTGACCAGTCGAACGGCGAACCGCGTCCCGCGCGCGCGACCCCACTCAATCAGGTCGCGCAAATCGGTTTCGGAATCTCGCAAATACGCCTGAATAACGATCCCCGCATGTGACCAGTCCTTGAACTCTTCCTCGGTAAAAACCGTTTTGAACAGTTCAAGGGTGCTATTTTTGTGCGCGTAGCTTTCCATGTCGAAATTGATAAAAGCGCCGAGCTCTCGCGCGCGACGCAGCAGCGGCCGCAGCTTGGGCGTGAGATGGACAATCGCGTCCGCAGGATCGGCCGGATTTATTTGAGAATAGAGCGCGGAAATTTTAACCGAAAGATTTACAACCGGGAAAAGCTCCGAATTTTTGCCCAGCGGATCGGTCCAGTTTTTTGTTTCGTGCGCGAGACCCTCAAGCAAATCCAGATAACGCGCCGCATATTCATCGGCCTCCGTTTCACTGACGACAGCTTCTCCCAAAAGATCAACAGTAAAGCCAATTTTTTGAGTCCGACGCTTGCGCAATGTCCGCATTACATCGTTCGGATTTCGTCCGGCGATGAACTGGTGCGCCATTTCGGAAACGTTCCAGCGCAGGATGGGGCCGCTAATCCACGGAACAATGCGGGCCAGACGGATGCCAGCCCTCAGGAATTCCGAGAGCTTTCGCGAATCGTGCGCATCGGCGAAGTATTCCTGGAGATGCTCGACAATTTCCCCCGACGTGCGCAGCGAGGGAAGAACATCGACAAAACGAAAGAGTTGTAACTTGAGCTGCTCATCGCGCATTGAGAGCGTCATCAGGCGCTGATAAAATCCGGCTTTGCTGAAAAGGGATTCAGGATGTTTATCGACCAGCTCGAAGATGCGCCTGCCACGCTGCTCGATCTCACCTTGGAGCGACCTCATTTACGAAATTAGTCGCCCCCATGCGTTAAGCAAAATGCTTGTGGTCACGGTGCTGTGTCGCCGTGCCCCATATAGAAGCGTGCGCCTCGACGCAACGAGGCGGCTACAGGTCCAGCCCAGAAAGCCGCCGTTTTCACTTCCAAAAAAAATTTTAACGCCAGATACGCTCACTTTGGGACCGGTTTCCGAAATTAGGATGAAATTGCTTCAAAGCAGTTTTGAGGAGCAAGTGGAGGAGATTTGCCTGGCAGACTCCGGAGGCCCAGGGCTCGGATCTGTCAGGCAATCTCTTTTTGTGCTGATTGATCAGGGGCGGAAGCTCGCGTAGCAGACAGGATAATGATCATAGAGCATCACGAGTTTGCGAGTGACAACACCACGCCGATTTGCCCCGAGGCATGGGCTGCCCTGCAGGTAGCCAATACGGACTATGCCGCAGCGTACGGCGAGGACCGCTGGACGGCGCGCGCGTGCGATCGGATTCGTGAAATCTTTGAGACCGATTGCGACGTTTATTTTGTGTTCACTGGCACGGCGGCGAACGCGCTGGCGCTCGCGCAAATGTGTCGGTCATTTCGTGCCATTATCTGCCATCAGAACGCCCACATTCAGACCGACGAATGCGGCGGGCCGGAATTTTTCACTGGCGGATCGAAACTGCTCTTGGTCGGGGGCGGGAACGGCAAGATCGATATTGGCCAGACCAAAGCGCTGCTTATGCGTCAGAACGAAGTGCACTCGCACAAGCCGTGCGTGATCAGCATCGCACAAGCGACCGAGTTCGGAACGGTTTATACGCGCGACGAAATTGCGGCGATCACTGAACTAGCTCGTGCCAATGAACTGTTTGTGCACATGGACGGTGCGCGTTTCGCCAACGCGATTGCGTCGCTTAACTGCGCACCAAGAACGATCACATGGGAGATTGGAGTTGACGTTCTCTGCTTCGGCGGGACAAAGAACGGCACGGCTGCTGGTGAGTTAGTTATATTTTTTAACAGGGAGCTTTCGCGCGAGTTCGACTATCGAGTGAAACAAGCTGGCCAGCTCGGCTCGAAGATGCGCTTCCTGGCTGCACCGTGGCTGGGACTCCTGGCAGGAGACGTGTGGCTGCGAAACGCCCGGTACGCCAATCGCGCAGCAGACCACCTTGCGCAAGACCTGCAACGCGAGGCGAACGTTGAAATTGTATTCCCAGTGGAGGCAAATGCGGTCTTTGCGCGGATGAACGACCAACTCGCAGGGGGCCTCCAAGCGCGCGGATGGCGTTTTTACAAATTTATCGAGCCTGATGTTTACCGTTTGATGTGTTCCTGGGCGACCACTGAGGGTGATATTGGCGATTTCATTCGTGACGTTACCCTAAATCATTGAACGAATGGCGATCAGTGACATCTGTATGAAGGTAAAATGAATGCGCTTGTGCGAATTTTGATGCTTGCTCCCATCCTGCTTGGCGGGTGCCGGGCGACCCACGACGTAGCGACTACTTCCTACCACGTGACCCGCGGCGCAGCGGTAGGCTCGTACAAAGTGGCTCGGGCCGTCGCGGTCGGTTCGTATCGTGTTGCCAGTGCTCCGGTTCATTATGCCACGCGAAAGCGAGGCGACGAATCGTACACAACCGCGGCGACGGAGAGCATGCCATCGGATGTCACCAACCCCGGCCAGTCGGTTCCCCCGCCGGAGAGAGTTTCAACATCGCAGGAGCAAGCGCGAGTTGGAGCCGAGCGCGGCCAGAGCCGGACATCGAGCGGAACTTCGGTCACGTCTCGCAAGGAGGCAGCGCAGTCATCAACGAGCGTCTCATCCTCGCGCGCTTCTGCTCCATCGACGGCGTTTCCGACAGGAAAATTAGTCCCCGGCAAACCGGGATATGTCTTCAGCCCATTCGACAAGGAAGGAAGATACGTGGATGTAAGTGGCTTCCCGTCTGGTACCAAAGTGAAAGATCCTTGGACCGATAAGATCTTTCTTGTTCCCTAAGTTGTTGCGCGTCTGGCGTCGCGCTACACCATCGTCGATTGCCGCGAACTGCAGCGAGTGGTAGGTAGTAACATGAGACCGGCATCGCGAGTTGCAGCGTACCTCGTTGCTTTGTCTGTCCTCGCTTTGGCGTCGCAGAGCCTGGCGCAGGTGTATCAAGGAAAAGAACTCGTCAAGGCCGAGCTTCTGGCTGATGCGAACGCCATCGTTCCCGGAAAACCATTCACGATCGGTTTGCTGCTCCGAATGGCTCCGGGCTGGCACACCTACTGGGCGTTCTCTGGGGATGCGGGTCTTCCCACGGAATTGAAATGGAAACTGCCATCGGGCTGGAAAGTTGGCGAAATTCAATGGCCGATTCCTCTGAAAACAATCGATCCGGGTGACATTGAGACTTACGGCTATGAGGATGAGGTCCTGCTGATGCAGGAAATCACGCCGCCACAGAAGATCGACAATTCAACAATAAAGCTTTCGGCTGAGGCGAACTGGCTGGTCTGCGAGAAGATCTGCATTCCTGGCAACGCAACACCGCAACTGGAGCTACCGGTATCGACAGCGAATCAGCCGGCGAACTCGGAAGTCTTCGCGCGCTACCGGCGTTTGTTGCCTCAAAACTGGCCAGAGTCGAACGCGGCGACGCCAAACTGGAGTCGGATTGGACGTGATCTTCGTCTAAAGATTACAAGCGAAACCCTCGCTAATTATGCGGCGCTGGACTTTTTTCCATTACCAGAACAAGGCGTTGTTGTCGGCCATCCAACGATCGAATCACGCAACAGGAATGAAGTTGTCTTTCGAATTCCGATTGAGTCTTCGGAAAAAAATCTGTCCTCCATCGCAGGCCTGGTCGTTTATTCGCAGCACCCAAATGGAGAGGACCGCGCAGCCTGGCGAATTTCAGCCGCGCCGACTGTTGCGGCGACTAGTGCCCCGCCCGCTCGCGGAATCTTCACTTTTCTGCTCTTCGGATTTCTCGGCGGCATCATTTTGAATTTGATGCCGTGCGTATTGCCGGTGATTTCGCTGAAAATCTTTGGATTCATTCAACAGGCGGGCCAAAGCCGGCGGAAAGTTTTGCGGAGCGGTATCGCGTTTACGGTGGGAATTTTCGCGTGGTTCGTCGGACTTGCGCTGCTTCTGATTGTGCTCAAGGGCGCCGGACGCGACGTAACCTGGGGTGGATTTCAATTCACGAACGCTTACTTCGTCCTTGCGCTGAGTGTAATTGTCCTCGTGTTCGCGCTGAACCTCTTTGGCGTGTTTGAAATTTCGCTGCCGCAAGGCATGACACGCGGTTTGCTTTCAACCACCGAGCGCAAAGACGATCTGGGCTCATTTTTCCAGGGCATATTTGCGACTGTTCTGGCGACACCGTGCACTGCGCCGTTCCTTGGAACCGCGCTCGGCTTTGCGTTTTCGCAATCGCCTGCAGTTATCCTGGCGATGTTCGTTGCGATCGCTGCTGGAATGAGCTCGCCGTACCTGCTTTTAAGCGCTCAGCCCGCCTGGCTGCGATTTCTGCCAAAGCCGGGTCCGTGGATGTTGCATGTGAAACAATTCATGGGCTTCCTGCTGCTCGCCACGCTGCTGTTTCTTCTTTACGTGCTGGGCGCTCAGCGCGGCTTGGAAGGAGCAATTTGGGCAAGCTGCTTTCTTCTGGTGATTAGTGTCGCCTGCTGGATGAAAGGCGCGTTTGTTCTGCCAACTGCATCAGCGATCAAGCGATCTGTCGTGCTTGGGCTCATGCTCGTGCTCGTGATCGGAAGCGGTATTTATTTCATCGGCGGCAAATTTCGATCTAGCAATGTCGCGTTAACCGATTCGCAACTTCGCGGAGACTGGCAGGCGTTTACACCGGAACGTTTGCAAGCGGAACTGGAACAGGGCCGTACTGTGTTTGTCGATTTTACGGCAGCGTGGTGTATTACTTGCAAATTTAACGAGGCAAATGTGCTCGAAAGCTCAGAGGTCCGAGAGGCGTTTCAGCGTCACGCGATTGTGAAAATGAAGGCCGATTGGACCAACGGCGATCCAACGATCACGAAATTGTTACGAAAGTTTGGCCGACCCGGCGTTCCGCTCTACGTGCTCTATCCTGGAAAAAACGAAGAGCCGATTGTTTTTCCGGAAGTGCTCACCAAGGGCATGGTGCTTGAAAAACTCCAAACCGCCGCGCGCAGGGTTGCCGCACAATAATCACGTAGAGAATGGCGAACCCCGAATGACGAATGAATGCCAATAACGAATGACAAAGTGGTAAGGACGCGATCGCTGCGGCGCGCAGGACGATAGGACATTTTTTGCGCGATTTTCGGCCACCACGTTGAAATCTCTCGGGTTTCTTGGCAATGTGTTGTTCACGAGAAAATTGAACTACCGTAACAACTTCGTTTTCTAACCAAACTATGAACAAAAAAGTAACTTTAAGCGTTGTCACATCACTGATCGTCACAGCAGTCTTTGCCTTGGATCCGCCTCCGGTTGGAAGCGCTGCTCCGGATTTTTCGCTCCCCGATGCGGAAGGCCTGACGCATTCACTTTCCCAATACAAGGGCAAGTACGTCGTGCTCGAGTGGTTTAATCCGGAATGCCCGTTTGTGAAGAAGCATTACGGCACCGACAACATGCAAAAATTGCAGAAAGAATACACAGACAAGGGCGTGGTTTGGCTGACCATCGATTCCAATGCGCCCGGTACCGAAGGCAATTTGACGCCGGAACAGGCCCAGAAAGTCGCAAGTTCCTGGAAGACGCATGAGACTGCGTTGCTACTCGATCCGGACGGCAAAGTGGGCCGCGCCTACGGCGCCAAGAACACGCCAAACATGGTGATCATCAATCCGGACGGAAAAATCGTTTACCATGGGGCGATCGACAGCAAGGCGACGCCCAACCCGGCGGATATCCCCAGCTCGACGAACTATGTCAAAGCAGCGTTGGATCAATCATTGGCGGGCAAATCTGTCTCCACGCCACAAACCAAACCATACGGCTGCTCGGTTAAATATAAATCCTCGTAATTTTGTAGCTACGGTCACTGAACACAGCCGACCCGCGTCGCCAGATGCCGGCTACAGGATTTCGAAGCGGCGGTCGGACACGACCGCCGCTTCTCTTTATATCATCGGTCCTAAAAGTTCGGTGCAACGTGACCCGAATTGCATCTTAA
>Ga0193707_1000689_pt1 | contig 11896 bp, 13 predicted proteins | sample U3c2metaG_FD_143043 | JGI IMG/M metagenome (GOLD analysis project Ga0193707, IMG submission 143043) | Soil microbial communities from a riparian zone of the East river system, Colorado, United States - U3c2 | ecosystem: Environmental > Terrestrial > Soil > Riparian zone | place: USA: East River...
TTACGGCCAGCTCTGGCGAATTGACCTTCATGAAAAGTCGGTTCAAGACGGCACCATCTCAACCTGTGAAACCGGCTGATAAACCAAAATCCGATGTTGAGGAAGAAGAAAAGTAAGCCAAGCGAAACCTAATTCAAATTAGGACACTACCCGCGGTCCTCAAGTCTTGACACGTGGGGCCGAATCGGCGCAAGATCGGCGACTTAAAGGATCGTCATATGAACTCGACGCTTGTGTCTCGAAATGTTTTCTTCTGTGCCGCCGCAATCTTCATTGCGAGTTGCGGCACCGCGACGTTTACCAAAACCGGAAGCGATGCCACCATCGAAAGCCTGCGCAATTTTGAACTTACCTTTATCGACGAGTTTGCTGTGCCTGGTAAAAAATTCAACGCCGCTGCGTTCACCGCGAAAGTGAACGAAGGCAACGCAAAGTTTCAGCAGGCCATCGCCGATGAGAAATTCACCGCGCGTCGTCCGGTCCTCGTCAATCTCAAAGGACAGTTCGACGCTGATGCTGCGCATTTAAAAAGCAAAGCCAGCCGCGGTAAAATCACTCCAGCGCTGGCAACCGAGATGAAGAACGATATCAACAAGACTTACGATCATGCCCTCGGGCGGTAAGAAAAAGCGCAAAAAGCCTTCGCGGAAAAAATCCGAGCTCGATTCAGCGCTCGATCAGATCAGCGACGAATCGGTCGCAGAGGCAAAGAATGAATTTCAGGATTTGCTCGCGCAGGCGAAAGGCGACACTAGCGAGCTGGTCCGGCAAAATGCAGAGGAACTCGATCGGCGTCTCGTCCTCCTAAAAAAAAGAAAGATCGACAAGGAGGATTTCGATTTCTTCATAGAAAACCAAAAGCGCGATCTTCGCGTTTTTGTCGACAGCCAGCCGGCGCAATCGCAGGAACGCGCCGAAAAACTGACGCTACGTGTTCTGGAGATAGCTGCGAAAGTGGCGATCGCATTGATTTAGCCGTCACGGCTGATGCGCCGAGGACAGCGCGCACTACAGCTCGCATCACCGCTTTGAGCGGGAGGGCTTCATGAGCTCGCGCAAACGACCGTGCGGAAGCGCTTCGACGTAGTGATTGTCGCGGCCGGTCATCGATTGGTTGTCCACCAATGCATTGACGACCGCTTCCTCGGTGGCCTGGACCACGCCTGTGAAAAGCGGATCCATCAGATCATTCGGAATTGTTTGAACGGTGTGCGTCACTTGATCCGGATTCGTGACCTTTGGATTCGCCGTTGAAAAGGCGATAAACAAATCCCCTGAGCCGTTGCCGGAAACTGTTCCCGTTCGCGCAAGGCCAAGGGACACACGCCGGGCTAGCCGTTTTAACTGGTTAGGCAATAGTGGCGCATCAGTCGCAACAACAGCGATGCACGAACCGCTCTCTTGTCCGCCAAAGGACGGATCCGCCGAGGTGGACTTGTAAACTTCACCGGGAATTTCTTTGCCCACTGGAACGCCGGCGATCACGAGCTGCGACCGCCTCCCGAAGTTCGCCTGTAGAAACACGCCCACTACAAACGTTCGCGGTGCAGCGTCTTTAGAAGTGCGGATGTCAATCTGGCGCGAGGCCGTTCCGTTTCCCCCTTTGAACTCGTAGCAGATCATTCCAGTTCCGCCGCCGACGCTCCCTTCTTCGATTGCGCCGTCATGCGCAGTGTCGAGCGCATGGAACACGTCCTCCGGTTTCACGTGAAAACCATTGATGTCATTGAGCCAGCCGTCCCAAGTTTCGGCGACTACGGGCAAACTCCACCAGTACCCAGTGGTGTCGGGCGCGCCGTGTTTGATTCGCCAAGCAATGACAGCGTCACGCGCGACACCGACGCTATGCGTGTTCGTAATCACGATTGGTCCTTCCAAAAACCCGCTTTCGTCTACCCAGGCGGTGCCCGTCATTTCGCCGTTGCCGTTCAAGCTGAAATAGCCGGCGTAAACCGGGTCGTTGAGAGAATCGTGTCCACGCGGAATGATTGCGGTAACGCCGGTGCGCACCGGGCCTTTGCCAACATCCAGTTTTCCTTCCCCACTAATCAAGGTCGTGTAACCGACCTCCACACCGGGGACATCCGTGATCGAGTTCAGTTTCCCCGGCGTGCCATCGAACGGCACACCGAGATCGCGCGCGCGAACAGCTTTGACCTCAGCGAGCTGCTTTACCGGCGGCGGTGATTTAATCGGCTCGCGGCCCAAAAGCTCCAGACCGAACAAAACTGTCAGACTCAAAAGAGCAATTATACGTATTCGCATCGGCGAAGGTTCATCTAAACCAATCTGTCGAAATGGAAAAGCATCCTTTGATTTCAATCCGACCAGCCTTAAGCTCAAACGTCATGCGTAGAGCCGGGCTGAGTGCTTTGTTGATCGTCTGTCTTGTTACCTTTCTCTGCCCTGAAATGGCTAAACCGAACGTGGTCACCGTGACGAATGCGCCCGATTGCTGCTCCAAGATGTCACGGTGCAAAATGACGCCCGAACAGATATCTCATCATGATCGATGCGGGCACGAATCGCAGCCCACCAGTTGTTGCACCGTTTCGTGCTCGACGCTGATTCTTTTCTGCCCGATCTCAGAAAGATTTCCTACGCCGCGTTTTAACGGCCACACTTTTGCAATTGACGACGCCACCGCGTCTGCACGAATCGAACGGCCGCCGACTCCGCCGCCACGGATTTGATTCTCTCCCATAGCGTTCGGCTCGGCGCAAAACACGCGCGCACCGCGTGCGAGTTCATGCAGCCGAGGATTCACGAAATTTCAACAGGAGAGAATCATGAAATATCTACTCTTGATTGCAGCAATTACGACGCTGACGAGCGCGACGACGATCTCGTCCAGTGACGCAGGCTGCTGCGGTGGCGGCGCCTGCTGCCCCGGCGCTTGCTGCATGACAATGACCCGATAATTCGGGGAGTTTGACAAAGGGCCCCGCCGGGAAACTGGCGGGGCCTCTTTGTTTGAACCAATCGCAGTCATTCCGAACGAAGCGCAGCGAAGTCGAGGCTGCAACGCAGCGGACGAAGTCTGCGAGGCCAGGCTTTCAATCCCGCGGCGGTAGCGATCGTTTCGCAACGGGATGTCTCGACTTCACTCGACATGACAATTAGATTGACGCCCGTGAATTACGAGGTTTTCGCCAGAAAGTATCGGCCGCAGACGTTTGATGATTTGGTCGGCCAGAACCACGTCTCGCGCACGTTGAAGAATGCGGTCGCGCAGAACCGGCTCGCGCACGCATACCTTTTTGTCGGCCCGCGTGGAGTTGGCAAAACTTCGACGGCACGAATTTTGGCAAAGTCGCTCAACTGCATCAAGGGTCCCACGATTACGCCATGCGGCGTGTGCGATAACTGCCGCGAGATCGCCGGCGGCAACAGTCTCGACGTCATCGAAATCGACGGCGCAAGCAACAACAGCGTCGAGGACGTGCGCCAGTTGCGCGAGAATGTTCGGTATGCGCCTGCCAAAGGACGTTACAAAATCTATCTCATCGACGAGGTGCACATGCTTTCGTCGGCCGCGTTCAACGCGCTTTTGAAGACGTTGGAGGAGCCGCCCGAGCATGTGAAATTCATCTTCGCTACGACCGAGCCGCAGAAGGTTCTGGCCACCATCCTTAGCCGTTGCCAGCGATTCGATCTGCATCGCATCCCGGCAAATCTGATCGCGCAGCATTTACAGTTCATCGCAAAGAAAGAGAAGATCACGTTGCAACCTGCGGCCGCACACGCGATCGCGCGCGGCGCAGAGGGCGGCCTGCGCGATGCGGAGTCGATGCTTGATCAGCTCGTTGCCTTTTGCGGAGAAAAAATCGCCGAGAGCGATGTGCTGAATGTTTTCGGATTCACCAGCGAACAAACAGTAAGCGATCTAACGGGTCGCATTTTGCGAGGCGAAACACCGGAAGCAATCGATCTGCTGCACGAACAATGCGAAGCCGGCAAAGATATGATGCGGCTCATGGCTGACCTGATCGCTTATCTGCGCGACCTGCTCGTGTCCAAAGCCAAACCCGATGCGTTAAGCGAAGACGTTGATCCTGACGTTCAAAAATCTCTGGCCGCACACGCGGAACTGATTTCCATCGATCGTTTGCTCGAGCTGATAGATCAATTCGCCTCTGCTGAAGGCCGAATGAAATGGGCGCCTAACAAGAAGCTCCATTTTGAAGTCGCGATTATCAAGGCCATCCAGAGTCTCGGACAGGCGACGCTCGATGAGGTGATCGAAAAATTAGGCGAGCTTCGCGATGGCGGAGGGGGCCCGAAACCTGTAGCCGGCATCGGTGATGCCGGTCGTCCGAAAGAATCTCATACCCAAAACGCCGGGGTCACCGCCCCCGGCTACAGCAACACACGCGTCGAGGAGAAAGCCACAACTGTCGACTCCGAAAAGATTTGGCAAGCCGTTCTCGCAAGGATTCCAGTACAGAAGGGCTTTGTCCGAAACTCAGCTTCAGCGGCCCATGTTCTTGGAGTCGAAGGACGCAATTTTATACTTGGTTGCGCGCCTGGCGACAAACCAATGATGGATATCCTGGGCACACCAGCGAATCGCAAATTCGTTGAGACGCTGCTGCATGAAATCAGCGGGAAAGATTGGACTTTGAAGCTGACCGTGAGCGAAGAACTCGCTTCCAGGAGCGCAGTAGTACAAAAGGATTCGCCTTCTCATGATTTCAAAGACGAACCATTAATCCAGGAAGCTATCGAACTATTCAACGCACGAGTAAGATCGTGAATGCATGCTTTTGTCATCCTGAGCGGAGCGAACCGGAGTCGAAGGATGCCGCGGCATTACTGAGCTACCGCCGCGGGATTCCTCGACTTCGCTCGGAATGACAAAGAACTGATTATGAATCTAAACAAACTGATGAAGCAGGCGCAAAAGATGCAGGAGCAAATGGCCAAGACTCAGGCCGAGCTCGAACAGAAAACCGTCGAAGTGAGCGCGGGCGGCGGGAAAGTGAAAGTCACGGCAAACGGCGCGGGCGACATCATTGCGATTAAGATCGACAAAGAAGTTGTCGATCCAAACGACGTGGAATTTCTTGAGGAAATGGTGCTAAGCGCGGTGAAGCAAGCGATCGAGCAGGGCAAGGCGCTGGCGCAGTCCGAGATGACGAAAATCACCGGCGGTCTCGGCGGCTTGGGAATGCCGGGGCTGCAGTAAATGGCGAATAATGTTTACGCCGAATTGTAGGGCGTCTGTGTCAGACGCCGATTCCTTATGCCGGCGTTTCACAGAAACGCCCTACAACAATTGTGTTGATTAGTTAATCTTCTCGGCGCCGAAGTAAGGCTGTAACTTTTCCGGAATGCGTACCGAGCCATCCGGTTGCTGGTAACTCTCAATCAACGCAGCAAACAATCTCGGCAACGCCAGACCCGAACCATTCAAGGTGTGGCACAAGCGATTTTTCCCGTCGCAATCTTTGAACCGCAGCTGCATCCGGCGGGCCTGAAAATCTTCGAAGTTCGAGCAGCTCGAGACCTCGAGAAACGTCCCGCCGTCGCGCGACCCGGGCGACCAGACTTCGATGTCGTACGTTTTGGCCGAGCCGAATCCCAAATCGCCGGTGCAAAGCTCGATCACTCGATAATGCAACCCCAGCAGTTGCAACACTCGTTCTGCATCCGCAGTGAGCGATTCAAGTTCTTCGTAAGATTTTTCCGGCGCAACGATTTTCACCAATTCGACTTTGTCGAATTGATGCACTCGAATAATGCCACGCGTGTCGCGACCGGCAGCACCCGCCTCGCGCCGGAAACAAGGCGTATAGGCGGTGAATTTTTTCGGAAGATCGCCAACGCTCAGGATCTCCTCGCGATGAAGATTTGTTAATTGAACTTCCGCTGTCGGCGCGAGGAAAAGCTGATTCTCCTCCAAGCCGTACATGTCGGCCTCAAACTTTGGCAGCTGCGTCGTGCCGATCATGCAATCGCGCCGAACTAGAAAGGGCGGACTAACTTGAAAGTACCCATGCTCGCGCGTGTGCAGATCGAGCATGAAGTTGATCAACGCGCGCTCGAGCTTCGCGCCTGCCCCGGTAAAACAAATGAAACCGCTCCCGCTCAATTTCGCCGCCCATTCGAGATTGAAGAGATTCAGTCTCGTGCCGAGCGCAACGTGATCGACAGCGTTGCTTAATTGCGGCTTCTCGCCCCAACTGCGGACAACCCGATTTGCGCTGGGATCCTTCCCAATGGGAACGCTCGCATGCGGAACATTTGGAATATCTAAAAGTAAGTTGCGTTGCTCTTCGTCGAATGCGTTGGCGCGCTGCGCTAAACCGGCGATTTGTTCTCCGATCTTTCGTACTTCGGCTTCAAGTTCTTCGCTCGGTTCCTTACGCGAACGTCGCGCGCCGATCTCCTTGCTCAGACGGTTGCGCTCTGACTGTAGCCGCTGCAGCTCAGTCTCGCTTTTGCGCCGCCCGGCGTCGATTCGCAATACGTCGTCGATCCTAGCCTCATCTCCGTCGCCGCGCGTCGCCAGGCGCTCACGGACCAAATCCGGTTTATCGCGAATCAGACGGATGTCGAGCATGGCGCAGATTATTCAACGAACTTGGAAGGGTTACAAATATTACAACGCTACAACGCCTATCGGTTGTAACATTGTAACGCTTTTAACTGGGTCGTATATTTCTCCCGTGGAAAGATTGGACGTCCTCAGCGTCGCGCTCGGCCTCGCCGCGCTCGCAGGGGTTAATCTTTACCTGACTGTTTTTGCCACTGGACTTGCAATCCATTTTCACTGGATCACTCTCGCGCCGCAGTATCAATCGCTCGAAGTACTCGGGAACCCGTGGATCATCAGCATCGCGGGTGTTCTCTATTTGCTTGAATTTTTCGCTGACAAAATTCCATGGGTGGATTCAATCTGGGACGCGGTCCACACTGTCATTCGCCCGATCGGCGGCGCTTTGCTTGCGATTCAAGTGCTCGGTCATCCCAGCCCCGCGCTTACGGTCATCGTCGCGTTGTTGGCGGGAGGCACGAGCCTAATTGCGCACACGGCGAAAGCAGCGACACGGCTCGCGAGCAATACATCGCCGGAACCGTTTTCAAATATCGGGCTAAGTCTTGGCGAAGACGCTGCGGTGCTGGGCGGGCTGACTCTTGTTAACTTCAGTCCCCTTCTCGCCTTGATCATCTTTCTAATCGCCATAGGCGTTTTCTTCTATTTTGCGCGAAGACTTTTGCGCTCGATTAAAGGCAGGATCGGGGCGCCCCGGAAGAAATTGGACGAACCTGCAGATCGCAACGTGTCGGTGCAATGATCGATTGCATTCCCGGCATACTCGCCAGCAGCGGTGGCTCAGCTCCTTGGTTAGACTGTAGCACCTTCAAAATGACACCTCGCGCAATCAATAGCCGCCGGATGCGGGTCAACGATGTCGAGCTCAAAGTTGTCGTCCTAGGCGAAGGCCCCGAGGTGCTGCTCGTGCACGGCTTCCCGGACGACCACACGGTCTGGCACAATCAGATTCCGGCGCTCGTCGACGCCGGCTACCGCGTGATCGCGCTCGACACGCGCGGCTGCGGCGAGAGCGAGATCAAGCCGCGCGAGGGCGACTATGCGATCGATAAGCTCGTGGCGGACCTGGTTGCGCTGCTCGATGCGCTCGGGATCGCGAAGGTGCGGCTCGTCGGTCACGACTGGGGCGCGCTGCAGGCCTGGTGCTTCGCCATGGAGTATCCGGAGCGCGTGGACCGCTACATAGCAATGTCGGTGGGGCATCCGGCCGCTTACGCGAGGGGCGGCGTCGCGCAGAAGCTCAAGGGCTATTACTTGTTCTGCATCCAGCTGCGCGGACTGATCGAGTTCCTCGTCACGCGCTTCGACTGGTGGCTGTTCAGATTAGTGCTTCACTATCCGGCCGAGTTTCAGCACATCAGGGCGCGACTGTCGCGCCCGGGGCGACTCACGGCCGGCTTCAATTACTACCGCGCGAACCTGCGCCTGATGCCCGGCAAGGCATTCCCGCGCGTGAAGGTTCCGGTTATCGGCATCTGGAGCGACGGCGATATCTTTCTCACCGAGGATCAAATGCGCGCTTCGGAGCGCTACTGCGACGCTGGTTTCCGCTACGTCCGGATCGACGGCGCTAATCATTGGCCGCAGCTGACAGCCCCTGAGAAATTGAATCCGCTGCTGCTGCAACTCTTGCGTTGAGCGAGGAGAGATCCGGTTGAAGACACATCGCTTCGGATTATTTCTCGGCGCCGTTTTGGCGGCGTTGTTCGTCGCCTTCTGGATCTGGCAGACCCCAGGCAACCTCCAGAAGCTAAGCTCCGCGGAGGTTGACGCCTACCTGCACAAGCTGGAGGGCAAGCTGCCTGGAAATCCCGCGGAGCAGGCCGTGTTCCTCGCGCGTATGCGCGCCTTTGGCCTCGCGGACGACGGCCGGCCCGTCTACATGCTGAACGCAATGCGCTATTACCCAGAGCTCAAGCGCGGGCCCGGGATGGAAGGCGTCCGCGGCACGCCTGCGGAAGCAAACGCGATCTACGAGAAAGCCGTGATGCCGATCTTGTTCCGCCTCGGTGCATATCCGCTGTTCGGAGGCGAGACGATGTGCGCTATCCGAGCCGCCGCGCGTTCTTCGAGCTGTTGACCGATCCGCAATGGCTCAAGTTCGCGCCTTACAAGATCGCGGCGCTCGAAATCGCGCTTGTGCCCGCATCGGGACAAGTGGTCATTCCGGACCTTCGCTGGGTGGTGGGCGGGGCTTGCCTGATCGTGTTCCTCGGGGCGTGCTGGCTGCACGCCGCGCGCGGAAAGCGGAGCTAAGCGTCCTACTGATGAAGCCAACGGCTAGACATCGAAATAGTTTAATGTGATTGCCACGAAACCCTGCCCTGGCTTATCTCCTTCTCGTTACATCACCCTATGTTGCAAGAGCGGCTGAGCCTAATCTCGTTCTATGACGGAGATTAGAACTGACTATGCCTTGGATTCTTAGGTTTGCGATCGGCTCGCTTTTCGTATTTGTCATCGGCGCGGTGATGATTGCGTGGGCATGCATGTCCACAGGGTGGGAAACGCTCAGCCGGTTTGCATGGGGTTCCCTCACTGCCGGGGCTGGACTCATTGGGACCGCTCTCTTGGCTATGCTGAGCGCTGTGATTCACCAAGGGTGGCGCAGGTTTTCTCTCGCGCTCATGAGTGTGTCGGTCTTCCTGTTTCTATTACTCCTAATTTTTGCCAAGTTCGCGTGATGAACGCCCCGTAGATGGCGAGGTTTGGTTCTAGTATCATGACCCACGTTAGGCGCTACCGAGTTATGACTTTATTATCCGTCATGCTTTTGTTGACGCTGCTCGTGCCTCAATTGGCTTCTGCCAAGCGTATCGCACCAGTGAACGTCGCCCCTGTAATTTACGAAGGTATTCGCTATGTCGCGCCGAATGACGATGGCCGCCGCGGCTATATCGAGGCGTGGAATGTCGGGACTAACAAGAAGCTATGGGAATTGACAATCTTTACTAATGGTATCGATCCAAAGCTCGAGGAAGACGTTCAATGGGTGTTCATCAAGGCTTTAAACATCCGGGATGGGAGACTTATGGTTACATCCGAACGTGGGAAGACCTATCAGGTCGATGTAAACACGAAAGCGATAATGCAACCTAATTCACTATCGTCGCCATCGCCAGGAGCGATTCGCGACGTGCCTAACGCAGTCAAAAAAGCCCTAACGAACGGGGCGCCCGGAAAACAGTATGACCTCTCCTTTCGCATCAAGCCGTCCTATCTGGAGGGAGATTTTAATGGCGACGGCAAGATGGACGTAGCGATTTTCGTAAAAGAACGCTCGACCGGAAAGCTTGGGATTGCGATCGTTCATGGCACGACTGAAAAGGTGACAATTCTCGGGGGCGGCATTGGCATCGGTAATGGCGGCGATGACTTCGAATGGATGGATTCCTGGCAGGTTTACTCCAAAACGCGGGCCGCCCACGCCGCAGGTGAAACCAGCGTCCCACATCTTCGCGGCGACGCACTTCTGGTTGAGAAGAGCGAAGCCGCCAGTGCATTGATTTATTGGAATGGCAAACGGTATGTCTGGTCCCAGCAGGGGGATTAGCAGCTACCTGTGTGCGAATCCGCACCAGGTTAACGAGTAATCAAAACATATCCCCTGCCCTTCTGGTTTTGTTCTCGCTCATTTGATTGCAATCGAGAAAGAGCAGCACCTTGAAGGTCGGGAATTAGAACCGCCGCTTTTTCTTTTGAAGCAACGAGCGCGTCCAGATTTCCGGTATTCCATTCTGTGATGGCATCAGCCGGCTTAACGAAATCCGTCTTTCGAAGATAGAGAAGCAGCCCTTCATCTTTGGCAGACACGACCTCGTAACGCCAGTAATGCGCTTCCGCTTCATGCCGAATATTTCTTCCAAAAACGGCGAGCGCATCGCGATGATCGCGATAGCCGGTGATTACCTTCCAACCTGTGTAGCCACCGGTGAAAACGATTGCAAACGCCAGAGCGATAGCGCTCCAACGATAGACACGCGCCAGCGCAACTTGCGCGGCTAAAAGCAAACAGAGCGGTGGAATCACAGGGAAAATTCTATCGACGCGCTTTGATGGGATCAGCGACATCACGATCAGCCCACCAACGCTCCAGCAAAGCAGCCAGAAAGTTTCCGGAGACAGTTCGCGAAACATGGAGCGCAAATGCCAGTTTCGCGATCGGAGACCGACAGCCGCGATCCCAATCATCAGCACACTCCACGGCGCAAATTTGTGCAATAGATGCGGCAAATAAAAAAGGAGCGGCTGCGGCCGATGAATTGTTTCACCAAAGCGGCCGACGAATTCGCGCATCACAACTTCCTCGTAAAATCCTGGCTGAAACCGAATGCCCCCGCCTACCCAGATGAGAAAAATCGCGAGCGAGGCAACCCACGGCCACCAACCGGGCCAGGCGCTCGCGCTGCGTGTAGCGCTCGCAGGAAGTGACGGCTTCCCAGCCGTCAAATTTGCTGTCGACGGCTGCCCAAGCCGTCGCTCCTTGAAAACGCGCCATTGAAACAACGCAATGCCCGGCAGCAGGAAGGCATAAACGATCGGGCCTTTGATCAACATCGCCGCGGTGAGCAGAACAAAGACGTACACTTGATCGCGCAGTTTCCATTCGTCTTCATGTCGGACCCTTTGCCAGATCAGCAGGCCGATCAGAAAAATCACAAGTGCCAGCGGCATGTCGGTGCGCACAAGCGTGGCCAGCCGCGGGCTCAGCAGATTCAGTCCAAATGCGCCGACTGCAATTACCGCGGCGACTTTTCCATACGCGTCCTTAGCAGCGCGGAATAACACGAACGCGAGCGCGAGCGCAGCGACAAGCGACGGCAAACGCCATGCGATTTCCCATGAACGCGTCACGCCAAAAAGAGCAGCTGACATCCAGCCGACCACCGGGGGTTTTGTCGCGACTCGTTCGTGCGGCGTGTGCTGATAGAGCCAATGGCCTTCCTTGACCATTTCGAATGAGGTGAACGCCTGCTTCGCTTGATCGTAGTCGTCGAGCTGCCAAGGCAAATTGGCGATCGCGAACAAAACGACGATCAGTGCCGCGACAACCCATAGCGTGCGGCGGTCTTCGAGCAGACCGCTTGTTATGTCGAGCGAAGTCGAGACATCTCTCATTGAATTCCAGAGATTCCTCGACTGCGCTACGCTCCGCTCGGAATGACAATCATATGGATTCAATCACGCCAAAGCACCGCGCGCACCGGTGCGCCATCGGCACCCGCGATTTTCAGAGGCAGCGCCGCAAAATTGTAAATGCCGGGAGCAACGTCGCTGAGATCGAGCGATTCAATGATGGCGATCCCGGCGCGGGCAAGCGCATGGTGATTCTGCAAC
>Ga0193707_1000690_pt1 | contig 11874 bp, 11 predicted proteins | sample U3c2metaG_FD_143043 | JGI IMG/M metagenome (GOLD analysis project Ga0193707, IMG submission 143043) | Soil microbial communities from a riparian zone of the East river system, Colorado, United States - U3c2 | ecosystem: Environmental > Terrestrial > Soil > Riparian zone | place: USA: East River...
CCGAGTCCTGGGCTCCGTGGAGCTGCAGCACGGGTACGGCGATCGGCGTACGCATTCTGGCTGAGTACTTGCGGCCGTCGGGGCGGAGCCGGGAGCGGGCGAACCAGCGGTGGTACTCGAGCGCACAGTGCGGGGCGGGCCATACCTGCAGGGCCGCGCGGTAACGGCGGGACGCCTCCGCGTCCGGGAAGGTGCCACCGGGCGCGGACCAGGCGCGGAGGAGTTCTTCGATGTGGATGCCGTCCTGTGCCAGCAGTCGGCGCTCCGGGAGGATGGGCAGCTGGAACCAGGCAGTTCGGGTCAGCGCCTTCGCCTGACCGGAGCGGGCCAGCAGTAGTGGGTGTGGCGCGGAGACGGCCGCGAGTCCTCGGACCTGTCGCGGTGCGAGTACGGCGGCCGACCAGCCGATGAACCCGCCCCAGCCATGCCCGACCACGACCGCGTCCGTGGCGCCGAGCGATCGGATGACGCCCGAGACGTCGGCGGCGGCGGTGTAAGGGTCGTAACCGCGGGGAGTCTTGTCGCTGGCGCCGTACCCGCGCAGGTCCATCGCCACGGCGCGGTAGCCGGCTTCGGCGACCACGGGCAGCTGGTGTCGCCAGGCCCACCAGAACTCGGGGAAGCCGTGCAGGAAGAGGACGAGTGGATCGTCCGCGGCGCCACACTCGGCGATGTGGAACCGTGCCCCGTTGGCCGCCACCAGCGAGTGCGACCAGGGCCCGTCGACCAGCAGGTCGACGACACCCGCCGGGCTCAGCGCCGTACGCCCGGTTCGGGCCGGGAGTCGATGGCGTCCTGCTCCTGGTCGCCCTTGCCGATCGCCTTGAGCACCTCGACCGACTCCTTCGAGGTCTCGATCGTGCGCTGTGGGCCCTTCGCGCTGCGCAGTGCCCGGATCCCGATGAACACCAGCACCGCGGCGATCAGCAGGTAGGCCCCGGCAACGATCAGGAACGCGATGGCCGGGTGCAGCCCGGCCGCGGTCAGCCCGTACGCCGCGGCGATGGACAGCAGGATGATCACCAGCAGCCCCAGGAAGGCCGCGGCGGCGAACATGCCGGCCCCGGTCCCGGCCGCGATGGCGGTCTTCTTCAGCTCGGCCTTCGCCAGCTCGAGCTCGCTGCGGACCAGGCTGGACAGGTCCTTGCTGGCATTCGCGACGAGCTGGCCGACCGTGGGTCCGTCCCCGTTCTGCCCCATCGACATGGCACTCCTTCCACGCGTCCGTCCCCCGACACTACCGCCGCCACTCCCTAACCCCGTGTACCCAGGCTCAGTCGGCGTACCGGCGGTTGCGGCGGGCGAGCAGTACCGCGGCGATCAGCGCGGCCAGCACCGACGCGATCAGTACGGCGGCCTTCGCGCGCTCGACCTGGGCGGGATCATCGCCGAAGGCAAGCTGCGCGATCAGCAGCGCGACCGTGAACCCGATCCCGGCCAGCACCGACACCGCGCCGACATCCCGCCAGGCCAGGTCGGAGTTGAGCTCGGCCCGGGTGAAGCGCGCGGTCAGCCACGACCCGCCGAACACCCCGATCGCCTTGCCGAACAGCAGCCCGGCGACCACGCCGATCGCGACGGGGTCGGTCAGCATCTGCCGTACGGCGCTCCCGCTCAGCGTCACCCCGGCCGCGAACAACGCGAACAGCGGTACGGCGACACCCGCGGACCACGGCCGGAGCCGGTGCTCGATCCGCTCGGCCGGTGCGTGCTCCTCACCGGGATCCGTCACCACGCGCGTGACCAGCCCGAGTGCGACGCCGGCGATCGTCGCGTGGATCCCTGACTCGTGCATGAACCACCAGGTGCCGATGGCAACCGGTATGTAGATGAACGGCGTCCGGACGCGGCGGCGCTGCAGCAGGTACCAAACCGCGATCAGCGCGACCGCGGCGAGCAGCGAGAGCAGATGAAAACCGTGGGAGAAGAACACCGCGATCACCAGGATGGCGCCGAAGTCGTCGACCACCGCCAGCGTGAGCAGGAAAGCCCGTAGTGCGCTCGGCAGCGAGGACCCGACGATCGCCAGCACCGCGAGAGCGAACGCGATATCCGTTGCTGTCGGCACCGCCCAGCCGCTCGGCCGGCCGTGGTTACCGGTCAGGTTCACCACCAGATAGATGATTGCCGGGAGCACCATTCCGGACAGGGCCGCGGCCACCGGGACGATCGCTTCCTTGAACTTCGACAGCGTGCCGACCACGAGCTCACGCTTCAGCTCGACGCCGGCCAGGTAGAAGAACACCGCCAGCGCACCGTCCGACGCCCAGGCCTCGAGCGTGAGCGGGCCGAGCTGGGCTTCGCGCAGATGGTGGTAGGCGTCCTGCCACGGAGAGTTGGCCCAGATCAACGCGACCACGGCGGCGGCCAGCAACAGCAGGCCACCGGTCGTCTCGGCCCGCAACGTGTCGGCGAGAAACGCGCGTTCCCGCCCGAGAATCCGGGGGAATGCGCGCTTCTTCTGCCGGATCCGCGGGTGCTGGCTCATGATCGGGCCTTTCGGCTCGGGGTCGGTCGGACGGACGCCGACCAGACTTCCCGGCACACCCTGCTCGTGATTCTACCTGGTGAGCTCCGCTGCCAGGGCTTCGAAGTCCGGTACGACGAGATCCGGCCCGAGGAAAGCCTTCGGGTACGGCGTGGATCGCCGGCGTCGAGGTGGACGGCGCGGCCGAACTGTTCACGCCGCTCGCCTACGCGGTCAACCTGAGGTCGCGGTCCGGTGCGTCCCGGGCTCAGCTCAAGGTCGCGGTCACCGCCGCGGTGGCCGGACTCGCTCCCTGATCAGGCGGTCCAGCCGCGCGGGTCCGGGCCTTTCGGGACGATGCCGGTGGGGTTGATGGTGTCGTGGGTGACGTAGTAGTGGCGTTTGATCTGGTCGAAGTCGACGGTGTCGCCGAAGCCGGGCAGTTGGTAGAGGCGGCGGGCGTAGTCCCACAAGTAGGGGAACTCGGTCAGCTTCTGCCGGTTGCATTTGAAGTGGCCGTGATAGACCGCGTCGAAGCGGACCAGGGTGGTGAAGAGGCGGATGTCGACCTCGCGGAGCGTGTCACCCATCAGGTACGAGCGGCCGGACAGACGGTCCTCGAGGACGTCGAGCCGCGCGAACAGAGCGTCGTATGCCGCCTCGTAGGCCTCCTGGCCGGTCGCGAAGCCGCAGCGGTAGACGCCGTTGTTCACGTCCCGGTAGATCTCCTCGATCAGCTCGTCCATCTCGGCGCGGTCAGCACGGTCGGCCGGGATCAGCTGCGGCGCGTCCGGGCGGTGGAAGCCGGTCCACTCGGTGGACAGGTCCAGCGTGATCTGCGGGTAGTCGTTGGTGACCACAAGCCCGGTCAGGGTGTCGACGATCGCCGGCACCGTGACGCGGCCGTCGTACGACGGATCCGTCCGAAGGTAAGCCTCGGACAGGAAGTCGATGCCGAGGACCGGGTCGCCACCGTCCGGGTCGAGGGTGAACCGCCAGCCGCGCTCGTCGCGGATCGGGTCGACGATCGCCAGGCTGATCGCGTCGTCCAGGCCGAGCAGCCGGCGCGCGATCACGGAGCGGTGCGCCCAGGGGCAGGCGAGGCTGACCACCAGCCGGTACCGCCCGGCCTCGACCGGCCAGCGGTCCTGGTCGTCCGGGCCCTGGCCCGGGGCTGACCGGGAGTCGCGGGAGATCCGGCCGGTGAACCGATTGCCCTGCCGCTTCCACTCGCCGGTGGATGAGCTCTCCTGCACGAACTGTCCCGGAGTCATAACGTTAAAGCTAGCCGTCCCGGGACATGCTCCCGCCTGTGGATGGTCACTGGCCGTGAGGCGGTAGCAGCCGTTACAGTCGGGCTGACAAGGTCGTTCGGGACGGTGGTGTCGCGGGCGGTCGAAGCACGGAGAAGATCAGGAGCACGCTCTACGGCTCGCGTCCCCCGGCAACCGGTTTGCCGGGCACATCCCCAGGGATACTGACCTCATGGCCCGCCCACGGAACAACCCCGGCGACCTCGCCGAACTTCCCACGGAGCTTCGGACGGATCGGCCGAAGGGTGACCAGATCCGCGAGATTCTGGAGAAGCTCACCCGCTCGCTCGCCGTCGGCACCGTGCTGCCGTCCGAGCGCGTCCTGGCCGAGCGCTTCGGCGTGGCCCGGATGACCGTGCGCCAGGAGGTGGACCGCGTGGTGGCCGACGGACTGGCGGCCCGGCGCCCCGGTGGCGGCACCTTCGTGGCCGAGCCGCGGCCGTCCCGGATGCTGGCCTCGTCGTTCAGCCAGGACATGATCAACCGTGGCATCAAGCCCGGCGCCAAGGTGCTCGAGCACCGGGTCGCCGCGGCCGACGAGGACCTGGCCCGCGAGCTGGAGGAGCCGGTCGGCACCCCGGTGCTGCACCTGGTCCGGCTGCGGACCGCAGACGGCGAGCCGATGGCGATCGAGCGCACCGCGCTGTCCCTGCACCGCTACCCGGGCCTCGAGGACATCGACCTCGGCGAGAAGTCGCTGTACGACGAGTTGTCGTCCCGCTGGGGCGTCACCCTCGGGATGGTGTCCGCGTCGATCGTCGCGGCCCCGCCGGAGCCGGGCGACGCCAAGCTGCTCGAGATCGACTCGACCACGCCGTGCCTGATCATCACCTCGGCGCCGCGCACCGCGTCCGGCGAGGTGATCGAGTTCGGCCGCTCCACCTACCGCTCCGACCGCTACGACATCACCGTCGCCTACCGCGCGACCTGAAGATTTCTTCCCCCGCATGCTATGCGGCCACTCCGTCGTCGCGACCGCTACGCGCGCTCCCGCCCACCCAACGGTGCTTGCGGGCGCCCGCAGTTCGTGGTTTCGCGCCGCGAGCCAGGCGGCTGCCGCCCGCGATCGAGGACGCTGGGTCGGCGCGCGAGTTCGACCGACTGCCGTCGCGTGAACCCTGGAGCCGAAGCAGTACATAGCGCAGGCTGCCTGGGCGGGATGAACGTCGCCGCGACCGTTCCCACCGTGCCTGGAGCGGCCTGCTGATCCTAATTCAGCTCGTAGACACCTGTTGCTGACCGAGAGTTCGGGTCAGTAGGGTGCGGGCGTCGGCGCCGTACACGGCTGCGTTCGCGAGGTGCCCGAAGACTCGTTCGTACGCGCCGATCTCGTTGGCCTGGCTGACGTTCAGGACGGCGGTGAACAGTTCGACCAGGACGAGTTTGTCGTCGTACAGGTAGAAGCCGTGGATCGGACCGACTTCGAGCGGGACGCCGAACGGGATGATGCCAACCCGGATCGCCGGCACGGTTGTCATCGAGATCAGGTGACCGATCTGGCCGGTCATCACATCCGGTGGGCAGACGTGGTACTTGAGGACCGCTTCGGTCATGACGAAGTGGACCTTCTTGTCGCCGCGGTGCAGGATGCGTTGTCTGTCCATCCGGGCGGCGATCGCCTCGTCGAGCTCGGCGTCGCTCTTCGGTACACCGCGCTCAGATTCGTCAGGGTCGCCTTCGGCGAACCGGTATCTGGCGTACTCGGCTGTCTGTAGGAGGCCTGGGACGAAGCACGGCTCGAAGTTGCGGGTGAGCGTGGTGTTGGACTCGATCTCGGCGATCGAGCGTTGGCGCGAGGGGAGGCCGGTGCGGAACATGCGCCGGAACTCGACATACTGCTGCTCGAGCGAGCGTAGGGCGGCGACCAATTCCGCGATGAGCTGGTCGCGGCCGCAGACCAGTGCCCACGTCGTGATGTCGGCATCGGACGGTGTCTGCTGGCCGGCCTCGATCTTCGAGACCTTCGATGGCGGCCACCCGGCCTCGTTTGCCAGGCTCCGACCGGTGAGATGGGCGTCCAGCCTCATCTCCCGAAGGCGGTAGCCGAGAGCTTCACGTGCTCGCTGGAAACTGGACACCCACGCTCGCTTACTTGTTGATGCGGCTCTTTCTGAGCAGTTCGTCGTCGAACTTGCTGAGGTACTCGGTACGCGGCAGGGCGAATCGTTGCGCGATGTCACGGTAACGCGCGTGCTCGACGATGATCGCCGGGTCGTTGATCACCTCGGCACCGAGCAACACGTCCTGATCGTCGTGGCGCAGGACGCACATCTTGCTCGAGTCGAGCAGCCAGTAGTCGTACGTCGGCAGGCCGAGCTTGTTGGCGCGGTCCCGGGACAGGTACCGGATGTCCTCGCCGGCCGCGGTGTTGAGCCGCGACAGGTTGATCCCGAATCGGGTGTAGTCCGACCAGGGTTCGGTGACGACGCGGACCCGCTCGATCCGCTGGCCTTCGAGGGTGCGTCGGAGGATGAGTCCCATCCAGTCCTCCATCCACGAGTCGTCGCCCGGCTCACCCGCGAGGAACTTCTGGACGTGCTCGGCCTCACCAGGATCGGCGTAGTTGTCTTTCACCTCCAGCCGGTACGCCGTGTGTTGGTAGCTACGTGCGAACTGGACGAACTCGGATCCGGCTTTGGCGAAGGTCGATTCGGTCACGCCGTCGCACCGTTGTGGTGAGCAACGATGAGGTTCGCGAGGTCCTTGGTGATAATCACCGCGTCCTCACCCTCTGGGAAGTTCACCAGCTGGGCGCGGGCGTCATTGCTGGTGAGCGTGTAGCCCTGCACGACGAACCGGCCGTCGTCGGTCGCGTAGTAGGACGGGCAACCGTCCTTCCCGGTGTTCGGGTCGGTGGCGATGTGCTCCAGGCGTTCCGGCTGCTTGTGGTCCATGCGGGTCCCCTGACGGTTCGGTGGAAGTCGTGTGCTTACCCAGGGTGCGTGCTTGATACCGCAAGAGTCAATGAGTTCGCGAGAAATCTCAAGAAACTTTCTTCAACTTGCTGCGCCGGTTCCCTAAGTTATGACCAACCGGTCAAGGCGGTGGGCGAGCCCGGGCGTGTTCAGGCGGTACGCGGTTCCCCTGCCCCATCGCCTTGGCCGTTCCAAGCGGTGGTGATTGGAGGGCCAGGATGTGAATCAGATCAAGCAATGGGGACAGGAGCGGCCGGTTCTCCGTTCGGCGCAAGAACTGGACTGTGACGGCCACAATCCGCGCACAGGAGCTCAATGCGTCCGTGGGTATCACCAGGGCCCGCACCGGGACGAGGTCGGTGTCGAGTGGGCTGGATGACGGAGATCTCGCGCGCCCGGACTGGCTCGGTGAGCAAACGGCGCAACGTCCCGTGACCGACAGTGCGACGGAGGAGCGAGTTCGATAGCACGCGAGGGAAGGACTACACATTCAAACTCCGCAACACGTTGGGGGTTTCGCCGCGGGCAGTCAGGCGGGTGACGATCTCGACGGTGAGTGCTTGGACGAGCATGGCGCCGACCATGGTCGAGGTGGCTCCGGTGCGTTCCGGGCTGCCGTCGACCTCGATCAGGGCGTCGCCGGGGACGCCGCAGTTGTCGATCACCACGTCGGCGGTCTCGAAGAGCCGCTGACCACCCGGGGCTCGCGACGTGGTCGCCGGACTGTGGGCCATCGACGTCAGCGCGATCACCTGCGCGCCCCGTTCGCGGGCCCCGAGCGCGAACTCCACGGGTACGGCGTTCCGCCCCGAGTTGGACGCGATCAGTACGACGTCACCCGCGGCGATCTCGTTGATCTCCAGGAGCACGTCGGCCAGCCCGGGGAGCCGCTCGAGCAGGGAACTCTTCTGCAGCCCCTCGTGCAGCATCAGCCCGGGTTCGAGCACCGCGCGTACGTCGGCCAGCCCGCCGGCGCGCCCGTACAACTCCTCGGCGAGCGCGTGGCTGTGCCCGGTCCCGAAGACCCAGAACACCCGCCCCGCGGTCAGCGCCTCGGCGACTAACTCCGCCGCGACCCGAACCGGCTCGACCTGCGTCTCCGCCGCCCGCTGTGCGATCTCCAACGCCTTCTGCAAGTATCCTTCGGCCCCAGCCATGCCGCCGAACCTACCGTGCCACCAGCACTACCTGCGAGCCTCCCAACTAGACCACTACCCCCGATGACCGCGAAGGTGTCCAGCGCCGCCTGGTGCGCGAGGAAGACGCCCCGGAACTCCTGCGGGTAGCCAGGCGTGTCCATCAGCAGGGACCCGTCGGGGGAATCGTAGGGTCCGCCAACAGTTAGACTGCGGGCTGTGGACGAGCAGACGCCGAGTGTGTTGACGGGGTTGCCGAGCTGGTTGCTGACCCAGAGCGCCGCGCAGGCCGGGCGGATCGTGGCCGAGTCGTTCGCCGCGGCCGGGGCGCGGGGCTATCACTTCCGGCTGCTGGCGACGCTGGTCGAGTTCGGGCCGGCCAGTCAGGCGGCGCTCGGCCGGCACAGCAGCATCGACCGCAGCGACGTGGTTGCCGCCCTCAACGAACTGGAGGCGGACGGCTACGTCGACCGCATCCCGGACCCGGACGACGGGCGCCGCAACATCGTCACGATCACCGCCGCCGGACGCCGTCACCACAGACGCCTGGTCACCGTGGTCACCAAGGCCCAGGACGAGATCTTCGCGCCCTTGTCGGCGACCGACCGCACCCGCCTGACGACGCTCCTCGGCCGGCTGCTGGCTCATCACCAGCAGTACTAGCAGGTCGGGAGCTGGGCGCGGACGGCCTTCTGCGTACGGCGAACGCGCACCTCGCGGGCGTGGACCCGGCGACGGGCGGCCCGGGAGATCTTCCGGCGCTCTTCGCCCGGGGCAGTCTCCTCGGACATCGGCAGGTTCGGTTGCATCGGGTTCACGAATACTCCGATGCACGGTCCGCCCGGATGGTTCCGCCGTACCGTGCATTGACCCCATGGCCCGCCTACCCATTGCGCCAATGCTGTCGCTGAGGCTTGTCGCGGCCGTCCTCGCCGTCGGCTTCCTCCCCGCCTGCCGCACGCCGAGCCGGAGGCGCAACTTCTGCTCGCCGCCGCCAAGGCCGCCGACCAGACCCTCCTCGGCCGCTGATCGCTGATCGCCGCCGCCAGGCCGCTGATCGTCGTACCGAGTCAGCGCCGACAGGCCCGGAATTGGTCCTGTTCGGCGCAGATCGAGGGCTGCTCGGCGATACACCGGTTCCGCGCCGGGGTCAGCGTTGGTAGAAAGGTAGCCTGGCGCTCCAGCGCGCCGAAGCCAGCGATGAGGAGTCGTCGACGTGACGAACGCAGAGTCACCCCAGTCCGAAGCCGCCCAGGCAGGGGGCCAGTCCGAGGCACTGTCGAACCTGATGCACGAGGAGCGCAGGTTCGAGCCGCCCGCCGAGCTCGCCGCCAACGCGAACCTCAAGGCCGACGCCTACGACCGGGCCGCCGCCGACTTCGAGGGGTTCTGGGCCGAGCAGGCCAAGCGGCTGAGCTGGGCCACCGAGCCGACCGAGACGCTGGACTGGAGCAACCCGCCGTTTGCCAAGTGGTACGCCGACGGCAAGCTGAACGCGGCCTACAACTGCGTCGACCGGCACGTGGAGAACGGCCTTGGTGACAAGGTCGCGTACTACTTCGAGGGTGAGCCCGGTGACACCCGCGAGATCACCTACGCCCAGCTCAAGGACGAGGTCAGCAAGGCCGCCAACGCGCTGCTCGAGCTGAACGTCAAGCCCGGTGACCGGGTCGCGATCTACATGCCGATGATCCCCGAGACGGTCGTCGCGATGCTCGCCTGCGCCCGGATCGGCGCCCCGCACACCGTCGTCTTCGGCGGCTTCTCCGCGGACGCGCTGAAGGGCCGGATCCAGGACTGCGACGCCCGCGTCGTGATCACGTCCGACGGCGGTTACCGCCGCGGCGCCCCGGCCGCCCTCAAGCCGGCCGTCGACGCCGCGCTCGAGGAGTGCCCCGACGTGCGGAACGTCCTGGTGGTACGCCGTACCGGCCAGGACACGAACATCGTCGAGGGCCGCGACCTCTGGTGGGACGACTTCGTCGCCAAGCAGTCGGCCGAGCACGCCCCCGAGGCCTTCGACGCCGAGCACCCGCTCTACGTGATGTACACGTCCGGTACGACGGGCACGCCGAAGGGCATCCTGCATACGACCGGCGGCTACCTGGTCGGTACGGCGTACACCCAATGGGGCGTGTTCGACCTCAAGCCGGACACTGACGTCTACTGGACCGCGGCTGACATCGGCTGGGTCACCGGCCACAGCTACATCGTGTACGGCGCCCTCGCGAACGCGACCACGTCCGTGCTGTACGAAGGCACCCCGGACACCCCGCACCAGGGCCGCTGGTGGGAGATCATCCAGAAGTACAAGGTCTCGATCCTGTACTGCGCGCCGACCGCGATCCGCACCTTCATGAAGTGGGGCAAGGAGATCCCGGAGAAGTTCGACCTGTCGACGCTCCGGGTGATCGGGTCGGTCGGCGAGCCGATCAACCCCGAGGCCTACATCTGGTACCGCGAGAACATCGGCGGGAACAAGGCGCCGGTGGTCGACACCTGGTGGCAGACCGAGACCGGCATGCACATGATCTCGCCGCTGCCGGGAGTGACCGCGGGCAAGCCGGGTGCCGCGATGAAGGCGATTCCGGGTGTGAGCGTCGACGTGGTCGACGACGCGGGCAAGTCGGTGCCGGACGGCTCCGGTGGCTATCTGGTGATCACCAAGCCGTGGCCGGCGATGCTGCGCACGCTGTGGGGCGACGACGAGCGGTACAAGGAGACCTACTGGTCGCGCTGGCCGAACGTGTACTTCGCGGGCGACGGTGCCAAGAAGGACGAGGACGGCGACATCTGGCTGCTCGGCCGGGTCGACGACGTGATGAACGTGTCCGGCCACCGGCTGTCCACCACGGAGATCGAGTCCGCGCTGGTCTCGCACCCGAAGGTCGCCGAGGCCGCGGTCGTCGGCGCGTCCGACCCGACCACCGGTCAGGCCATCGCCGCGTTCGTCATCCTCCGCTCGGAGGCCGGCGACGGCGGTCCGGACGTGGTCCAGGAACTGCGCAACCACGTCGCCAAGGAGATCGGCCCGATCGCGAAGCCGCGCCAGATCATGGTCGTCGCCGAGCTGCCGAAGACCCGCTCCGGCAAGATCATGCGCCGCCTGCTCCGCGACGTCGCCGAGAACCGCGAGGTCGGCGACGTCACCACGCTGGCCGACTCCACCGTGATGGACCTGATCAAGTCCAACCTCGACTCCGGCAAGGCCGACGAGGACTGACGCTTCCTCTGGATCAGCCTGTACGACGGACCGTCGTACAGGCTGATCTTTTGACGCCGGACGCGCCCGGAACATGCTGATGCCGGCTCAGTAGAACTGAGGACGACATCCTCAGGCTCACCGCGATGTCCAGTCCGGGCAGCGAGGCTGTTGCCACAGCTGCCGTCCGGCATGTCGTGGCCGGCAGTGGATCCGGCCACCTTGCGCTGTGCGTCCCACTCCATCAACCGTGCGAGTGAGTCGTCTCCTTGCAGGGCTTGCTCCGCAGTCTGTCGTCAGCCTCCGCAGTCCTCGTTGCCGGTCACTCCGACGAGGTACGACCGCTCGGACCAGGAGAGACGGCCGTATCTTCTTCTCCGCAACCAAGGCGTGTTATTGCTATTGGCAACGAGTGCGCGATCGTCAGCCCTGCAAGAACTTTTCACGCCTCCTCGGCTGACGGCGATTTGCTTCTATCGAACAGGTGTTCGAATATAGACACATGGAAGAGACGGCCGCCAGGCGCTTCGATGGAGACCATTCGGTCGCCGACGGTATCGGCGCGCGCGGCCCTCACTCACGTTCGTGCTCCCCGGCACCGTCCAGCTCTGGGAGTGCCTGTGTCCCGCCGCAGGCGCCGCCACGATGTGGGTGCTCGAGTTCCCTCTCCGACGACGTCGGCCGGCCGGACGATCTCGACGTCCCCGAAGACCTGGAGGGGCCGGACGGGCCGAGATTCCTCGATGAGCAGGACCAGTGGGATGCCGAGTTGGATGCGGTGCTGGGCCGGGACCGTTTCTCGCGTGTGGATGCGGTGGAGTGGGAGTTGTGGGATGGGGTC
>Ga0193707_1000691_pt1 | contig 11874 bp, 13 predicted proteins | sample U3c2metaG_FD_143043 | JGI IMG/M metagenome (GOLD analysis project Ga0193707, IMG submission 143043) | Soil microbial communities from a riparian zone of the East river system, Colorado, United States - U3c2 | ecosystem: Environmental > Terrestrial > Soil > Riparian zone | place: USA: East River...
TGGACTGCGGAGACCCTCGCAGCGCTCCAAATCGCCTCGATCGGAAAGGCTGATGGACTGCTTGATGCTGAATGCCGTGACCTTCGGGTTCCTCGCCTCCTGACCTTGGTCGATCCATTCATAGAAGTAATGTCGCAGTTCATGGAAGAACAACACTTAAGGCGGGTACCAAATTTGTCCCGGAGACTCGACAGATAGACCTCTTTTCGAGCGTGAGTCTCGCTTACACGTGTGTTCGTTACCACCGAATGGGATTACGGGTGCAGTTGGTTGCCGCGATGACCGCGGTTGCTGATTTGAGCAGTTGCTTCGGTGAGCAAGGTCCTTTGAATCTCTCAGTCACAGATCGCTATCCCTCGCTTGGAGCCTCCGGAAACTCCACGAGCATCAGTGCCAACATTGGGTCCCCATCTGTCAGAGAGAAAGTAACGGACGAACTTCTAATTGCTCGTACCTGCGAAGGGAACCGAGAGGCAACGGCCGAGCTGTTTCATCGAGTGCCCAATTGCCCGTAACCTTATGAGTTCGTTGGTTGCGGGGGGTGGATTTGAACCACCGACCTTTGGGTTATGAGGCCAACAGAATAAACGACAGCATTTCATTTCAACGACTTGACGCCGCCGGGAACGACCCAAGGTCATTGGAAAGACACGAAAGCACAGATATTGGACCACAGTCGGACCACACTCGTAGAGATGTCGACCGTTCGGGCTGCTGCTCCCGAGAGGGCTTCTTGTCGGCGCCAGCCACAGAAACGGTAAGCGTTGTCGCAGGCTACTACGCTTATTTCGGCACGTGGAGGAGAGGAAGAAGCCTGCGCTTATCCCTGAAGGGTGGCCGGCTGACATTACTGGCAAAGGCTCGCGAGGTGGGGACCATGAGCAGCGACTTGTTTGGGAGCCATTCCGCCCTCGTCGCATTTGTAGCCCTTTTCGTACAGTGAAAGTGTAGGGCACCCCCGACCTTCCCAATAACCAAGACTTTCGGCTCTTTACTCTCGTTTCCGCAATGACTAGCCTGCCTGGGAGAGGATGTGGGACTCACCCCTTCTCCAATCCCTCAAGTCCGGCTGCTTGCAATTGCTTTAGGGCATCCCAATGGTGAGGGGGGAGTGACGTACGACTCCGCCATGGTGCGCCAGCGTCGAGCCATAACCTCCGAAGTTCTGCGTGCGATTTCGTCGCGTCATGGTATCCGAACTCGGTTCCGCAGGACGGACAAATCTCAAACGAGGCACATCCGGAGCCATCATAGGCTGGTTCCGAGAGTCCGGCAAAACCACAAACAGGACAAGAAAATGTATGGCTATTGGGCATTGAAATAGTCCAAGTTCGTAGCATACCCGTGTATGCTGGGGTCGGGTTTGAAATAAGTACGGATTGTCCCATTGCCCTGCGCTACACCAAACTCTTCCGTGGCAGGGTTGTACCGCACGCCCAAAGCACCAGCTCCGTACGCATCCACAACTTCCAATGTTTGAACCGCAGGTTCCGCCCCCTGTGGGCGGAAAAGCGGTTTATGTGTCGGCGGGTTTGAGCTTCTACCTCCATCCCGATTGGTTGGGAAGCGGACGCTTGGAGACGACGCCCAGTCGTTCGGTTTACCAGGATGTGGCGTATGCGCCATACGGCGAGAACTATTCCCAGTCGGGAGCAACCTACGACCTTTCCTTCACGGGCCAGACGCAGGACGAGATCTCGGTGATGTACGATTTCTTGTATTGCGACTACAGGCCTTCTCAGGCATTTTCCTCAAGCTTTCTTGACGCGAGCTGGGCATCAGCAGCATGGTCACATCGGTGCGGGCCTCGTGCAGCGTGCCCCAAAACCCGTTCTTGGCGAACGTAGCGATCTTGGTCGAGTACAAGGCAACGGCAATATCGATGAGGAGCGGCACCGTTGCAAGCCGCGTAAGAAAACCGACCAACAGCAGAGTTCCGCACACAATCTCGACTACGCCCACGAATGGAGCCATGACCTGTGGCCACGGAATGCCGATTTTCACAAAGCGTCCCACGCCCAAGGAATCCGGGAACAGAAACTTCTGGATGCCTTCGGACAGGAATACCCAGCCTACGAAAGCGGATTAGCAAGATCGCCTTCGCGACGCGGTCCGCCCAAGTTACGTCAGTGCTTGATGCCATCGGATCCTTTCCTCGCGAGGCGCCGGAGTTTAGGCGCGAACTCAACCAAGGTCCGCTCAAACGTAATCGAATAGGGTCATAAAGCCAAAATCCATGTGCAGTTGCTGATGACAGTGGAACAGGGTCAGGCCGGGATTGTCCGCCGTAAAATCCACTTCGACCTCCTGGTAGCCGCCGACCATGACGACATCCTTCATCACGCCTGCAGTCGGTATTCCGGCTAGCTTGGTGAGTTCGAAACTGTGCCGGTGAAGATGAATCGGATGAATGTCGTCGCTGGCATTGTGCATCCGCAAGCGGTAACGCTTGCCTTGCCGCAGATGGTAAGCGGGTGTCATCGAATCGCTGGAAAACACAGCGTCATTGATAGCCCACAGGTTGAATCCATGGTGGGCTGCGTTCCGCTTCGTAAAGGTCATGTCAATCACTTCGTCCGGCTCTGCAGCAGTTCCGCTCCGCTTGGCGAAGCGCGCATAGCTCCAGTGGAACGCTCTCGGCGGCGTCCACGCTGGCTTTCCCTTGTGTCCCGCGTACTCAACGACAATGCCCATGCCGTGACCGCGATCATCATCCGCAAGGTCACCCATGATCCACACACCCGGATGATTCATCTCGACTATGGCGGAAATGCGTTCCGCCGTTCCAAGCCAGAGCAGCGGCACTTCTGCAGACGTGGGCGTCGCATTGCCGTCTAACGCCACCACCGTGAAGGAATGTCCCGGTAACGCCAGGCTGCGAATCTCAGTCGCACTGCCGTTGAGGACGTGAAAGAGCACCCGCTCGCCCTGTCTCACCCGCACCGGCTCGCCGTGGCCCAACATGCGACCGTTGATGGTGAAATACCGATAGCCCACTTCATAGCCGTGCGGCATCCCCTTCGCGAGCGAGGCTTTCATCGCAGATTCACCAGCCGTTTCAAGTTCTTTGACTCGGGTGGCAGGGGTCAGAAAATCCTGGGCCATGTCGCCGCCTTGACTAAAGGATGGCTCGAACTCTTTGAGGACGAGAAATATCTCCCGGTCATAGCTTCCCGGACCGCTGTACTGACCGGCATGAAGATCGGCACCCGCGCGATTGTGTGTGTGATAGAAACGAAAACCGGCGGGACGCGGAGTGAACACAAGCCGTCGCATGCCGCGCGCCGGAATGAACGGTGTTCCTTCCTCCGCCGCACCATCCACATCCGGCAAAACGAACTGTCCGTGCCAATGCAGCTGTTCCGGAGTGTCCGTATCGTTGTGTACTTCCACCGTCACCGACTGGCCTTCTTTGAAGCGCAACAGAGGGCCTGGGAATTGGCCGTTGTAAGTGATCGCCGAGACAATGTGTTTCGGTGCGATCTCGACCGGCGCTGCGCCGATTCGCAAGGTATAGTCCAGTGGATTTGTTTCCGATTGTGCCGAAATTGATCCGCCCGCTCGTGGCGCGAGCGTCGCCACCGAGTCGAGCGAAAGTCCTGAACTGAACATCCCAGCACCTGCAGCCGTTCCTGCCACCTTGAGAAAGTGCCGACGAGACGTGACGTCTTTACTCATGAAGTGCCTCTAGGGACGAGCGCAGCATTCGGAGCAAGGGCTTGATGGATAGCCCCTGCACCAAGATCGAAAAGACCACCACACCAAACGTTAGGTTGAGAATCTGGTCCCGATAAGGAAACCTGCGATCGAGACTCAACGCCAGAGCCAGCGACAAAGCTCCTCGCAATCCTCCCCAAACCAGCACGTGTTGCCACACGAAAGGGATTCGCTTCGAGAACAGATTACTGAATGGCACAAGCGTGTAGACCGAAAGAATGCGGCTGAGAAAGATCGCTGCGGCGGCGATCAGAATTGGCTTCCATGCACGGAGGACACCTCCCAGCCGCACCTCCAATCCGATCAACAGGAACACAATCGAGTTAATGATGAAGGAGGCGTATTCCCAGAAAGATCGCAGCGCCGTTAGCGTTCGTGCACTCATCCCTGCCTTCGCAGCGAAGTCACCAATGACCAGTCCAGCAGCAACGGTGGCGATTACCCCGGACAGGTGCAAGTGACGGGCAAGCAGAAAGGTGCCGTAGGCGAGGATTGTCGTGAACGTAATCTCAATCTGCGCATCGTCGATTCTTTTCGTGAGTTTGCTGACAAAATATCCAAGGGCAAGTCCTAGTAGCGCACCGCCCACCACGCTCAGCAAAAACTGTCCAGCGCCCATGACTAGACCCACTCCTCCACCGACTGCACTGGCAAGAAGAATTTGGAACAAGGCAACTGCTGTGCCGTCGTTCAGCAGGCTCTCACCTTCCACAAGTACCGACAGCCGTTCTTCAACCGCCACGTCCTTGAAAATGGATAGTACGGATATAGGATCAGTCGCGGACACCATCGATCCAAAAACCAGCGCCACAATCAGGGACATCCCAACTGCATAGTAGATGACGAATCCCGTCACAAAGGTGGCGATCAACACGCCTAGGGTTGCCAGCAAGAGCAGCGGCACAATGTCTGTCGTAATATGCCGCAAATCGATTTTGAGACTGCCCTCGAATAGGAGTGCCGGAAGAAAGAGTGTGAGAATTACGTCGGGCGTCAGCCAGTCCGGCCTGTTTCCCTGGTGCAATGGAGCCAACGCGGACAGATGAACTACGCTGAGCAGCAGTCCTCCGAGAACGAGGGCAACCGTATACGGGATCCCAATGCGCTTTGCTATCACCGCAATTACAGACGCGGCGATCAGCAGCCATATGAGGAATTCCACGGACGAATTGGCCGTCATTTCTGGATCGCTGAACGCGTAAAATCAGCCCTCACGTTTGGCCGCAAAAGAAAAAGCAGCAGCGCAGAAACGATTGTGACACCTGCCGCGCCCCTAACGAAATGACCCATAAAAATACTGGCCAAATCTCCTAAGACTTGCGTTGCGATGATGACCACGGCGAGCCGCCATCCCCAACGGCGGCGTCCAAACCAACCTACGCCAGCGGCCGCGAGGGCAGCGCTAAGCACTAGAAAGGGTACGCCAACTATTTTGCCAAAAGGTGCGAGCTGTTTGTAGGCGAGTGCATTTAAAACCCACACTTGATCGAGGAGGGTGCCCGGCCAAATCAATGTTGTTCCCGCAGCCGAGGCCATGACAGCTCCAAAGAACAAGAAGACCCCAATGGCCGTCGTTGCCCATGGAGGGTCTCTTCGCACCGGGACCTCGACGCTAGAAGGATGACGGCCTCGCATGGGTTGACTATAAACTGGAACGTAGGAGGACAGATATTCTCAGCACGCGCTTCTCACGAGACAGCCGCTCCTCTCTCACGCGGAAGCCTCTGCTTCGGAAGGAGACGGTCTATTCTGATGTCACGAGTCGAACCGCTCGCCGACGATAGAACCCCATGCCGCAAATTAGAGTCACTGAACCGCTAGATTGCGGTAACGATGGGCAGTTTACAGGTATTTCGGTCTGATCCCATTCTTTGCGGCCTCACTCTTGTCAATTCGGATGGTTACGGGGCATTCGGAACTTATTGGGGCAGAATAGTTTCTGGTTGCGGAGGCCTGCAACCATCCGAATTGTTTTGTGCTGCCTTGGGACTGATCCGGCTCGCAGCGTAGCCAGCGTGCAATGTCTAGGTTGCCGATTGCTTCCGTGTGTAAACGATCCGGGAGTTTACGGGGGGATCAGAAAGACCTGTGGCGGCTGGGCGAAATTCTGTGCTTTTTGCCTCGGTGGCGATTCGCAGATCACGGGCTTCTTAATTATTGTGATATCTTTCCTGGCAAGGTGCCCTGTATTTTCTTGGGGCCGGGTGTCAATGAACACCTCCACTGGGGTCATCTTCTCAAAGTTGCCCGCTTACGGCGCCGTTCTCCTCGCCCTGCCCCTGGTCGCGATGGGTTGGACGGTATCGGGCCAGCAGGCCAAGCGATCCTCTGGGAGCAAACCGCCTCGAATTCGGCGTACGGCGCCGGCCGATACAGCCGCCCTTGCGGCGCGACAGCGCTTCCTAGAAATGTTCGCTCGGGCATACTTTCCCGGACGAACCGGCCAACTCCTGATCGTGCCACGTGACGGCGACTTCATCACCCGGCCCGACCCTAACGTGACGTACATGCACGGTTCGCCGTGGACATATGACGTCGCGATTCCGTTGATGTTTGCGGGCCCTGCGGTGAGAACAGGGGTGTACTCGATGCCGGCGGCGCAGCAGGACGTTGCGCCAACACTTGCGGCTACGCTTGGCGTCCAGATGCCCCCGACTGCGACCGGCCGTGCGTTGCCGGTTTTGCGGACAGGTTTTGCTCGACCGCGAGTGGTCATGCTGCTCGTCCTGGATGGCATGCGCCGGGATTACTTCGATCGCTACGCCGCGTCCATGCCAACGCTCACCGCAATGCGCCAGCGCAGTGCCTGGTTCACTCAGGCACGGGTTGACTTTCTCCCGACGAACACAGCTGTTGGGCACTCGACCATCTCGACGGGAGCTGATCCTGGCGTGCATGGAATCACAGGCGTCAGCGTGTACGACCACAGGTACCGGCGGCGCCACGACCTATTCGCCGAAGGAATGCCGCAAGATCTGATGGCATTGACGCTGGCAGACGTCTGGCAACTCGCGACAGCTGGTCGCGCGATCATATTGGCACAGGGCAGCATCGACCGAGCGGCGACGCCGCTGGCGGGGCATGGAGCGTGTCAGCTGAATGGAGCGGCAGTCGTGCTCGCAAGCTACGATCAGCAGTCGGGCGACTGGAACACGAACCCCAACTGTTTCCGGCTGCCTGAATATCTGAAGGATCGAAACACGAGAACACTGTGGCCGGCTAGCGGGGAGTGGATGGGTCACAGAATCGACTCGGCCGCCACTGTGCGCTATTCGGCTCTGTTTCCAGCATTCGAAGCCGATGCGATGACCGCGATGATCGAGCGCGAGCACGTGGGCGAAGACAACATTGCGGATCTCATTCTACTGAACTATAAAGGTGCGGATTTCGTGGGCCACAAGTACGGTCCGGATTCGAACGAGCTCCGCGTCACACTCGGCGAAATGGACCGTCACCTGGCGCGGATGCTAAGTGCGCTAGAGGCAAAGGTTGGTAATAACTATCTCCTTGCGGTGACCGCGGATCATGGCATGCCGTCGGAACCGCAGTCGCCGGACCGCCGGCACTTTGCGCCGGCGATTATAGACCTCTTACACGAGAAGTTTGATCCAGAGGCGAAGCAGCTGATTACGTCCTTCGAACCGGAAAACGCCCAGATCTTCGTCGATGAGGAGCGGCTGTCGTATCTCAGTCTGACGTTGCGTGACTTGGCTCACTTCCTCGAATCACAGCCGTTCCTTTTTGCGGTGTTCACAAACGACGAGGTGCGCCGTGCAGCTAACACGGCGAAGCCCGTGACGCCGACGCGCAGGCACTCGAAGGACAAATAGAGTCGTAACAGCCATTCTCCGCCAAGATTCGGGTACGAACGAATCATCAATAAAGTTCGCGCTCATCCAACCGAAAGTCTGGCAAAAATTCTGCCCTTCATTGCGGCACCTTTGGCATCTGCTCGAACTGAAAGGGTTCATTCGAAGGACCGCGGGTCGGCCCTTGAAGCAGGCGACTCTATCAATTCGGATGGTTGCGGGGTTCGCGGAAGTAATTGAAAGAGAACATTTTGTGGTTGCGGGGGCCTGCAACCATCCGAATTTGCTAGTCTTGCCATCCAGATTGGAGCTGATTCGGCTCGCAGCATAGCAAGCATGGAAGTGAGGGCCCATGATCGCTTCTGAGTCGCAGACCATCCGGCCAAACTGTTACGTTTCTCGGAGTGATGAACAGCCGAACGCAGGCCCATTCCCAGAGTGCCCCCCTATTTGTAGGCATTCTCCTTCAGGTCAGCCGCGATGGCGGCAAGTGCAGCGTCGCTGCCGGAGCGGTACTGGTCGAACGTGTTGGTGGCCCGCAGACGAATTGTGAGGGATTCCACCCGAAGGTCGTTGAAGCATTCCGAAGCCGGCGTTTTGCTTGCTGCGGAATAGCAGTGCCTTGCGTTAGCAAAATGAATGGTTAACCTTGAATTCGGAAGCAGGACATTGCCACCTTCCGCGAAGAACTCCAAGCGGTCACCAGGTTCCTCTCCGACGAAAATTGCCTTGCGCCAGTGCTTCCACTGGACGGCGTGAAACAAACCAGCCGAGAATGTTGTGCATCCCGTGATGACGTAAACCCTTCGAGATATGCTGGCAGCTTGGAGATCGTCCATCATCTGTCGTCCGACGTTGCCGTCGCCTCCTGTATTGAAGCGAAGATCAACAATCAAGGCGGCTTTGGGATGATCGTTCAGCGCGTTCAGCAATTCTCTTTCGAAATCCCTAATCGAATACTGTGGATCGGACCCGGATCGGTTGTATTGGAAATAGACCGCCGAAGCGTCGGACAGGTACTCAAACCAATAGGGATGGTCTGGATGTCTTAGATAGACCGGCACCACCGGAAGAGTCGTCGCCTGCCCAGCTTCAAGCGTCGGCGGCGCGCCGGGCGCTAGATCCCACCAGGACTCGACTGGCGCGGTGGAGTGCTTCAGCGGCAGAGGCTTAAGATCAACAGACAGTGCCTCGCCATTGCAAGTCAAGTCCCAACGAATCGATTCCATACTCGAAACTATGTCGGCCCCATATAGGATCTCCGGACTGGTAAGCGTATACGTGCTCATGTAGTCGCGCCAGCCGTCGCTGCCGGCGTAAAGTCCAGCGACCATTTGCTTTGCCCGCAAGGCGGGTACATTTGCGATGCGGACTACCTCGCAACCGAGCAGGTGACTTTGTTCGGCGGAGCTCCTGATGATGTGTAACTTGTCTTGGAACCACCAGACGCGAACTGGAAGGCGGCGCAGGTCTGTACGATTGCGAAGGAGGTAGAGGCGCGTGTGAGCGTTGTCGATTGCGGCCACGATGCGAGCAAGTCCAACGACGACATGGGGTTCGTCTAATTTTGTTGCTGACGCCTTGAGATTCGCGATGGAATCCAGGAACTGGTGTCGTGAAGCTGGCGTGAAACTCGTCTCTAGGCGGAGAAGCTTTCGCTCGGTATAGTCCAGATCTTGTTGCCATGCCTCTGCCTGGCTGTCGGGGCGCGGTAGCGACGGTTCGCGTTCCATACGGAAGCGCAGAGTGGTGGCTCGATATCTCAGCTCTCCGGCAATGACGTTGCCTTGCTGTTTCCCGAGGAAAATCGTTGGATCATTGTCCTCAGTCCGTATCTGCACGCCCCCATCTTCAGAGCGCATTGCCAGGATGGGGATTTGCCTGCCCAGGATCTGCAGCGTACCCTTCGTTTCGGACTCGAAGTCGATTGCGAAGACGATCACGCGCCGAGATTCAGAGTACGTTCCTTCCCATTTTCCAGCTAATTCTTGTGCCAAACATGGCACACAGCCAAGAGAAACAAGGAAGACACGAATTAGAAAGATGACGGGCAATCGGCAACGGTTATTAGCCATAGTTCGCGCTCTGAGATTCGACGATTGGCGGGAGGGAGGGTTAGCGGCAAAGGGCACGAAAAATAAATTTCCCAACGATGGGACGAGGCGTTCGCTTGACGTTATCTTTCTGGCCAATGAATTTTTCGATGAAGCTGCTGAACAGTGGCAAACATAGACGTGTCCCCCTTCAGTATCGGCGTGCACCAAGTCTTCACTCTATCCGCAAGCTCCGCCACAACTCCATCCATGTTCGTGGTTAGCATGGTCCTGCGCAGTTCGGCGGCGCGAATCGTGCCGATTCTTGGTTTCCTGCGACTAGCTTCGGGAAGACGCTGAGGGAGAGTCCCGCGACTCGACATCGAAATAAACGTATCAACGTCGATCGCACGTCCATATCGGACATTCCTAACATCCCCGTAGAAGGAGACTCGCTCCGGTTTTCGACCGTTTTCCAACTCGTAGATCGCAGCGCCTACCCGACTCTCGGATAGATGGAAGCGGACTTCCACAGAGACAATGGCTCCGCAGTATGGAACGACAACATGCGCGTCGCGTCCATCTTCGAATTCGCGCCGTTCGAAAACGCGGCGATCGAAACCATAGTCGTTCTCAAGGAACGAGAAGGAGCGTAGAACGGCTGCCTCAAAGCTGCGAACTTCTTGTGCCCAGTGGGCATCAATGGTTTCGAAGGACCGGATGGGCTTTGATCTTGCGGCCATGGTGTGTGGAAGTTGTACCCGATTTTACCCCGATTGTTCACGGAGAAAACTGTCGATGATTCTCCACGCGCCTCGTGAAATCTAAAGTGGAGTCGCTAGGGCAACTCTCTCGGATCTCTAGGGCGACTTTATGCTCCAGCCTCCAATGGCTGGTCCTTTGCTCCGCGAATCAGAAGCCACAAGATAGCCGCGGGTTCGCCCAACGTTAACGGGATATTTGCTAATCGGCTCACGATATTCACGTAACTCGGTAAAAGAAACGTTGTAAGGCTTACGGACAGGTAGCCGAAGCATGCAGCAATCAGCAACGCGCCCAGGAAGCGCGGTAGGAAACCCGACTTCCAGACACACACACCGAAGTGGAAAAGCCAAAGGCCAAAGATCCAGCCGACATCGTACCCGTAGCGACGCACACCGAGGAACAGCATGGCCAGGGATTCGCGTTGCGGTTGATTAAACACGGGCAGGAAATCCGCGCCGCGCAAGAGCATCAGGGCGGCGATCTCGCTTACCGCATTCATGCACATAATAGGAACGAAGGCCACACCGAAGATCACCATCAGCGAAGCATGCGTCTTGCTCACCCCGCTGAGCAATCGGTAAAGAATCCAAAGCAGATAGATATATTCGACCGCGCAAATCACTTCGGAGGCGATGCCGAGACGGAAAAGCCTCTCGGAAGCGAGGATGTTGTGGGCGGTCGCCGCCGCGTTTCCAGATACGAACAGCTTGCTGGGAACATAGATGATGCTGAAGAAGCCCGTCACTCCGTTCACGAGGTACAGCACGCCTGCAATCCGCGCTGTCTTTTTGGTTGAGTTCATACCTTCTCTCCTTTGCCCATCTCCTTTGCCCATGAAACTCGCCTGAGGTACGGCCCTTCGCTGCAACCTGCTCTACTATGTCACGTCCGGGGTCAATACAGCTTTGAGGAGTACGCGAAGACTCCCAAGCTTGTCGATTCCTCTGCCAGACGGAGGATTGTCAATTCGGATGGTTGCGGGGTTCGTGGAAATTGCTGAAAGGAAGGAATTTTTTGGTTGCGGGGGCCCGATACGTACCGAATATACAATTACTTTCTATATCCTTCCGCAGTGAGCTAGTCCATTGCGCTGCGTAAGTCTCACACGACCGTGGACTCCAAAGATAGCCTGTTCAGCCGGAAGTCCAGAAGGTGTGTAATTCGCGCAGGCAGTTTCCGAACCTTCAAGTCGGCTCTAGGCAATCGATCAGAACGTTTTGCGTGTTTCAATGTCTTCAGGAAGGACGCGTTACGACGTGGCTGCGGGTAATCTTATCGACAGAGACAGTTCCGGCTTGCCGCATGATCGTTCTCAATTCGCGACGCAGCATTTCCAGAACAGCCTCGACACCGGATTGGCCAAACGCGGCCAATCCCCAAGCTTCAGGCCTCCCTATGCCGACCGCTGTCGCCCCCAGGGCGAGGGCCTTGAAAATATCAGTGCCGCGCCGGATACCACCGTCCACGATGACCGGAATCTTACCCGCGACACCTTCTATTACCTCGGGCAAGCTTTCAATCGTCGGGCGCAAGCTTTCCTCATCTCGTCC
>Ga0193707_1000692_pt1 | contig 11867 bp, 11 predicted proteins | sample U3c2metaG_FD_143043 | JGI IMG/M metagenome (GOLD analysis project Ga0193707, IMG submission 143043) | Soil microbial communities from a riparian zone of the East river system, Colorado, United States - U3c2 | ecosystem: Environmental > Terrestrial > Soil > Riparian zone | place: USA: East River...
GTTTTGGGCGTACTAGGCTAGGGCGATTCACGGTGCGGCGCAAGACGATCCGCAAACGCATGCGGGCAAAGCTGTGGGAGGTTAAGCAGCAGCTCCGTGAGCATATGCACGATCCCGTGCCCCAAACCGGTCAATGGCTCAAGTCGATGGTGCAGCGCCACTCCACTATGGGATAGCTGTAAAATCGCCATTGAAGTCATATAAGTCGCCTAGACTGCCGGCGTTGGCTGTTCAACCCCCGCCCCCGGCCATCGCATTTCTGACAGCGCTGACGGAGTCGCAGGTCAGACACCGAACCGCATTGCGGACAGGAGGTCCCACCTTCCGGATTGGCCAACACTGGCCGCGCGACGGGGCGGTGATGTACAGTCAGTATCACTATATTTGTTGGAAGCAGAAGTGAATGGAACGCGATTCGTCGCTCGTATGTCGAAGCCCCGTCGCAATACGACCTCCCTCCGGCTGGACGACAGCCTCTTCACTGGCACGCATCGCAAACCTCTCCCGTATCAATTCGTGCTCGACGCGATCGCTCCGCTGTCGCCCGATACACGCTCCATGTTCGGCTGCCTCGCAATCTACGTTGGGGATAAGATCGTCCTTATTCTTCGCGACAAGCACGACGGGACAGAAGACAACGGGATCTGGCTCGCCACCACTGAGGAGCACCACCACAGCCTGCGGCGGGAGTTTCCGAACATGCGTTCCATTCGGTTATTCAAGAAGGAGGTGACGAGCTGGCAGATCCTTCCAGCTGATGCGCAGGATTTCGAGGAGGCGGCGCTGCGCGCCTGCGAACTGGTCCTGGCGGGGGATCTTCGAATCGGGAAGGTGCCGGAGTCGCGCCGAGCCTCGGGCTTGATGGCCAGGAAGGCGGCGAAGTTGCCGAGGCGGGCAAAGGTACCCAAGAGGGCCGCGAAAGATCGCGCGAAGTCGTGACACGCAGCGCCCAGGCCTTACCGTTCTGCTGTCCCACGTATCCAACTTTCCACTTTGTCGATTTCTCCCAAGTCAACGAGAATCTGGAAGTGATGTCGCCGAACAGGAAGTGTCATGAAAATCCATCGCGCGGTGCTCATGCTGTGGCTTACTTCTGCTGGCCTGGTGGCTCGTGCAGCCGACTATCCCGCGCCCCAGGCGGGAAATTTCGTTGTCAAAGACTTTCAGTTTAAGTCTGGCGAGAGATTGGCTGATGTCAAGCTGCACTATTACACCCTGGGCCGGGCACAGCAAGATGCGAGCGGAAAGATACGCAACGCGGTTTTGATCCTTCACGGCACCGGCGGTTCCGGCCACCAATTCCTGACACCCACGTTCGCAGGGGTGCTCTTTGGTCCAGGCCAGCTTCTAGACGCCACCAGATATTTCATCATCCTGCCTGACAATGTGGGCCACGGCGATTCCAGCAAGCCCAGCGACGGCCTGCACATGCGCTTCCCCCACTACGAATACGACGACATGATCGAGCTGCAATATCGGCTGCTCACACAGGGGCTGGGGGTAAGCCATCTGCGACTGGTGATGGGTACATCGATGGGCGGAATGCACACCTGGCTGTGGGCCGAACAACATCCGGACTTCATGGACGCGGCCATGCCTCTGGCCAGCCAGCCGATCGAGATCGCGGGGCGCAACCGAATGATGCGGCGCATGATTTCGGATGCCATCCTCGCCTCGCCCGATTGGAACAACGGCGAATACACGCAGCAGCCGCATGGGTTGGCCGCGGCGCTGGATGTGCTGCTAATCATGGGTAGCAGCCCGCTGCAAATGCAGAAGCAAGCGCCCACGCGCGAGAAGGCGGATGACTTTCTGGAAAACTATATCTCCACGCACTCAAAGACCGCTGATGCTAACGACATGCTCTACTATTTTGATGCCTCAAGAAACTACAACCCGGAGCCGCAGCTGGACAAAATCACCGTACCACTTGCCGCCGTCAACTCAGCCGACGATCAGATCAACCCTCCGGAGCTGAAGATCATTGACGTAGACATTCAGCGGGTCAAGCAAGGCAAGTACGTGCTGTTGCCGATCACCGACGCGACTCGAGGCCACGGTACGCACTCCCTCCCGGCGATCTGGGGAAATTATCTGAGGGAGTTGTTGGAGCGATCGGGTGGGCGGTGATGGGTCATCTGCGATCCAAAAGTAGGGAGGGATCGTTATCGTCGCGAAGCACTACGGGTTCACCGTTCTGCACGCGGGTGAACGTCTCTTTGCGACATAGCGCTCCTTCTTCCGTCAGCCCATCTCTGCCAAGAATGCATGCGATCGTATCGGTTGTCGCGTTTGGACGTCTCTATATGGGATCAGGGTTACAGCGATCGTGAGCTCTGGTGACGATAAGCAACGCAACCCAGTTGCCCACCCTGTGGTCAAATTAAGATGGACCGGGCCCAAGCAGTCAGAACGGTTTGTTCTTGTAATGGCAATTCTGGAGGGCTATCCTCCTCGGGGAATGTTCATCTCTGCCGGGCTGCACGATGCAGACAATAAACAAATTGCGAATGCAGACATTAGACCTACTCTGTGTGGTTGGTCCGTCATTCACATGGGAAAAACAGCTCGTCAAACGCAACATCCGGGAGCGACCGACAATTCTTGGAACCCGAGCCCCCCAATGTCGCGGGTCGAAGCTCTGGCTATAGGAGGAAATTGGCATGGCTATTGTCCCGGCGTCCTCGACTGCGCCAGGACTCCTTGAGCATGGTCCTCCGGGCCTCAAGGAAAAACTCTCCCTTTTGGCATCTGCGATGTGATCCGTTACAATTCCACAGGTCAGCGATTGACGTGGTAAACACAATAATTGTAGAAGGCATATCTGAGGAGGCATAGATGGCAAAAACAGTGGGTAAAGCAAAAAAGAAGAATAGCGCGTTCATGAAGCCAATGCAGCCTTCAGAGCACTTGGCGAAAATTGTCGGCACGGGACCGCTTCCGCGAACCGAGGTCACGAAAAAGATCTGGGCGCACATCAAAAAGCACAAGCTGCAGAATCCAAAAAACAAACGAGAAATCCTGGCCGATGATAAGTTGCAGCCCATTTTTGGTGCGAAAAAAATGGACATGTTTCAGATGACCAAGGCAGTCAATAAACACCTGAAATAATCGGTGTAGTTACAACTTCGAGGATCCGTTTCGCTGGAGCTCAAGAAGAATGCGGATCCCGCGATAGAAAGTTTCTTTGTTGTAGCTTGTCTCCCAACGGCTTAACACTTCTTTGAGTTGCTTGCGGGCGTTCTTTAGGGCAACCTGCGCCCGCGGGCGATTTCTCTGAATGCTCTTTACCGTGCGAAGTGTGTGCACGAGTTGCGGCTCGATCCGCTTGCGCGACGTCTGAGCATTTTTTATCCATCGAGGCGGAATGTTCGCCCGGAATCGCAAGAACGCGCGTGCGGCCGATCCAGAACTTGACAGAAAGAGCTTGGCTTCCCTTGGCATAGTTTATCTCCTGCGTTGCGGGGCGCGAGGACTCGTCCTCGGGACGCAATCTTAGGGTGGATGGACAATCAAGTCAACGCGGGAGCGCTCACTGTTGGAATGGATTTGTTGAAAGTCTTCTCACAATCTACGCCAATTAAATGACGCGATTGGACTCTGAGGCGGGAGGTGAAAGCACGGGAACAATCCTGCGTCGGAACCCCCTGATGCTCTCGAAGACGCTGCGATTTGCGGTTTTGCCCACGTGCGGCTGGAAACTGGTGAATGGCGGCCGCATTCGCTCGTCCTGGAGTCCTTGGAGGGTCTCTGAAAGCTCTGATCAAGCTACCTGTCGCAAGCGTTATCGTCGCACTTGCAATCCTGCTGATAACCGAAGCTGCGCCCCTAGCTGCGCGTGCTGCTCCTGACGACACGCTCGTCCTTGTTGGCGCAAAGATTTATCCGTCGCCCGCCGCCGAGGCGATCCCGAACGGGATTGTTGTCGTGCGTAACGGCAAGATCGCCGTTGTCGGTAAGAGTGAAGATGTAACCGTCCCGCACGGCGCCAAGGTTCTCAATTGTGCCGGTATGGTGGTCATGGCCGGCTTCCAGAACAGTCATGTTCATTTCATGGAGCCCAAGTGGCGCAACGCCGCAGTTCAGCCCGCTCCGAGGCTTTCCGCACAGCTCGTTACCATGTTCACCATATATGGGTTTACCACCGTCGTTGACACTGGCTCGGTATTCGAAAACACTAACAAACTCCGCACCCGCATCGAAGCCGGTGAAGTCACTGGCCCCCGGATCATCACTGCCGTCGCCACGCTTTTCCCACCCGATGGCCTTCCCATCTACCTGCGTGAATTTCGCAAGGAGGTTCCTTCGTGGGTACCCGATGAACCTGCGACTCCCGAAGCAGCTGTGAGCAGTGTTCGTCGCAACGTAGGAGCGAGCCAAGATATCGTCAAACTGTTCACCGGTTCTTTCTTAACTTACGAAAATATTAAACCCATGCCCCTTGATGTTGCGCGCGCTGCCGCTGCCGAAGCGCATGATCGGGGCCGGCTAGTTTTTGCCCACCCTTCCAATATCGAAGGTGTCCAGATCGCTCTGGATGCCAAGGTGGATGTTCTGGCGCACACCGCCTCCGCATCACAGGCGTGGGGGGCCGATCTGGTTGCCGCCGTAGTAAAGAACAACATGGCTCTCATTCCAACGCTGAAGCTGTGGAAATTCGTGACGAAAGACGCGCCAGATCCGGCGATCGGAGAACAGCTGTTGCAGGCCGGTGTTGGTCAACTCCGAGACTTCTCGCAAGCAGGAGGCCAGGTAATGTTCGGAACGGACGTTGGATTCATGGGGGACTACGATCCCACCGACGAGTACGTTTACATGGCTCGCGCCGGCCTCACTCCAATGCAAATTCTCGCGGCGCTGACTACTGCGCCTGCTGCGAGATTCAAGGAAGACGCCCACCGCGGCCGGGTCATGGTTGGCATGGACGCCGATCTCGTTGTTCTCGGCAGCGATCCCTCTGAAGACGTCCACAATTTTACTGATGTCCGCCAGACGATCCGCCAGGGCAAAGTCATCTATCCGTTTTCCCTTCCGCAGTGACAGAAACTGCGTGCATGCAGGCTGTTGAACCTAAACGGGCGTGTCCGGGAAACTCTGCCGCTCCTGTTGTTGCCGCTTCCGGCCACACGCAGCCTTTACGGCGTCAACTTCTGAACCTCCGCTGATCGGCGCCCTCCCTCCACAGCTGGAAACCTCCCGCGAACGCGTTCTGATTGCTTCCTAGACGGGTGCCGGGTGGCAGCTTCTTGAGCTTCTTAACGTTGCCACCTCCCAGCACAACGTCTTCAGGTTGTAATGCTTCGCGGAGTAGCGAAACCACTTTATCCACTTGCCGTTCCCACTTCTTCCGACCCAATCGCTTCAGACCACGAATCCCCAGATAATCCTCGTAGGTCTTCCCGCTCTTATAAGGCAAGTGGGCTATCTCCATCGGTTCTACGACACCGTCAGCGATCATGGCGGAGCCCAATCCGGTGCCGAGGCCGAGGAAAAGTAGCCTACCTCCCTTGTAGCTGCCGAGTGCCTGCATGGCCGCATCATTGATGATCTTTACAGGTCGTCCAAGCGCTTTCCGAAAATCGAAACCAACCCATCCTCGTCCGAGGTTATGCGGTTCCCGCAAGGGCCGTCCGTGTACCACCGGTCCAGGGTAGCCAATCGACACGAGATCAAACCGAGAGTTCTTCACCGCGTCCTTGACCCGCCGGATCATGATCCCCGGAGTCAAAGTTGGTCCGGAAGGAATGATAATGGGCTGCTTCATGGCCGTGACGAGCAATTTTATGTGGGTGCCACCAATGTCTAAGACTAGAATTCTCCGACTTGTCTTCATCTCATTCCTCCCTCTCCTAGGTGAATTGGGCAGCTTGTGGATCAGCTCAGATCGGAGTTCTTGGCACGAAAGGCAAGGTACGCCACCATTGTGACGTTAATCAGAAGCACGGCGATCTTAACCGGAATTGGATGGTGGAAGATCACGTAACTTTCAATCGGAATCAGTGAACTGTGATGACTACAGTTAACCACTCAGCCCAGCGTTTCTCGAACCATAAGCCGATTCCTCAGTCAGACCGATAGGGTGGTTGTTGGGATCGAGCCTGGGCAATTGCACCCCGTCCTTGACGGCACCAGTCACGTCCTTAATGGAGAAGCTTCAGACCTCCCCCTCCGGCCGCAGCGGGGCAGCTCGTGGCAGCTTTGCACAGTGCGATCAGCCGAAGCAATCGGCTATGTGACGATTTCACGCTAATCCATTATGCATGAAGCGGTTGTATCTGGAGATTGACATCGCGCGATCCGAACAACAGGGAAGCGACGCGCCACCACCACCGGAGGTTCCATGCCCGCCTGTGTTGCCACAGAGACATAGTTATCGCTCAGGTATTCGAGCGAAGCGGCCCTTGCCTACCTGGCGGTCCACCCGCCATCGATGAGAATCGTCTCGCCTGTGATAAGAGACGCTGCGCGGGAGGCAAGGAATACCACCGCGCCGGCCACATCCATGGGCTCACCGACGCGGTGCAGCGCGGCGATGCGTTCTATCACGTCCGTGCGGAACTCGGGATTTGCCAGGCAACTCTCTGTACCCGGAGTACGGATAAATGTCGGCGCGACCGCATTCACCGTGATGTTGTACATCCCCCACTCAATGGCAAGGCATTTGGTCAGGTGCGCAATGGCAGCCTTCGTCATGCAGTAAACCGACTCGGTCGGCAGCGCGACGAACCCTGCCTGGGAACTCAAGTTGATGATGCGGCCGCTCTTCTGTCGAATCATGACCCGACCAGCCGCCTGACTGGCAAAAAACGTTCCCTTCAGATTAACGGCAAGGGTCAGATCAAAGTCCTCTTCGCGCACGTTCTCCGCGAGGTTATCTGGCGCGAGTCCCGCATTGTTGACGAGGATGTCGATCCGTCCGAGATGTCGTGCCGTGTCATCAACAGCCTGAAATATCTGATCGAGGCGCCTCATGTCCATCTGTAGCGGAAGGGCCCGTCGGTCCATAGCTTCAATCTGAGCCGCCAGATCTCCCTGCGCCTTAACATCACGCAGGCCAAGTGCCACGTCTGCGCCAGCGTGAGCCAGGGCCCGTGAAATTGCATTGCCTAAACCGCGAGCAGCGCCGGTTACAAGTGCCACGTGACCAGTAAGATCAAACTCCGGAAAACCCTGCAAATATCCTCCAGTAGTTTCAAGCCACTCTGCTTTTGCCTAGTTGGTCGAGTCCGCTGAGAATCCTTCTTTCACGTGACGATTGTGCAGCGAAGATGCGGAATGTCCATACTTAATTCGCATGATAATACGCCGACATCATTCGATCCCGCCAGCGACTGTCGCACTCGACCTCTACATCCAGCTAGACCAATCAAGGAGAAATAGAACAGGGACTGGCTGCGTTTCCCGCCCTGACTCGCCTGTGCCGTACTGATCCATGGAGAGATGCAGCTTCCACCCCCGTGACCGCGACTAGTCCCTTTGCGGAATGGGACCTCGGTCCGGGCTTCCCGTCGAAGGTGTCATTCGCGTTCGTGCCTGTCCCGGATCAGCTTTGACCGTGCGGTCGTGAAAAGCAGAGTCCAGATCATGAGTTGCCGGGCCTGATCGGGTTCCCCTCGGTTGCATAGTTCAGTTTTCAGAATGGCTGTTTGTGCCAAGCAGCAGATGACCAAGTTGGTGGACGATGGCGTAACCCAGAATCAACGCGACGGCTCGCGCCGAGACAACCCTTTGGACAGCGTCGTTTGGAGCTGGACTTTTCGACCGCGATCCAGGAATTTCGCCGCGCTGCTCAGAGGAAGGCTCCTCTTTCGTTCCGGGGACACTTATTCGTATCTCATCGCTGTCATGGGATCGACTTTGATGGCGCGCCGCGCGGGCAGATAACTAGCCGCCACTGCCACGCCGATCAGCACTAAAACTACGGCGATAAACGTCGCCGGGTCGGTGGGTTCCGTGCCGTAAAGCAGCCCCGCCATCAAGCGGGTCAGGACTAGGGCTCCTGTCACTCCCGCAACCACTCCAGCCAAGGCCAGGACCATGCCGTCGAAAACCACCAGCTTTAGCACGTCTTGACCCTGAGCCCCCAGCGTCATGCGGATGCCGATCTCATGTCTTCGGCGCGAGACGGAATAGCTCATCACGCCGTAGATACCCACTCCCGCCAGAACCAAAGCTACGGTGGCAAATACGCCCAACAGGATCAGATAAAAGCGGGACTGACCTGTGGCTGCGGCCACCACCCGGTCCATAGTCTGTACCTCAGAAATGGGCACGTTGCTGTCCAAGGAGTGGATTGCTCTACGGATTGACGGCGCCAGCGTCGCGGGATCACGAGTGGTGCGCACGACCAACGTCAAATAGGCGAAGGGGGAAGCCGGGGTCTCGAGATATCCGCGGTTCTGCAACCAGGGCAGAAACACTTCCTCCTCGGCCGGACTGACCCAGTTGCTGCGTACGGTGTTTTTCACCACGCCCACCACGGTGAGCCATGAGGGGTTCTTCGCTGGGTCGTCGAAGGTGATTCGTTTTCCGATCGGGACTTCGCCCGGCCAGTAGCGGCGAGCGAGGTAATCGTTGATCACCACCACTCCGGGAGCCTGCAAACCGTCGCCTTCCGCGAGGTCGCGGCCCCGCAAAATGGGGATGTGCATCGCCCGGAAGTAGCCAGGAAAAACCACCCGGTAGGTGGCAACCGGCCCTTCTCCCGGAGGCACCAGCGGGCGGCCCTCGATGTGAAACGGCCAGCCCCAATCGTCGCCCGCCAGAGGTAGGTGATTGATAGCGCTGGCGAATTGAACGCCCGGGACAGCGTTTACTCTCTGGAGCACCTGTTGGTAGAAATTGCCGGTATGGCCGGCCGCCTCTTCCTCGGTGCCAGCGACGCCAACCACCATCGAAAGCAAGTTGTGCGGATCGAACCCCGGGTCCACATGCCGGAGGGCGAGGAAGGTGCGGACCATCAACCCGGCTCCTGCCAGCAGCACTACTGCCAAGGCAAATTCAGAGCCCACAAGGAGACTGCGCAGGCGGTTGCGCCGCAGTCCTTCGCTGGAACCACGCTCGCCCTCTTTCAGGGCGTCACTGAGGTTGACGCCGGTGGCTCGCAAAGCCGGCGCCATGCCGAAAGCGAGGCCGGCAGATAAAGTGGTGATCAGCGCGAACAGCAGCGCATGGCCGTCCACTCCGACAGTTTCCACTCTGGGTAGGTCGGCCGGACCGAGCGCCAGCAGAAAGCGAACGCCGCAGAGCGCAAGCCACAGGCCGAGGGCGCCGCCGATTAACGCTAGCAACAAACTCTCGATCAAGAACTGGCGGAACAGATCCAGCCGCCTGGCCCCTAGCGCGGAGCGGAGAGCAATTTCCTTTTGTCGGGTGGTGGCGCGGGCAAGCAGCATGTGGCTGACATTTGCACAAGCGATCAGCAACACGAAGGCCACTGCTCCGAGGAGCACGAGCAACGCGGAACGGATATTTCCCACCACCTTCTCGCGCAAGGAAACAACTTTCAAATCCTGGTTCGTGCCGGGGAATTCACCCTCAAGGCGACTGGTTATCGCTGTCATTTCAGCTTGGGCGTTAGTCAGGGTCACGCCAGGCTTCAAACGGGCAAATACGCGGAGAGAGCCTCCACCGCGGTCGGTGAGTCTGGCGCCGAGAGCCAGCGGAGCCCAAAGCTCCGTTTTGGTCGCCCAAAAGGGAGCAAACTTGAACTCACGCGGCATCACCCCGACCACCGTGTACTTCTCACCACTGAGTACCACGGACCGGCCAAGGACGTTAGCATCGCCACCAAAATGGCTCTGCCACAGGGGGTAGCTCAACACCACTTCCCGTTCCTTGCCGGCCTCTTGTTCTTCGGGCAGGAACACCCGCCCCAATAAGGGCTGCACCCCCAAAATCGGAAAAATGTCCGGAGTAACGTGCAGCGCCCACAATTTCTCCGGGTTGTCTGTGCCGGTCAGGTTCGGCGTCCAGTACTCCGCTGCTCCCATGCGCTCAAACACATGGTTCTGGCTTCGCCAATCTATGAAGTTAGCCGGGGCTACAGGATTGCGGCCCTTGTGGAGCATTACCACCAGCCGGCTGTCGTCCTTATAGGGAAGCGGTCGCAACAATATGGCATTGACCACGCTGAAAATGGCGGTATTTGCGCCGATCCCTAGGGCTAACGTGATGACCGCCACCGCAGTGAACCCGGGGTTCTTGAGCCACTGGCGCATGGCGTGGCGAAAGTCTCGCAACAAGGTCTGCATTAATTTTGCTCTTTCGGCGCGGTTCACCAAAAGCAATCGCGTCGCCAACCGCCTCCCCTACAACTCTTTGAAAATGAACCTCAACTTAGTTTAAGAACGTGTAAGAGGTGTTCAAATTCGAACACTTGCTGTTCGGAACCGAACGATCTTGCCTGGGTTCCCGGCTCGCCCGCATCGCGGCGCTACGACCTTGACCCGTGGGACAGTCTTCAGGTCCACTTGGCTGGGTGGTCGGCCAAAGCTGAGATGCGGTCCGCCGTCAGCCCTTGCGATGGCTCCTGAATCACTGGCAAATCGCAACTTGTTTTACGGCTTTCGCGGCAGGTTTCGGCGCGACCTCCGAGTTTGCGATCATCGATCCGGAATCTCGCGGGCCAGTTGCGGCGAGCCGATGCCGCCATGGTAGGCGCCCCTTTCCCTCCTGTGTTCATCGGAAATTGAAAGGAGTGCAAGATTTCGATTTACTCGGAACAGGAGAATCTGATGCTAACTCGAGACTTGGTGTGTCTGCTCGTAATTGCATTATTCGGGTTGACCGACCCAAAAGTTGCCGTGGCCCAACTCCCTCCTGAATTTCTAAAAGAAATGTGGAGCGCCGAATGGGTTACCTCCCCGGATGCCCCACAACGCGACCAGTGTGTACTGCACTTTCGGAAGGTGGTTGATCTGGCGCAACCGCCGGAGCACTTTCTCGTGCACGTGAGCGCTGACAACCAATTCGTATTTTATGTGAACCGGCAGCGGGTCGGATCCGGGCCATCGGGGAGCGATTTGGGTCATTGGAGATATGAGACCTATGACATAGGGTCGTTCCTCCGTCCGGGGAAAAACGTCCTGGCCGCCACTGTCTGGAATTTTGGCGTGCTTACTCCCCTGGCCCAGATCAGCGATCGTACCGGTTTTGTTCTTCACGGAGAAGGCCAAGCCGAGCGGATCGTCGACACCGATCAAACCTGGGAGGTCGAAGAAGAGAAAGGAGTTCGAATACTGCCCACCCCGGAGGCGGTCCGAAGGCAATACTACGTGGCCGAACCGGCGGAGCGCATCGACGGAACCGTGTTCAACTGGGAGTGGAACACGGCTGACTCCAGCGCCGGCGGGCGCTGGAAAAAAGCGCAGCCGATTGGCCACGCCACTCCGCTGGGCGCAGTGTTACAAGAGAATAACTGGCAACTTGTGCCAGACCCCCTGCCTCCCATGCAGATGGTATTGAGTCCGGCTGGGCAGGTTGTCAGGTCGACAGGCGTCGACGTTGACAGCGGTTTTCCGGAGAACGTATTGACCATGCCAGCCTATTCAAAGGCCACGGTGTTGATCGACAACACGCATTTGACCACAGCATATCCCGAACTGACTGTGAGTGGTGGCCGAGGAGCGACCGTCCGCCTCACCTACGCCGAAGCCTTAATCGACGACAAGGGTGAGAAGGGCAACCGTAACGCAATCGTTGGCAAGCACATCCAAGGCATTTTTGACGAGTTCATCCCGGACGGCGCCGGGAACCGCACATTCATGCCGCTGGGCTGGAAAGCTTGGCGTTATCTTCAACTCGACATCGAGACCACCGATCAACCGCTAAGAGTTGAGAAACTCCGGACCTGGTTTACCGCGTAT
>Ga0193707_1000693_pt1 | contig 11853 bp, 11 predicted proteins | sample U3c2metaG_FD_143043 | JGI IMG/M metagenome (GOLD analysis project Ga0193707, IMG submission 143043) | Soil microbial communities from a riparian zone of the East river system, Colorado, United States - U3c2 | ecosystem: Environmental > Terrestrial > Soil > Riparian zone | place: USA: East River...
CGGACTGGACCGATTGCGGGACGCGGGTCGGGGTGAGTCGCTGTTGGTGGTGGCCGAGGAGGACCCGGCGGACACATTGCTCGAGCGCATCAGCGACGTACGGCGCCGGGGTACGACGATCTTCAGCATCGGTAACGGGGACAAGGAGCTGACGTCGCTCAGCCACGAGGCGCTGGTGCCGGAGCTGCTGGTGCCGGACGGGTTCGGGTGGACGAGCCGGCCGATCGAGCTCGACCACGATGAGCCGCAGCCCGTTCTGACCGACCTGGAACCGCAGACCACAGAGGGCTTCGAGATGGCGCAGCACCTGGTCAGCCTGGCCGCGGCGGACGAGGACGCCGGCCAGCCCGCCTGGCGCCGCCGGCTCCGCGCCGCCATCGAACGCCTCAGCGGCGAGCCCGCCTGATCGCACCGTGCACCGCCAGTAACCTGAGTCCGAAGTCCGTGCCGAGCCTTCGCCCCTCCCGCCCCTGCTCCGCCACTGAAGCCACCGTGCAGCCTCGCCGGCTCGCAGCGGCCGAGTGAAAGCAGTGTGCTGCGGGCAATCGCTTGCCGGCGGCGGGGCGCTTTCAGTCGATCACAGTGAGGTGAGTCTTGGCAGGAGCACGACCCTAGACGTCGAGGTAGAGCGCGGTCAGCCGGGGCAGGTGGGTCTGCAGGTCGTCCCCGTCGTCGAAGTCGATCTCCTTGCCGGCCGGCAAGTCCGGCGTGTCCGGCGCCTCCGCGTCCACGGCTTTCCAGTACGCCGCCTCGTCACCGGTCACGTTCTTGTACGCGTGACTGCCGACATGCAGCAGTCCCTCACCGTCGAATCCCTCGAAGTCGTCCGGCCGGTCCTCGTCGACCACGTCCGCGAGCGAGTCCGGTCCGGCCAGCGCGGCCTCCCAGATCTCTCCTCCCTGCGCGATCAACCAGCCCCGGAACGAGTCGAACCCGTCCTCCGAAGCCCCCGAGTTGATCAGGTACGCCGCCGCCCACAGGTCCCACCGGAAGGACTCGACCTGCAATCGCGCGAGCTCGATCCCGAACACCTTGGTCAACGCGTCCGCAACCCCATCCGGATCCGCCACGGTGTCATCCACCCCACCGCGCGCATCCTCAACCAGAGCCCAGAACCGATCCCTGTCCACCCCCAAAGCCTCTCACCACCCCTGGGCCAAGGGGAGCGCTGATGCAGGTGAACTTCAGTTGGATGATTCGGCTGCCCCGTGTCGGCCGTCCGCGAGGCTCGCCACCGCGTGCAATGACGGCTCCGGAGCAGCTGTCTCGAGGTCGCTCACCGTGGGTTCGTCGTCGGTCGCCGGCGCTGTCGCGGGGACTTCGTCGGATTCAGCGCCGTCCTGCGATGACAATGCAGTCGAGGTCAACGAGGGCCGTTCGTCAGGCTGCACCGGCGTTTCCCGCAGTCGGGGCGGAGCCGCCGTCCAGGCCCGCAGATCCTGCACGATGTCGCCGTAAAAGGTGTTGATCGCGTTCTCGACGGAATCGATGAACGAACCGCGGCCGCGGCCGCGCTTGGTCCCGAGAGGAAGTCCGAGCGCGACCCGGAACGATCGCAACTCCTTCTTCGGGTCCTCGATCAGCAGTGCCGGTTGGTCACGGATGGCACGGAGCAGCTCCGCCGTACCGGCGCCGCGCCCGTGCATCACGAAGGCCTCGATCCGCGTCGCGTCCGGCGCGTGCCGCAGTTGGCGGAGTAGCCAGTTCACCCGGGTCGTCGCCCGTCCGTCCCGGCCGGCGCAGGTGCAGATGGGCGCTGAAATGTGCAGATCGACAGGAGGTAGAAAAGTGCTCACCCACCGGCGGCTCACCAGCCCCGAGTCTGCCCGACGGCCACTCGGTAACTCTCATTAGGAGGTGTCGACACGACCCGGCCGGTCCCAGGCGTGAACACGCCTGCCGACCACCATCCCGGGCCGACACCTCCTGTCGATCTTGCAAACCCGGCCATCCCGGAAGCAGCCTCAGCCAGGCCCCACCCCCGGGACCTCGGCGACGCCCACCGCTGGACGATATTGAGCCGCCTCGCCCAGCCCCGCCGCGACGGAACCGCCGCCACGCCGCTGCCCGAACCTCGGACACCACAACGGGACGTCGGACACCCGGTCAGATGTCCCAGGTCCCCACCGAGTGTCCACACCCCAGCCTGATGCCCCAGGAGACACCGACTGGCCGGACAACAGCGATGCATCACCCCAACACACCCCGGATCATCCACACATCGAGCAGGAGAGCCCGTTCTCCCCTCAAAGTGTTCCTTCTCCCACCGAAAGACCACGGGTGAAGGAACAAGATCAGGGGAGAACCCCTGAAATGGCAGCCAGATCATCGGCGCTGGGCCACTGGTGTCGGCGAAACAGCGGCCGTCCACGGATCCAGGTCTAAGCGTCTTCTCCGGCGGAAGGGGGCGCCTTTGTTCTCGACGGATCGATGACATGCCGGTGGATCCGCCACCCCGCCCAGGCCAGGAGGCCTACCGGGATCGGCAGCCAGAAGGAGACGAGCCGATACAGGAGCGTCCCGATGAGTGCGGTGTCCGGGCTGATTCCGATGACGACGAGCAGCGCTGTGAGACCGGCGTCGACGAAGCCGAGGCCACCCGGTGTGATCGGGACCAGTGCGAGGGCCTGAGCAACGACATAGGCCAGGAGCACCTCGGTGGGGCGGGCGTGCACATTGAGCGCCGCCAGCGCGGCCACGAGCGCGGCGTAGTCGAACATGCGGTTCGCCGCCGCCGCGAAGGCCGCATCCCACCAGTGGCCCTCGAACGCAACGGCAATCCGGTCCCGCTGGGTGACCAGCAGAGCGGCGCAACTGTCGGCGGTCACGCTGCGCTTGACGACGTGGACGATGTGACCGGCCGCACGACCGATCAGCACAACGAACCGGCTCCAGGTGAGCGCGGTGAGCCCGAGACCGACGATGACGATCGCCATGATCAGCGAGACCAGGAGGCCGAGCTCCAGTTGCCGAGCCGGCGGTGGACCGATCGGCAGGGCGGGCAACGTGAGGACGGGCAACAGCAACAGCACGCCGGTGGTGATCAAGCCGATCGCGGTCAAGGCGGAGGCGACGACTGCCGCCGGCTGCCCAGCTTGGATCAAGAGCCTGGCTTGGACGACTCCGCCGGTGGCCGCCCCGCCGGGGACGACCTTGCCGGCCGCGTTCCCGGCCAGTTGCGCTGTCGCGATCGTGCCCCAACCCGGATGGACTGGTCGTGGCCCCTTGTCCCTGGTCTGCTGGGCCAAGGCCAGTCTGGCGAGCCACCACAGTGCGGCGAAGCTGCAGGTCTCCAGTGCTGCGAGGACCGGGAACCACCACGGTTCCACGTCGGCGAGGCGTGGCCAGGCTCCGAAGAGGGACAGCATGCTCGGCGCCACGACGTACAGGCCGATGCCGGTGATCGCCAAGCCGACGGCGCGGCCACCCCATCGCCGCACCAAACCCCCGCCAGCGACGCGCATGTCTCACCTCGCCCAGTGGATCACTTGCCTCGCCACCATATCGCGACCAGCCGAGTCGACCATCCACCACAAGCTCGTCACCGCCACACATCACGCCGGTCGGTGGATCGCGGCTCAGAGGGTGCCGCGGGTTGAGGTCCGGACGACGAGCTCCGGGGTGAAGGTGACCCGCTGGTGCTCGTGGTCCGGGTTGGACGACTCGTCCAGCAACAGCTCCGCGGCGGTGCGGCCGAGCAGTTGTCGCGGCTGACGCACCGAGGTCAGGGGTACGGCGGCCGCCTCGGCGAACTCGATGTCGTCGTACCCGACGATGGCGAGGTCCTCGGGAACGCGCAGGCCGAGGCTCACGCACTGCTGCAGCAGACCGAGGGCGAGCAGGTCGTTCGCGCAGAACGCGGCGGTCGGGCGACGGGCCGCCGGGAGGCCGGCGAGTCGTTGCCCTGCGCCCCTGCCTTCGGCGACGGTGAGGGCGCCGGTGGTCAGCTCGATCAGGTTCTCCGGGGGTTTGCCGGCCTTGCGCAGCGCGCGGCGGGCGCCGTCGCGGCGGTCGATGACCTGGCCGATCGTGTTCGGGCCGCCGACGTACGCGATCCGTTCGTGGCCGAGCTCGAGCAGGTGGGCGATGGCGAGCTCACCGCCGAGTACGTCGTTCACCGCGACGGAGCAGTGTTCGGCGTCGTCGAGGGTGCGGTCGACCACGACCACCGGCGTACCGCGGGACGGGAGTTTGCGCAGGCGGGAGGAGTTCTGGTCGATCGGGGTGATCAGGATGCCTTGCACGCGTTGCTGTTCGAGCAGGTCGAGGTAGTCGGCTTCGCGATCGGCGTCCTCGTTGCTGTTGCACAGGAAGACGGACAGGCCGGCCGCGCGGGCCGCCTCCTCGACGCCCTTCGCGACGTCGGTGAAGAACGGGTTCCCGGCGTCGAGCATCAGGTAGGCGAGAATCCGGCTGCTGCCGGCTCGCAGCTGGCGCGCCGACTCGTTCCGCACGAACCCCAGCGAGGCCATCGCCGCCTCAACCTTCGCCCGCGTCAGCGGACTGACCACCTCGGGCCGGTTGAGGACGTTGGACACGGTCCCCAAGGACACTCCAGCCGCGGCGGCGACCGCCTTCACGCCCGCTGCGTGGCGCTTCGCGGTCCGTCGTCGCCTGCTGCGCTCAGGCAGGGCTTCCGCATCATCCACTGACACGAGACCTCCCTGATTCGTCCATCCAGTTTGAAACGTGTTAGCCCGCGCAGCCTACCGGTTCTGATGGGGTTTTCCGCAGTGATCCGTCCGAGATCGGCCGCGAAAGGTGGGCGAGGTCTTGACGCCCGGAGGCGTCCGCGTTTACGTTCGTGCAGTCCTCTTGAAACCTTTCAGCTGCTGGCCGCCCCGAGTTGGAGGTGACTTATGGCCGACGGCGCGCCGCTCTTGCGGGTGTCCGGGGTGTCGAAGTCGTTCGGCGCGGTCGCCGCCGTCCGGGACGTCTCCTTCGACCTGTACGGCGGTGAGGCGCACGCCCTCGTCGGCGAGAACGGGGCCGGGAAGTCCACGATCGTGAAGATGCTGGCCGGGGTACACCGCCCGGACGGCGGCGCGATCGAACTCGACGGCATGCCGCAGGACCTGCAGACCCCGGCCGACGCGAAGGCGGCCGGGATCGCCGTCATCTACCAGGAGCCGACCCTCTTCCCCGACCTGTCCGTCGCGGAGAACATCGCGATGGGCCGCCAGCCACTGGGTCGTTTCAAAACCATCGACCGGCCCGCGATGGTCCGGCAGGCCGGTCGGCTGTTCACCCGCCTCGGCGTGTCGATCGACCCGAACCGCCCGGCCCGCGGCCTCTCGATCGCCGACCAGCAGCTGGTCGAGATCGCGAAGGCCCTGTCCGCCAATGCCCGCGTCGTGGTGATGGATGAGCCGACCGCCGCGCTCACCGGGGTCGAGGTCGAGCGGCTGTTCTCGGTCGCCCGCTCACTCCGCGACGACGGCGCCGCGCTGATGTTCATCTCGCACCGATTCGAGGAGATCACCGCGCTCTGCCAGCGGGTGACGATCATGCGCGACGGCCGGCATGTCTCCACCGACCTGCTGACGGGCATCACCGTGGACGAGATGGTCCGCAAGATGGTCGGCCGCGACCTCGGCGCACTCTTCCCCAAGCAGGACGTCGCTCCCGGAGCAGTCGCACTGACGGTCCAGGGACTCTCGCGCGACCCTGTGTTCAAAGACGTCTCGTTCGAGGTGCGCGCCGGAGAGATCGTCGCGCTGGCTGGTCTGGTCGGATCCGGCCGGTCCGAGGTGGTGCAGTCGATCTTCGGAGTTGACCCGCGTGACTCCGGCACTGTCGAGGTGGCCGGCAAACCGCTGAGGTCCGGCTCCCCGAAGCGGGCGATGGCCGCCGGTGTCGCGCTCGTACCCGAAGACCGTCGGCAGCAGGGCCTGCTGATGGAGCTGTCGATCGAACGCAACGTCACCCTGCCCAGATCGCGTTCGCTGTCGCAGCTCGGCTTCCTTACCGGCGGTAGCGAACGCCGCTCGGCCAAAGAGTGGACCGAGCGTCTGAAAACCAAGTACGGAAGGCTTTCCGACGAGGTCGGCACGTTGTCCGGCGGCAACCAGCAGAAGGTCGTACTGGCGAAATGGCTCGCCACCGAACCGAAGGTCCTGATCCTCGACGAGCCGACCCGCGGCATCGACGTCGGCACCAAGGCCGAGGTCCACCGGCTCATGTCCAGCCTCGTCGCCGACGGCGTCGCCGTACTGATGGTGTCGTCCGAGCTGCCCGAGGTGCTCGGCATGGCGGATCGCGTCCTGGTGATGCGCGAGGGCCACCTGGTCGCGGAGCTCAGCCGCGGCGAGGCCACCGAAGAGGCCGTCATGTTCGCCGCGACCGGCCAGGAGGCGACCCCATGACGGCCGTTGACCTCGCCGGGCCGAGGAGGTCCTCGCTCGACGTGGTGCTGCGGGCGCGGGAACTCGGCATCGTCCTCGCGCTGGCCCTGCTCGTCGCGGTGACCACGATCTCCAACCCGCGCTTCCTCTCCGGGCAGAGCATCCGCGACGTCCTGCTCAGCACCGCGATCCTGGCCGTACTGGCGGTCGGCCAGGCCGTCGTGGTGATCACCCGCAACATCGACCTCTCGGTCGGCTCGGTGCTCGGCCTCAGCGCCTTTACCGTCGGCACCCTGCTGCAGAACAGCCCCGGCGTCCCGGTCATCGTCGCGCTTCTCGTCGGCGCCGCGGTCGGCGCGGTCTGTGGGGCCGTCAACGGAGCACTCGTCCGCTACGGCAACGTCCCTGCCCTGGTCGTTACGCTCGGCACCCTGTACGTCGTCCGCGGAATCACGTATTTCTGGGCCGGCGGCAGCCAGATCAACGCCGACGAACTCCCGTCCGGCTTCCTCGACTTCGGTACGGCGACCCTCCTCGGCATCCCGTATCTCGTCCTGATCGCACTCCTCGTCCTCGTGATCACCGGTGTCGTCCTCCGCAGCTACCGCGTCGGCCGTGAGCTCTACGCGATGGGCTCCAGCCCGCTGGCGGCGCGACTCGCCGGCATCCCGGTCGGCCGTCGTACGGTCGGTGCCTTCGTCGTCAGCGGCGTACTCGCGGGACTCGCGGGGGTGCTGTTCGCCGCGAGGTTCGGGACGATCGACGCCGCGGCCGGCACCGGTTACGAGCTGAACGTGGTCGCGGCCGTCGTGGTCGGCGGGGTGGCGGTCTTCGGCGGCAGCGGGACGGTGTGGGGTGCGGCGCTCGGTGCGCTGCTGCTGACCACGATCGGCAGCGCACTCGCCGTACTGGAGATCAACCAGTTCTGGCAGCAGGCGATCGTCGGCGGGCTGATCCTGCTCGCGATCGGCGCCGACCGCCTGGTCGCCGGCCGGGTCGCGGCCTCGCTGAAGAAGCGAGGCTCCCATGTCAGCTGAACTCGTCACGACGCGGGGCGCCAGGTTCGCCAACTGGAACGTCGCGATCATCGACATCACCGTGATCGTGCTGATCGTCGCGGCCGCCACCGTCGACAACTTCGGCACCTCGCAGAACTTCGGGTTCCTGGTCCTCGACCTGCTGCCGATCGCCCTGGTCGCGCTCCCGATGACGCTGGTGATCGTCACCGGCGAGATCGACCTCTCGGTCGCGAGCACGCTCGGCCTGTCCAGCGCGGTGATGGGCTACCTGTGGAACGCGAACCAGCCGATCGAGTCGATCATCCCGCTGTGCCTGCTGCTCGGCGCGGTCCTCGGCGCCGTCAACGGCTTCTTCGTCACGGTCCTCGGGCTGCCGTCGCTGGCCGTCACGATCGGCACCCTCGCGCTCTACCGCGGTCTGGCGTTCGTCGTCCTCGGCGACGGCGCGGTCGCCGACTTCCCGAACCGTTACACCGACTGGGTCACCGGCACGATTGGGAGTACGGCGATCCCGAACGTGCTGATCGCCATCGTCGTGCTGGCGATCGTGTTCGGGGTGATCCTGCACGCAACGCCGATCGGCCGGGCCGTCTTCGCGGTCGGTGCGAGCGAGCAGGCCGCCCGGTTCGCCGGCGTACGCCCGGGCCGGCTGAAGTTCTGGCTGTACGTCGCCAGCGGTCTCGTCTCGGGTCTCGCCGGAGTGCTGTGGACACTGCGCTACTCGAGCGCCCGTGCCGACAACGGTGTCGGACTCGAACTCGCCGTGGTCGCCGCTGTCCTGCTCGGCGGCGTCTCCATCTTCGGCGGGAAGGGCGCGCTCCCCGGTGTCATCGCCGGGGTCGTGCTCCTCGGCTCACTGCAGAACGCACTGCGCCTGTCCGATGTGTCCAACGAGGCCCTCAACGTGGTGACCGGCGTACTGCTGATCGCCTCGGTGCTAGGCCCGAACCTCGCCAATCGACTGCGCCGTACCTGAAAGGACGAACGATGTCACAACGCAAGAACCTGGCGGTACTGGCCGTCGTCGCGCTCACGCTGGCCGCGTGCGGCGGTACGACGAAGTCCAGTACGGAGGGCCAGGACAAGGCCGCACCGTCCAGCACGGCGGGCAAGGCCGATCCGAACGCCCCGCTCAAGGAGGGCCTGAAGATCGCCTACCTGCCGAAGCAGCTGAACAACCCGTACACCGATGTCGAGGTGGGCGGCGGCAAGGTCGCGGTCGGCGAGATCAAGGGGCGAGTACAAGCTGGTCGGCCCGAACGACGCCAGCGCGTCCTCGCAGGTCAGCTACATCAACACGCTCATCCAGCAACAGCAGAACGTCATCGTGGTCGCCGCGAACGACCCGAACGCGGTCTGCCCGTCGCTGAACCAGGCCCGCAAGGCCGGTATCAAGGTGGTCACCTTCGACTCCGACGCGTCGAAGACCTGCCGGGACGCGTTCATCAACCAGGCCACCACCAGGGCATCGGCGAGAGCCTGGTGAAGATGGCGAGCGAGCTGGCCGGCGGTTCTGGTGAGATCGCCATCCTGTCCGCCACGCCGAACGCCACCAACCAGAACTCCTGGATCCAGGTGATGAAGACCGAGCTGGCCAAGCCGGAGAACGCGAAGCTCAAACTGGTCAAGATCGCCTACGGCAACGATGACGACCAGAAGTCGTTCACCGAGGCGCAGGGCCTGCTGCAGTCGTACCCGAACCTGAAGGTGATCGTCTCGCCGACCACGGTCGGCATCGCGGCCGCCTCCCGCTACGTGAGTGCGTCGAACTACAAGGGCAAGGTCGCCATCACCGGTCTCGGTCTGCCCAACCAGATGCGCAAGTTCGTCAAGGACGGCACGGTGAAGAAGTTCGCGCTGTGGAACCCGGCCGACATCGGCTACCTGGCCGCGTACGCCGGTGCCGCGCTCAGCTCGGGGCAGATCACCGGGTCGCAGGGGGAGAAGTTCAAGGCCGGGAAGCTCGGCGAGTACACCGTCGGGGCGGACGGCGAGATCGTGCTCGGCCCGCCGACCGAGTTCACCGCCACCAACATCGACCAGTTCAACTTCTGACACCTCCGAGGGCAGCACTGTGAACCGCTATTGCTTCTGTCTCCAGGTCAGACCCGACCGCCTGGACGAGTACGCCGAACGCCACCGCGACGTCTGGCCGGACATGCAGGCCGCGCTGCGGGAGTCCGGCTGGCACAACTACTCGCTCTTCCTCCGCGACGACGGCCTGCTGATCGGGTACGTCGAGGCCGAGGACCTGGGCGCGGCGCAGAAGGCAATGGCGGCCACCGAGGTGAACGCTCGCTGGCAGGCCGAGATGACCGGGTTCTTCCTCGGCACCGGTCGTCGTCCGCCGGACGAGGCGTTCCAGTTGCTGCCCGAGATCTTCCACCTGACTGCGCTGGATTTTCCATCTGAAGGGGACCGACCATGACGACCGAAGCCGTGAAGGCCGCGCTGAGCCGCCAGGAGATCGAGCTGCCCTCGTGGGCGTTCGGGAACTCCGGCACCCGGTTCAAGGTCTTCAGCCAGCAGGGCGTGCCGCGTTCACCGGAGGAGAAGATCGCCGACGCCGCGGTCGTGCACAGGTACACCGGGGTCGCGCCGAGCGTCGCGCTGCACATCCCGTGGGACAAGGTGGACGATTACGCGGCGCTGTCGGCGTACGCGAAGGAGCAGGGCGTCCGGCTCGGTGCGATCAACAGCAACGTGTTCCAGGACGACGACTACAAGCTGGGCAGCGTCACCAACCCCGATCCGGCGGTACGGCGGAAGGCGACGGACCACCTGCTCGAGTGTGTCGACATCATGGACGCTACCGGGTCCCGGGATCTGAAGCTGTGGTTCTCCGACGGCACCAACTACCCGGGCCAGGACGACATCCAGGACCGGCAGGACCGGCTCGCGGCCGCGCTGAAGGAGGTGTACGACCGGCTCGGTGCCGACCAGCGGATGCTGCTGGAGTACAAGCTGTTCGAGCCGGCCTTCTACGCCACGGACGTGCCGGACTGGGGTGCGTCGTACGCGCACTGCCTCGAACTGGGGCCAAAGGCAACGGTCTGCATCGACACCGGGCACCACGCGCCGGGCACCAACATCGAGTTCATCGTCGCCTTCCTGCTCCGGGCCGAGAAGCTGGGCGCGTTCGACTTCAACAGCCGGTTCTACGCCGACGACGACCTGATGGTCGGTGCGGCGGATCCGTTCCAGCTGTTCCGGATCATGAACGAGATCGTCCGCGGCGACGCCTTGGACCCGGCCGGCGGGATCGCCTTCATGCTCGACCAGTGCCACAACATCGAGGCGAAGATCCCGGCCATCATCCGCTCGGTGATGAACGTCCAGGAGGCCACCGCGAAGGCGCTGCTGGTCGATCGTGACGCCCTGCGGAAGGCCCAGCAGGAGGGCGACGTACTGGCAGCGAACGCGGCGCTGATGGATGCCTACAACACCGATGTCCGCCCGCTGCTCGCCGACCTCCGCGAGTCGCAGGGCCTGGACCCGAAGCCGGTCGCGGCCTACCAGCGCAGCGGGTACTTCGAGCAGATCGTCAAGGACCGAGCCGACGGCCAGCAGGCCGGATGGGGAGCATGAGAGTGAGTGACACCGCCTCCGAACTTGTTGCGCGGAGCAACAGGCTCGGTGCCGATCCGCGCAACACCAACTACGCCGGCGGGAACACGTCGGCGAAGGGTACCGCGACCGACCCGGTGACCCAGCAACCGGTCGACCTGGTCTGGGTGAAGGGGTCCGGTGGCGACCTCGGCACGCTCACGTCCACGGGCTTGGCCGTACTGCGCCTTGACCGGTTGAACTCGCTGGTCGACATGTACGCGGGCGTCGACCGTGAGGACAAGATGGTCGCCGCCTTCGACTACTGCCTGCACGGCAAGGGCGGAGCGGCGCCGTCGATCGACACCGCCATGCACGGTCTGGTCGACTCGCCGCACGTCGACCATCTGCACCCGGACTCCGGGATCGCCCTGGCGACTGCGGCCGACGGGGAGAAACTGACCGCGGAGTGCTTCGGTGAGCGGGTGGCCTGGGTGCCTTGGCGGCGGCCCGGGTTCCAGCTCGGTCTGGACATCGCGGATGTGAAGCGGGAGAACCCGGAAGCGATCGGCTGCGTCCTCGGCGGTCACGGCATCACCGCGTGGGGAAACACCTCGGCGGAGTGCGAGGCCAACTCCCTGGAGATCATTCGTACGGCGGAACGCTTCCTGGCCAAGCGTGGATCCGCGGAACCATTCGGTGCCGTGGTCCCCGGGTTCGAGGCGCTGCCCGCGCAGGAACGACGGCTGCGGGCGGCTGCGCTGGCACCGGTGATTCGTGGGCTCGCGTCGACGGATCGGCCGCAGGTCGGGCACTTCACCGACTCGGACGTCGTACTGGAGTTCACCGCGCGGGAGAAGCTGGCGGCGTTGGCCGCGCTGGGCACGTCCTGCCCGGACCACTTCTTGCGGACCAAGGTGCGGCCGCTCGTGCTGGATCTGCCG
>Ga0193707_1000694_pt1 | contig 11841 bp, 8 predicted proteins | sample U3c2metaG_FD_143043 | JGI IMG/M metagenome (GOLD analysis project Ga0193707, IMG submission 143043) | Soil microbial communities from a riparian zone of the East river system, Colorado, United States - U3c2 | ecosystem: Environmental > Terrestrial > Soil > Riparian zone | place: USA: East River...
GCCACGTATAGCAGCGAGTCTCTCTTCGGTGGGTAGGGAGAAATAGTCATAGGAGAACTAAGAGCATTCGTGCGTTATTGACTTGACATCCACATAGCAGCACCGTCGAAGGGCTCCGAGAGAGTTTTCACAAGTCTGTCGTTCAGCATGCACTAACGCAAGGTTCAATAATAATTATTTAGCTTAAGGTCCGGTCGTTGGCCGGACGTAAGGTGCTGACACGTCACTTCTGTGTCGGGTCGAGGATGATTTTCCCGGCGATCTGATTTTGTTCGACGATTCTGTGCGCTTGCACTGCGTCACGCAAGGGCAGGATTCGATCGATAGTGGCGCGGATTTTTCCCTCACGAGCGGCGTCGAGCGCTTTTTCGACGTCCGCCAGGTTGGTCCCGGCGGCGCCGATGATGCGCAGGCGGCGCATGTAGAGGCGCTTTACGTCGAGGGCGACGGTGCCGCCGCCGTGAGCGCCGGCCGTGACCAGCCGTCCATTGAGAGCGAGGCTGGCGAACGCCGCCGGCCATAAAGTAGGGTCGGAGATATTTTCACAGACGACGTCCACGCCCTGGTTATCCGTGAGCCGCATGACCTCGTTAGCGAGATCATGCTTGCGATAATTGATTCCAAGATCAGCGCCGTAACTTTTTGCGAGCTCGACGCGCTCGTCAGTCCCCGCGCCGGCAATGACTGTGGCGCCGAGCATCTTCGCGACTTGCACACAGGAGCTGCCCAGGGCGCCGGTCGCCCCCATTACGAGAACCCATTCGCCGGACTTTAAGTCGGCTTTGCTGCCGAGAAGATTGAACGCCATGGGAAAGTGTCGCGTGATGACCGTCGCCTCGGCGAAGGAAATATTGTCGGGAATTCTCACGGCGTAGCGCACGGGGATCGCAATTTGCTCGGCGTAGCCGCCCCAAAGATCGACGCCGACGCGTTTGCCGTCGACACAATTGCCGTCATCGCCTTTGAGGCACGGTCCGCACTTTTGACAGGGCATGGCCGAGATCACGGCGACGCGATCGCCGACTTTCAATTTCGTAGCGCCGCTTCCTATTTCAACGACTTCGCCGGCGGGATCGGCGCCGAGCACATGGGGCAATTGAACTGTCACCGGATACTTGCCCGCGCGAACGACGCAATCGAGCGTACGATTTACTGAGACCGAATGGACTTTTATTAGAATTTCGCCCGGCGCAGGTTTCGGATCAGGCAGATCTTCCAAGCGTAGAAGTTCCGGACCGCCGAACTCTCTGAGAACGATCGCTTTCACAGCAGGATTATAAATTTGCCGTTGCGATCGCAGGTACAAAGCTATGGCGAACCGCTGCGAACGGTCTTGAAGTGCTTCGATCCAATGATCTTACCGTCCCAGCGATTTGAAGAAACCGGATTTCTCCAGCTCGTTGTAGATCGACGGGTCCATAAACTCTTCGGCTTTGTGATCCTTCGCTCTGGGGTCAGTTTCGGCCATCGATGCCACGATATTTTCAGTCGCTTTATAGGGTAATCTCGGCGGCCTCTCGATGAAATTGGTGGCGTACTCATAGGATGACTCCAACATTTCACGATCTTGAGTGCGCGTCCACTTCCCGATGATTTTCATGCCCAACTCCTTGTCGCGAAACAGGCGATCGACGGCCTCGCTGTAGGCCATCAGAAACCGCTTCACGGTTTCCCGGTCTTTCTTGATGGTGGAGCGAGTCGAAACGAGGCTCGTGGTCGGGTAGTCGATCCCTTCTTTCGCGAAGTTGGCAAGCATGATGAAGCCGGCTTTCTTGGCCCTAAAGTCGGCGGGCGAAGTAAGGATTCCTCCCTGGACGACTCCGGCCTGCATGCCGGCAACGATTTCCGGCTGGCCGCCCATTTGGAGAATTTTTACATCGCGATCGGGCTCCAGGCTTATTTTCTTTAGATAAGCGCGCAAACTGACATCGGTCGAAGCGCCGTAGCGCGTCACCCCGAGGGCTTTGCCTTTCAAGTCCTCGTGCCTTTTGATCGATGGCTGAACGAACAGGTAGAAAGACGGGACGTTGACTACGCCGCCGATGATCACGATGTCGCCGCCGGCGAGATTGACGTTGACGATATTCCCGCCGGCCAAAGCCAGGGCGAACTCTCCGGCAATGATCGCCTGCGCCATACGGCTGCCGCCGGCGACGTATACCGGATCGACGTATAGACCATACTTTTCAAAAATCTTCGCGTCCTTGGCGACGTAAAAGCCCGTTTGCGTCGCGCTGATGGCGCTGTAACCGGCGGCGATGCGCTTGAGTTGCGCGTGTACGGCGGCGGAATGGATCACTAGCGCAAGGATTGCAAAAGCGAGCGCTCGTTTCATGACGACTCCTCCTTTTGACGGTCTCAAATAAACTTGCGTAGGCGGCTTCTTACCATATAAACCTAGGTAGGCCAACACACGCTCAATAGTTGACTGGGAGAGTGGGGAAGTATAAGAGAACCAAGCGCGCCGCCGATCGGCACAGCGAAGAAATGAGGTTGCTATGACAGTCGCGGATATTCAGACAAAGAGTGAAAGTTGGAACATGAGAGTGATCGGCCATCACGACTTGAACGGCCACGGCGACGGCATGCAATTATTGAAACACGGCCGATACGTTTACCTCGCCCATCTCGGTACTTCGCCGATGGCCCTGAGTATTCTAGACGTGGCCGATCCGACGGATCCGCGCTTGGTGACGCAGATGCCACACGCGCCCAACACGCACGCGCACAAAGTGCAGATCGTCGGCGACATTTTGATTCAGAACCAGGAGCGACCTTATTTTGATAAGTCGGTTCCCGCCAGCGTGCCCAACGAAGCCGGCATAAAAGTTTACAGCATCGAGAAACCGACGGAGCCGCGCGAGATCGGCTACTTGAAACTTCCCGGCAAAGGCGTGCATCGCATGTGGTTTACCGACGGAAAATACGCTCACGTCGGCGCGATGCTGCCGGGCATCGAAGAGCGCGCCTACTTGATCGCTGATCTTTCCAATCCGGCAAATCCCAAAGAAGCGGGGCGCTGGTGGATTCCGGGAACCAAAGAAGGCGAAGAGACGCCGGCCGATTGGACGCCGTTCGCCGGCGAGCATTTTCATGTGCATGGAGCAATTCCGCATGGCGACCGTTCTTATGTCGCGCTGGTCGATGCCGGGATGGTGATCCTCGATATTTCCGACGTCAGCAAACCGAAAACCATCAGCCATATCGATTGGAGCCCGCCGTTCGGCGGCTACGCGCACACAACACTGCCGTTGCCGGGGAGAAAATTGGTCGTCGCGGTCGATGAGTCGGTGAAGTACGACTGCAACGAAGGCGAGAAGCGCGTCTGGCTCATCGATATCCGCGAGGAAAGAAATCCGGTAATCGTCAGCTCATGCCCTGTGCCCGAGGGCGACTTCTGCAAACGCGGCTTGCGCTTCGGACCGCACAACGTGCATGAAATGCGCCCCGGCTCATACCAAAACGAGAACCTTATCTTCATTACCTATTATAACGCCGGCTTGCGCGTCTTCGACATCAGAAACAAATTTCGCCCAGAAGAAGTCGGGTTCTTCATTCCACCGGCGCCCGAAGGACAGAAGGCGCCGATGTTCAACGATCTCTATGTCGATAGCGACGGGTTGATTTACGTAACGGATCGGATCAAGGGCGGATTGTATGTGCTGGAGTATAGCGGGCCTAAGATTCAATAGCGATGCGTTCAGCCACACACCGACGGGGTAAAAACACGGAGAATAACGCATGAAATGGCTTGTTGTGGCGGAAGATTCGATTCTCTTCCCAGCCAAAGACTGCGTAAAGCTGTCATCCTGAGGCGTAGCCGAAGGATCTCGCTTTTTGTCCCAACTCTCGGTCGAGATTCTTCACTGCGTTCAGAATGACACCACTGTAAGATTCGATATTACGAGATGGTCTCCCGACAGGAAAAATAAGATTGCGCGAGAAGGAACGATTGGCACTCAGAAGCAGCGAACGAAATTATCCGCCATGTCCGACCCCTTACTGATCAACGTTTTCAACGTCGACGCGGCGCTTGCGGTGGGGCGAACGCATGGCACGTTTGCCGCCGCTGATCTTGATGTCGAAGTCATGGTGACACCCAACTCGACGGATCAGATGCGCGGGCTCGGCAACGGCTCATGGCAGATCGTGTCGACGGCGTTCGACAACGTGCTGGGATGGTCGGGACGCGAAGGCACGGAAATCATGGCGATTGCTCAAGTCTCGCAAGGCAACACGCTTCCCATCTATGTCCGGCCGGAGATAAAAACCTGGGACGATCTTCGGGGCAAAGAGCTGGCCGTCGACGCGGTCGATACCGCGTACGCTCTCGTGTTGCGGCGTGCGCTGCTGGCTCATGGCTTGGAAATGGATCGCGGCGACTACACGCTGGTTGCGCAAGGCACGACGGGTTATCGTTTGGATGCGATGATCAAGGGTGAATGCTATGCCGGTGTGCTCAACGCGCCGTGGGACGGCAAAGCGTCCGCCGCCGGCATGGTTCGCTTCGCGGATCACCGCGAGGTACTGCCGGATTATCCCGGCGGCGTGTTTGCGGTCAGTCGCCAATGGGCGGCAGATAACCGGAGCGTGCTGACTAGATTTCTCAGAGCTTGGAATGTGGCGCTGGGTTGGTGTCACGAGGAGAAAAATCGCGCCGCAGCCGTTCGGGCAGTGGGCGAAGCTGAAAAGCTCGACGAAAAAGCCGCGGCCAACCGCCTGCGGCAATTGCCGCCGAGCGGAGAGCTTAATTTACCTGGGTTGCAGTGTGTCCTCGATCTGCGGGTGCTGTTTAAGCTGATGCCGCCGATGGCGGGAGATTTAGCCAAATACTATGATGAAAGCTTTTATCGGGAAGCGTGTCGGTGATATTTCGTTTACGTTAGCAAGGAGGAAATCCATGAAACGGTTCTTAGCCTACGCGTTGACGCTCGAATTGATTGCCGGCTTTACGGCTTCCGCTTTGGCGGCGCCGATCGACGATCTGATCAAAGGCGCCAAGCAGGAAGGCACCATTGAATTCTACGCGCCTTCGACGTTGACGCCGCTGGGGGCGCAAGCGCTGGGCGCCGCGTTCAACAAAAAATACGGGCTCAACGTCAAACTGCAGTACAGCCCCTCGGGAAACATGACCCGCGACATCGGTAAAGTCGTTGGCTTAGGCGCGAGCGGCGTGCCGCCGGAATGGGACTTGATGGTCGTGACCGATGCGCACCACGCGACTCTTTGGGTGAAAAAGATGCATCAGCCCTTCGATTATAAGAGCATTGGCGTCGATGCCAAGGCGGTGCAGTACGACAACGGTTCGGTGAGCTTCGCCAACCAATTCGTCCTGCCGGCTTACAACAAGCAGCTCGTGCAGGCGAAGGACGCGCCGAAAAGTTGGGATGATTTATTGAATCCCAAGTGGAAAGGCAAGATCGGCGTCTCCAGCGCGACGCACCACATGGCGCGGCTGGCGGCGGGACCGTGGGGCGAAGAAAAGGCGACCAACTTCGTCAAGGCGCTCACCAAGCAGGATTTGATTCTTGGCCGTCTGGGCGAAATTTACAGTCGTTTGTTGCTCGGCGAGATCGTCGTCGCGGTGTCTTTGAGCGACAGCGAAATTAAATCGGAGAAGAACAAGAGCGCGCCGGTGGTTTTCGCCGAATCGGTGAGTCCGCTGATCGCCCCGGCTTATCACGCGGGGGTGCCCAAGAACGCGCCGCATCCTAAAGTCGCATATTTGATGGCTGCCTATCTTACAACTCCGGAAGCGCAGAAGATCTGGGAGAAATACGCCGGTCAAAGTTCGGCATTCATTCCGGGAACCTCTGCGTATAAGTACGTGCAGAAAAAACAAGTCGTCTACATGAGCCAGGATCAAGCCGAGATGATCGACAGGCTCGCGCGCGAGTACGGCAAGATATTCGGCTTTACGGGTCTATAAGAGTTCGGAAGATTGCTGCAAAAAAAAAAGGTTGTACATGCTTCGACGAGCTCAGCATGAGCGGTTTTCGTTAGTCGATTCAAATCTATTGCCGTCTGTCCGGAGGATGTCGAAGAGCAGGCGGCAATTTTTTCTCGAACCTGCTAGGAAAAGTGCATGAAAGCCGAAGCGGAAGTTGGCACGATCGGTTACACCTCTGGCGCCGGGGTGAACGGTGTCGGCATATTCGCCGGCGGACTGCTGACGCTGCTCGTCATCATGGTCGGAGTGCCGCTGATCATGGTCGTATTGATGAGTCTCCGTACAGGGTTTCCGGGCGAGGGCGGGCCGCTCACTCTCGCCAATTTCATCGCCGTCTATTCGGCGCCCAGCACGTACAAGATTCTGCTTAACACACTGCTGTTCGCTTTCGGTACGGTCATCGTCGGCTTGGCCTTCGCTGTGCCGCTGGTGTGGCTGCTTAACCGTACCGACATTCCGTTTAAGAATACGATTTACGTGCTGATGACGGTCGGCATCTTGATTCCGGTTTTTCTCCGCACCATCGCCTGGATTCTGCTGCTCAGCCCGCGCATCGGCTTGGTCAATCAATGGGCGATGCAATTATTCAATCTTGATCAGCCGATCATCAGTCTCTACAACATTCCGGGGATGGCGTTTATTCAAGGCGTTTCTTTCGTGCCGTCCGCGTTCTTCATGCTCTCGGCTGCTTATCGCACGATGGATCCGGCGCTTGAAGAGGCGGCTTACACTTCCGGCGTGAGCAAGCTGCAGACTTTCCTGCGGATTAACATCCCGATTACTTGGCCGGCGATCGCCGGCGTGATGGTTTACTTATTCATGTCTGCCATCGCGGTGTTCGAAGTGCCGGCTATTATTGGCTTCCCGGCGCGCATTCTTGTGCTCAGCGCTTCGATCTTTACGTCGACCAATCCGCCGACGGGTTTACCCAACTACGGCATCGCGGGCGCCTACGGCGCCGTGATGCTTCTCGCCGGGCTGATCCTCGCTTACTTTTACGTTCGCTTGGTTCAACAGGGCAAGAAATACACCGTGATCACCGGGCGCGGCTACCGGCCGCGGCAAATTCCGCTGGGACGCTGGAAGTGGGCGGCGCTGGCGTTCGCGTTGCTCTATCTGTCGATGGAAGTTTTAATTCCGTTTCTGGTTTTGCTTTGGGCTTCGCTGCTGCCGCATCTGCAACTGCCCTCGGCCGAGGCGCTGTCGGAAATATCTTTTGTCAACTACACGACGATCTTCGACTTCGTCGACGCCATGCCGTTTATCAACACGGCGATTTTGATGGTCGCGGTGCCGACCGCGACGATGGTTTTGAGCGTGCTGGTTTCCTGGATCGTCGTCAGGACGCAAGTAAACTTTCGCGGCTCCCTCGATACCGTCGCGTTTCTGCCGCATGCGATTCCGAGCATCCTGCTCGGCGTCGGCCTAGGATATCTCGGACTTGCTTACAGAGATTACTTTCCGGTGTACGGCACGGTCATCATTATCGCCATCGCCCACACGATTTCCTGGATCGCCTACGGCACGCGCACGACCAACGGCGTCATGATTCAAGTGCACCGGGAGCTCGAAGAAGCGGGTAAGGTTGCGGGTGCCTCGACGCCGCGCGTGCTCGGCCGCATCGTGCTACCGTTGATCGCGGCCGGCATCTTCAACAGCTGGATTTGGATCAGCATGCTCTCATACCGCGAAGTTACCATGGCGCTCGCGCTCGGCACACGCAAGAATCTGGTGATCTCGACTATCGTCTGGCAGTTTTGGGGCAACGGCTGGGTGCCGCAAGTGTCGGCGCTCGGCGTGTTGCTCGTTCTGTTTGCGGTTCTGGTCGTCGGTCTATTGAAGTTCATCTTTTCACGCATCGGCGAAGTCGAGTTGGGACACTGAGGGAATGGAGTGATGGAGTGTTGGAGTAATGGAATGGTGGGTTCGAGAGGGCGGAATGACGGACCCAACACTCCAGTACTCCATTACTCCATCGCTCCAATCGGTGTTTCCCCATGATACGCATTCGCGGTCTTAGAAAATGGTTCGATAGCCGGCGCGGCCGGGTCGAAGCTTTGCGCGGCATCGATCTCGAGGTCGCGGAGAAGGAGTTTTGCGTGTTGCTCGGGCCGAGCGGCTGCGGCAAGACGACGACGCTGCGCAGCGTCGCCGGTTTGGAAAAGCCTGATGCCGGTGAATTGGAGATCGACGGGACGCTTGTCAATTCACCCGCCAGGGGCATTTATGTGTCCACTGAAAAGCGTGATATCGGCATGGTATTCCAGTCCTACGCGATTTGGCCGCACATGAATGTTTTTCAAAACGTTTCCTTTCCTTTGATCAAAGGACGAAAAAAAATTCCCAAAGAGCAGATTGCCGAAAAAGTCCGCGGAGCGCTGAAACTGGTGCAGCTCGACGGCCTCGAAGACCGGCCGGCGACGGATTTGAGCGGCGGCCAACAGCAGCGCGTGGCGATGGCGCGTGCGATGGTCACCGAGCCGAAGATCTTACTGATGGACGAGCCGCTGAGCAATCTCGACGCGCGGCTGCGCGAGCAGATGCGAGTCGAGCTAAAGAAAATCACCAAAGCGGCGGGGGTGACCACGCTTTATGTCACGCACGATCAAGCCGAGGCATTGAGCCTCGGCGACAAAGTCTGCGTCATGCACGACGGCGAAATCATCCAGATGGCGCCGCCGCACGAGGTCTATGCGAAACCGGCCAGCGTGTTCGTCGCCCAGTTCGTCGGCGAGATGAATTTCGTGAAAGCTAAAGTGGCCGGTGTTGGGCAGATTGAATCAGCCTTGGGTGTGATCGCTGCGCTCGCGCCTAACGGTTTCAGTGTCGGCGCGACGGTAACGCTGGCGGTTCGACCCGAACACGTCAAGGTCACACCAGCACCAAGTTATGGCCCCGCGACCATGGTCGGAAAAATCGCCAGCAAAAATTATCTCGGCGATTCGGCTTTGGTCGAAGTCGAGGTGAAGGGCGTTACGCTGATGGCCAAGCTTGCCGGCGACGTCGATCTCACCGTCGGGGCGCAGGCCGTGATCGAGATTCCCGCGCACCGCTGGCATGTGTTTCCTTGAAAGCCGTTGTCAGTCAGAAGCGAATTTGAGCAGCCTTCATCCTAATCCCTCATATCCGGTTATTAACTCCTGTCATTCGACCTTGCAGTAGTCGTGTGTCTGTGACATAGGAAAAACAATCTAAAACTAGAAGGAAATCACATGGCTGCTTTCACACCTAAACCTGCCGGAAATCTTCTGCGCGCGAAGTCGGTGGCGATCGTCGGCGCGTCGCAAAAGGGCGCATGGCCGCAAGGCATTTACCGAAACTTGAAGAACGCCAAATTTCCCGGCGGCGTCTATCTCATCAACCCGAATTATCAAGAGCTCTATGGCGACAAGTGTTATCCGAATCTCGCGGCGCTGCCGGAAGTGGCGGATGAGCTGCTGGTTCTCATTCCGACACGCGCCGTGCTCGGAGTGTTGGAAGAAGCGGCCAAGCTCGGCACGAGGTCGGCGACGATTTACACTGCGGGATTCGGCGAAGGCGACGATGAAAAAGGTAAAGAGCGCGCAGGGGCGATGCGCGATCTGTGCGACAGAACCGGCATGGTGATCTGCGGGCCGAATTGCATGGGCTCCTATTCGGTCGGCGAGGGTTTGTGGACCTTTCCCACGGTGACGCCGCTGCTCAAGAAAGGGCCCGTGGGATTGATTTTTCAGAGCGGCGGCTCGCTCGGCAACTGGATCAAAGGTGCCACCGAGCGCGGCATCGGTTTCAGCTACGCGATTTCCAGCGGCAACGAAGTGAGCCTGGACCTAGTCGATTACCTGTCGTTTCTAGTCGATGATCCCGACACCAAAGTCATCACACTAATGGTCGAAGGCATCCGCCGCCCCAACGAATTCATGACGGTGGCCGAACAGGCGCTCAACAAAGGCAAACCGATTCTCGCCGTCAAACTTGGCCGCTCGGAGATGGGCAAACGGCAGGCGATCTCGCACACGGGATCGCTCGCCGGAGCCGACGAAGTATTCGACGCGGTTTGCCATCGGCTCGGTTTGATCCGTTGTCCGACGCTGGAAGACATGACGGAGACGACGCTCGCGTTTATGCCGGGAAGATTCCCCAAAGGCAGCCGCGCGGCGATCGTGGTCAACTCCGGCGGCATGAAAGGTCTCATCTGCGATCATTGCGACGAGCTGAAAACAAACCTGGCGCAGCTCAGTGAGAAAACCAAAGAAGCAGTGCGGCCCTTGATTCCGCCCGAGCTCGCCGTGGAAAATCCGCTTGAATGCGGCGTGGCCGGTTTCGGCGACGAGGCGGGGTTCATCAACATCGTCAAACTGCACGCCGAAGATCCGGGCGTTGATCTGCTCGCGATCCACGGCGAACTGCCGCGCGGCCAGAAGCGCAGCGCCGAGTTGTTCAAGAGCGTCACGGCGGCGACGGATAAACCCGTGCTCGCGTTCGGCCGATCGACTTACAGTTGCTTGGATGAAAGCCGCGCATTTCAAGAAGAAGCGGGCATGCCGTTCTTGCAGGCGATCAAGCCGACCTTGCGCGCCCTGGCGGGTTTGGGCTTGTACGGCGAGCGCAGACAGCTCGGCGTGCCTCAATTAGCCGCGGCAAATGGCAATGCGGCTGATCTCGAAGGCGAGAACTTGAATGCGCTGCTGCAGAGGCACGGCATCGGGTTGCCCAAACAAGCAATGGCCGGCACCGCTGCTGATGCAGCGACGAAGGCGAAAGAAATTGGTTTTCCGGTAGCGATCAAGCTGATCGCCGCTGAAGTCGTTCACAAAACTGAGTCTGGCGCCGTCGTCCTCGGCCTCAAGAGCGCGGAAGAAGTTCAAGTGGAAGGGCAGAAGCTGCTGACCAAGACGTTGGGCAGAGGCCATTTGCTTATTCAAGAAATGGTGCAAGGCACAGAAGTGTTGATCGGCGCGCGAACCGATTCGCAGTATGGGCCATTTCTGATGGTCGGTCTCGGCGGTATCTTCGTCGAAGTATTGAAGGACGTGTCCATCCGCTTGCTGCCGATCGACGAACGCGAAGCGCACGAGATGCTCAAAGACCTGCGCGGCTACAAAGTGCTCGAAGGCGTGCGCGGCCAAAAGCCGCGGGACGTGAACGCGCTGGTGAAAGCGATGGTAGGTTTGTCCGACATTTTCGCCGCCCACCGCAATCATCTTTCCGACATGGAGATCAACCCGATCATGGTGCGGGAGCAAGGCAAAGGTGCAGCGGCGGTGGATGTGCGGCTGGTGCGGAGATAATGCAATCTACGGCGCAGACGAAATTAGCCTCTAACCTCGGCGGCTTGACGACCAACAATATTGTTAGCGAGTTCGGCTGAAAACCGACTCGAGTAGCGGCTGCGGGATCAACCGGCGGCCCTGCGGCGGAGCGGCGCCTCTGGTAAGACTTGTTGCGCCGGCGCTCCGAGACGGATGAGCCGATCAATCTGCCGCGATGCCCGCAAGAGCGTCAGGAATTTCTGGGCAGCCATTGAGAGAGGTTTCTTTTTGGAATAGTGGATATAGCTCCGGGGACTTGAGAGGGTGAGCGCCCGAAGTCAAAGGTAAAGATTTGACCCCTCTCCCTCCCTCTCCCTCCTTTTGTTGCAGGCGGGACGGCAACGCCAGTGGGTGGCGGTAAGAGCGCAGTTAGTTTACCTGGCGCGGGAGTGGAGTGGGCTAACGGCCAAGGAGTTGGCAGGACGGCTACATCGGGACGCCTCGATGATCAGTCGGCTGTACGGTTGGTACCAGGGGCATCGGGATAAACAAATGGAGGAGAAGCTGGCCCGCTGTGTTGGCTAAATAGTCAATACTCAGGCCTGAACATCCCGCTGGAAATTTCAAGCATGATGGCTGCCATTACGTGCTCTGTTGGTA
>Ga0193707_1000695_pt1 | contig 11823 bp, 9 predicted proteins | sample U3c2metaG_FD_143043 | JGI IMG/M metagenome (GOLD analysis project Ga0193707, IMG submission 143043) | Soil microbial communities from a riparian zone of the East river system, Colorado, United States - U3c2 | ecosystem: Environmental > Terrestrial > Soil > Riparian zone | place: USA: East River...
ATCCGTCACTGGCACCCCGGTAACCTGATTGACTTGCGGGCCAGCGAGGAAGATCTGCCTGCGTTGGTCTGCCGGATCGAAAACCCTGTAGGTCTCCGCCAGCGTAGAGAAGCCATTCCATGGTGCCGATCCGCCCGAGTACTGGTTGTAGTGCAGCGACTCCATTACGAAGTGGAGGCCCAGACCTGGTTGGTTGAGAAACTTGACGGTCAGGATGTTCTCTTTCGAGTTCCCGTTGTCGGCTCGGAAGTTGGATCTCCAGCCGCAACCGGGTCCCTGTGTGCATCCGGTGTTTGCATCGGTGGCCAGCGTATAGTTTCCAGTATTCAGAATCCGATCGGCGGCGGTGTTGGCGTCCGCCCACCGAGCCGGGCCCTTCTGGAGTCCGGCTGCCGTCACCGTGCCAGTGAACACCTGGGCGTTCAGGTAGAGGCTGGCGAGGAGCGCATCAACACCGCCCTGCGTTATGCGCCCGTTCATAGCGGCGCTCCACGAGACCGGTAAATCCGGGCGCGCCGCGATCAGCTCGGCTTCGACGAAGTTGAAGACTTCGGCGCGAGTGTTTCGTTCGCGTGCCTCGATCCCGATTCCGTGGCAGACGGGATTGGCCGTCTCCGGGCAAACGATCGGTACGCCGCCGAACAGGTCCATCAGGTTGAAGTAAAAGATTGCACGCAGTACTCTCAGCTCCGAGATAATTCCTGGCTTCGCCGGGAATTCCACGTGCTGCATGGCGTCGAGAACGACGTTGGCGCGTGCGACACCGGTGAAGAGCTGGTTCCAGGCGTCGTTCATGTTGCCGAGCGCGCCCGGGCTGTTCGCCGTCCATGTCTGGCGGTGGATATCGAGCCATTTGCCGTTGTCGTACCAGTCTGTGCCTCTGGTCGGCACGATGATCTCGTCTGTCGACACCTCGCTGGTCTCGTAATATCCGCCGGTCAGGTCGCGGAGCGACGCATACACCGACGCCAGACCGCCGACTGCTTGGGTTTCGTTGGTGTAGAATTTGTCCGGAGTGATGGAGCTTTGAGGCGTCTCAGTGAGGTCGGTACAAGCAGGTACGACGACGATGAGGGTAAGTGCACCAGCGAGCGCAAGCGACTTTATCATATTTGGTTTCCTAGAAAGCAACACGGGCACCTCCCGTAATTGTGCGAGCACGTGGGTAATGCAGGTAATCGATTCCGCGCGAGGCCAGCCCAGCGTCCGTATAGACCTCAGGGTCGTAGCCGGTGTAGCTCGTGCCGAGCAGCAGGTTGTCGCCAGACAGGTAGACCCTGGTGTTTCTGGCTGTACCCGTGAATCGCGGAAGGTCGAAGGTGTATCCGACCGTAACATTCTGGAGTCGCACGAAACTCCCGTCCTCGATGAAACGGTCTGAGAAGACAGACGGCTCTAGCGGGCCAACGCCGTCGGTCAAGGCAGCCGCAAGGAAGCCCTTGTTGTTTTTGGCGTTGGACTTCGTCTCGTAAACGAGTGCGGTTTCGTTCAGCACTTTCTGACCGTGCTGGCTGTTGATGAGCATGCTTATGTCGAAATTGCCGATGTTGCCGGAAGTTCGAAACCCGAGGGAGAACTTGGGATTGGCGTTTCCAAGAATAATGAAGTCGTTGCCGCCTGGAGAGGCTGTCGCGTTGGGACTGAGCGACTTGACGCCGGTCACGGGATCGACCACGTAGTGACTGAAGAGCTGCTGGCCCACCTTGGGATCATCCGCAGCGGCGGCGCTTCCGGCAGGGCCGGTTATTCCGTCGGGGCCGGGTCCGCAGTTCGACACGCACACACCGATGTAATGCGGGCCGTAGAACGTGCCGAGTGGCTGACCCGGCAGGATGCGCTGTGACGGCGCACCCGATTGACCCTGGCCGCTCATGATGCCGGTGATATAGAACGGCGTTGTACCGAGATCGATAACCTTGTTTCGGTCCGCCGAGAACACGAGACCGGCACTCCAGTTCCGATTCGCCTGGTTGGTAAGCTGTGCGTCCAGCGAGAATTCGACTCCCTTGTTGCTCATTTTTCCGATATTTTGGAGCCGGTCGCTTACCACGGCTGGCTGCGGCACGGGGACTCTGAGCAGCAGGTCATGCGTGTTCTTCACATAGTACTCGAGGCTCCCACTGAAGCGATTGTTTCCGAAGCCGTAGTCGAGCGCGATGTTGGTCTGATCGGTTGTCTCCCACTTGAGTTCGGGATTGGCGTTGTTTACCGGGACGAAACCAACGACCGCCTGATCCCCGAACACATATTTCGAGTTGGCATCGGCCGAGAGGGTAATCAACGAGGCGTATGGGGGCACGCCTGGATTGCCGAGTCTTCCCCATCCTGCGCGGAGTCGCAGCTCGGAGAATGGACCCTTTGGTATGAAGCTCTCCTGACTGAGGCGCCACGATCCTGAGATTGCAGGGAACACAGCCCATTTGTTACCGACTCCGAACCGCGACGAGCCATCACGCCGCCACGAGCCGGTCAGGAAGTATTTATCCTTGAAACTGTAGTTGGCTTTGGTGAAGAAGCCGACCAGTCGGCTCTCCTGGAGAAGAGATCCGGGGGTTATGAGCTTGGCGCCGGTGCTCAGGCCATTGTAACCCAACGCGTCGGTGAGGAATCCTTGAGCCTCGGCAATGAACTCCGTCAGAGAATAGTCGTTGTATTCGTAACCGCCGAGCATGTCGAAGGCATTATTGCCGGACAACTCGGGGTGGAAAGTGAGGACGGTCTGCAGCGTCTTGGAGAGGTTGGTGCGATCAGCTTGCCGCGCATCGCCGCCGGTCCCCGCGCCTGCAGGACTAGCTAGTGGGAAGTAGTCGCTACGATTGCCGTCGGTGCGATCCACGCCCACGAGGATCCTGGCTGTAAGGGGATTGAACAGATCAAAATCGACCGAGCTGTTGCCGAGGATTCTGTTCGAATTGCCAAACGACTGAATCTGGTTAGCAAGCCCGACAGGATTTCTGTCGTCCTGCGCCGTGTTCGCGCACATGGTTTGGGCGGCCGACGAGAGGCACGAAGTTTCATAGTACCTGGTCACTTTCGCGGCGGTATCGAAGACGGTGATCGGCTTCGTCGGGTTGAACTGAATCGTGTTGATGAAGAGACCGCCGAGGAAGCCGCCTGAGTTCTCGTAGGGTATGTAGTCGTTCTGGACGTTCGAGCCGGTCAGGTTGAGTCCGAGCCGCAGGCGTCCATCCATGGCTTGGTGGGTACCGTTGACCCGGGCCTGAAGCCGCTTGAACCCGGATGAGATCACAATCCCCTCTTGATTCATGTAGTTGAGGGAAGCGCGGTACTGGGTGCTCGCCGATCCCCCGGCGAACGATAGATCGTGATTGTAGGTGGCTCCGTTGTGAAGGACAGCCTTTTCCCAATTCGTGTTCGCGGTGCCCAGAGCCGCACGTTGAGTCGGTGTCATGACTCCGGCCGCGACCTCCTGGTCGACGTACGTGCGGTACTGATCTCCGGTCACGATATCCAGATGCCTTGGCGCTGAGGAGGATCCCACATAGAAGTCGTACTGTATGCTCGGGCCGGCACCCATTCCCTTCTTGGTCTCGATCAGAACGACACCGTTGGCGGCGCGCGTTCCATAGATCGCGGCAGCTGCATCTTTCAGGATCGAGATCGATGCGATGTCTGCTGGGTTGAGAAGGGTTAGCGGACTGCGGGGGAGCGGCGGAGTGGCAGCGCTCGGAGAAATGCCTCCGTTCTCGGTCTCGACGTTGTTTATCGGAACCCCGTCAATCACGTAGAGCGGCTCGTTCGAAGCGCTGATAGAGCTGCCGCCGCGAATGGTGATTTGCGCGCCCGCGCCAGGCTCGCCGCTGTTCGTGGTAAGCTGGACGCCGGCGGCGCGACCCTCAATCATCTGATTCACGTTCGCCACTGCGCCTACATTGGCCTGGTCAGCGTTGACGGTTGCGACGGATCCAGTGATTGCAACTCGACGTTGCGTCCCGTAACCGGTGGTGACGACGTCTTCGAGGGAGACCGCCTGTCGTTCGAGCGGAAAGACGACGGTTACCGAGCCGCTCGTGGGAACGACGACGATCTGCACCGGACCACTGAATCCGATCCGGCGCGCTCTTACTGTCTGGGAGCCGGCTGGAACGCCGACGATGGTGAAGGTGCCGTCAGCGCCGGAGACCGCGCCGCGGCGCGTGCCTTCCACGACAACACTGACGTCAGCGACGGGCTGCTGGGTCGTGGCATCGACAACTCTGCCCGTAATGGTGCCTGTGGGAGGAACCGGGTTTTGTGCGCCTGATTGCGCCGACCATACCAAGCCGATCAGTAGCGCCAGACTGAGACGACGAACGACTGCCATACGGAGGTCCTCCACGGGGGTGGTAAGTGGGACTTTGACCGATGTCATTCGTGGCTCGCATGCTGGTAGCCAAGGATCGCCGATTCATCCGGGGAACCAGAATCGCCGAAGCCCTTCAACCCCGCAAATCGAGACACGCTCCTCTAAATGCTGTCCAGTTAAGGAATTGTCAAGATTGAGTATCAGGACGAAAGACGTCATCCGCTCCGAAAAAGGGGAAGAAGCGGCGACCGACAGTCTAAGCACGGCGAACGGAAAGCCGTCTTGCCGGGAGCGGGTACGAAGCTGTCCGTTGCGTCGGTCTGAGCGGGAGCGTAGTATCGCGACCAGGGAGGATTTTGAGAATGAAGCCAATGTACCTCGCCGGGGTCGAGAACCATGACGCGGGCGAGCCCCATGCGACGATGTTCAGGGAAATGCGGGCAGCGGCCATCCCGATTCCCCAGATCCTGCATTTGTTCGCGTTCAAGCCAGAGCGAACGCAGTATCTGTCGCTGTTCACACAGGGAGTGATGCGCGGCCCGTCGGCCCTGCCGTCCTGGCAGCGCGAGCTCATCGCGGCGTTCACATCGAAGCTCAATCAGTGCCTCTTCTGAATCGGCTCCCACGCCGCGGTCGCGGCGGAGCTGCATGGGGATCGCGCTCTGATACAGAGCGTCCTGAATGATCTCGATACCGCGCCGATCTCCGACAAGGATCGGACGCTTTACGCGTTCATCAAGAAGATGGTACATGCCTCCACATCGATCACTCAGAATGATGTGGACATCGCGCGCAAAGCCGGGTGGTCCGACGAGGCGCTCTACGACGCGATAACCGTGTGCTCGCTCTTCCAGTTCTACAACAACTGGATCGATGCGACGGGCGTCGGGGACATGCCCGCGCTGGGGTACGAGATGTCCGGGCACAGACTGGCTACTCAGGGCTACGCATCCGAGCCCGCGCCGAAACGTCCGTCGAAAGCCAAGCGATTGAAGAAGGCGACCAAATCGTCCCGGAAAAAGCCGGCGACTCCGAAGACGTCGAGGCAATCGAAACGACGTTAGCCGGTACGGCTGAGGGGGTCCTCTTCGGCTCCGGGCTCTCGCTCGTTAGTGACCCGAGCCGATCGGTGCGAAACTAAGCATCTCTCGCTCTGAGAGCGCGTCAGCGCACCGATTGTCGCTCGTGGGTCGTCGCCTGCGAGGACCCCCTCCGCCTTCCCTCTGAGTTCGGTGCGACGCCAATCATCGGTGTCGCGCCTCTTTGCGGCCCGCTCCAGTTCGGTCGCCGAGCTTTCAACTCGCCGCGCACGCGACGCGAACTTTCCCGCGCACATTGCGCGGGAGCGCGCCGAGCGAAGCTCGGCTGCCCCGTGTACCCCGGGGACGAAGCGCGCACTCAGGCGGCGCGGAGCGCCGCTGCGGTTGCAGATCGTTGGAGGGAGGCGAGGGTGTCCTCGCAGGCGACGACCCACGAGCGACAGTCGGTGCGCTTACGTCACTTCAGAGCGACTGATGCTTAGCTCCGCAAAAGAATCGCTCGGACCACCGACGAGCGAGAGCCCGGAGCCGGAGAGGACACCCCCGCCGACCACGTACAGAGATGCAAGCCGCAGCGCCGCATCCAACGCCGCGGAAGGGATTAGTTCCCCTTTAGCCCGCGCTCCTCCAGCAAAGCATCGACGTTCGGATCGCGACCACGAAAGTTCCTGTACAACGTCGCGGCGTCTTCAGTCCCACCCCTCGACAGGACCATGTCCCGGAACCGCGCGCCGTTTGCCCGCGTCAGCCCGCCGTGCTCTTTGAACCACGCGTACGCGTCGTCATCGAGCACTTCGCTCCAGGTGTACGCGTAGTATCCCGCCGAGTAGCCGCCATCCCAGATGTGCGAGAAGTAGGTGCTGCGATAGCGCGGTGGAACTTCGGGCACCGCCACGTTGAACCGCTTGAGAGATGCGGCCTCGAATGAATCGACATCGCTCGGCGCGGCGCCCGGCGGCAGCGTGTGCCACGCAAAATCCAGCAGCGAAGCTTCCAGGAGCTCGGTGAAGGCGAATCCCTGATTGAAGGTGCCAGACTGCTTGATCTTGTCCACGAGAGCCTGCGGCATGACCGCGCCGGTCTGATAGTTCTTCGCGTAGTTGGCGAACACCGTGGGCTCGAGCGCCCAATGCTCGTTGAACTGCGACGGGAACTCCACGAAATCGCGTGGCACGTTCGTTCCCGAGAGCGTCGGATACTGAACGTGCGAAAACATCCCGTGCAGTCCGTGGCCGAACTCGTGGAACATCGTCGTCACGTCGTCGAACGTGAGGAGCGCCGGCTGTCCTGGCGCGGGCTTGGTGAAGTTCGCGACGTTGTAGACCACCGGCTTCCACCCGGTGAGCCGCGACTGGTCGACGAATTGATCCATCCACGCGCCGCCGCTCTTGTTGTCGCGCTTGAAGTAATCGAAGTAGAAGAGAGCCAGCGATGACCCATCCGCGTCGAACACCTCGAACACCCTGACGTCGGGATGATAGACCGGGATGTCGTGCCTCTCCTTGAACGTGAGGCCGTACAATTTGTTCGCGGCGAAGAAAACGCCATTCTGCAGCACGTTGTTCAGCTCGAAATACGGCATGATCTGCGATTCATCCAGATCGTACTTGGCCTTCCTCACCTGCTCCGAGTAGTACTGCCAGTCCCACGGCTGCAACTTGAAGCCTCCGCCCTGGGCGTCGATCAACTTCTGAATGTCGGCGGCTTCGCTGCGCGCCCGCGCCGTGGCTGGAGGAACAAGATCTGTCAGTAGCTTGATCGCGTTCTCCGGAGTCTTGGCGCCCTGAGTCGCCAGGGCGTACGCCGCCCAGGTCGGATAGCCGAGCAGCTGCGCCCGCTCCGCGCGGAGCTCCGCCATGCGGCGAATGGTGCCCTTCGTATCGTTGCTGTCGCCACGCGAGGTGCGGAGCGTCGATTGCTCGAACAGCTTCTGACGAACAGCGCGGTTCTTGAGCTCCGCCTGCGCCGGCTGCTGGGTGGTGTTGCGAAGAGGAAGAACCCACTTGCCCGCTAGTCCGCGCCCCTTCGCCGCCTCGGCCGCGGTGTTGATCTCGGCCGCTGTGAGTCCGTCGAGCTGCGAAACGTTGTCGACGACCAGCGCTCCCACTTTGGTTCCCGCAAGAAGTTTGTTGGAGAATTCGGTCGAGAGCTTCGACAGCTCCTGATTGATTGCGCGCATGCGGACCTTGTCCGCTTCGGAGAGCTGCGCGCCGGCTCGAACGAAGTCACGATTATAGCGCTCGACCAAAACCCTCTGCTCGCTCGAGAGACTGCCGGCCTCCCGCTGGTCGTACACGCTCTTTACTCGGCGGTACAGCTGATCGTTGAGATAGATCGCATCGTTGTGCGCCGCGAGCTTGGGCGCCTCGACATCCTGCACCTTTTGCAGAGTGTCGTTGGTGTTGGCCTGGACGACGCCAAAGAACGTCTTCGACACGCGCGTGAGCAGTGCGCCCGATTTCTCCATCGCCACTATCGTGTTGTCGAAGGTCGGCGCCTCGGTCTGCTTCGCGATCGCGTCGATCTCGGCCAGCTGCTGCCGCATTCCCTCTTCGAGAGCAGGCTGGTAGTGCTCGTTGCGGATCAGGTCGAATCGAGGCGCATGGTACGGTAGGGTGCTCTCGACGAAGAACGGATTGCTGCCCAGCGCTGCGGGCGTGGAAGAGATTCGCGATCTAATAGCCGCCGGCACGCATGCGCCCTGCAGGACCGCGACGGAGAACAAAGCGGAGAGGGCAAGCCGGCGTCCAATGAGATGTTTCATTACAGTACCGGGGAGGAAGTTGTCATCCAAACGTATTCTATTCTAAAGCAGTGTGTATTCTTTCCAACGAATTCTTCCGGCGTATTCTGGCGTATTTTATAGTAGACCATGCACTCGACTTCTTTCCTCATTGGCTGCTCGTTCGCGCTGGCCGCTCTCGCGATTCCCCCGGACCTTGGCGCCCAGCTAGTCGCGAACCATCGCGTGGCAAACGCTGAATCCACAAAGGATTCGACAGTGAGAGATCCGCACGCGGTTCAACCGGAGCGGCCGACGGTCGCAACCCACGCCGGCACCGTGGCGCGCGGGTTTCTGGAGCTGGAGGAAGGAGGCGAATGGGACAAAGCGCCGGATGGAGCTCGAACGTTCCTGGCTCCCACGAATCTCAAGATCGGGCTCGCCTCGCGGGCGCAGCTGAATCTTCTCGTCAACGTGATATCGGACCGCGCACTCCCGGGCGGTTCTTTCGCGGCGGGCGATTTCACGGTTGGAATCAAATACCGCATTGTCGAGGATGATCCCATCCTCGGAGACTTCGCCATTCTGCCGGCGGTGAAGCTGCCGACAGCGTCACAGAGCGGAGCCGGCACGGGAACCACGGATTTTTCGCTGTTGCTGATCTCGAGTCATCAGCTGGGGCCGGTCGCGATGGATCTGAACGTCGGTCAGACGCGGAGAGGCGGAAACGGAACGTCGACGCCGAAGAGAGCCGGGATCTGGACGGCGTCGTTCGGATTCCCCGTGAGCGGGCCGCTCGGAGCAACCGTCGAGTTGTTTGGCTATCAGCGCACCACCGGGCCAGCCGGCGCCAAAGGAATCGCCGCTCTGCTCATCGGTCCGACTTACCTCGCGCGCGAGTGGCTCGCACTCGATGCCGGCATCATCGCGCCGCTGACGGGGCCCCAGCCCAAGGCCATCTACACGGGGTTTGTCTGGAACTTTGGCTGCGTCCTGCCGGGAAGGTTTTGCCATAACTAAGTGCAAAACGACAGAAGACTACTTGCCGAGTCCATCGGCTTTGACGCCTGGGCCTTCGGGCAGGCATTCCTTTTTAGATAACAGTTATCTCGGGGTCGTCCCCAATCTCGAGAGCGTACCCCTTCCAGGGTCTTCGTCCAGCCAGCCGCGTTCCCGTGTAGTACTCGTCGATGACGGTACTCACGACTATGTCGGAAATCTTCTTCCTCTCCGAAAAGTCGATGCTCGAATCGGTGTCGGCCGCAACCGTCAGCTGCGACAGCCCACACAGATTCTTGATCGTGATGATCACACTTTCCGGCGGCCGCCCTTTCTTCTTGAGATCACGCACGAGAACACGAACCGTCGCATCCAGTTCTTCGGGCGACGCGGCGCCTTCGGTCGCGCGGTCGAACGCAGTGCGGACATCATCTTCCAATTTATTGGGCATTTGTGAGCCTCAGGTGATCTTCAGTCGAGAACCGCTACGACTCTCGGGTGCTCAACGACAAATACTTTGGGATCTGCGCGCGAGGCCGAATTGGTCAGGCGTGCGCGACTCAATGTTTGACGCCTCGAATTTTCCTTCGTTAAACAGAAACGCCGCGGGCATTTCGCGATTACTGTCGAGCGTAAACGCTGAGTCCGCGATCGCTAGATTTTATCCTGAGCGTATCCCCGCTCTGCGTCGCATCGACTGCTCCGATGACCAGATCACCGTTCGTCGTGTTCCAGTAGCCGAGGTTGTAGACGGTGTCGGCGGCGGCGGGAGGAAATGTCCCGGTGAAAAATTTCTCGACCGTGAACATCGCGTACGTGTGGTTGGCGCGAAGCACAAAATCCTCGGCGACTATCTGCTGGTTGTAGCGCGCCGAAATGATCACGGCCGGGATCGCAACACCATTCACACCGACCAGCTGCCAGATTCCCGCTGGTCCCTCAGTTTGCGGAACCGTGGGGGCAGTGCTGCATCCGAGTCCTACAAGCAAACACGAGCTCAACCATCCCAGCTTCACGGTCCATTGCAAGACTGAGATCCCGTCATTCAGTTGGCTCGTGCGCCTGTAGGAACTCGGATCAGCCTCCCCTCATGTACCAGTGTAGCACCCGTGCTGCATTGAACGAGTGGGGAGACGCGATCTTAGCGGTTTCTTAATGCCAAGTCGCGAACCGCATCCCTACCTTGAACACTCATACGATCGACTTCCCCAGAGTGTTGTACGATCGATCGACTTCCCCACAGTGTTGTACGATCGGCTTCTCCAGAGTGTTGACGTGGATATTTCGCTCGTCCTCCGCACGAGCATTGCCGAACGCGAGCACGACTTCTACAGTTCATCTGTCACTCTCGGACTGCGGGGATGTTCGCTGGCGCCAATCGTCCTGAATCTCGAAAGGACGGTCAACCTGAAGCCGGAAACGGCTTTATGACCGTCGCAACTGAGCACTATCGGTTGCTCGTCATCGAAGACGAAGTGGACATCAGGCGAGCCGTGAGCGCCGCGCTTCGCGAGCACCACCCAGCCATCATCGAAGCGTCCACCGGGGCGGCCGGCGTCGGCGCGGTCGACAGCTCGCGCCCCGACCTCATCATTCTCGATCTCGGGCTTCCCGACATCGATGGAATCGACGTGTGCAAGCGCATCAGAGCGACTACGGCTGCGCCCATCATTGTGCTGACCGCGCGTCACGGCGAATCGGATACCGTCGCGCTGCTCAACGCCGGCGCTGACGATTACATCACCAAGCCGTTCTCGACCCAGGAGCTTGCTGCGCGCGTCTCGGCGCAGCTGCGTCGATCGCGCGCGCCGCGCTCGCGGTACGGCGTGATCCTGGCCGACGGACTGTCGATCGACCTTCACCGCCGCCAGGCGTCGCGCGACGAAGTCGTGATACGTCTCACTCCAATCGAATGGGAGCTGCTCTCGGTGCTCGTCTCCGATCCGGGCCGGGTGTTCACGCACCAACAGATCTTCGCAGCGGTCTGGAAGCGCTCGTTCGGCGACGCGCGCCTATATCTGCGCGTTCACGTGACCAACCTTCGCCGCAAGATCGAGCTGAATCCCGCCGATCCGCGGCTCGTCATCACCGAACCGGGTGTCGGCTATCGCTTCATTCTGACCCCGTGACCGCGAGGGCGGGCAGGTATATCGACTGGGCGCTCTGGCTCTCCATTCTGGTCCTGTCGACATTCGTCATGCGAGGCGCGAGGCCGAACATCGAGCAAGCCCACGCCGCGTTCGTGTATATCCTCATCGTGCTCGGCGCGACTGCCGGTGGTGAGCGGTGGCTCGGAATTTTCGTTGCCTTCCTCGGCTTCTTCGCGATCAATTATTTTTTTCAGCCGCCATTCGACACGCTCACCGTGAATGAGCCGCTCGATGTGCTGGCGCTGATTTCGTATTTATCCACGGCGCTGGTGGCGAACTATCTGCTCGCGAAGGCGCGAGCCGAGGCCGAGCGCGCGCGCAGGCACGCAGAGGAGATCGAGGCACTGTCGGCGGAGGTGCGGCACGCCGAAGCACTGAGAGAGGCGAGTCGTCTCAAGGACATTCTGCTGGCGTCGGTGTCACACGATCTGAGGACGCCGCTGACGGCGATACGCGCGCTGGCGCAGGACATTGCCGCCGACGGCTCCCGCGCCCGAGGTCACGCCGAGATCATCGTCGGACAGGCGGACAGACTCGGCAAGATGGTGGCAGACGTGCTCGATCTCTCCCGACTCAAGGCCGGCGCGTTCACGATGAACACGGAGG
>Ga0193707_1000696_pt1 | contig 11822 bp, 13 predicted proteins | sample U3c2metaG_FD_143043 | JGI IMG/M metagenome (GOLD analysis project Ga0193707, IMG submission 143043) | Soil microbial communities from a riparian zone of the East river system, Colorado, United States - U3c2 | ecosystem: Environmental > Terrestrial > Soil > Riparian zone | place: USA: East River...
AGCGAGCGTAGCGCCGGAGAGGATACCCCTTGCCGACCGCGCGCGATGGATCAGCAGGAAGCGCGCGACGTAGGACGCGCGCCGACTCGACCGCCGCGTGCACAGCGATAGGTTAAATCCAATATGTCGCGCGGCATTTTGCGGATAGATTGAATGCATGCACACCAACACCGCATCACATCGTTCGCCTCTGCCGAATACGGAAAGCAGTTCCCTCGCTGAGCGCTTCCGCGCGGCCGCCGATCTGCTCGAGACGATTGTCGCCGATCGTTCGCTGCTGGCAGAAATTCCCGAGGCCGATCGCAACCGGCTCCTGAATGCCGCGGGTCGCGTCTCACGCCCCGACGCGCTCGGGCGCCGCCAGCTTCTGAAAGTCGTCAAACGCAAGAAAAGAGCAGATAAGGTGCAGCGCGCCGAGAGCGTCCTCGCTTCAACGGGCATCCGCAAGCTGCGTCGTCAGCCGGTCTTCATCACGTCGCCGAACATATATCCGCCGAAGTCGGACGACCTCCTCACGAATGCCGAGCCGCTCCCTGAAACCGAAAACCCCCGGAAGTGCTACGTCTGCAAGAAGGATTTCTCGACGGTCCACCATTTCTACGACCGCCTGTGCCTCGTCTGCGCCGAAGAGAATTTCGCGAAGCGAACCGAGCTTGCGGATTTGAGGGGCCGCGTCGCCCTGCTCACCGGCGGCCGCGTGAAAATCGGCTACCAGACGGGGATCAAGCTCCTTCGCGCTGGAGCGCGTCTGATCGTTACTACGCGCTTTCCGCGGGACTCGGCGGCCCGCTACGCTCGCGAGCCCGATTTCCAGGAGTGGGCCGATCGGCTCGAGATCTATGGCCTCGACCTCCGACATACGCCGAGTGTCGAAGCATTCTGCACGGAGGTGCTGGCTTCGGAGCAGCGGCTGGACTTCATCATCAACAACGCGTGCCAGACTGTCCGTCGCCCTGCCGACTTCTACGAGCACATGAGGGAGACGGAAACCGCGGCGCTGACCTCGATGCCCGCTCACGTGCGAGGACTGCTCGGCACGTACGAGGATCCGCACGCAAGCCACACGATCCACCCCAAGCCGGATGTCTCGCTTCTTGGGCGTGGGCCACGAGAGGATGGAAGTCTCTTTCCAATAGGACTGCTCGACCAGGATCTGCAGCAGCTGGATCTCCGGGGACGGAACTCCTGGCGGATGCTGCTGGCCGAAGTCTCGTCCGTGGAGCTGCTCGAGGTTCATCTCGTCAACGCAATCGCGCCGTTCATCATCAACGCGCGGCTCAAGCCCCTGATGACGCGAACCCCCGAGCGCGACAAGCACATCGTGAATGTCTCGGCCGTCGAGGGACAATTCTATCGCTCGCACAAGACCGTTCGGCATCCGCACACGAACATGGCGAAGGCGGCGCTGAATATGATGACCAGGACCTCAGCTGCAGATTATATAGCTGACGGAATTCACATGAACAGCGTCGATACGGGATGGATCACGGACGAGGATCCGGAAGAGATTGCCGCGCGGAAAACGGCCGAGCATCGCTTCCATCCTCCGTTGGATATCGTGGATGGCGCGGCAAGGATCGTTGACCCGATCATTTCCGGGTTCAATACCGGCGTCCACGTGTGGGGCAAGTTTCTCAAGGATTATCGGTCAACGGACTGGTAGAACGCACGCAGATGAAATGGCTTCGCAGCGCAGTCGCGCTGGCTGCGAGTGTGTCGCTGATGGCGATGCGGACCGCGCGCCCGCTCGACGATTCGCGATCTCCTATCCAGAGCGATGCGGCGCTCGGGCTCCTGCATGGTCAGGCCAGTGTAGCTGAAACTCGTGCGCGGGAGCGCTGCCTTTCGCTTCCAGTCGCCGCGCCGAATGATCGTCTCCAGGGCCCGCACGGCGACTCTCTCGTCACGACCCGCTGCGAGGTATTGCGATATCGTGCTCTCGGGGCGCGGCCCAAGAGCGGATGGTTCTCTGTCGAGTATCGATGGCTGTCATTGTTCACCGCGGAGGATACGACGCGCGGACCCGCTGCTCGCGACACAGTCACCGAAAACGAAGTGGTATTGCTTGTCGCGGCAGCCCCCGGCCTGGTTCAGCCAATCTGGCACGAGCGCTTCGAAACGGGAGGGCATGCGATCTGGCGCTCGGTCACGCCCGAGATTGCGAAGATCGGGACGAGCATCATGTTGAGCGTGGAGCACTGCGTTAATGGGACCGGCGGGTGCAGCCAGGATTTCCTGCAGCGATCTCGCCTCGGTCAATGGACGACGGTGCGGCAGGTGTGGCTCGCTCAGCTGCCTCGTATCCTTGCCGGACGCATCCAGCACGGCGTGCACATCGACGTGCAGTCGTTACGCGGTGAAGGGGGGCTTTACGGGCCGCGCGATCCGAACTGCTGCCCTTCGGAATTGCTCCGGCTCCAGCTCGGGCTGCGCGGTGACTCTCTCGCGCTCCGCTCCCAGACTGTGGTCCCAATTCCGCAGCAATGACGCCAGGCGCTGGCTGCGTTACGTAGAGCGTGTGGGTTTGTCGTAAATTAGGCGACTTCACCCAATCATCATGTCTCCCATACTCGCAGAGCTTTTCGGCACCGCGATCCTCATCGTGCTCGGCGATGGCGTCGTCGCCAACGTCGTGCTTCAACGGACGAAGGGGCACAACTCCGGCTGGATCGTCATCACCGCCGGCTGGGCGTTCGGCGTCACGATCGCAGTCTACTGCGTGAACAGCATCAGCGGCGCACACTTGAACCCTGCCGTGACGCTCGCGCTGGCATCGATCGGAGCTTTCGATTGGGCCAAGGTTCCCATGTACATCGCCGCGCAAATCGCCGGTGGATTCCTCGGCGGCGTCATCGTCTGGCTCGCGTATTTGCCGCATTGGAAGGCGACGCCGGATCCCGTGAGCAAGCTCGCGGTATTCTCCACCACACCCGCGATCCGTCAGCCGGGCGCCAATCTCGTGGCGGAGATCATCGGCGGATTCGCCCTCGTGCTCGCGCTCCTAGCGGTGCTCTCGCCCGCGAACTTCGCGCCGGGCTCGGACTTCGCAAAAGGGTTCGGACCTCTCCTCGTCGGCGTGATCGTGGCGGCCATCGGTCTCTCGCTCGGTGGTCCCACCGGCTACGCGATCAATCCCGCCCGTGATCTTGGGCCACGCATCGCACACGCCGTGCTCCCCATCGCCGGCAAGGGAAGCTCCGACTGGGGCTACGCGTGGATTCCAATCGTCGGTCCTACGGTCGGTGGCGTACTCGCCGCGCTGCTCTATCAGCTCGTGTGGAAGTAAAGAAGCACATCCTCGTCGCGGCGCTTTGTCTCGCGGCCTGCGACGGGAATGCCAGTGACAACAGCGCTGATCGAGCGCCGGCGCTCCCGCCCGGCATGCTAACTCTGCCGCAGACTCACGCCGAAGCGCGGCCTCCTGCGATTCCATTCGACACAACCACGCCTCGTGTCTCGCCTCGCGTCATCCGAAGTTGGCCGCACGATACGGCGGCGTATACGCAAGGACTGGCGATCTATCGCGGGCGGTTGCTCGAAAGCACGGGACTTCTGGGCCAGTCAAATGTGCGCGAGGTGGATTTGGCGACAGGAGGCGTCCGTCGCAGAAGTGCACTGCCCGCGACGGAGTTCGGAGAGGGAATAACTGTGGTTGGAAACCGCCTTTACCAACTGACATGGCGCGGCGGCCGTGGACACGTCTACGATGCCACTACACTCAGCCCGATTGACAGCTTCTCATACGCCGGCGAGGGATGGGGACTCGCGACTGACACTCACATTCTGTACATGAGCGACGGCACGAGTCGGATCCGGGTGGTGGATCCAACTGGATTCCGCGAACTGCGCACGATCCGGGTGCGCGAGACAGATAGCACGGTCTGGATGCTCAATGAGTTGGAGTGCGTGCGCGGCGAGCTGTGGGCGAACGTGTATCAGACAGATCTCATTGCCCGCATCGACCCGACAACCGGGCGTGTCCTGGGTTGGATTGATGTGGGGAATCTGCTAACGGCGGCGCAACGCCAGGACGTAGCCAGGCGCGGCGGCGTCGCGAACGGCATCGCATTCGATTCGGTCAGGAATCGGCTGTTCGTAACCGGGAAACTCTGGCCCCGCTTATTCGAGGTCGACGTAGCAAGCATTACGCGCTCATCGAACCGGCCATGACCACAACTCGAATCGCTGAGACGGTCATCTTCTGCCCCTTCAGTCGCTCGTCATGATGAAAAGCGGCGCGCCGTCGAACTCATAGATCGGCCGCAAGCGATCCACGTTGTAGTACTTCTTGACGTCGACGATTTTCTTCTCCGACGTTACGCTCGTGATCGGGACGCTGTCGTAAAAGCCCTTGTGAACACTGACGAGACGTCCGTACTCCTTTTTCAGAATCAGGTCGAGCGCGAGATTGCCGAACGCCATCGGGACGATCGAGTCGAGCGCATCCGGATCGCCTGAGCGGACGAGATAGCCGAGCCGCTGGTTGACGACGTCGATCCGGCGGCCGTTGTTGTACTTGGGTGAGTACTCCTTGAGCGCGGCCGCGACCTTGTCACCGATGCCGCCGAGCTTGCGGTGTCCGAACATGTCCGTCTCTTCGCTCTCGAAGCTCATTCCTTCCTGCGCCTTTAGGTTTGCTCCTTCCGAGACCAGCGCCACCGAGTACTTGCTGGGATTTCTGTTGTGGTCGTAGACCATCAGCTCGGTGAGATGCTCCATGTCGGCCGCGTACTCCGGGATGAGGCAGCGGTCGGCGGCGCCAGCCATCGTCGGCAGGAGCGCCGTGAAGCCGGCGTATCTGCCGAAGACCTCGATGACGAGAAAGCGCTCGTGTGACCCCGCCGATGTGCGTAGCCGGTGCGTGAGCTCGATCGTCCGCGTGACGCAGGTACTGAAGCCAATGCAGTAATCGGTGCCGTAGACGTCGTTGTCCATCGTCTTCGGGATGGCGACGACGTGCATCCCTTCGTCGTGCAGGCGCTTGCCGTAGCTGAGCGTGTCGTCGCCTCCGATCGGGATCAGGACATCGACTCCGATGTGCTCGAGGTTCCGGAGCACGTCCTTCGTGAGGTCGTTGATCGGCTTGTCGTAGCCGGTGAGATGCGCCGGCACGCGCGCGCGTGGCAGGTGGCTTGGCCGCGTTCGAGAAGTGTGGAGGAACGTGCCGCCGGTGCGGCCGGCGCGGTTCACTTCGGCCTCTGTCAGCTCCTGCACACATTCGGAGTTGTCGACGCCCTTGTCCCGATTATAGTCGACGAGTCCGGCCCAGCCCCGCCGAAGGCCGACGACGCGGTACCCTTCGCGCAGCGCGCGGATCGTAATCGCCCTGATCGCGGGGTTGAGACCGGGGACGTCGCCGCCGCCGGTGAGAATCGCAATAGTTGGTTTCTTGCTCGTCATGGGTCCAAAGCTAGCGGTGGCAGCCGTTCATCAGGTGATCCTAACCATGCGACTTCAATCCGTCGAGGCGACGGAGCGCGTGCCGGCGATTCGGCTCCTTCTGCAGTGTCGCGCGATACTCCGCTCTCGCCTCGGCCGGGCGCTTGAGCTCCGTCAGCATATCGCCGAGCAGCTCGTGCGCCGGCGCCAGCGGTCCCGGAGTCACAGCGCTTTTATCGGTCGCGTCCTCACGCGTCGCCGCTTCGCGCATGTGCTTGAGAGCATCGTTCTCCCGGTGCTCGGCGAGATCGAGCCAGGCTTGGGCGGCGAGATGTTGGATGGCCACCTGCTCCGACCAGTATCCTTCGCCCGTCGCGCTCAATCGCTGCTGAATCGACGCCAGCGAGTCCACGGCCGCCTTTGCCTTTGCGAGATCGCGGATGTGCGACGCGCCGAGCGCGCGGGCAAAGTACGTCATCGCTTCCGTGTACGGATAGGCGCTCGCTTTCGGCTCGAGCGCGGCGGCTTCCGTCCACGCACTCCGCTCCAGCACCCAGCGCGCGGGAATCGCCGCCAGCGCGAATACACCCGCGGAACCGGGCGCGGCTCCAGTAATTGCGTTGGGGTCGAAGCGCGCGGCGAGCGCTGGCAGTCCGTCGAGAATCGCTTTCGCGTCGGACTCCTTTCCCATCTGCAGATACGCGTACATGTCATAGTCGGCGGCGTGCAACGCCTCTGCGATGGAGCCCGTGCTCAACGCGACCTTGATCGACCGATTGTTTGCATCGACTGATTCCTGCCACATGCCGACCCTCGTGAACGTGTGCGATGGCATATGTAGCGCGTGCGCGGCGGACGGCGCGATGCTGGCATAGCGTTCTGCGGCCGCTCGGGCCTTGTCGGCAAGCGCGGGATAGTCGTAGGTGTGGATGATGTAGTGCGCGAGCCCGGGGTGGTTCGGCTGCTTCGCCCAGAGCGGCTCGAGAATGGCGCCCGCCTTCAGCTGATTTGCGTACGTCTTGTCAGTCGGCGACGCGGAGGCGGTGAGCGAGATCGCATAGAAGATCATGGCTTCGGTGTCCGCCGGCTGCTGCATCGCGAGCTCGTTCATCGCGTTCGCGTACGCGACGACGCGCGTCCGCTGATCCTTGTGCTCGAAATCGTCGTACAGCTGGCCGACGGCGTGTATATAGCCGCGCTCACGCTCGGATGCGTGATCGCCGAGTCGCATCGCGGCGTCCACGGCCTGCCGCCCCTGCTGTAACTGGGCGACGGACCGGTTTCCCGCCGCCATCGGATTGGTCCATCGACTTAGCGCGATCCCCCAATCCGCCATCGCGCAAGTGGAGTCGGCCGCGAGCACTGCATTGAAGGCCTGGATGGACGCGCCAAATTCGAAGGAGTGCAATAGCGCAACCGCGCGGTCGAACTGCGGCGCGACGCTCGGGTTGCACGACGTCGCGAAGTGCACGGTGCCGAGCTTTTCAGTCGAAGCGGCTTCGGAATGGGCGTGCTCCTGCGGATACGCGGCGAGCGCTGGGAGGGTGAGTAGAACCGCGGCCGCGGCAACCGATACGCGTGTCATGTGCGCTCCATGCTCCTTGATTCTGCGGCTCGACAGCGCGGACGGCAAGTTCGTGCTGCGACTTCGTCGCGATTGTTGTAACGTGATGGCGATTGAACCAGGGCGTCAGGACACAAACCAGGGCGTCAGGACACATATGAACGCAACAGGTCACATGCGGTGGGTCCGGGCTGTGCTGCTCGTGGGTGCTCTGTATCTTGCTGCCGGTCTCGTGTTCGGGGCACTCGCCGGATCGGCTGGGTCCAATCAGGTACGGGTTGCGTGGCGGCTAGCCGCCTGGGTGATCAGCGCCGTCGCGTTCGCCGCGCACATCGTTTACGAGCAGGTTCGCCTGCGCAGCTCGTCTCGGACAACGGCACTGCACGCATGCCTGGCCGCCGGCCTGGGAGCGTTCGGACTTGCGGTCGCTGCATGGCAACATTCGCAGGCAACGCAGCACCATTTCCCCGCCATCGCCATCGCGATATGGCCGGTCATGACGGCGGTGCCCGCGTTTCTCGTCGCGCTGGCTGTGGCCGCCGTGCTCACTCGGGTGCGGCGCAACGCTTAGGGCAGATCCGCGGTTGCGATTTACAGGCTGACAGCGTTTGCGATTTAAGGGCTGACCGCGGTTGCGAATTCCTTGCGCAATGCGGGTGCAACGCCGGTGCCGAGCAATTCGATGGCTTTCATGAGCTTCGCGTGGGGCAGGGAAGCCGCGTTCATTTGAAAAGTGATGCGGGAGATGCCGCCCAGCGCCTCACTATGTCGAATGATTTTTTCTGTAACCTCGTCGGGACTACCAATCAGCAGCGCTCCCTGTGGACCTCGCTGAGCATCGAAACCCGCACGGGTGACAGGAGGCCATCCTCGTTCCTTCCCGACGTCGGTGAAGGCGCGAGCATAGCCGGGAAAGAAATCATCGGCCGCCTCCTGAGTCGTCGCCGCGACGTAGCCGAGCGAGTGCACGCCGACCTTTAGTTGCTCGGGCGAGTGCCCCGCGCGCAGTCCCGCCTCGCGATAGAGATCGACGAGCGGACGGAACCTGTGCGTTTGGCCCCCGATGATGGCGACCATCAAGGGGAGTCCAAGCGTTCCGGCGCGGACGAACGATCCCGGAGTCCCACCAACCCCGAGCCAGATTGGCAACGGTTTCTGCAAGGGTCTCGGGTACACGCCCTGGCCAGTCAGAGCAGCTCGATGTTTGCCGGACCAGGTAACGTGCTCGTTATCGCGGATCTTGAGCAGCAGGTCCAGGTTTTCGGCGAACAGCGAGTCGTAGTCCTCGAGTCGGAAGCCGAATAACGGGAACGAATCGACGAACGACCCACGGCCCACGACGATTTCCGCCCGGCCCTGCGAAATGAGATCGAGAGTGGCGAAGTTCTGAAATACCCGCACTGGATCGGCCGAGCTCAGGACTGTTACGGCGCTGGTGAGACGTATGCGATTCGTTCGGGCCGCCGCTGCGGCGAGAATGACGGCGGGAGCGGAGTCCAGGAAGTCCTTGCGATGGTGCTCTCCGATTCCGAAGACATCGAGGCCGACCTGGTCGGCGTGCTCGATCTCCTCGATCAGATTACGCAGACGCTCCGCTGGACTCAGCGCCCGGCTGGTCTCGTTGTGCGCTGCCGCGAAGCTATCAATGCCGAGCTGCACTCGTAGCCTCCGCCATTTTGCCCTGCGCGCCGGCGGCCGTCGCCGGGTCCAGGTTGGGATTGCGTGCGAGCTCGCTGATACGCGGCATCTTCCCGTCGACGTACAGCCTCGAAAGGCGCATGAGATCCGCGCGAGTTTCGCCCACGAACGGGCCATGCAGCACGATGGGAACGCCCTGGCGCTCGCCGGCGTAGACCATGAGCCGGGCGCCATCGTCGCCCGCGGCAATACGCAGCGGACTGACGCTCGATGCGTCGACCGCTGCTTCGGCGAGCCATCCGACCTGACCCGCCGTCAGTCGAGTGTGTTGCTCTCCGACGGAAACCGCTCCCTCCAGCACGTACAAGAACCCGTTGTAGGAATCGGGAAGCTCCTGCTGGAATCTTGCGCCCCGTTGTAACCGAAGATCGACCAGCGTCACGGGTACGTAGTTGTGCGTCGTCGCGTGGACAGATCCGGAGCTGCCGCTGTAAACGCGCGCCTCCGCGCCCGGCTCTCGTCGTACTGGCGCGGTGTCACGCGCGATGTGCTCGAATCGCGGAGCGGCCCAGCGGTCATGTTGCGGGAGTGTCAGCCAAAGCTGCAGTATGCGGCTCTTGCCCAGCGGCACCACGTTCTCGTTGTGAATCACGCCGCTTCCCGCCGTCATCCACAGGATGTCGCCTGTCCCGAGCGTTCCTTCATCGCGGTCACGCAGCTCGCCTTCCACCACGAACGTGACCGTCTCGAAGCCGGCGTGCGGATGCGCGCCGCCCGCCTCGCGTCCCGGCTCGAGATCGATGCGATCATCCATGAGGACAATGAACGGATCATTGCGCGCGAATTCGTCCGGATTGACGACGGTGGATTGATAGCGGCAGTCGTGACAACTCGCGCTATCAATCGTTCGGCCATCGTTTACGCCCTTGCGGTGGTGGCCGGACGACGACGGAGCGCAAGATTGACGAAGGCACCGACGATACCAAGCACCAGAACGATCCAGGTGAACTCAGCGGACCAACGCCCTGCGACGCCGAGCAATGCATCGACAGAGTACTCACCGAAGCCGGTCAACGCGAGCCCGAAGGCGGAAGCGGCGTACAGCAACGGCACCTCGATGCCTTTGGGAGCAAACAAACCTTGTCCCAAATGCACCGTGAGCATCGCGACGATCATGACGGAGACCATGAGCGCCGGCCCAATCGGGCCGAGAAAGCCCAAAGCAACGAGAAGACCACTGATGATCTCGCTCAGCGAGGCCGCCGCGGCGAAGGCGGCGCCGGGTGTAAATCCAAGCTGCACGAAGAATTCTCCGGTCCCGCGAAGCCCGTAGCCTCCGAACCATCCCAACAACTTTGACGCTCCGTGCGCTGCCATGATGAGGCCGACGACTACTCGCACGACCAGCAGCCCGATGCTCAGCGCCTGTGGATCTATGGGATACGTACTCATGGTGCCTTTCCCCCCTTATCTATATTAGATTACTGTTGGTAACTATCAGCAACATACGCCGCACTTTCGCGGCGAAAAAGGAGGCACGCGAACGTGCCCGAGTCACCTGGGAGTAACCAATGGGAAAAGCGCCAATCAAGAGGCCGCCCGAGCTGGAGCACACGCCGGCGAACTGCCACGCGCGAGAGATGCTTGCTCGTGTCGGAGACAAGTGGTCCGTGTACGTCATCCACGTGCTCGGCGATGCCGGCACGTTGCGGTTCAACGAGCTGCGGAGCCGGGTGGCCGGGATCAGTCAACGTATGTTAACGGTGACGCTCCGCGGGATGGAACGCGATGGCCTGGTGACGCGCACGGTCTATCCCGAAGTGCCACCGCGCGTGGAGTACGCGCTCACGAGACTCGGTCGGACACTCCGTCAGCTTGTGCGCGGCCTGGTCGAGTGGTCGGGCGCGCATCTCACCGAAGTGGATGCCGCGCGGGCCGCGTACGATGCGCGGAATCGGCTGCCTGTGAAGTCGACGCCACTTGGACGTCAGGTGCCACTGCTTCGAGCTCGGCCATCGCGCGCGGCGGGATAAAACCGTCTATTTCGCGCACGCGGAGTAAGGCTGAACACCCACTGGAGGATCCATGGCTCGAAAAATTGCCTACTGGGGCAGCACAGCGCTTGCCTGCCTGGCGCTGTTGGCTTCCCTGACTTACCTCACCGGAAGTGAGCAGGTAGTCGCTGGATTTGCCAAGGCCGGTTATCCGCAGTACCTCCGGATAATTCTGGGAGTCGTCAAGCCGGTCGCGGCTATCGTCCTGCTGTTGCCAGGGTTTGCGTTGCTCAAGGAGTGGGCATACGCGGGCGTGACGTTCGCGTTGGTAATGGCGACCATTTCCTCCTACCTGTCGGAAGGTGGCATGAAGTGGATCCTGCCGCTGGTGCTCCTGGCTCTGGTGGCCGTCTCCTACCTGACCAGGCCCCCAAGCCGTCGACTGATTGGCGGCAGCGCATCGGCTGTGGCCGGCGCCTGATTCCAACTGAGGTCCTCGTGACAGGTGGTTTCGACGGTCGCTACGCCAAGGAGTTTCTCGCCGGCTGGGCCACCATGGACATGAACGCTCACATGGCGAATACCTCCTACCTGAACCTGGCGGCTGACGTGCGGATGGCGTTCTTCGCGGAACACGGGTTCCCGCCGATAAAATTCCGGGAGTTGGCGATCGGCCCGGTGGTGAAGAAAGAGGAGCTCGAATATTTCCGCGAGGTCGGGCTTCACGACACCGTGACGGTCACGTACGCTGTGCTCGCGATGAGCGCGAACGGCGCTCGATTCGTGGTCGAGAACGAGATTTGGTCCGCGGGCGGAGAGCGAGCCGCGACGGTGCGCTCGACTGGCGGGTGGCTCGATCTGCGGGCGCGGAAGCTCGTCGCCCCGCCCGCGGCGCTGCTCGCGGTTTTCGCGTTGGTTCCGCGCGCGCCTGGCTTCGTCGAGCTGCCGCCTCACGCGAAGAGTAATAAGTCGTAACATTGTTCTTGACACATCCATGCGCTGATGCCTATATAGGGCATGGCCTATGGAACCGTCATGGCGGCGCTGGCAGACCCAACCCGGCGCGCGCTATTCGAGCGTCTCCGCAGCCGCCCCCACACCGTCGGCGAGCTCGCCCGGATCGCGAGGATCCGGCAGCCAAGCGTTTCTCAACATTTGCGGGTGCTTCGCGGAGCGCGGCTGGTGCGCGACCGCAGGGAAGGAACCCGACGGTACTATAGCGCGTCGCAGGAGGGGCTCGCCGAGCT
>Ga0193707_1000697_pt1 | contig 11821 bp, 10 predicted proteins | sample U3c2metaG_FD_143043 | JGI IMG/M metagenome (GOLD analysis project Ga0193707, IMG submission 143043) | Soil microbial communities from a riparian zone of the East river system, Colorado, United States - U3c2 | ecosystem: Environmental > Terrestrial > Soil > Riparian zone | place: USA: East River...
GATTTTGCTCGAACAACTGCCCCTACAAAGTGCGTCGATTCAATTTCTTCGATTACAATCAACGGCCGGTTGGCAAAAGAAAGATCGCTGGCGCATTTAGCGTCTACGAAGAATACTTCGCGCCGCTAACGACCAAGGGCGCGCCGGACACGATCAAGATGCAGAAGAATCCGAACGTGACCGTGCGGATGCGCGGCGTGATGGAGAAATGCACCTTCTGTGTGCAACGCATCGAAGAAGCAAAGATCGCTGCTCTCGCGCGCGCAGGCGCTTCGCCGGAAACGCGAATCCCGCGCGATTCTTTCACCAGCGCCTGCGCACAGGCGTGTCCCACGGAAGCGATTGTCTTTGGCGATATCAAGGATCCGGAAAGCCGTGTGTCAAAAATGAAACAGCAGGATCGGAATTACCGAATCCTCGATTATTTGAACGTCGTCCCGCGAGTTAGTTATCTCGCGCGCATTCGCAATCCGAACCCGAAAATGCCTGACGCGCAAAACGTCGGAGTCGCAAGTTTTGAGGAGAGATTGCCAGAATGAAATTGTCTGTGATGCGCCATCAATCATGAGCAATTAGGAATCAACCATGGACGGAGCATCAGCAACACCAGAAACGGTTGAAGAAGCGGAGCAGCAGATCGCGCGCGTACCGCTTGTTCTACACCGGCGCAACTTTAGCTGGTTGACGGAACGGATCTCCGGAGTGGTGGAACAACCCGCCCCACGCTGGTGGTGGGTGGCCTTCGCCATCACTGCAAGCACCGCGACCTTCGGACTTTTTTGCATTGGCTATCAGATTTCCACCGGCGTCGGCACATGGGGAAATCAGATTCCGGTGGGCTGGGCCTGGGACATTACCAATTTCGTTTTCTGGATCGGTATCGGACACGCCGGCACGCTCATCTCCGCCATTCTGTTTTTGCTTCGGCAAAAATGGCGCACGTCGATCAACCGTTCCGCGGAAGCGATGACGCTGTTTGCGGTGATTTGCGCGGCGATTTTCCCAGGTATCCACGTCGGCCGATTCTGGATGGCGTGGTATATGGCGCCGATCCCTAACAACTGGGGGATCTGGCAAAATTTCCGCAGCGCGTTGATGTGGGACGTGTTTGCAGTTTCAACCTATTTCACCGTTTCGGTTTTGTTTTGGTATACCGGTTTGATTCCCGATTTGGCAACTCTCCGAGATCGGGCAACGACAAAGGTCAGGAAGTTTCTTTTCGGAATTTTTGCCTGCGGCTGGCGTGGCTCGAACCGCAATTGGCGCCATTATGAAATGGCGTATCTCCTTTTGGCCGGCCTTTCCACTCCGCTGGTCCTCTCGGTACACAGCGTGGTATCATTTGACTTCGCCTCGACGCTTATACCGACGTGGCACTCGACAATCTTTCCGCCCTATTTCGTGGCGGGCGCAATTTTCGGCGGATTCGCGATGGTATTGACCCTTCTCCTTCCAGCACGCGCCATATTTAAACTGCACGATGTGATTACTCCCCAGCACGTCGATAAAATGGCGAAGATCATTTTATTGACCGGCTCCTTCGTCGCCTACGCGTATGCGATGGAGTTTTTCGTAGCCTGGTACAGCGGCAATTCCTACGAGAAGTTCGCCTTTTGGAACCGCATCTTTGGCCCCTACTGGTGGTACTGGTGGTTTGGCATGCTTTTCTGCAATTGCCTGTCGCCGCAACTTTTCTGGTTCAAGTGGTGCCGGAGGAATGTGTTTGTTGTTTTCTTCGTCTGCATGTGTGTGAACGCAGGCATGTGGTTTGAGCGCTTCATCATTATTGCCGGCGGTCTTGCACGCGATTTCCTTCCATCGTCCTGGAGAGTGTTTCATCCGACTTGGGTGGATATCTGGACCTACACTGGCACCATTGGGATTTTCACTTCTCTGTTTCTGATTTTCATCCGTTTTCTGCCGATGATTGCCATGTCAGAGGTGAAAACGGCGGTGCCTGAGGCGGATCCGCATTACGGCGCGCGCGCTACAGGAAAGGAGCACACACGATGATGAGGACTCCTGCCGGTCACAAGGTGTACGCCATGGCTGCGGAATATCCCAGCGCGGCAGCCCTTTACGAGGCAGCCAAACATGTCCGTGATGCTGGCTTCAAACGCTGGGACGTTTATTCGCCGTTTCCGATCCATGGAATGGACGAGGCGATGGGGCTGGGAAAATCCTGGTTGAGCGGTTGGGTTTTGTTCGGCGGCGTCACCGGTTTGCTTACTGCCGCTGTCGTCGAATTTGGGCCGTCATCGATTCTCTACCAGCTCGATGTGCATGGTAAGCCTTGGAACTTTTGGACGGTTCCGGCGTTTTTCCCGATCATGTTTGAACTGACGGTCCTTTTCGGGGCGTTCGCTGCATTCTTCTCGATGCTTGGCATGAACGCATTGCCCCGCTGGTACCACCCGATGTTCAATTGGGAACGGTTTATCCGTGTTAGCAACGACGGATTTTTCCTCGCGATCGAATCCCGCGATCCACGGTTCACCGAAAACGGTGTGCGCGAATTATTGGAAGGAACCGGCGGCGAACACATCACCATTGTGCACGAGGACTGAATATGTTGCGCGGCTTTCTGGTGATTTTTATTCTGTGCGGGATCGCGATCCTCGCAGTCTTTGGATTTCGTGGACAGAAGAGCACCGCCCCTCCAACTGAGATTTTCCCCGATATGGTGCGACAGATGAAGGTTCGTGCACAGGCTCCGCTCGGTCTCTTTGCAGACGGGCGCGGACCACGTCTCCCAGTGGCAGGCACCGTGCCGATTGGCTATGAGATGCCAAAGCCGAACGCTGTAGCCGGTATCGGTAATGCCGGTCTGCCGGCGTCAGCGACCCCGGCTTCAGTAACCTGGTCGCATCCGCAGGCCAGTTTCAGTGCCGGCACTGATTACTACAACACTGGCAAAATGGGCGATCACTGGGGAACAGGCATTCCAGTTCCGGTGACGCCCGAGTTGATGGAGCGCGGGCAACAGCGTTTCAGCATCACTTGCGCGATGTGTCACGGCGCTATCGCAGCGGGTAACGGAATCACAAAGCAGTACGGCCTGGCGACTGTGGTTACGCTTCAGGATGAACGAATCCGCAAGATGTCCGATGGCGAGATTTTCAACACCATTACCAATGGCAAAAACACAATGATGGCCTACGGGCCAAACATCATCGTGCCCGATCGCTGGGCGATCATCGCGTACCTGCGCGCGGTACAGCGCAGCCAAAATGCAACGACTGCCGATGTTCCTGAGGACCGGCGCGCCGAACTGGAGAAACAATGAGCGAGCGTTCCCATACTGTTCCAACACCCGAAGGCGAATATTTCGAGAGCAACCGCTTTGCAGGCCTCTCATCGCTCCTGGGATTGACTGCCATTGTGGCGCTGGCGCTTTGCGTCGTGGGCGCGTTTCTGAATCCGCACCAATTCAGCTATTCGTGGCTCTTTGCCTTTGCATTTTTCTTCACGCTTTGCGCCGGGTGCTTTTTCTGGACGATTGTGCATCACGCCACGGACGCTGACTGGTCGGTGGTGGTGCGACGCCAGTTGGAAAACATTGCGGTGTTACTGGGGGTGCTGGCGGTTCTGTTTGTGCCGATCCTTCTCCTTCGACGCCATCTGTATTCCTGGATGGACATCCCGCCCGGTGTCGAACATGCGCTTGATGCGAAGCGCGCCTATCTCAATTGGCCTTTCTTTCTAATCCGCGCGGTCGTGTTTCTCGGTTTTTTCCTTTGCGCATCGCTCGTTTTGCGCCGCTTATCGGTGAATCAGGACAAGGATGGAAGTCCACGGTTCACCATCTTAATGCGCAAGGTCGCGTTTATCAGCCTGCCAATGTTCGCGCTTTGTCTCACCTTTGGCGCGTTCGATTGGCTGATGAGCCTGAACTATCACTGGTTCTCCACCATGTTTGGCGTGTACATCTTCGCGGGCGCAGCGGGGAGCTCGATGTCACTGCTCGTTCTAGTCATCACAGCCTTGCGACGGGCTGGATATTTGAAGGACATCATCACCGTCGAGCACTACCACATCATGGGAAAATGGATGCTGGCCTTCTGCGTTTTCTGGGCATACATCGGCTTCGGCCAGTACATGCTCATCTGGTATGCGAACATCCCGGAGGAGACTCAATTCTTTATTACCCGAAACACTGAATCGTGGTGGGTGCTGAGCATGCTGCTCGTAGTAGGACGCTTCTTTGTCTGTTTTGGGATTCTCCTCTTGCGCTCGATTAAAAAGGAACCGTGGCACCTTTGCTGGGTCGCAGGATGGATTCTCTGCATGCAAATGCTGGACATGTACATCATCGTCCTGCCCGCGTTACACGGGACAGGCGTGCACCTCAGCATCTGGGATTTGCTTTCCCTCATCGCCATCGGCGCAACGCTCGGTTTTGTTTATCTGCGAATTGTGCCCCGGACGTCTCTCTTTCCAGTCCGCGATCCGCGCCTGATTGAATCTTTGAACTTGGTGAACTGATATGGCCGGTACCGAATCACTTCGTCAAGTTGCCCATGCGCGTGCTTCATGGTCCGTGTGGTTCGGGATCGTGCTTCTCTTTGCGCTTTTTGGGGTGATCGTGCTCGCGATCATTGGGCCGGCGCCGCGCGGAAGCGATTACGAAGAAGCCCGGGCGAAAAAGCGCGTGGAGAATTTGAAGACTGTGCGCGAGGAAGCCGACAAGGCTTTGACCACTTATGGTTGGATCGACAAAAGCAAAGGCGTCGCTCGCATCCCGATCGAGCGTGCCATGGAATTGACAGTTGCCGAGCTGGCGAAGCAAAAGCCGGCGGCGGCAGGTCCGATCGCTACGCCCGAGGCGCAAGCAACCGCAAGCGCTCCAGCGAGCGCCACTTCCCCGGCCCCTGCTACGTCTCCGAAACCCAGCGGCGCACAAGCATCACCCCAAGCGGTTGCGCCTGCTGCACCTCAAGGAGCGGCGGTCTCTAGTGCGCAGCCTTCTCCCGCAGCCCAGGCATCGGCATCTCCGGGGGCTTCCCAGGCGCCAACTTCACCAAGCCCTGCCAAAAGCCCATGAACGCCACCGGAATTCCACTAAAAGAACCGGCTATTTCCGCTGCCGCGGGTGACACGGAGCAATTGGAACGCGCCCTGATCGACGCCTCAACACGCGTGCCGGTGTTGATCTTTTACACTTCGGCGGTGGCGTGGCTGATCCTCGGTACGCTGCTAGCTGGATTTGTTTCATTCAAGCTGCACACACCGGATTTGCTTTCTGACATCAGTTTCCTCACTTGGGGACGCGTGCGCCCCGCCCACATGAACGTGATGGTGTACGGCTGGGCGTCCATGGCTGGCATGGGCACGGCAATTTGGCTAATGGCCCGATTGTGCCGCACAGTCCTGCGTTATCCGCTGCTCTTGGTTGCGGGTGCTGGATTTTGGAACTTGGGAGTTCTGCTGGGCGTGGGCGGAATTCTCCTCGGCGATAGCACTGGCTACCAATGGCTCGAGTTTCCCAGCTACGCTGCCATCATTCTTTTCGTCGCTTACACGCTCGTTGCCTCCTGGGCCGTGCTGATGTTTCGGTTTCGGCGCGGCGAACAAATTTACATTACGCAATGGTACTTACTCGCTGCCTTCCTCTGGTTCCCTTGGCTTTACGCGGCTGGCCAATTAATGCTCTTCGTCGTGCCAGTGCAGGGAGTGTTGCAGGCTGCTGTCGGCTGGTGGTACGCGAATAATCTGCTCTTTCTCTGGTTCGGCGCGATTGGTCTCGGCACTGCTTATTACATGATTCCGAAAGTGATCGGTCGCCCGGTGTACAGTTATCATTTGGCAACGATCGGCTTCTGGAGCTACGCGTTGTTCTCCAGCTGGACCGGGATGCAGCGCCTTGTCGATGGACCGTTCCCAGCCTGGATGGTCACTGCAAGTATCGCGGCCACAATCCTCACGCTAATTCCCGTCGCGACCGTTGGGCTCAATCATCACATGACGATGCAAGGCTATTTCCCGCTGATGCGCTACAGTCCGACACTTCGTTTTACGGTGTTCGGTGCGATGTCTTACACCGTTTTTAGTCTGGTAGGTGTTTTGATTTCGCTGCGCTCCGTTGCCAGCTACGTGAACTTTACGCAGGCGAGCATCGCGTATTCACATCTCGGCCTTTATGCATTTTTCACGATGGTGATTTTCGGCTCAATGTACTACATCGTGCCGCGACTGATTGGACGGGAGTGGCGCTACGGGTCGTTGATCAAACTGCATTTCTGGGCATCGGCCTACGGCATCGGGCTGATGACGCTGATGCTTCTCGCCGGCGGTCTTACGCAAGGCGCGAGCATGGAAAATCCTTCGCTCGCTTTCAGCGAGAGCGTCGAATCGGTGTTGCCTTACCTGCGCGGACGCAGCTTATCCGGCATTTTGCTCACGGTGTCGCACTTCATCTTTGCGTATCACTTTGGATTGATGCTTTTCGGCCTGGGCCGCAAATCGACTGTGCCCACATTTCTTAACCCAGTTGAATCGGAGGGGGCTGAACCGCACTGATGAAAGGACTCGCCCCTCTTTTCCTCGGAATCTTCGGGACGTTTGCGTTCTCCTGGCTGGGATTGACGGTGATCCCAAATTGGCAAATCGGACATCTCAATCCTCAATCTGACGAGGAAGGCACAGACGTCTATCCGATGCCGCAATCGGGAATGGTCACGCGCGGAGCGCGCGTTTACGCTGCCAACGGCTGCAACTATTGTCACAGTGAACAGGTCCGCGCCGAGTATTCGGGCGCCGATATCGAGCGAAAATGGGGTGACCGCCGCAGCGCGCCACGGGACTACATTTTCGAGCGACCTGTTTTACTTGGGAAGATGCGCATGGGCCAGGACCTCGCGAACATCGGCGCACGGGCGCCAAAGGAAGAGGAAAGCCCTTCGCCCACCGGCGGGGCAAGTCCCGCACCACAAGGAGCGGCGGCCTCCCCGGGCAGCGTAGCCTCGGCGAAGGCGGCCAGTCCGCCGCCAGGAACTTCGCCTTCGCCCGCAACAGGGCCCGCAAAGTCACCTGGTGCTGTTGCATCGAAACCGCCAACCAGCCCCGGTCCGGCGAGTCCTCCACCTTCAAAGTCTCCTGCAACAGCAGCGGCTGGGGGCACAAGTCCAGCTGCAGCTGCATCACCGCCTGCGGCAGGACCACCGTGGCCCGAGCAAACGGCGGGATTGCCGCCAATGTATTCCGCTGCCTGGCATCACGTGCATCTTTATTCGCCGCGCAGTATCAATCTTGACTCGAACATGCCGTCCTATCGTTTTCTTTATGAAACTCGCCGAATCAGTGACGCGCGTTCATCAGACGCTTTGCAACTTACCGGGTCCGACGCCTCGCCTGAGGGTTGGGAAATTGTTCCCACTTACGATGCGAAATGTCTTGTGGCCTACATGATGGCGCTTAATCAATCGCATCCATTGAAAGAGGTTAGATCGGCCGGTGCGCCAGCAGCTGCATCACCAGCGGCTTCACCTTCACCTGCGCCTGGAGGACAACCAGCTAAATGAACGAGAACACTCCACCACCGGAGCCGCCTTCCGGCCAGGGTATGGATTACAGCGAAATCGCTGATGTTCATGAAGTCCATGCCGCGGTGCAGCGCGAGAAACGCGAGCCGCGTGTGGGTCGCGAACCGCTTTCCATCTGGTTGATCGCAGTGTACGGACTGGCAGTATTTTTTGGTGGCGCTTATCTCGGCCGTTACTCGGGAAATTTTAGCGGTGAAGCGCTTGATCCATACGGCGGCGAAATACCCACGATGAAAAAAGTTACCGGACCGCAGGGCGCCCAACAAGCAGCGGAGCTTTCGCCGCACGATCGCGGGAAGAAGGTTTTCGCGGCCAATTGCCAGACATGTCATCAAGCGAACGGTCTCGGAGTGGCAGGGCAGTACCCGCCGTTGGCTGGTTCAGAATTTACAACGGGCGGCTCGCGTCGTCCGGCGATGATTGTTCTCAAAGGTTTGACAGGTCCTGTTAAGGTGAAAGGACAACAGTTTGGCGCGGCCGTGATGCAACCATGGGACAAAACATTGACTGACCAAAAAATTGCCGACGTTCTCACATACGAGCGAAGTGAGTGGGGGAACAACGCTAGCCCGGTGACACCTGAACAGATTGCCGCGTTGCGCAAGGAGCTTGCCAGCCATTCCAATTCGTTTACTGAACCGGAAATACTTACGGCTCCCGACGAAGATCTTCCCGGGGGCACACCGGGTGGTGCACCTCCCAAACCAGGCGAAGCCGCAAAGCCGGGCGAACCACCAAAGCCGAAAGGGTAGCGTGCAGTTTGGCCGCGAGAGCGGGCGTCCCGGGTCTTTGATTTCCGCGTCGCGCTTAGTAAGCGCCTAGCCTTCTCGGTTCGGAGTGCCGAGGATGTGACTTTTCGGCGGCATCATCACGTTGTCGAAGTTTTGGGTGAACATCGCAGCCGCGAAGAACGCGACGGCGCGCAATGTTTCCTTGCCAACATTAACGAGGTCGTGCTTTACGGGCGTTGGAATGGCAAAAACACTGCCCGGACCGACGGGGTAGGTATTGCCGTCTTCCATGTGTAATTCCCCGCTGCCGGCGATAATGTACTGCGTCTCCTCGGTGGCATCGGTATGCCAGCCGAGCCGTTTCCCCGGCTCGATCTCATAAACGATCGTGGAAGACGCGGTCGCGCCGTGGCCGCCAAACACGGCGAAAGCGCCAGCCCAATGAACTGACTCATCGTCCTCGGCCCAGACTTCAGCGCGCTTAAGTTTATCAGATGCAACGACTGGATTCATGAAGCCGAGGCTAGGGTGTGGCTTCCTATAGTCAATAACAGAAGCGCTTCTGGCACATTGCAGCTGACCTACGACGACTACGGAAGGGCTTCTGCGAACACTTCGGCCATATGTTTTGGTTGGATATTTGTGAGATCGCTGATTTGATGCCGGCAACTTGTCCCTGAGGCGATGATCTGTGTCTCGCGGCCTTGATTCTCGAGCTTGTCGATCAAATCCCGGGCGACTTGGACCGACAGGTCATATTTCTCGGCGAGCGCTCCGAACGCGCCCGCCATTCCGCAGCATGCGGTATCGAGCACCGTCGCTTTCCTCCCGGGCAAACGTTCCGCGAGTCTTCGCATGAACGCAGGATTCATGATCGATTTGGCGTGGCAATGCGGATGAATTGCAACGTTCACCGGTGAATGCTCGAAGTGCAGGGCGCCCGGTTCGTGCTCGAGTAACTCGTCTACAAATTTTTCAAACAAAAAACAGCGGTTCGCTATCTTCTCCGCGTGCTCGATCCTGAGCTCGCGATAGTCTTCCACGAACATCGACCAGCACGATGGCTCGAGAAACAGGATTGGAGTGCTGGAGGTCCGAGCAGGACTGGCATTATGGAGTGATAAGAGAAGATTGACGTTGTGTTTTCCGACTTTCACCGCGGCGTCGAGATTTCCCTGACTAAACGCAGGTCGTCCGCAGCAGCGCCGGTTCTCTATGAGCAAAACTTCGAACCCGAGCGCCTCCAGCACTTTGACTGCGGCAATTCCGATGTGTGTTTCGTGATAGCGTACAAACGTGTCGTCCCAAAGAATCACGGGGCCTCGCTTGTAGCCGCGGGCGCTGACCGCGGCGCCGGCGTCAGCGAGGCCGGCTACAGTGGCGTCTGACACAGACGCCCTACAATGCTTCACAAACCAGCGGTCGAATCGCTCCTTTGTGTAGTGTGGCAGGGAACGTCTCGCAGAGAGTCCAATTGTCTTTTCCATCGCGACACGGACTGACCTGTAATCGAGAACGCGGTTTGCGAGCGCTGGGATCGCGCAGCCAATCTTGCCTAACAAATCGACGTTGCTGAGAATACTTTCACGCAACGGCAAACCGTCGCGCTGATATCGCGCATGCATTAATTCCGCTTTGAGCAGCGCGAGATTCACGTTGGATGGGCATTCGGGTGTGCACCCTTTGCAAGAGAGACAATTGCTCAGTGCGGCGTCCAATTCCGCCGAACGCAATGGATCGTGTCGATTGACGCGCAGTTCCAGCGCCGCGCGGATTATGTTGGCGCGGCCCCGCGTAGACATGATTTCCTCGTGGGTGGCCATAAACGTTGGACACATGATGCCAGTTCCTTTTAGGCAGCCGCCGCAGCCGTTGCATTGTTCCAGATTGCCGACGAACGAACGGTCTTTGAATGCGAAGGCGAGCACGGGCTCGAATGGGAGCTCCAGCGGTCGCGTGAAGTTTTCGCGCAGATGATTGTCGATTCTGTGACGGACAGTCTCCCTCAACTGCGAGGTCCCTACTTCGAAAATTTTTCCCGGGTTGAAAATGTTTTTCGGATCGAACATTCGCTTGATCTCGCGCATTACTCCGAGCAGCTCATCGCCAAGTTGCTCCCGCATGTATTCCGTGCGCGCGATGCCAACACCGTGCTCTGCAGAAAGCGAGCCTTTGAATTGCCGCACCAGCGCGGAGGTTTGATCTGCGACTAGCCGAAACTTTTTGAGGTCGTTTGTATTGTGCAGATCGAGCACGGGACGGACGTGCAAAAGTCCGCTGGCAGCGTGACCATAGTAACTCGCCTCCAGTCCAAGCGGTTGCATGATCGATCGCAATCCGCGCACGTATTCCGGCAACTGCGCCGGGCGAACAGCAGCATCTTCGATAAACGCGACCGGCTTTGCAGGCCCGATGCAGCCGGTCAAAAGTGAAAGGCCGGATTTGCGCACCGACCAGACCAGATTCATTTGGGCTGGCTCGGTGAGAATTTTGGTGCGCAGGCCGATTTTTCTCGATCGTAAAATCGACAATCGTTCGGCGACGTCATCGTAGAACTCAACGATCAAAATCGATTCGCAAGGCTGCGTGTCGAGCTCGAGCAAGTCGCGCGCCGCCTGAAAGTGGAGCTGGCCTTTGGTTTGATCGAGTAACGGACGATCGATGTGCTCAATGGCGGCCGGTTTAAGATCGAGAAGCTCAACAGTGGCCTGCATCGCTTCATTCACCGAGGAAAAAAAGATCAGGCCCAGGCCTTTTTCATTGGGCAGCGGCGAAATTTTGAGTTCGGCGGAGAAAATCGCAGCGAGCGTTCCTTCGCTGCCTGCGAAAATATTCGTGAGGTCATTGGGTGCACGCAGGAACCTTTCAATGCCGTAACCGGGCCAGCGTTTTATCAAGCCCGGCGGCCAGCGCTCGACCATTTCCGCGCTTCGTGCCCGAATGAGATTCTCGATTTCAGCTCGCTCCGTGCACAACGACTCGTGCATTCGACCAATCGTTTCGATGCGACCATCGGCCATCACGACTTCCAAGGAGATCACGTGATCAGCAGTTGTCCCGTAGACCGGACAACGCGCACCGGAGGAATTGTTCGCGATCATTCCGCCTAGCGTCGCTCGTGAGCTCGTTGCTACGTCCGGACCAAAACAAAATCCATGAGGCCTTAGAAAATCGTTGAGCTGATCGAGAACAACGCCTGCCCCGACACATACGCTGCGTTTTTCGAGGTCAAGGTCAGTGATCTGGCGGTTGTACCGTGAGAACTCGACAATCAAACCTTCGCCGATCGCGTTTCCCACCAGACTCGTGCCGGCCCCACGCGGGGTGACTCACACGCCGGCGTCAGCAGCTGCCCGGATGACTGCGCTCGCCTGCTGTGGGTCTTTCGGAAACGCCACGCCGATCGGTTCGATCTGATAAATCGAAGCATCAGTCGCGTACAGCTGTCGCGTCAGGTTATCAAAGCGAACATCACAACCGGTTTGCCTGATTTTCCTTTCCTGCGCGGAAGTCATTTCGACCCAGACAAATATCACACGCGCGAAGCGA
>Ga0193707_1000698_pt1 | contig 11819 bp, 13 predicted proteins | sample U3c2metaG_FD_143043 | JGI IMG/M metagenome (GOLD analysis project Ga0193707, IMG submission 143043) | Soil microbial communities from a riparian zone of the East river system, Colorado, United States - U3c2 | ecosystem: Environmental > Terrestrial > Soil > Riparian zone | place: USA: East River...
CACGTGAGACTAGATTGAAGCCTCTTACGTCGACTCCTAACCGTTTGCATGAGGCTAAGGCGCCCCAATTGAATTGATTTCTGCTTGGGCTCAACGCTACGATAGGCGCTTGGTTCGGCAGCACGGCTATCCGGTGGGTGAGGCGCCTGACTATCTTCGACGGGATCAGGCACACCTAAGCGCGATGCCGTCGTGTTTGTCCACCCGCGACAAAGTAGTGGACCGACGGCTTGTCATTATGCCTAACCCGAGCGTTGCTCCAGAATGGGAATTAAGACTGGCGCTGGGTTAAGTCTTTGGATCTCAAGAGGCTCATAAACAATGACTCTATCGAAATTGGGAGTTAAGGTTTTCTCGATTTTTGTTTTCCTGGCTAGTTTTGCAACCGCCTCAGAAGCTAGAAAAATTCACATGGCGGTTGCCACTTTGAGCCAGTCGGTGCTGCCCATGGTAGTCGCTCAGGAGAAAGGGTACTTCCGAGAGGAAGATTTAGAGGTGGAGCTTATTCTTATGACCGCGTCGGTGGCCAATATGGCGCTGCTTGGGGGAAACGTCGACTTCATCTCGAGCGGCCCCAGCGTCGTTGGCGCCATTGCCCGAGGTGCTCCACTCAAATTTGTTTTCCTTTGTTTTAACCGGCCCATGCACTGGCTGTATGCGAAACCGGAAATAAAAGACGTCAAAGGACTCAAGGGAAAGAAGATCGGCGTCAGTGCGATCGGCGCTAGCACCCAATTCCTCGTTCAAGAGATTCTAAAGCGGCACGGGTTGGACTCCGCCCGCGATGTCACCATTCTCGGTGTGGGAACGACGGCGAACCGCTACGCGGCGTTGCAGAGCGGGACCATCGACGCGACCAATCTTACGCCGCCTTTTAATTTCAGAGCGCAGGAATCCGGCCTGCGCGAGCTCGTTGCTTTCGTCAAAGAGGATTACCTCACGGAGCCGGCGGGGGCGATCGTGGTCAGGGAAAATCTTTTTCAGTCCGACCCGCTCCTGATGGAAAAGTTTATCAGGGGGACGTTGAAGGGTTTGCTTTACGTACGGCAGAACCGCGCCGGCACGACCCCGATCCTGGCGCGACTCATGAAGATCCAGGAAGAGATGGCCGCAAAGATTTATGATCTGGTTCTGCCTGGACTCACTGTGGACGGGACTATCAATGCGGAACTCCAGAAGAAGGTTCTTGAATTTGTGTTTAAGGTTCAGGGGATCAAGGAGCCTGCCGTGGCGGAGAAAATCTATGACTTTGCTCCAGTAAGAAAAATTCGCGTCGATCTCGATGCGAGGAAGTGGAAGCCATTGCCTAGCGAAAGGGTTCAATGTTCAAGGTTCGAGGACAAAACAGGCCAAGCCCGATGATTTCGTCGATGTGTGCTTCGTTCAACAACTCGACGAGAGCGCTTACGTCAATCAGCTTTACGGGCGGCAATAAGGCGGAAACCGCCGGTTCAAGAATTCAAAGTTCAAGAGTTCAAGGTCAATCGAAGAGGTATTAAGCACGAATAAGCATGAGGCGTGAGGCGATAAGCAATAGTCGGAAACGGCGTGTTCAAATCGTTCAAGTCGTTCCATCGCTTCGCTCCGTTCAAAACGTTCAGGCGAATAGGTTGGGAGGCAACAAGCAATAGCCGGAAACCGCCGGTTCCAAGGGTTCCATTCGTCCCCAATGTTCAAGTATTTTATCGCCGCCGGCGACTGTCGCCGGCAGGCTCGATGGGAGGAGCAACATGACCGAAGTTCTGCCTGCTGCTGAAAGCGATAGCGGCACTGCGCCGCGCGCGTCGTCGAACATTCGCCATCTTTGCCGGATGGAGCTTGCCGGAGGGGGACAGATCGTCATCGACGGAAATTATGCCTATGTCGGCCATCAACACCGGCCGCAGGGAACGACGATCCTCGACATTTCTGATCCGCGCAAGCCGAAAATTCTCAGCACGCTCACGCCCAACCACCCTTGGTCGCACTCGCACAAGGCGCGGGTCGTCGGCGACCTCATGGTCGTCAACTCCGAGTTCGAGCGCGGCCCCGGCAGTCGCCGCGAGGAATACCCCGACGGCGGCTTTCGCATCTACAACATCAAAGACAGAACCAACCCGAAGCTTGTAAGCTTCGTGAAAACCCACGGCAAGGGCGTACATCGTTTCGATATGGACGAGAACTACGCCTATATTTCCACCGAAATGGAGGGCTTCGTCGGCAACATCCTGGTCATCTACGATATCCGCAATCCGTTGAAGCCGGTGGAGGTCTCGCGCTGGTCGATGGAGCGGCAGAACGTGGCGAGCGGTGACGAGCCGCATCCGAAACGGGCCGAGCACCGCCTGCACCATGCGATGCGCTGCGGCACTGAGATGTATGCCGGCTGCTGGATGTCGGGCATCTCGATCATCGACGTGAGCGACATCAAAAAACCGCGAACGCTCTCCCGCTACGAGTATGATCCGTCCTGCCCGGAGCCAACCCACACCTTCCTCAAGGTGCCGCACCCGGTCGGCGGCAAGCGCATCGCGGTATCCACCGAGGAGGAACGCTCGTACCGGGGCGCCGATGCCGGCAAGCCACACGCGCCGCTGCGCACCTGGGACGTCACCGATCCGACCCAGCCGAAACTGCTCACCTCGTACTACCTGCCGGAGTCCGCGACGCCTTACCCCGCTGGCAAGGTCCGCTTCGGCACGCATCAGCTGCGCGAGAAGGTGGACGAGGACAATCTTCTCTACGTCACCTGGTTCGCCGGCGGCCTGCGAATCATCGACATCGGCGATCCGGCGAACCCCGAGGAACGAGGCTACTTCATTCCGAAACCGGGGGATGGGGCGGCGGCGCCGCTGACCAACGACGTCTTCAAGGACGACCGCGGTCTCTTGTGGGTGACCGACAAGGAGCGCGGCCTCGACGTCATTGAATACAAATAGGCGTGAGGCGAAAGGCAAGAGTAGGAGGCTGTTCGTTCAAAAGTTCAAGGTTCAATAGTTCAAGGGAAGAAGGCGCAAGAGGGGACTTCCACGTTTTGAGAATTCGTGAGTATTTGACGTGGCAAAGACCGTTCGGAAAAACGGACTGGCGGTAGCGCTGAGATTTGGACTCGGCGGTACGTTGCGCCCGCGAGGCCGGCCGGAGAAGTAGCCTGTCCGATTTTTGATTCCCTGACTGTGTGAAGGCACTATCGACGGCTGATTGAACTCAAGGTCATTTTACGATAAAGCCAAGATCGAGATTCGGGAGATCGTATGTTATATCTTCCTGATTACGCCCGCGCCCTGCGGTGCATCGGTCAAGCACTGCAAAATCAAAAAGTCGAAGTGTTCGAACTTGAAAGCCGAGCTCAGGAGTTTCGCCTGCAGTACGGCGATCCTAATCCACCCTACACAGCTCTGAAAGAAATAAGTTTTTCGCTTGAGGAGTTGGAAATCCTTGATCGTGAAGGTCAAGCGCGGCGTGGCCAGTCAAACGCGGGGATTCGATTTGACAGTGTTGCCGAAATGCTTCGCGCGGTCGGGGGATACATTAATAATAAGCGCGCGCACCTGCGGCGGGTCAACAACGGCTACACTTCAATGTCTGATGATCCCGTTGTCGAGATTGAATATGAAACTCGGACGGGTGTTCAGTTAGAGAACCTGACAGTGAGCTTTCTTCGTGAAGCGAGCGTGAATATGTACAAGAGACGAACTCGACTGTCAGACCCCGTAAGCATTTTTGCCCGCCAGAGCTAGGCAGCAACGTCTATCTAATGCCTTGGGCAGTTCAAAACGTTCAAGTCGTTCAATGGTTCGGCGGGCTCACCATGACCGGCGCGATCATCCGCTCGTCCTGAGATTTATCGAAGGATGCGCTCCGTTCAAGTCGTGTAACGCCGGGAACCGTTCAAAAGTTCAAGGTTCAAACGTTCAAATCGATAGTGCGGGCGGTTCCAATTATTTCAGCATTACGCTTTGTTCATCATGGGGACCGGTCCGTCTCTGTCGTTCCAATCGCTCAAGCGTTTCACTCCGTTCAAAATGTTCAAATCGATACTGCGGCCGGTTCCAATGGTTCCAGCGATACGCTTTGTTCCAGTCGTTCCAACCGTTCGCAAGGTTAAACCGTGGGCGGAACTTGCACGTTTCGGGAATTCTCGAAGTGTCGAATCGTTCTTCGCCTTCGTGCTTGGAGATCCCAAAAAAGTGTCTTCCATTGCGTGTCTGTACCCGGGGAGCTAGAATCAACGCCGGCGATGTGAGAGGGGCTTTCCCTGGACGGAGGAATTTCTTGAGTCCATCATCAAAACAAATTGCACTTTGGCTGGTCTTGGCGCTCGTTTTGTTTGGCATTTTCAGCGTTTTTAACAAGCAATACCGGCGCGAACCGGAAATTATTTTCAGCGAATTTATGGGCGGTGTCGAGCGCGGCGACGTTCGAGAGGTCGTGATCCAAGGACATTATATTCAGGGCAAGTACAAGAACGGTGAGCAGTTCAGAACTTTTGAGCCGGATGATCCGGACCTGGTGAAGTCATTGCGGGCCAAGGGCGTGAAAATCGCTGCAAAGCCCGACGACGAGTCGCCGTGGTACTTGGTGCTGCTGCTTAACTGGCTGCCCATGCTGCTTCTCATCGGCGTGTGGATATTTTTTATGCGCCAGATGCAGGTGGGCGGCGGCAAGGCAATGTCCTTTGGCAAGAGCCGCGCAAAACTGCTTACGGAGAACCAACACCGCGTAACCTTCAGCGACGTCGCCGGTGTGGATGAGGCCAAAGATGATCTCCAAGAGATCATCGCATTCCTAAAAGAGCCGAAAAAATTCACGAGACTCGGCGGTAGAATCCCCAAAGGGTGCTTGCTCGTGGGAGCCCCGGGAACCGGCAAGACGCTGTTGGCTCGCGCCATCGCGGGGGAAGCCGGGGTCCCGTTCTTCAGTATCAGCGGTTCCGATTTTGTAGAAATGTTCGTCGGCGTCGGCGCTTCCCGAGTCCGTGACCTTTTCGTTCAAGGCAAAAAGAAGGCCCCTTGCATCATTTTTATCGACGAAATCGACGCCGTCGGGCGTCACCGCGGAGCCGGCTTCGGTGGCGGCAATGACGAGCGGGAACAGACGTTGAACCAGCTGCTGGTCGAGATGGATGGATTCGAGTCCAACGAGGGAGTCATTCTCGTCGCCGCAACCAACCGGCCTGACGTATTGGATCCCGCGTTGCTCCGTCCAGGACGGTTCGATCGGCACGTTGTCGTACCGCGACCGGACATCAGAGGGCGAGAAGGTATCTTGCAGGTGCATACCCGGAAAGTGCCGTTGTCAACGGACGTGGATGTCAGCGTGCTGGCGCGATCCACGCCCGGGTTTACCGGCGCGGACTTGGAGAATCTGGTCAACGAAGCGGCTCTGTTGGCAGCTCGTAACGACAAGGAAAACGTCAGCATGGTGGACCTCGAGTTAGCCAAAGACAAGGTCATGATGGGCGCCGAGCGGCGCAGCATGCTCATTAGCGACGAGGAGAAACGCAACACGGCCTATCACGAAGCCGGCCATGCCCTGGTAGCGAAGTTACTGCCGGGCGCCGATCCGGTCCACAAGGTGACGATTATTCCCCGTGGCATGGCTTTGGGACTGACGCAGCAACTGCCCGTGGATGAAAAGCATACTTACGCCAAGGAATATCTGCTCAATAATTTGGTCATTCTGTTTGGCGGCCGCGTGGCCGAAGAGCTCGTGCTCGAGCACATAACGACGGGCGCGGGGAATGATATCGAGAAAGCGACGGATCTGGTGCGCCGGATGGTATGCGAGTGGGGCATGAGCGAAAAGCTGGGGCCAATGACTTTCGGCAAAAAAGAAGAAGAGATTTTTCTGGGAAGAGATTTTACCCAGAAAGCAGACTATTCCAAGACCACGGCCATTGAGATCGACGCTGAGATCAGGCGCATTATCCAGGAGAGCTACCAGCGGGCTAAGGAGCTATTGACGACTAATCTCCGTCTACTACACAAGGTTGCGGAGGAGTTGCTCGAAAAAGAGGTGCTGGACGGTTCGGAGATTGACGCCATCGTCAGAGCTTTCAGCCTTAACGGTGGAGATCCGCTCACATCGTCAAGCACGGCGGCCATAGCTTGAGTAGATCCGTATCGCTCAAGCCACCGCTAAAGGAAAGTGCGAGGTCAGAGCGAGCTAATCCCGATTCTCCCGCGGCAAGCAAAAAATTGATAAGATTGTTGCGGGGAGGGCCTCGATCGAAGTTCGCCCCGTAGTGCAGTGCCTGTTATGCCCAACCTATGCTTGTCTTTTGGCAGACGGGGAGGTGGCTTTCAATGAATTTAGCGAAACTGCCGTCGATTTAGACGTCCCCCGTCCAGATTGAGAAAGATCCAATGTGAGCAATCGTTTCTGCCATCGGCTTGAGTATTGCCTTGAACCCTTGAAGTTTGAACCGACGGCCGTCTTTGCGGCGCTCACACCATTTGTCTGCGACAAAGGGACGCTTCTCGCGAAGCTCGAATCGATTTCTGACGAGGAAGCCTGCAGATTACTTCATGAGCGCAACGAACGCAGCGGGAATACCGATGACCATGAGTGATCTTGCCAAAGACACCTTTGGAAAAGTAACGGGACAGGCTCCTTTTTTTCTCCCATCTTATCTTCTTATCTAGCATGATCCGCCCTTTGAACTCGTCGGGCTAGATCTTTATTTTTCGTTCTGGAGATGTCGAAGGACTCCGAGAGCGTGTTCAGCAGCCTGCTCGTCGTTGACAACCGGTTCGCTTAGTACCGAAAAGAAAATCGGATATTTCACCGCTCCTGACGGATGTGATGAATGAAATGCCTTAATCCATTTTGCGGATTGTATCTTTTCGCAATCGTCGTGCTGGTTGGCGCCTGCAGCGGCGAGAATTTGGCGAAGATCCGCAACATTCGTTCGTCGGGACAGGCAATCATATGTTTCGGCGACAGTCTTACAGAAGGGGTCGGAGCAGGCTCAGGCGAGGATTATCCATCGATCTTGTCGCGCCAGTTGGGGTCGCCGGTGATCAATGCCGGAGTGCGCGGCGACACAACGGCGGCGGCATTGGCGCGTTTGGACGGCGAGGTGTTGACGAAAAATCCGCGGTTAGTGATCGTCTTGTTGGGCGGTAATGATTTCTTGCGCCAGCAGCCGCGCGGCGAAACGCGACGAAATCTCGAAGAGATCGTCCACCGCGTGCAGGCGCAGGGCGCGATGGTGGTTATCGCCGGCATCAAACTGGGTCTGTTCGGCGATGATTACGGCGAAATCTTTGAACAGACTGCCAAGCGCTTTGACGCGCTCTACATTCCCCAGGTCATGAAAGGTATTTTCACGGATGCAAGCTTGCGGAGCGATTCGATCCATCCCAACGGCGCGGGTTACCGCTTGATCGCCGAACGTATCGCCGACAAGATTAGGCCGCTGATTCAGGAGGCTGACCGGCTGCGCGGTCCAAGTGTCCCTGGGTGAGTCGATGAACGACGATAGCCACGAGCAGGATGCCGAGCCAGGTAACTACGCCGCTGACGATCTTGGGATTGGTGGAACCGAAGGCCCAGCCCAGATCGTCGCGGGTAAAATCGCCAAAAACACGGATCACTTTCAGGCTGAAGACCCAACCCGCGTGCAAGCCGATGGAAAGATATAAAGTGCCCGTGCGCTCGAGCGCATAGCTCAGCACCATGCCGATCAGAAGGAGGCCAAGGATGCCGGGCACAAGAGGCACCGGATCAAGGAGGGGTTCGAAGGTCGTCAAGAGATGGCGGAATCCCGCGAATGGATCGACGCCGTTGAGGAAATAATTTTCACCTGGTTTTACGAAGTGCACCAGGGAATAGAAAAGATTGGCCAGAAAATAGGCGCGCAGCGTCCAGCCTTGCTGGAGCAGCCCGAGAAACAAGATGCCGCGAAAAAATACTTCTTCTAAAACTCCGGTAAAAATCCCCGCGAATAGAGCGCTCACTACGCGCGACACGGACTCGGCCCAGGTCAGGCGAAAAAAAGGCGTGAAGATATCAGCGACGCTCATGAGCATCACTAAGAGCGCGATGGAGACAACCCCCAATCCCCAACCTGTCAATAAGTTTCGCCAGCTGTTCGCCGATCTGACCGATAACAGCGTTTTCAGCCGGGCCGGAAAAATGACACGGCGGCCTAAAATAAACACGATGATGCCGGCAATCATGAACGCCCGGTTGAATACGCGCGAGAAGGGAACGCGCCCCGACAGCAGCTCGGGCCAGCGTTCGGCAACCCAATCCGCGCCGAGCGCCATCCACGGGCTGATCACGCAGGTCAGCGCCAAAATCAACAACAAGAAAATCAACAAGTACTGATGCGTCTTCAATGATTTCATGACTTACATGACTATGGTATAGCGATTCATCGATGGCAAGCAGCGGAGCAGATAAGTTGCTGGGGAAGGTCGCGTTAGTAAGCGGCGGCAGCCGCGGGATCGGTCGAGCGATCGCTTCAGCGTATGTTCGAGAAGGCGCGCGGGTGTTTATCTGCGGTCGCAACGAAGACGATGTCCAACGCGCCATAGTCGAGATTCACCGAGGCGGCGGAGAGATCGACGGCTGCGCGGGCGATATCGGTTTGCTTGCGGATGTGCAGCGCATCGTGCAGACGGCGGTTTATCGCTTCGGCACGATCGACGTGCTGGTGAACAACGCAAGTATACTCGGCCCGCGCGTGGCCATCATCGACTATCCGTTCGCGGCGTGGGAGGAGGTCATACGCATCAACCTCTCGGGGATTTTTTTGATGATCCATGAGGCCTTGCCGATCATGTTGGCGAAGCGCTCGGGGTCGATCATCAACGTGACGTCAGGTGTCGGCCGTCGGGGTAAGGCCCGATGGGGCGCCTACGCGGTGTCGAAAGCCGGGCTCGAAACACTCACGCAAGTACTCGCCGACGAAGTCAAAGATGCGGGTGTCCGGGTGAATGCGGTCAATCCGGCGGCGACCAAAACGGTGATGCGGGCCGAGGCTTACCCGGACGAAGATCCCGCAACCCTGCCGACGCCGGAACAGATCGTGCCGATTTTTTTGTACTTGGCTTCGGATGATTCGGCGGCCGTGAACGGGCAATCTCTGGACGCGCAAGATTGGATCGGCCGCAATGATTGACGCGCACGACCGCTTCATATAAAAATAGCTGTACTTTTCCGCGGTTCGGCTAAACGGATTGACCACGAAAAATCCACCGCAAAATACTTCAATTCAAGGGGAGCTGCAGTCAATTCAAAAATGATCAGGGTCGTCGTTTTCTTGTTTGCCGTACTCGTTTGCGCGCCGTCCGTCGGCGCTCAAGAACTCAAAAAAATCAAAATCGGCTATCCGGCAATCGCCTATAATCAGATCCATATCTGGGTCGCAAAAGATGCGGGGTTATTTAAAAAACATGGCCTCGACGCGGAGATTGTGTTCTTCCGGGGCGGGCAAGTGGCGACTCAAGCGCTAGTCGCCGGCGACCCGCCGATCGTCAACATCGGTACGGTCGTCCAAGCCGGCCTCCAAGGGCATGACGTTGTTTTGATTGCGTCGTCGGAAAACGCTTACAACTATTCGGTGGTGGCGCGTCCGGGAATTACGAAAATCGAACAACTCAAGGGCAAACGGCTCGGCGTCAGCGGTTTTGGTTCCGCTTCGCACAATGCCTCACTCATCCTGTTTAAGAAATTTAACCTCGAAGCCAACAAAGACGTCATGCTTGCGGTCGCCGGACCAACCAGCGACCGGCTCACCGCGGTCGAGGGGGCGCGGATCGACGCAACCATAGTTACGCCGTCGGAGCTGCCGCGCGCGCGCAAGCAGGGCTTGGTCGAAGTCTATGACATGCTCGATCTCGGCATCGAAGTTCAAGGCAACGGTTTTGCGACGTCGCGGTCTTTTATCAAGAGCCAGCGGGATACGGTATTGAACGCGCTGAAAAGTTACGTCGAAGCGATCTATTACATTCACCGCAACCGCGACGAGACGCGGAAAATCGTCGGCAAATATTTGCGATTGACCGACGGCGAAGCGCTTGACGCCACTTACGCTGCGTTTGTGAAGAGCGTGGCCAAGAAGCCTTATCCGACGCTGAAGGGCATTCAGTTCTTGCTCGACGAGATGGCGTCCAAGTTGCCCAACGCCAAAAGCGCCAAGCCGGAGCAGTTTGTCGATCTTTCGCTCTTGCAGCAACTGGAAAAGGAAGGTTTCTTCGCTGAGATGGCGAAACGTTACCCATGATCTATCGGCGCTCAGCTCCAAACTTTTGACTGTCAGATAAAATGAGGTGTAATCATGAAGCTTAAAATCGGCGAGCGTTTCCCCGATATCGAACTGCCCGATCAAGACGGGCAGCAGGTAAATCTCTCGGAATTGGTCGGCAAATTTCCCTTCATCTTGTCGTTCTACCGCGGCTATTGGTGAGGGAAATGCCAGGTGCAGTTGCGCCATTATGTCGAACTACAGGAAGAATTAACGATTAATTACTGCAAGCTGGCGGTCGTGAGCGTAGACTCGCCGGAAGTGAACGACGCATTCCGGACCGGGCTCCGTGCCACGTTTCCCTTCTTGAGCGATCACGAGCGCAAAGTCGTAAAGATGCTCGACATGACCGAGACGTCCAAGAGCAGGGGCGTTACGGCCATGCCTTACACCTTTTCGCTGTTGCCGGACCTGACCATTCATAATCTTTACTGCGGTTACTGGTTTCTGGGCCGCCCGACGTTGGACGAGCTAAGGATGGACTTACGCGCGATGCTGCGGATTGTCCGGCCGGACTTCGAGGGTCCCGTCGGTTAACGTCGTGCCGGCAGCTAAAGGTGCAGTTGCAAGCGAGGTGGCGAACCGGTAAGATTTTTCCATGATCACCTCTGAGGAAATTAAGGCATCTTTAACAAAAGCACTTCCCGTTTCCTTGATCGAAACCCAAGACCTTACCGGCGGCGGCGATCATTGGCAGTTGATCGTCGTGTCGCCGGCTTTCGAGGGAAAGGGCCTGGTGGATCAGCATCGCATGGTTAATGACGCCCTTAAGGCTGAAATCGGCGATCAGCGCATCCATGCGCTTGCGCTCAAAACTTTTTCACCGGCGCAGTGGGAAAAACTCGGTTCTTGACGTACGAACAAGAAGGAGAAAATGTATGGCGGATGAAGTCCTTAGCAAGATCGAAGACAAAGTGAAGAACAACAAAGTCATGTTGTACATGAAGGGAACGCCCGACTTTCCACAGTGCGGTTTTTCGGCGCACACGGTGGAAATCCTCAGGTCCTACGGCGTCCCGTTTGCCACCGAGGATGTTCTCGCCGATCCCACGATACGGGACGGCATTAAGCGCTACTCGAACTGGCCGACCATCCCGCAAGTCTATATCGACGGCAAATTCGTCGGCGGCTGCGATATCGTTCACGAGCTGCACGAACGAGGCGAGCTCGAGCCGATGTTGAAATCGGCCCTCCGCAAGTAGGCTAAAGGCCCCGGTTTGCTAAGATTGGGGGCCTTTGTTCGTCTAAGTCTAAAAGGGAGGGATGAGAATTATGAAGAATAGAATTGCCATGACGTTCTTAGCCCTCGCCATGATGTTTACGACATCCTGCGCGTCGTTGGGGCGGTTCAGCCCAGGGTACGACAGTTTCGACCGCGGTCTGGCCTTGTTCAATCAGGGGCGCTTCGACGCGGCAATTCCCTATTTCGAAGACGCAACCCACGAAAACCCGGAATTCGGCCAAGCCTATTTTTATCTCGGGCGCGCTTACGTCAGCCAGAGCCAGTGGCGGGCGGCAATCCAGCCTTTGCGCACAGCGTTCCGGTTGTCGCCGCGCGAGGCCCAACCAGAGATCATGGATC
>Ga0193707_1000699_pt1 | contig 11818 bp, 11 predicted proteins | sample U3c2metaG_FD_143043 | JGI IMG/M metagenome (GOLD analysis project Ga0193707, IMG submission 143043) | Soil microbial communities from a riparian zone of the East river system, Colorado, United States - U3c2 | ecosystem: Environmental > Terrestrial > Soil > Riparian zone | place: USA: East River...
GTGGTGCTATTCACAACGCATTCAACATCGGGGCGCGTTTTATAGAGCCAGGTGTGAATGAAAACTTCCTGCGGCACATCCAGGCCGTCGTCGCCCGCCAGTTTCTTGCCGTTGAAATCGACGGTGATGATATCGCGCGCGCTGACAAACCGCAGACCCGATTCCTCCGGCCCGCGCGCTTTGATGAGAACTTTGCCCTCGCCCGGCACGCGCGCGCTGACGTGGCCGCTGGGCTCCTTAGTGAGATTAAGCTTGCCGAGGACACGGCAAGACTGGGCAACCAACTCGCGCAACTTTGTTAGATCAGCCATAAAAATTATTCTCCGCTATTCTTGAATTTGATCGTCTCCGAAGCGACTGGATCATAGCCTCGGTCAAATGCCAAGGCAAGCTAAGAGTCTGATCGGGCGCGCGGGAAACCGGGCGGATAATCGCGATTGAACTCGGCGTTCGTTGAGAAAACCCAAGCAGCAGACTCTGGACTCGAAGCAAAAACAACCGAGCCCCTCGGAGAGGGATCGAGGAGCTCGGTTGGAGCTTACTGATTGACGGCGCGCGGCGCGCGATCGTCGCCGATTTGTGCGATGGACTCCAGCAAATGGGTGTCGATAAATGGATTGTTCGCCGGATCGCGCACGATGCCCATGGGATCTTGACCCTGCTGCACCTTTTTCAATTCACGGAACATCACTTCGCGCAGCAGGATGACCCCACGATCCGAGCTGGTCAGCCTCTCGTTCGTGCGGTCCGCGATCGGTCCCTGGGTTTCCCAGGCCATATGATCTTGGGCCTGCACCATGTCCATGCGGAACTTCGTGTAGGGATGGAGCGCGTCGGGAGGATTCTTGTAAGGCTTGATGTATTCCACAGAGGGTTCGTCGTTCTCGACGATCTCGCCGTTTTGAGCCGGGAAAAAGCGCACGAAGTAAACTTTTGTGTGTGTATCATCCATCGGCACGCGAATTTGGCCGACGTTTCCCTGGCGCAATATATTCGGGAAGATCACCGGATGCTCGTCGATCATGCCGTTTTTGTACGTCCGGCGTTTCATGAGTCCATAAGAGACCTCGTAAAAGTCGAATTCTTGAACGTCATCCGTGAGTCCGCGCGTGCTGTCTTGAATCGGCCGGCCACGATTGGCGGTGTCTTGATGGAGAATCTGCAGATGCGCCGGGTCCATGGAATTCTCCATCGCTTGAAACCAATTGCAGTCGAGTTGCGGTTGAATGAAGATTTTCCGGTGACCATCCTTACGAAACCAAACATCGAAGTTTGGGATCAGCGGCAGCGGCTGTGGGCCCAGGTAGGCCCAGTAAAGACCGACTAATTTTTGCACCGGATAGGATTTTTGTTTTACGGTCAGATGAAACTTGCTTTCGGCGGGTTCAGCGGGCGTCTCCAGACAGTTTCCCTTGGTGTCATATAGCCAGCCATGATACGGGCAAGCGATGCCTCGTTCCTCGACTCGTCCATAACAAAGTGAAGCCCCGCGGTGCGAACAGCGATCGTTTAACAAACCGACGTTGCCTTTCTTGTCGCGAAACAGCACCAGCGTCTCGCCGAGAATCCGTACGATTTGCGTTGGGCTTTCAGCGATCAGCTCGCTGGCGACGCCGACGGGAAACCAATAGCGCCGCAACAGTTCACCTGCGGGGGTTCCCGGTCCTACGCGCGTGATCTTTTCATTTTCTTCCCTAGTGAGCATAGCCAAATCCTCCGTCCTTGATGTCGATCATTATTTTTTCCCCGCTTTTAGCTTAAAGCATTGGCCACAGTTTTAAGCTCCGCATCGATTATCCTAATATTGCGACAAACTTTCGTCGCTGCAGGATGATAATCGAATTGGAACTCTTTAGGCAAGAGCTTTACACGAAAAACCCAAGAAAAATCAACAACTTATGTTAGGTATGAAATTTTTAGACGTTAACGATCAGAGGATCGACGATCGATCGGCACGGCGGGTCAATACTCAACCGCAAAACCCATCTGCAGGGAAAATTTCGTGATTTGAATGGCCGGAACGGAAAAGGTCGTCGAGAATTCAGCGCGCGGCGCGGCTCTGCATCGCTCTTCTGTCGGACGCGGCAAAGAGGCCGATTCGCTCGTTGATCACACCGAGATCGATCAGCTGATTTCTCTCGGGATCGCGGATAATCCCAAGTGGTTCGAGCCCTTGCTGGACGCGCTCGATTTGCTCGCGCAGAAGTTTTCTGAGCTCGATGACCCCTTCGTCACCGACGCCGAGGTGTTCTCGGGCGCGGTTGGCGAGGAGACCTTGAGTTTCCCACGCCATCGAGTCCTGCGCCGATACCATGTTCATCTTGTACTCTCGCGGTCCGGTTTTGAGCGGCGTGAAACGAAACGGCACGGGCGCGTCGGCGGGCGAACGTTCGGTCTCCGACAGAACGAAATTTACGCGAAAAACTTGCGTGTGAAAGTCGTCCACCGGCACGCGGATCTGCAAGTTATGACGCTGCCCCTTCCCTTCATCATAAGGCGCCACATGGCGCAACACCGTGGGAAACAGCAGCGGATGTTCATCGACAGCGGGCTCCGCGCCGGTTGCCAGGGGCAGAGTCGTTCGGCGTTTTTTGATGCCGTATTCGAAGCGAATGAATTCGTGCTTCTCGGCGTATTTTTTTACGCGCGGCGCGAGATGCGCGGTGTCGCCGTGCAGCCAATAGAGATGCGACGGGTCGACGGAGTTTTCCATCGGCTGCAGCCAGTTGCACTCGATGATCGACTCTTTGACGATCCAACGTTTGCCATGCTCCCACACCAACACGTCCCAGCGCGGCAAGAGCGGCGCTGGCGCCGGACCCAGATACGCGTAAATCAGCCCGCCGAGATACTCGACCGGATAAGCAACATGCTTGATGCGGTCTTTGAACGTGCTGTCCGCCGGCTCCGCCGGTTGTTCGAGACATTTGCCCGTGCAATCGAACTTCCAACCGTGGTACGGGCAACGAATTCCTTCGTCGTCGACGCGGCCGTAGGCAAGTGAAGCCGAGCGATGCGGACAGTGCTCGCCGACTAAACCGTAGTTGCCTCTTTTGTCGCGATAGACAACCAATTCCTCGCCGAGAATTTTCACGGGGCGAATGGGCTTTTCTTCCGTGAATTCTCCCGCCGCCGCCACCGGATGCCAGTAACGACGCAGCAGTTCGCCGCACGGCGTGCCACGGCTGACTTGAGTTAGAAATTCGTTTTCTTCGCGTGTGAGCATGATCGAGATTAGCCTTGGCGCCTATTGTTTTTTCAACATTTGCTCATAACCGAGCTTCTCTAACATCTCTAAACCCGAATAACCCTTGCGGATGCCGTCCGCCATTTCCTGTTCCTTCTGATAAATGGCTTCGGCCGCCGCGACGACTTCTTGTTCTTTTTCTTTGACAATAATCACCACGCCGCTGCCGTCGGCGATGACGAGATCGCCGGAATGGCACTGCACGCCGGCGAATTGAATTTCCTGATTGAAGGACTCCTGCATCACCCGCCCGCGTGCCGTCATTGGCACCGCGCCGCGCGCATAAACGGGAAAATTCAGCTCGCGCGCTTCGTCGATGTCGCGCGATGCGCCGTCGATAACCACGCCGCTCAGTCCTTTTAATTTGGCAGAAAGCGCCAACAAGCCGCCCCAGCAGGAAAATTCCAACTTGCCGCCGTTATCGATAACGATGATATCGCCTGGCTTCGCCGCTTCGATCGGTGCCGTGCCGAGGTGCTGTGTCGGTTGCTGCAAACCGGCGGGCTTGATTTTCATCGTCACCGCCCGCCCGACGATGCGCGGGCATTGCCACTGTGGCCGCACGCCCCAGGTCGCGCCCTTCAATCCCAAGCTGTCGAGCGCATCAGAAACCGCGCAGGTATCCAGCTTGGACAAGCGTTCGATGATTTCTTCACGCGCCATTAAAGCTTCTTTTCTTGGTAGTAACCTTCGCAGCGTTACCGCGGAACCTAAGCTCAAAGCAGGGACCCGAGACTCGAAACCCGTCACATCCAGTAAGCGAATCCCATGCCGCACCCGGTCGCCGCCGGCGAACGATAGGTCGTCACATATTCGAAATATTTCAGCTCGCGATTTTCCATCGCTCCCGCCAGCGCAACCCAGTTGAGAATCTCCGACGTGCCGCCGCGCAGTTTTTGGCGCGGCAACTGGAACAACACTTCCGGCTTCTTGTTCTTTAGGCCGTCGATGACCATCGCATCGATCTCTTCGTCGATGACGACGTGGCTGAGCCCGCCCGATGCTATAAGCGCCACGCGCTTGTCGCTGTTCCACGATTCGACCGCTTTACGTACCGCCTGGCCGAAAGCGTAGCACCGTTTCGGCGTCGGCTGGTTCGGCGGATAGTAGGTGTTCACCATCACCGGCACCATCGGCAGCCTGCTTCCCGGCAACACGCGCCGGTAGAGAAAGCTGAACGCGTGGCCGACTCCGATTTCTTCGCGCAGCTTATTGCAGCGCGCGATATCGAACTCGGCGTCAACCAACGAGCGAATCAAATGATTCGCTAACTCCTGCGCCGTCTCATATTCAGGCGCCGTTTCCGCCCAGCCTTGACGCTCCGCGTCTTTCCATCCCGACGGCCGGTGCTTGTTGTCCTTGACGACGGGCAGCGATTTGCCGTGATAGATCGCGAACATCGGCATGTTCTCGTCGTGAAATTGCTCCTGTTGATCGTCGCCGAAAACAACCGCTATATCGGCGTTTGCCTTTTGCAGCGCATCGCCCAAGTCTTTTACCGCTTTCAGGCAAGCTTCATCGCGTTCGCGAAACTTCTCGGGTGTGAGCTCCGCCGCCAGCCCCGGCTTTGCCTTTTGGAGCAAGGCCGGATAGTCCAACCGCGGATCGGTCTGGTCCTTTTTCAGCAGGTGATCCCAATCCTTGGCGCGTATGCTCAATTGCGGACTGTGCGACGTGCCGATACCGATTACGATCTTTGCCATAATGTGTCCCTCGCTTCGCTTTCATATTTGAACGATCGCGAGCCAATGTTCTGAGTGAGTCTCTATCGGGAAATTGCCAGCGGTGTCAAGTTGGTACCGGCCTCACTTTGCGATGTAGAGCTCTAAAAGATGTCGCGTGGCGCGCCACAGCCACAGATCAACACGCTGCTATTTCTTCTTCGGCAGCAAGATCTCTTTCAGTTGCGCCACGATCGCCGGCTTGAGATCGTAAAGATTTGCGAGCGTCTTGGTGATCGTCGGCCCATCGACCGGATCGATGTCGAGCTGCGATTTTTTAGCCTCGGCGATGAGTTCAGGATCCTTTAACGTGCGAATGAATGCTCTCTGCAAGAGCTCAAGCCGGTCTTTGGCCATGCCCGGCGGCACCGAGAAGGGAAATTGCACCACGTGGACATTGTCCGCCACTCTCAGCAACTCGCGCGCTTCTTCGGTTTTTGCGTAGTTGATCGCCAAGGGAATGTTCCGGTACTTGGGAAGCGACTTGAGCGACGCTTGGAGAACAGGAACGATTTTCTTGCTTTCATAGGCGCTGCGCCAAACCGTTTCCACGGTTCCCCATGAGCCGCAATAACCATCGACTTCACCCGATTCCACCGCCAACCGCGCATCCGCGCCGCCCTTGTAGCCGTCGATCACGTCCATCGGCAGGTTAAGGGCCGCTTTGAGCAGCTTGGGAATATCCGACGTGCTCGTGCCCGGGCCAATGGTGGAAATTTTTTGCGGCCGCTTGGCGTTGATCCAATCGTCCATCTTAGTGATGCCGCTCTGCTGATTGAACGTACAAACCGTATCGTACGGGCTCGGAATGCCAAGATAGCCGAATTTTCGGCCGTCGAATTGCGCCGCTTCATTGCCCATAATTTGCTGCAGCACCAACGGCGACGCCCATGCGCCGATCGTCAAGCCGTCGGGTTTCACGCGATTGTACAGATGATTGGCGGCGATCAGCCCGCCGGCGCCGGTCATGTTTTCCACAATCCGGGTCGGATTTCCAGGCAAATAGCGGCCAATGTAGCGCGCCAGCACGCGGGCGTAGAGATCAAACGAGCCGCCAGGCGAATAGCCGACGATGATGGTGAGAGTTTTGTCCTTGTAGAATTCTTGCGCATGCGCGGTCGGCTGAAAGCCGATGACTAAGGCGAACATTGTCAGCGCAAACGAAAATAATTTTCTCATTGTTGTGCTTCCTCCCAGAATCTCAACCGCGGCCGACAAACGGAATAGTTTTTTCTTCGGTCCGCTCCAAATAGCGCACGAAAGTATATTTATTCTCAGCGAGATCGGTGTTGGGCCGCGGAATTTCCCGGTGCAGCAGGCTTTCCTCGACTTTGCACACGAAAAACGCCAGTTCGTTTCGGGTCAGCGCCCCGATCCCGTGCTTGTTAAATTCTTCGACCGTGCGGATCGTTTGAGCATTCTTGATTCCCGCGCCGCGCGCCATCGCTTCGAGATCGGCGTTCCCCGAGGTCGCCGTCGGATAACTGATCCGGCTGCCGCTATAGACGCCGTTGTCGAAGACGTAAATGACTAAATTCTTCGGCTGCAGGTTCCCCAGTGTAGCAAGATTGAAAAGCGACAGCAGCACGCTGCCATCGGAATCTAGCGCAATCACTTTGCGGTGCGGCAAAGCCAAAGCCAAACCGGTGGCCACGCCGATGGCGCAACCCATCATGCCGACCAGCAAATTGCCTTCATGCTTCGACAAGTGCGACCACTCGATGCGCTGGCCGCTTTGCGAGGTAACTATTAACTGATCGCTTACCCGCTTTGCCAGCAATTCGAGACATTCGTGACGAATCATTCGGAAAACTCCCCGGCAAAAAGCAGCGCATAGGGCGCGCGCAGCGCGTTCGCCGCCCGCACTGCGTCTTTGATTCTCGCTTCGAGTCTCTCGCCGTTTTCGAGAAGCTGATATTCGATGCCCAACCCTTGGAGCACCGGAATCGTGTGATTGCCGATGGTCGCATAGAGAAAACTGTTGCGCTGATCAGGCACGCCGCCCAGGAAACCGACGACGAGAAGAATCGGCACACCGAGCTGCTTACCAGTCACAAGCAAGCTATAACTCGAAACATAAATGCCGGTATTTTCCATGTACACCGCCGCCTGCTTGCCGCCGAGCGTTGCGCCAACGGCGATCGTCACCGCCTCCTGCTCGCTCGACACCGCGACCAATTCCATTTCCGGATCGTCACGGATCAACGGCACAATCTGACTCAACCGTGTCTCCGGCAAGTAGGTGACGAAGTTGATACCCGCTTCCTTAAGCCCTTGAACCAATCTTTTTGCCAGTTCGTCTTTCATGGATGTAACCGGATTAGCAGTTAAGAAATTCAGTCGCAACTATAGCCCGTAGTCGGATTCCAAGACGAGATGCTTCGGCTTCGCCTCAGCATAACACTGGCTAAACGTGTCATCCTGAACGAAGTGAAGGATCTCGCCCGGCCATGATAATGCAATGCTCACCGTTTCGCTCTTAAAACCTTCAGCACTTTCTCCGCAGTAATCGGCAAATCATAAATCCGCACGCCGATCGCATCGTGCACGGCGTTGGCGATCGCCGCCGCGGTGGGTACCACGGGCGGTTCGCCGATGCTCATCCCGCCATAGGGACCGTTGCCGACGGGAAACTCTTGAATGACGGTTTTCAACTTTGGAATATCGCGAATCGAGGGGATCTTGCCGTCGCCGAAATTGCTGGTAACGACTTTGCCGCCGTCGATCAGCACTTCTTCCATGAGCGCGTAACCCATACCCATCACCACGCCGCCGTCGATCTGGGCTTGATGCATCAAGGGATTGAGCACCGTTCCGGTGCTATGCGCGCTGGTGAATTGTTTGAGCTCAACCTGACCGGTTTCCGGGTCGACCTCGACCTCGGCGACTTGAACGCATAGTGCGGCTTCGGGGCCGGATTCAAAATTCTTGTAAAAGCCATGACCTTGAATCGGCGCTTCCGCCATGCGCGCAATGTCACCGTAGCTCACGCGCGCACCCGACGCGGCGCATACGGCGCCGTCGCCGCTGAGTCGCAGCGCGTCCCTCGCAACGTCTAATTCCTTGCTCGCGGCATCGATCAATTGATCTTTAGCCTGTGCCGCCGCCAAGCGGGTCGCGTTGCCGAAAATACGCGTGCCGCGGCTCGCTCCGATGCCGGTGTCGGGACCGACTTCGCTGGTGTCGAGAGTGGCGACACGCACTTTTTCGAGCGGCAGCTGCAATTCTTCGGCTGCCACCAAGCGCATCGCCGTGTGCGTGCCCGCACCCTGGTCGAGCATCGCCGTCGAAACTGTAACATCGCCTTCATCGTTGACAGCAACCAGCGCGTGGCATTCACCGCCTAACGGCAACCATTGCGCGATGCCCACGCCGCGGCCGGAATGTTTCCGTTTATGACTTCGATAACCGGAAGCGCGCACCGCCTCATCGACGATCTCGTCGCTCTTGATGTGCGGCACCCTGTGGCCGATAGGCGAGACATCGCCATCGCGCATCAGGTTTTTCTTTCTAAACGCGATCGGATCCATCTTTAATTGCCGCGCGATCAAATCCATCTGAGATTCATTAGCAAAGAATCCTTGCGGATCGCCCGGCGCCCGCATGTGACCGCAGGGAATTTTGTTGGTGTAAACGATTTTTTCCTCGATAAAAACGTTGGGGATATTGTAAGGGCCGGCGGCTTCCTTAGGACCGACCAAATAACCTTGAGGTTTGAATGCACCGTAGGCGCCGCTATCGAAAACGTAATTCATTTGATGGGCCACGAGCCGGCCGTCCTTCGTGACACCCGTCTTCACCCGAACGGTGGCCGCATGACGCGGGTTACCGGCGAGAAATTCCTCGGCGTAATCCATCAACATCTTCACCGGCCGCCCGCTCTTGAGCGACAATAAATAGCAGACCGGCACGTCCATGAAATCGCCCTTGCCGCCGAAGCAGCCGCCGATATAGCAAGGATGAACGACAAAATTTTCCACTCCTTTGCAGAAGGCGGTTGCAACTTGTTCACGCAGCGCAAAGGGCACCTTCGAGCAAGCCCAGATGTCGGCGCCGTTGGTATCCTGTGCCTGAACAACGCACGCGTGGGGCTCGATGTAGGCCTGGTGCACAGGCTTGGTCGTAAAGGTATTCTCGACGACAATGTCCGCTTCGCGGAATCCAGCCTCAATGTCGCCCTTCTTCCAATTCATGTGGACGAAGACGTTGCTCGGTTGCTCGATCGGATGCAGCAAACCGCGATAGCTTGCGACGTTCGGATGAAGCAGGACGGCTCTCGGTTCAATCGCTTCGAGCGGATCGAGCAGCGGTTCGAGCTCCTCATACTCGACATCGATCAGTTCCAACGCCTCTTCGGCGATCACTTCGCTCTCGGCCGCCACCGCCGCTACTTTCTCACCGATGAAGCGCACGACGCCGTTGGCGAGGATCGGCATGTCGTAAATTTTCCGCCCGATCAAAAGACCGCGAACATCTTCACCGGTGGCAACCGCATGCACGCCCGGCAACTCTAGAGCGCGGCCGGCGTCGATTTTCTTGATTCGGCCGTAGGCGATGGGACTGCGCAGCATCTTGCACCAAAGCATGTCGGGCAAAACCACATCCGTTGCGTAAATCGCCCGTCCGGAAACTTTGTCCGGACCTTCCAAGCGCGGCGTGGATGTGCCGATGACTTTGCGCGGCGCGCTATGCTTATTGTTTTTCGCCACTTCGCCGGTTCCTGTTATCACCTGCCGGCAGCATCAAACGCGGCGCGTAAACAGACTCCATGCAAATCGACGGCGGTCAAACCGCAATATTCCAGGGTGTAGCCGGGCCGCACTTGCGCCATGCCGTCTTCTAAAAGCGTTTTAAGAACCAGGCGCCGGAAACTCCCATGGCCCATCACGCCGTCATGTTCTTTGAGATCGGCCTCTTCATGAGTGGAAAAATAAACCGCCTGTTCCCGACTCAGCCCGTAGTGCGTGGTCAGCGCCTTGTAAAAATCCGCGGACCAATAGCCGGTTTGTTCTTCGGTGGCGCCGGCGGCGTAAAATTCCGCGATCGTGCCCTCCCACAAAAGCGAACGCTTGAAATCGAGCTTGGCGCGAAACTCGGCCAACATGGGCGCGAGAAAAATTTCGTCCTCGGTAATGCCCAAAGCCTTAGCGGTTTCCACCACCACGTGCACGTGACCCGGCGGCTTGGGATGAATCAACTCATCGGCGAGCTTTTCCGCCATCCGCGCCATCAGATCGCGATGTTTGCGAAAAAACGAAATGTGCTTGTGATACGAAGCCGCCTCCACCGTGTTGATCTCGATGGTATACGAGCCCCAGTTTTTGAAAAACGTCCGGAGCGCCTCCCGCGGCAACGTGCCGGCTCGTAATTGTTGCATAAACGGCGAATCGGTGACCCGCGCGCGCCAGCGGGCGGCAACCTTTTGGTAATGCTCATTGACGTATTCGCCGGGATCCTTTGCATTCGTTACAGACATAATTTTTTCCTTTGCGGTAGATTCTTGACTTAGCCTCGGCCGCGAAAGATCGGCCGGCCTTCGGTGCGTTCGAGATAACGAACGAATTGATACTTATTTTCGAGCGGATCCAAATCGGTCCGGGTGATTTCGCGGTGAGTGACGCTCTCTTCGATCTTGCAAACGATAAACTTCATCTCGGCGCCGTTCAGCGCAGCGTCCATCTCCCGCGCGAACGCCGCCAGATCACGCACCGTCGTTGCCTGTTCGATGCCCGCGCCGCGCGCCATCATCGTGAGATCGGTTTTGCCCGCCGTGGCCGTTGGCTCGCTGATGCGCGTGCCGCTGTAAACTTGGTTGTCGAAGACAAAGACGATCAGATTCTTCGGACCGAGATTCGCGAGCGTCGCCAAATTGAATAGAGATAACAGCACGCTGCCGTCGGATTCCAAGACGATAACTTTACGCTGAGGCAAGCCGATGGCGAGGCCGATGCCGACGCCGAGCGCCGTCCCCATGGTGCCGACCAATAGATTACCCGGGTGCTGCGACAGACTCGCCCACTCGATCTTCTGCCCGCTGAGCGAAGTCACGACCAGCTGGTCGGTAATGCGCGGCGCGAGCAGCGTCAAACAATCGAAGCGAATCATCGGGTGAAGTCTCCGCTAAAAAGCAGCGCCACCGGCAGCTTGAGGGCATGCATCTGACGCACGGCATCTTGGATATTGGCTTCAAGCCGTTCGCCGGTTTGAAGAACCTGAAACTGAATTTGCAAGGCCTGCAGCAGCGGCTCCACATAAGCGCCGGAGACCGCGTAGACCGAATTGTTCCGCTGGTCGGCCATGCTGCCGAGATAACCGACGATCAACAGCAACGGCACGCCGTAGCGGCGCGCGATCGACACCAAAGTGTAACAGGAAACGTAGAGTCCCGTGCATTCGATGTAGATCGCGACTTGCTTGCCGGCTAACGCCGCACCTGCGCCGATGGTGACCGCCTCCGATTCACTGGCGACGGGCACCAACGTAAACGCCGGGTCGTCGCGCAACAGCGGCAAGATTTGACTGAGCCGGGTCTCCGGTAAGTAGGTAACAAGATCGATCCCCGCTAGCTTCAGGCCGGCGACCAATTTTTGCGCCAATTCTGTTTCCACCAATTCCACCCAGTCTATGAAACTATCTGATGCAACGTGAGCGTCATTTTATACCCAACTCCTGATTCACCTCGCGCTGCAACGAGAAATCAAAAATTTTTGCCGCCGCAACCGGTTCTTTCAATTTAAGCAACTCGCCATCGGCTTTAAGAAACTCTTCGATCTCCTTGGGTGAAGGAATTCCATCCGCAGTGAAAGCGGGTTTGCCCAACCGGTAAGACTCGCGAGCGACGGCAATGTCG
>Ga0193707_1000700_pt1 | contig 11802 bp, 13 predicted proteins | sample U3c2metaG_FD_143043 | JGI IMG/M metagenome (GOLD analysis project Ga0193707, IMG submission 143043) | Soil microbial communities from a riparian zone of the East river system, Colorado, United States - U3c2 | ecosystem: Environmental > Terrestrial > Soil > Riparian zone | place: USA: East River...
CTTTCCTTAAATCGGTCCGTGTTGCCTCGATCGGAACGCTGACCGATTTAAGGAAAGCTTCGTGGAGAATAGTAAGAAATGCGCCCGTATCGACGAACAGACGTGCCGGCCGTCCACGGATCGAACAGGGTACAGTTAAGGCGCCGTTGTCCTCTCGCCGCAAAGGAATTCTGGTGAATTTTTCCTCCGAAGCGACAGAACTGAGATCTACTTGTCGGGATTGATCCACCTTAAAGAAAATAAGTTTTGTCCGGCAATTGATCACGGCTTTGTGCCGGGTGAGAACATCCAAACCCAGAACGCCATCAATGGGAGTGCCGCCAGTATCGGAATGGCTCGACTTTCGCAGCGTCACGGGAGTGCTGCCAAAACTCATGCCGCCAGCTATGAGACTTTGCGCGAACCCGACTGGGAGTGATTGCCCGTTAATTCGAGTTTGCTGGATATAGGGCAGACCGCCTTGTGACGTTTGCACCCCAAACGATGCAGCTGCAGCCGCGTTCAGGATGATTTGGTTGGAGCCGGTATCGACCAGCAAATTTGCTCGCCGCCCATTGATGCGGACAGGCATTATCATTTTGTTTAGAGGCCTGTAGTGCACTCGAACAGCCTTGTATCCACTTAGCCGCGTTGGTTTGCCTTTGACTGAAGCCAAAGTCGAAGACGGAATGATCAATGGAAGAGCCAAGACGAAAGAAAAACGTCGGACGGGCTTCGACAGTGCTTCGGCAGTGATCATTCAGATCATCCGTCACATTCCCGTTGGGCAATCGAGGAAGGCCCATGGAACTTTAAAATGTTTGGACAAATGCGCCGCCAGCGCTTTTACACCGAAAACTTCGGTGGCGTAATGTCCGCCAAGCAGGAGATTCATCCCAAGCTCATCGGCCGCCACTGCCGCCCAATGTGGTGCTTCGCCTGTGATAAAAGTGTCGATCCCCTCCTGCGCAACTTTGTAGATTTCCGAGCCGGCGCCGCCGGTAATGATCCCGATTGTTCCAGTTTTCTTCGGACCGAACATGAAGGCTTTTACGGGACCGCTGAGTACTTTTTGCAATGTGCGATCGACTTTATCGCGCGGCAACGCAACGCCGGCCTTCACGCCGATCAATTGGCCTTTTTCTTCGAAGAACGGCTGATTTGATGTAAGTCCGAGCACCGCTGCGAGCTGTGCGTTGTTGCCGACCTGTGGATGGAGATCGAGCGGCAGATGCGCGCTGTAAAGCGCGATGTTGTTTTCAAAGGAGAGTTCCAGTTGCCGACGCAACACCCCAGTCACCCGTTGCAAACCTGGCCAAAACAAGCCGTGGTGCACAATCACAAGATCGACATTGTGTTTCACTGCGGCTTCCAGGACTCGTGTCGAAGCGTCAACGCTCGCTCCGATCTTGCTCACGGCTCCTGAGTTTTCGATCTGCAGTCCATTAAGTGCGTTGTCCCAATCGCCTATTTCGCGAATGCGCAGAAAATCATTTGTATAGTTAACGATCTCAGAGAGCGACGTCATGATTAGCCTTCGTATTGCACAGCAAAGATCGCCAACCGTCCGTCGATACCGCGCACTTCCTGTGGCGGTAATTCTTCGAAGCTGAACGAATCACCGGAACCATCTCGCACTGCCGCTGTCACCAGCAGCGGTCTTCCGGTCGTCTTCGTCAGGCCCTGCATGCGCGAAGCGATATTCACGGTGTTCCCGATGGCGGTGAACTCAAGTCTTTGCGGCGAGCCGATGCTTCCCACGATCGCCGGCCCTGAGTGAATTCCAATTCCGATTTGGATCGGTGCGCGACTCTTTGCCGCAAGATCGTCGTTCAGTTGCCTGACTGCGGCCAGAATTTCCCGGCCGGCGGCAACTGCATCGCCGGCATGATTGGAGCGGAAGTCGCCCACGCCAAAAATCGCCATGAATCCGTCGCCTAGATATTTGTTCACCATCCCGCGATGTTTTTCCTCGACGACGCGAACGGTTACCCGAAAGAAATCATTCATTACTTCAATCACGTCGCTCGGTGCGGATACGCTCGTTCGTGCGGTCCAGGAACGCATGTCCACAAACATCACCGTGATCTCTTCCTCGACGCCGCTCAATCCGGGGTCGTGCGCCAGAATTTGTTCGGCTGCCCGTTTGCCGACGTGCAGGCCGAATGTCTGGCGTAATTTCTCCTTCTCTCTGAGCTCGCGAACCATGTTGTCGAATTCGCCAAGCAACCGTCCAAATTCATCCGCCCGCGCTACCCCGAGATCGACATCAAACCTGCCACGCGAGACCGCATCCGCTGCGGCACGCAGTCGATCGATCGGTTTCGCAACCAGCCAGCTCATCATCAATGCGGTGAAAATTCCGAACGCGATACCGACGACACCTACAAAAACGGCAAACCATTCCGTATTAATGGTCGGTGATCGCGGCGCGAACATGAGCAATAAAAGTGAAGCGATCGGGCAGATTGACGCGGATATCGCCCACAAGATTCCGCGGCCGCGCAACGACAGCGTAAACACTCCCGGGATCAGATCGGCGCGTTCGTCTCTAAAGAAGAAGGGAAACAATCCCCAGTAACTGGCCAGTTCGACCAGAAAAAATGAATGCGTCACTGCGATGAACCCGGAAATGCAGAACGAAATCGGCAAATGCATGAGCAATCGCGGATCAAGTGGATTTTGCACGTGCAGGAGCGCGCTAATAAAAACGGGAATGCACAAAAACCAGGCAGTACCGCAAATTGCCGCAGCAAACCATGGCAGATGAATCAGTTGGCGGCGCGCAGTCACAAGTGACGAAGAATCTACCGATGATCCCGCGCAAAGACGGTGGAACAGATCACGAAACGAGAAAATTCGGCTGAGCCACAAGAAAATGCCGATGGGATAGACTACGAAGTTGTAAACGACGACGGTTTCGAAAAAACGCTGCTTCAAAGCGGGAGAAACAAGTAACGGCTGAATTACCGTGGTGTTGTACCAGATGTTGAACGCACTCCCGAGAATTTGCGGAACCACCGGCGCCAGCGCGGTAATGAGAAGACCATAGCGTTCGCGCGTTCGAGTCATTTTTTCGGCAGCGTCCATGGTCGAAAATAATCGAGCAGAATTAAGCGGCCATGATTCGCTTGCTGGCAATCGCGCCGCACCCGGGTGAAGTCTGTAAGCGGGCCGAATTGAAATCCGGCGTCCAACGGCTGGAAGAAATTGTCCTGGTGACTCGGCAAAATGTAGCGTGGCTCGAGACGTTCGAGCGCGCGAGGCAATCGCGCCCGTGAATCTGGCAGGGCCATACCCAGAATTGCAAGATCGACGCGCTCGCGAGGCGGCAATTGCCCAGGTGTTCCACCAGAATCTATATAAATGCGCTGGTCTCCAACTTCGATAAGAAACGCCAGCGGCTCGCCACAAACCCAATCGGCCGGATGCTGCGGCGGGCCGGGACTGCGCATTTGGCGTTGATCGAAGGGCACCTTGCCAAAAAGACGATCATGCGTGGCAGGCAACACGCGAATTTTCCAAGGACCAACCCGCCGCACATCTCCGGCGCTTACCTCAAACGCTTTCGGCGATGAAGCGCCTGCTCGTTTCGCAAGTTCAACAGCTGAGGCCGAAGCAATGAGACGCGCGTGCGTTCTCGACATGACAATCGGAACATCGAGGAGATGATCGAAATGCCCGTGAGTAACCAGAATCGCGTCCGCCTTGGGCGCGAGATATCGCATTCCCCCTGCGACACGCGAAATGTTCGGCTGAAGACGCGAACCGAGTGCAATACTGAAAAGATCCACGCGCGAAAAGTAGGGATCGACCAGCAGAGCGTGCCCCTGAAATTCGAATTGGTAACCATTCGTGCCGAGGTACGTCACGCGCACTCCGCTGCGGGGCATTGCGCCAGCGTCCTTTGCAATCAGGTCGGTATAAGAATTCAGCCCCGCGCCCAAGATTTGCGTGGAGAATCCGAAGAAAAGAAGAAGCGCGCCTTTCAATCCTTTGCAGCCGATTCTACCGGAGCGTTGTATTGCGGCCAACTGCAAGTTTGCTTGACGAATTACGCGTGCCTGCCTTCAATGATTGCAATGAGTGTGGAGTACACGGATGCGCCAACGGCTAGCGCTGAGCCGAGCACTGCAGATAAAATGCCGTGTCCATACTGCGGCCATTTGCTCCCTAAGGATGCCACGCGCTGCGACCGGTGTGATTGGACGCGCGGGGCGACTCAAACGGCGGAAGGCAAAGCCAGTGACGCCATCGCGGTTATCTTCAGTATCATTCCCGGCCTGGGACATATTTACAAGGGACACAAGCTCGCGGGCTTTCTATGGATGTTTGGTGCGATCCCAGTCGGGATCTTCGTGTTGTTGGCGGCATTCGCTTCCGCGGGCTGGGGTCTCGGTCTGTTTTTCTTCTACCTCATCGCCGTAATGCTTCATGCCTACGCAGTGGACGATCGCGTAGCGCCACCCAAAGAGGACGACGGCGAAGAGTACTGATAACGCGTTACCATCGTTGAACCGTTAAATCGTGAATCGATTCACGAATCTCGATTCTCGAATTACGAGGCTTTAAAAATCATTGCCCGATAATCCACGTCACATCTCCAGCGGGCGGATTGACTCTCGAAGCTGGAAATTCCGGGTCACCTTCGAGAACGCGCTCGATTAAATCAGCCTTTTTCGCCGCGCCAATGAGGAAACACACATGCCGCGCGTGATTGATGAGCGGGAATGTGAATGTCAATCGCCAGGCATCTAACTTTGGGACAAAGTTTGCAACGACTCGTCTTATCGTTTCATCCAACGCAACAGTTCCGGGAAAAAGCGACGCAGTGTGTCCATCGTCCCCGAGGCCGAGAAGAATCAGATCATGGCGGTAAATCGGTTCGCCCCGCTGCGTGGCCATAAGGTCGAGTTGATCCTGATATTCCTGCGCGGCGACTTGTGGATCGATTTCACCGCGCATACGCAGGATTGATTTTTCAGGAACGGCTGCAGGCCCGAGAAGGGTTTCCCGGGCCATTCTGAAGTTGCTCTGTCGATCATTCGGGGGAACGCAACGCTCGTCTCCGAATGTAATCAGCGCTAGTTCCCACGGCAGATCACGCCCGATTACGGCAAGCCGGGTGTAAATCGGCACGGGCGTGTTCCCACCTGAAAGCGCAATGCGAAATTCGCTGCGTTCTCCAAGGGCTTTGTGCGCCTCATCGAGAATGAAGTCCGCAGCGTCGGTAGCGAAATTCTTGGTTCGAATTACGTGGCGACCCATCCGTGCTTAGAATCAGATCGCGCAGTGTGACTTCCCGCGCTTTTGCAGATAACGCTGATGATATTCTTCCGCGCGCCAGAACTTCGGCGAAGGTTCAATTTGCGTTACCACTGGCCCGCGAAAACGTCCGCTCATATCGATCTTTTTCCTGGATGTTTCCGCTGCCGACTTTTGCTCGGGCGAATGATAAAAAATTACTGAGCGATACTGTGTCCCAACATCCGGACCCTGCCTGTTCAGTGTCGTGGGGTTGTGGTTCGACCAGAAAACGTCCAAAAGTTCGTCGTATGTGGTTTGTGATGGGTCGAATTCCACTTCTACGACTTCGGCATGGCCTGTCTTGTCAGTGCAAACATCTTCGTAGGTCGGATTCTCCTTCGCTCCGCCGGCATAACCGACTGCCGTAGACAAGACTCCCTTCAAATTGCGGAAAGTCTCTTCGACCCCCCAAAAGCAGCCGGCGCCAAAGGTTGCCTTCTCCGTGTCCATAGCGGCAAAATGGAATGATTATGATAAGAGTGCAACCGTTTGGGATTTTGCTTCCGTCTCTTCACGATGTTCATATTGCCCTAAAGTCCTAGTAGCCAACGGTTGCCGAATCTGGCAGAACAGCGGCATTCTTTTCATTGATGAATTCTTCCGGCACGACTCTCGATCAGACTCGCCCAATCTTGCCTGTACGGCTTCTCAATGGCTGTGGTGCCTTGCTGGATAGAAGCCCAATTCCGCGCTCTCCTCTTCGTGCAGTTGATGTAATCGAGACAGCAAAACGCCGTTCCGGCCTCGATGATTTTGGAAGAGGTGACTTTTTTGAGGGTCTCTCGCGACTACTCGATTCCTGCCAGCGCGAGGCCCAGCTTAACCTGATCGGGAGAATCGTCCTTCGGGCAGATCTGGTACGCATATTGTGTTCACGTTTGTTCATACAACGAGATCGGAAGGCGTATCCAAGCATTGCGCGACAGGAGATTCGCGAACCGCTCTTCATCGTCGGTTTGCCCCGCAGCGGTACGACGGTATTGCACACCTTGCTCGCCTTAGATCCCGAGCACCGAGTTCCCCTCACGTGGGAAGTCATGACGCCATCCCCACCCACTGGCGATAATGAGAAGCGGCGAATTCAACGGGCAATTAGCAGTTGTAATTCCTTCAACTGGCTGGCGCCCACATTTCGCCAGGTGCACCCCGTTGGTGCAGAGCTTCCGCAAGAATGTGTCAGTCTCATGGCTCCGACGTTCCTGAGTGACCAGTTCGATGCGATGTATTATGTCCCTTCGTACCGGGCCTGGTTCTTTCGCCAGGATTTGCGACCGGCATACGAGTATCACCGCCGGTTTCTTCAACATCTGCAGGTCCGGCAAAACGCGCGGCGTTGGGTGCTCAAAGCGCCCACGCACATGTTTGCCTTGCCAAGTCTGCTGGCTGTTTACCCTGACGCGCTTTTTGTCCAAACCCATCGAGCGCCACTCGATGCCATGGCTTCAGTATCGAGTTTGATAACGATCCTCCGCCGTGTGTTTAGCGACGCGGTCGATCCACTCACTGTTTGTCGCGAGGCGATCGATTATTGGTCGAACACGCTGCATAGATTCTTGCGGGAACGAGATCGATTGGCAGAGCGCCGCATTTGCGACGTGGATTATGCCGAGATCCGTCGCGATCCTCTCGCGGTGGTGCGACGAATTTATACGCACTTCGGTTGGTCGTTGCCCCCGAAAGTAGAGCAACGAATGCGCCGGGCGCTGGCAAGCCAGTTGCAGGAACGAAATGGACTTCATCGGTACGATCTCTCACAGTTCGGCGTGCAAGAAGCGGAGAGCGCCGCTCGATTCGCAGCCTATTGCGACCGGTTCGGTCTGGTTGCGCGCGGGAAACATGCGTCTGGCGAGCGAGCGGAAAAGCTGGTTAAGAGGTAGGGTCAACAACTCTACAAGAGTGGGTCGAGTTGCTGGAGCTACTGGCATGAGGAAAACTTCGCTGACATGACCTTTGAATTACGCCGCTCGATTGCGGCCGATCATCCCAGCTTGCCCGGACATTTTCCGGCCGCGCCTCTCGTACCAGGCGTACTGATTCTCGATGAAGTTCTCGCGGCGTTGCGTGATTGGCGGAAAGACTGTCAGCTTACGGCTATCCGCACGGTCAAGTTTTTGCAGCCACTAAAGCCTGAACAGCCATTTACGATCGGCCTTTCCACGAGCAATGGTGACGCGACCGGAGTCAATTTTTGCTGTCGAATAGAAGACCACGCAATAGTTGAAGGCCAGCTTGAAATTTATTTCGGGACAAAGGTGACTTCGTGAACGTGCCACTCTCCGACGCACCGCCGTTTAGGGTACAACCAAGCGACCCGCGCCTGGCCGAATACCTGAAGGAATATCCACCACCGGTGTTCAGTGAACGACTGTATCAAAGCATCGAACTATTGGAGCGTTACAGCGTCGACATGGCTATCGATCTGGCGCGTCGGTTGAACGTGACCGATCACCTCAGCCAATGGCGATCGCTCGACGACCTGGGTCGCATCCTTTCGTTTCAGCCCTCTTTCAAGTTCGCCTTACATTGGATCCTGGAACGTCTGGTAGAAATCGATTGTGTCGAGGCCCGGACCGACGGAAACACTCGCCTTTACCATCTGCGCCACACGTTGCGGAAACCGGATCTCGAAAGCCTGCGTGCAGCAGGTCTGCAAATCGATCCTGCGAACGCGGCGACTTTGGCTTTACTGGATTACGCCGCGAGCCTCTATCCTGCTGTCGCCAATGGCGAACAAAGTGGTGATCGCAATTTGCTCGGTCCGCAAGGCGTGCCCCTATGGCTGAATTATTTTCACAATGACAATCTAAGCTATGCGGTGAATAACTGGGTTGGGGCCGCGCTCGCCGCGGAGTGCGTTTCCAATCAACGCACGCTTCAGATTTTAGAAGTCGGCGCGGGCCCCGGCAGCGCCAGCGAAATTTTGCTGCGCTTGTTTGATGAACGCGGGCTCTTGCCGCGGGTAGAACGTTATCTCATCACAGAGCCGAACGCGTTCTTCCTGCGATGCGGCCAGCGCAAACTCGCAAGGCAATACCCTGATCTTCCGCTTGAATGGGGTGCGCTCAATCTCGATTTGCCTTGGAGCACTCAAGGCATCAACCCCGGTGAATTCGATCTGATATACGCCGTTAACGTCATGCATATCTCCAGGGATCTCTTGTTCAGCTTGAACGAAGCACGCTCGGCTCTGGCCAGCGACGGCTGGCTCGTGATCGGCGAATGCCTGCGACCCTATTTCAATCAGCCAATCTACCCTGAACTGATGTTTCAGATTCTTGAGAGCTTTACCAACGTCCAGACAGATCCAGAGATTCGCCCGAATCCAGGGTTTCTAACTGCAGAGCATTGGCGGCGCGCGTTTACTCGCGCAGGCTTTCAGCGCGCCGAAGTTGCACCGAACATCGATCGTATTCGCGAGATCTACCCACACTTTTTCACTGGCGCGATCTGCGGACAAAACGTCGCGCCCGGCAAATGAGCTCGGACGTTCTGGAGACGAAAACCTCGGAGACAGTGCGTTGGACGGGCTTGCCGGAACGCGGCACACTCGCTTCGTTGCGATTGATCGCCTGGATCGCGACACACATCGGACGCTGGACGGCAAGGCTGCTGTTATATCCGATCACAGCCTATTATGTCATGACTGCATGCGCGGCCCGCCGAACTTCGTACGAATACCTTAAGCAACTGCGCGGTTATTCCGCCCGCTGGTGGCATGTGTTTCGCCATTTTCATTGCTTCGCCGCCACCATTCTGGATCGCGTTTACCTGTTGCGCGGTGAGTTCCAGCGCTTTGACGTAAAGCTTCACGGCAAAGAAGTTTTGCACGGCCGAATGGAAAGCGGGAAGGGTTGCGTTCTGTTGGGCTCACACTTGGGCAGTTTCGAGGTATTGCGGGCTCTGGGCGTGATGCAGGGAAAGTTTCCGCTCAAGGTTTTAATGGATGCAACCCACAACCAAAATATCACCCGTTTTCTGGATGCATTGAACCCTGTGATCGCCAGCACTGTAATCGCGCCGGATCGGATGGATACTTTGCTGACAGTTAAGGAAAGTTTGGATGCGGGATTCTTCGTCGGCACGCTCGGCGACCGCGTGTCGAACGATGGTAAGACAGCCCAATGCCAATTCCTTGGCCGGCCAGCGGCGTTCCCCGTCGGCCCAATTGTGCTTGCCGCCATGACGCATCGTCCCGTTATTTTGTTTTTCGGTCTCTACCGCGGCGGGAAGCGTTACGAAATTTACTTCGAACATTTTGCCGCTGAGATCCCTTTGGATCGCGATCGCCGGGCTGAAGAGATCCAGCTGTGGATGCAGCGCTACGCCCAGCGCCTGGAGTATTACGCGCGCCGTGCGCCTTACAACTGGTTTAATTTTTATCCGTTTTGGGATTAAGTCGGAAGGCAACTACCCGCTAAACACGCGAATACAGACCAAAATGTCTTAGTGAAAAACATAGAGTCTTTCGTGTGTTTCGTGGACATTAACTAGTTCTGGAATCTTACCGGCCGTGCATAATGACTAACGGGACGACGATTAACAAAGCAGAAATTCGCACATTGATTCCCCACTCCGGTCTCATGTGTTTGTTGGATGAGGTAACTCAGTGGGATGATCGATCGATTACATGCGTCTCTAACACGCATCGTGACCCCGCTAATCCACTACGCCGCGACGGACGTTTATCTGCTTTGCACGCTTTCGAATACGGCGCGCAAGCGGCGGCAGTCCACGGCGGCTTGCGGGCCCGCTCGGTAGGTGAGATCGCACCGGCTGGCTACCTGGCTGCCTTGCGGGACGCGCACTTGCATGCGGCGCGTCTGGATGACATCGCATCACCGCTTCGGATTTGTGCGAATCGCCTGTTTGGTGACGGTGCCAACACAATTTATGAATGCCGCGTTTTAGCCGGCAATATTCTGTTAGCGAATGGGCGCATTACCATCATACAGCGCACGTAAGTGACTGGTGCCATCTCAATTTCGGAGTCGTCGCTGCAGAATTTCACGGTAAGCGCATCACATCACAATTCCGCCGTCGACGCACAACACCTGGCCGGTGATATAACCGGCTTCAGAAGACGCGAGAAATGCCACTGCGTTTGCGATGTCTTCAGGCGTGCCCGTTTTGCCAAGAGGAATCTTTGATTGGATGGAATTCTTAACTTCTTCGGAAAGTCCGGCAGTCATGTCTGTCGTGATAAATCCCGGGGCCACAGCGTTGACTGTGATATTGCGACTCGCCAGCTCGCGGGCAAGGGACTTGGTAAAACCGATCACGCCCGCTTTGCTGGCCGCATAATTAGTCTGTCCTGCGTTGCCCATCAAACCGATTACCGAACTGATGTTGATGATGCGCCCGCCACGCTGCTTGATCATGGCGCGGACAATCGACTGGGTAAAACTAAAGGTGCCGCGCAGGTTTGTATTAACGACCGCGTCCCAGTCCTCGAGCGACATTCGCATGGCAAGCACATCTCGGGTAACACCTGCGTTGTTAATCAGGATGTCGGCCCTGCCAAAATCGCCGAGGATTTGACCACCGATTTTGTGTACTGCTGCATGGTCCGCAACATCGACCGTATAGGCCCTTCCCGCGTCCGCGCGAATTGCGTTGATCTGGTTCGCGATGTTCTTTGCGTTCGCTTCCGTGCGACTCACGCACGCGACCCGCGCTCCCTCATTTGCCAGTCGCAGCGCGGTAGCTTGGCCAATTCCTCGCCCCGCGCCGGTGACGATTGCAACTTGATTTTCGAATCTCATAAGCTTGGACTCCAACGTGAAAAATAGCTTCTTACATTGCGCCGTATCGAGGAAGCGAGGCTACACCACAACTCCATAACGACGTTGGCGCCGCCCAAATTCTTCCACGGCGGCAAGGAGGTCCTTTTTTGTAAAGTCGGGCCAAAGTTTGGGCGTGATATACATCTCGGTATAGGACGTTTGCCAGAGCAGGAAATTCGACAGACGCATTTCGCCCGAAGTGCGAATGAGTAGATCGGGATCGGGATAGTACCGTGTGTAAAGGTGTTTACTAAACATCTCCACATCGATCATTGCTCTGTCGATGTGACCCAGTTCGATCGCGCGAAGCAGACTCTTGATGCCATCGATGATTTCGAGCCGGCCCCCATAACTCAGAGCGAGAATGAGAGTCAAACCAGTATTGCCAGCAGTTTGCTCGATGGTTCTGTGAAGTTGTTCCTGCGAACTCGCGGGTAAATCAGTCAGGCGGCCGATGGCCTGAAGACGCACATTTTTCTCAATCAATTCCGGCGTCTTCTCTTTTAAGAATTTTTCGAGCAGGCGCATGAGCGCGAGGACTTCAGTCTTGGGACGCTGCCAGTTCTCAGCGGAGAAAGCGTAAAGTGTGAGATATTCTATTTTTAATTCGCCACATCCTTCTACGCATTCGCGCACAGCCTGGGCACCAGCTTCGTGCCCTTTGATGCGCGGCAGCCCGCGACCCTTGGCCCATCGGCCGTTACCGTCCATGATGATTGCGATGTGACGAGGA
>Ga0193707_1000701_pt1 | contig 11790 bp, 9 predicted proteins | sample U3c2metaG_FD_143043 | JGI IMG/M metagenome (GOLD analysis project Ga0193707, IMG submission 143043) | Soil microbial communities from a riparian zone of the East river system, Colorado, United States - U3c2 | ecosystem: Environmental > Terrestrial > Soil > Riparian zone | place: USA: East River...
TGGCTCCGAAGCCCCTCTTTGTAAGCCGCACTCACCCGGGGCCGCCGAAGGATTAATCCTAACCGAACCACTGGAAGGGTTACTCAAGTTACATAAACCCACCGCAGGCGGCACGGAAGACGTGCTCGAACTGTTAGCGGTAAATGCAGGCATGGTTTTCGTAACGCTGGAATTTGGTTCGGGGAAATGCGCGATTAAAGGCTTTAACCTCACGGGCACGATCTTCCTGAAGGACTGCAAAGGCCTGGGCTTAACTAACGAACTCGAACACTTATTCGAAGAACACTCGTTAACTAAACTGCTCTGGGGCGCCAACTCGATGACAATCGACGGCAGCTTCTGGGTCTTCCTTGAAGGTGCTCATAAAGGCCAAAAATGGAGCGGCCATCCGGCTTAACCAGGCCCAGCATTTGGAAGCATGAAGTTGACTCCTCGCGCGGGCCGCGCTCTGCGGCCCGCGGGGCTCAAACGAAGCGCTAGCTGATCCGCCCACACAGATTGTGAACGCCTGAGAGGCTATCCCGGTGACGCTAACGTGAAGCGGTCCGGCGAGGCAGAGCCGTCCCGTCTTTCCTGTCATACATCAGCTTAATTTGCCAATTCCCTTGCGGTGAGACACTGCCCACGCGGCTGGCACCCACCGCCCCCGCAGCAAACCGTAACTACAGATGATGAGAGGCATTGAAATGACAAAGGCATTCAAGGCATCGAGGCTCTTCGGCCTCCTCGCGCTCTTGGCCGGTGTGATGGCCTTCAGCGCAACCGCGGCCCAGGCTGAACCAGGGGCCTTCTGGGAAGTCGGGGGCACGAAAATCCTTAAAGCAGGAGAATTATTAACTGAAATCAACGCGAAAAAAGACAGCCCCCATGGAATTCTCTTAACTAAATCGGGCTTGTCGACGATCGAAATCGACTGCACTGACATTAGTATTAAAAATGGCTTACTGCACGAGTTAGGCCGGGCGACGGGCTCGATTCATTTCTCAGGGTGCATAACCAAACTAAATACGGTCGAGGCTCCCCTTTGCAAGCCGCACTCACCCGGAGCCGCCGAAGGATTAATCCAAACCGAACCACTGGAAGGGTTACTTAAGTTACATAAACCTACCGCAGGTGGCACGGAAGACGTGTTCGAAGTGTTAGCGATAAATGCAGGCATGATTTTCGTGACGATCCACCTAGGTTCAGGGAAATGTGCGATCGGCTTAAAATTCGACGTTACAGGCACACTCTTTTTGAAGGACTGCAAAAACCTACTCTTAACTAACGAACTCGAACACTTATTCGAAGAGCACCCGTTAACCAGACTGCTCTTCGGCGCCAATGCAGCGTCACTCGACGGCAGCGCCTGGGCCTTCCTTGAAGGTGCCCATAAAGGCAAACTCTGGAGCGGTCATCCGGCTTAACCAGGTCTGGTATCTAGAAGCATGAAGGACTCACTCACGCGGGCCGCACTCTGCGGCTCGCGTGAGCCAAAGCCAGGGAGAAAGAAGCATCCTGCTCTACCTGGTCAAAGCAAAGCGCCAGCTGGTCCGCCCCACATGTGTGTGAACGCCTGAGAGGCTATCCGGGTGACGTTAACGTGAAGCAGTCCGGCGGAGGGCGAGCGCCCGCGAAAAAGTACAAGACGTTCCTACCCCAGCCCCTGCCCACGAGCCGTCTCGGTAGAACCCGCCTCAGCCTCAAACGTCAGCTCAGGGTTTGACTCATCAGGTAACCGCTCCAGCTCTCGCAAGCGCCCGATGCAAAGAAGCTCGCGAGCAAGACGGGGCGCTACCAAGCTCGCGGAGCTCACTCAATCCCGCCGAGCACCGCCCGCCCGCGTCTGCTTGCGAGCTTGTGGCGACTTGGCCCGTCCGGACTTCCACAGGTGTCTACTCCTGGGTGGCGGCTCGGCCTGCAGCGGGTGCGGGTAGGGGGTGGAGCGTCTTGTACTTTTTCGGCAATTCCATGTGGCGTCAGCAAGGGCGTCTCCACCGAAAAGTTAAGCGAAACCAATATCGGCACCCGCTGGACCTAAGTGTCACCCAGGAGTGGGCGGCTGGGGTTCACCCAGACCGTGTGAACCCGCGACATTTGCCCCAGTCGCTTGGTCGACGCTGTGTACGACCTGTTGGGGGTCGGCCACCCCGTAGAAGACGAAGTTGTAGTCGTCGCCTGCCGCGGTGTCGAAATCAACGTCGCCGATCTGCATCATCCGCTGGTAGACGGACTGCTTGTAGTTGACGTTCTGGACCCGCTCCAGGCGCGTCTCCTGGACCTCGCGGGAGACGATGCCCCGTTTGATGTTGAGGCGGCGGTCGGTGATGGTGTAGGTGGTGGCGACGCGCTTGATGAAGCCGATCAGGACGGTGGCGGCGACGATCACGAGGACGACGAGGAAGACGGTCGCACTGCTCGAGCCGAAGAGCTTGAAGAGGACGCCGGCGATCGCCGCGACGAGGATTCCCTTCAGGTAGAAGCCGAGGATCGCCCGCCAGGAGGGGTGGCCTTGGAAGATCACCTGCTCCCCGGGACTGAGGTTGAGCGCCATCGCCGCGCAGCATACCCGCGCCGTCCGCGTCCCTCCATACCGTGAGCGGGTGTCGATAGCGAAGGTCGAGCCGCTCACTACTGCCCGCGCGTTGCGCGGTCCGTTCGACTACCGCCTGCCCGAGGCGATGGCCGATCTCGCGGTAGGCAGCGTGGTCAAGGTGCCTTTTGGCAGGCGCCGTATCCTCGGTGTTGTCGTGGGTCTCGCCGACGCTTCAGCGCTGCCCGCGGAGCGACTTGCCGAGCCGATCGAAGCGCTCGAGGCCGGCACGCCCCCCGAGCTGGTCCGGCTTGGCCTCTGGATCGCCGATGAGTATTGCTCGACCCCCTCGCGCGGGCTGCAGTTGGTGCTGCCGCCGGGTACCGGGGCTGCCGGCCAGCGAGTCCGCTCGCGACAGGAGCTGCGGGCCGAGATAACCGTGGCGGGGGAGGAGGCGCTGAGCGGCGACGGGCGGCTCGGCGTCAAGCAGCGAGCCGCGCTCGAGGCCCTGCGCGCGGGTGAGATGTCGGCGCCGGAGTTGGCCGCCGCCGTTGACTCAGATCGCGGTGTGCTGCGCCGGCTCGAGCAGCGAGGCCTAATCGCGACCCGTAGCTCGCTAGTACGGCGACACTCCAGTCATCCGGAGGTTGGTGCCGGCGGCGGCCGACCGCAGCTCTTGCCCGAGCAGCAGGCCGCTGTCGAGGCGATCATCGCCGCGCTTGACGGCGAGGCCGAAGCGCCGCGCGAGCAGCTGCTGCATGGCGTCACCGGCTCGGGCAAGACCGAGGTCTACCTCGCTGCGGTCGAGGCGGCGCTGGCGCGGGGTAAGGGGGCGATCGTGCTGGTGCCAGAGATCGGCCTGGCGCCGCAGGCGGTGGCGCGCTTCCGGGCGCGGCTCGGTGATCGCTTCGCGGTCCTGCACTCGGCCCTCTCCGACGGCGAGCGCTACGACGAGTGGCAGCGGCTGCGCGGCGGCGAGGCCAGCGTCTGCGTTGGCCCGCGCTCGGCGGTCTTCGCGCCCCTGCACGAGCTCGGACTGATCGTGATCGATGAGGAGCACGATGCCTCCTACAAGCAGGAGGGCGACCCCTGTTACGACGCCCGCGCCGTCGCCCGCCGCCGCGCTGCGGAAAGCGGCGCGGTTCTCGTCGCCGGCACGGCGACGCCACGACCCGAGTCCTGGCTGGAGCTGCCGCGGCTGGAGCTGCCGCGCCGCGTCGACGGCCAGGCGATGCCGCCGGTGCGGGTCCTCGACATGCGCGAGGCCGATCCCCGCTCCGGCGCCCTGCACGCCGAGACCTGGGCCGCCCTGGAGAGCGTTCGCGCCGCGGGCACCAAGGCGATCGTGATGGTCAACCGGCGCGGCTTTGCCCCTTGGCTCACCTGCCGCTCCTGCGGTCAGCACTGGAACTGCCCCAACTGCGACGTCTCGCTGATCGTCCACCGCCACAGCGAACGCCTCGTCTGCCACCACTGCGCCCACCGCGAAGCGCTGCCGAGCGTCTGCGGCATCTGCGACTCGACCACGCTCTCGCGGGCGGGCGTCGGTACCGAGCAGGTCGAGGCGCTGCTGGCGGAGCGGCTGGCGCCGATGCCGGTCTTCCGGCTCGACGCCGACACCGCCGCAGGGCGCGGCGCCCACGCCCGTATCCTCGCCTCCTTCGGCGAGGCCGAGAGCGCCGTCCTCGTAGGTACTCAGATGGTCGCCAAGGGCCACGACTTTCCCGAGGTGACGTTGAGCGCGATCCTCGACGCCGACGCCACCCTGCGCTTCCCCGACTTCCGCGCCGGCGAGCGGACCTTCGCGATGGTCGCCCAGCTCGCCGGCCGCAGCGGTCGCGGCCCGGCTGGCGGCGAGGTGATCGTGCAGACCCTGGCCCCCACCGCTCCCAGCATCGCCCACGCGGCCGAGCATGACGCGACCTCGTTCCTCGCCGAGGAGGTCGAGCGGCGGCGGATTTTGCGCTACCCGCCCTTCTCGCATCTGACCAGGATCGTGCTCAAGGCCGAGTCTGAGCGCCACCTTGACCGCGCCGCCGCCCTGCTCGCCCAGGGCCTCGCAGCGACGCTGCCGGAGGACACCGACCTTCTCGGCCCGGCGCCGATGTTCCGCGTCCGCAACCGCCATCGCCGCCGCCTGCTGCTCAAGGCAAACGAGCGCGAGGCCACCGTCGCCGCCGTCCGAGCTACGGTCGAGCGCCTCGCCGCCGACCGCACCCTGCGCGACGTGGCGATCTCGGTCGACGTCGACCCACAGTGAGCGCCCAATCGGCATGGTGACTGCCGGTGTCTCAAATCCGTGGCGATTGGGTGCGAACGGGATGCGCCGGCTCTCGCCCGATCCTTAGACTCAGAATTCGATGAGCGAACCTGCCGAGACGGAGACCGACGAGCGCGGCGAGAGCAAGCTCGAGGCCGAACTGCTTGAGCGCCGCGATGCGGCGCTGGCGCACGTGGTTAAGTTCGGCGACCCGGTGCTGAAGAGCAAGGCCTCGCCGGTGCGGGAGTTCGGCCCCGAGCTGCGCGCCGAGGTCGAGCGGATGGTGTCGATCATGCGCGACGGTATGGGCGTTGGTCTCGCCGCCACCCAACTCGGTGTGCTGCGCCGCCTGCTCGTCTTCCAGGCCGGCGCCGATAGCGAGCCGACCGCGCTAATCAATCCCGAGATCGAGTGGCTTTCCGGCGAGGTCGTCATCGCTGAGGAGGGCTGTCTCAGTCTGCCGCGGGTCTCGATGGACGTCGAGCGGCCGCTGCACGCCCGCTTCAGCGGCCTCGACGTCGACGGCGAGCCGATCCGCATCGAGGCATCCGGCCTCGAGGCACGGGTGCTCCAGCACGAGCTCGACCACCTCGACGGGGTCCTGATCCTCGACCGGGCACCGCGCGCACAGCGCAAGGGCGCCCTGCGTGCCCTGCGTGAGGGCGGCAGCTACAGCCCGCCGCTGCCCGAGCAGGAAGATGGCGACGAGGTAGAGCATCGCGAGCCACGCACTGATGCGTGAGTACTAGCGCGTGAGGACCGTCTACCTCGGCACATCGGAGTTCGCCGGCGAGGTGCTGCGCAAGCTGGCCGCATCTGCCCACCGGCCGCAGCTGGTGGTTACCCCGCCCGACCGGCCTAAGGGCCGCGGTCGCCGCATGCAGTCGCCGCCGGCGGCCGAGGTCGCGGCGGAGCTTGGCGTCGAGCTGTTGCAGACGGCCGCCGTCAACGATGAGGAGTCGTTGGCGCAGATTCGGGCGGTGCGGCCCGAGGCCGTCATCGTCTGCGCCTTCGGCCAGCTGATCCGCGAGCCGCTGCTCTCGGGGTGGCCGCTGCTCAACATCCACCCCTCGCTGTTGCCCCACTGGCGCGGCGCCGCGCCGATCGAGCGGGCGATCATGGCCGGCGAGCAGCTCACCGGCGTCTGCGTGATGCGACTTACCGAAGGACTTGACGCCGGGCCGGTCGCCATGCGCGAGGAGGTGGCAATCGGCTCCGAGGATGACTTTGGGGCGCTCTCGGCGAAGCTGGCGAGCCTCGGTGGCGACCTCCTGGTGCAGGCCCTGGACCTGCTCGCCTCCTCGCGGCTCGAGTTCGTCGAGCAGGATGAGGAGGCGGCGACCTACGCCGAGAAGATCTCCGCCGAGGAGCGCCGCCTCGACCCGGCCCGGCCCGCGGCCGAGCTCGCCCGCACCGTGCGCGCCCTGACCCCGCATGTCGGTGCCTATCTTGAGGTGAGCGATGGCGAGCGCCTCGGAGTGCGGCGCGCCCGCGCGGTTGATGTTGGCGTCAAAACGGGCGAAGTGAAGGCTGAGTGGGGCGCGCTGCTGCTCGGCTGCGGCCGCGGCGCGCTGCGGCTCGAGCTGGTCCAGCCACCGGGGGGCAAGCCGATGGCGGCCGACGCCTACCTGCGGGGCCACTCGTTGCCGAAGCTGTGATCGCTCCTGCGCGTCAGCTCGCCTTCGAGACGATCCGGGCCACCTTCGAGCGCGAAGCCCACACCGAGATGGCCTTCCGCCAGGCGGCGGACGAGGCCGGCCTCGATGGTCGCGAGCGAGCCCAGGCGCAGCGGCTGAGCTTCGGCGCCGTGCAGCGCCGCGGCACGATCGACGCGGCACTGGAGCGGCTCGTCGATCGGCCGCTGCGCGAGATCGACCCGCCGGTGCTAGCCGGGCTGCGCCTCGGCGTCTTCGAGCTCCTCTTCGCTGACGGCACGCCCGACCATGCCGCGGTCGACCAGGCGGTTGAGCTGGTCAAGCGGGCGGGGGCGCCGCACGCTGCAGGTTTCGTCAACGCCGTGCTGCGCCGGGTCGGCCGCGAGCGCGAGGCGCTCGTCGAGGCGCTGCTGCGCGATGACTCGACCCCGGAGAGCGCCGCGATCAAGCACTCGGCGCCGCTCTGGCTGGCGCAGATGTGGTGGCGCGAGCTGGGCCCCAAGGACGCCCGCTCCCTGCTCGCCGCCTGCAACGAGCCCCAGGAGGCAGCTTTCCGCATCAACACCCTGCGCACTGACTCCGAGGCAGTCCTCGTGCGCCTCCGCGACGCCGGCGTAACCGCTTCCGGTGCGCCTTTTGTGGCCACTGACCACAAAAGGCGCACCGCAAGCGAGTGGCCGCTGGATGCGGCCGAGATGATCGTGGTCGAGGGGCAAACCGGGGGTCTGGTGCCGGAGTTGATCGCGGCCGGGGAGCTGACACCGCAGAGTCGTGGCTCGGCCGCGGTGGTCGAGGTGCTCGATCCCCAGCCGGGCGAGCACATCCTCGACCTCTGCGCTGGTCCCGGCATCAAGACTGGCCAGATCGCCGCCCGGATGGGCGATCGCGGCGAGGTGATCTCGGTCGAGAGCGACCCGGAGCGAGCGGCAGAAGTCGCCGCCCAGGCGACGCGCCTGGGCCTGCGCAGCGTCACCGTTATCGAGGCCGACGCCACCGAGGCCGGCATGGCGCCGGGCTTCGATCGGGTCCTACTCGACGCCCCCTGCTCCGATCTTGGCGCCCTCGCCTCCCGTCCCGACGCCCGCTGGCGCAAGTCGCCGGCGACGATCGAGCGCCTGGTCGGGATTCAATCCGAACTGCTGCAAAGGGGTTTGGAGGCGCTGCGGCCTGGGGGCACGCTGGTCTACTCGACCTGCACGATCTCCAAGCGCGAGAACGAGGATGCCATCGACGCCGAGTACAGCGTTCAGCTCCGTCCCGACCGCGATCTCACCACCGGTTTCTTCATCGGCCGCACGAAGCGCGATGATGGCGGGGATGACTGAGCCCAGCAAAGGGGAGAGCATCATGCGCCGCGCGGCTTGCCCGGGCTGCGGCGAGCCCTGGCTGCGCCCGACGCAGCTCCCTGGCCGCTTTCGCTGCGTGTACTGTCTGCGCCGCTTCGAGCTCGTTTCCCAGTGCCCCAACTGCGGCGAACACCAGACGATTGCCCGTATGAGCACGACCGAGGACATGACCTGCCAGATGTGCGGCGACTCGATGCTGAGGCCGGTATGAGTGAGCGCATGCTGGAGCTGATCGCCTCGCCGCGGGTCGCGCCCTCGATCCTCTCGGCCGACTTCGCCAAGCTCGGCTCGCAGGTCGGCGAAGTGCTTGATGCGGGCGCGCGGGTGATCCACATCGATGTGATGGACGGCCACTTCGTGCCGCCGATCACGATCGGCCCGCTTGTCGCAGGCTCGATTGCTGACCAGGTCCACGCCGCCGGCGGGGTGATCGACGTTCACCTGATGATCGAGCAGCCCGAGCGCCAGATTGAGGCATTCGCCGCGGCCGGTGCCGACTCGATCACCTTCCACGCCGAGGCCACTGCCCATGCCAACCGCACCCTCACCGCGATCCGCGACCTCGGCTGCCTCGCCGGCATCGCGCTCAACCCCGGCACCCCGGCCGCGGCGGTCGCCGAGCTGCGCGACCTCGCCGACATCGTCCTCTGCATGACGGTCAACCCGGGCTGGGGCGGCCAGGTCGACGGCGGCATTGACGCTTCGACGGCAGGCTCAGTGGCCGCCGCGGGTGCCTCCCTGTTCGTTGCCGGCTCAGCCGTGTTCGGGGCAGACGATCCGGCCGCAGCTTTTTCTGAAATTTCAGAAGCAGTCGCGCGCGGCTGAACCAAGCAGATCAAGGACGCAGGGAGCGAAGCGTGCTCTGCACGTGAGCGACCGAGGACGCCGATATACGCCGGTTCAACCGCGCGCGATCAAGGCACCGATTGTCTCTTGCCACCAGGCTTGCTCCGCTGGTTCGTCGGGCCCGACGCGCTGGGCGCGCCGCTCGCACCAATTCGCCAGGGCGCGACGGTCGCCGACCGCCACCGCGGCCTCGGTGACTAGCCCGTAGCGACCGTCGGCAAGCGCGACCAGGGAGCTGTCGTGGTCGCGGCGGCTGCGCAGTACCGAGACCACAGCGATGCCGTTGACCTCTTTCGGCGCTGAGGGGTCCTCGATTCCGCCGCCCGGCCCGACCGAAAAGATCTGCGGTGCCCCGCGGGGAGGCAGGCGCGGCGGCGTGGGGGTTCCGATCGGCCCCTCCTGCCAGCGCTTGGTCAGCTCCTCGACCTCCTCGCGCAGCTCGCCGCGGACGAGGATGTGGATCTCATCCCCCTCGCGCACCTCGGTAGAGCCGCGCGGCGGGATCGCGTGGCCGTCGCGGACGATCACGTTGACCAGCGCCTCACGCGGCAGGCCGAGTTCGCGCACCAGGTGCCCGGCCGCCGCGGCTCCCGGACGCAGCCGATAGGAGATGACGTCGCCGCCGAGGCGACGGATGCGCCCCGACTCGAGCAGGCGCCGCGGTAGCGCCGGCTCGTCGGTGGTCAGCCCGAGCCGGCTCGCCAGTGGCTCGAAGCTCGCTCCCTGGACCAGGGTCGAGGTGACGACGACGAAGAAGACGATCGCGAAGAGCTCTTCGCCGCTGCCGACGCCGGCGACGACGGGAAAGGTCGCAAGCCAGATCGGCGTTGCACCGCGCAGCCCAGCCCAGCCCAGCATTGTTCGCTCGCGGACATCGAGCGGCGAGAAGGCGGTCGCGACGAAAGCCGCGAACGGGCGGGCGAGGAAGATCAGCACGGCCGAGAGGGCGAGGCTTTGCCAGGCGACGTCGCCGAGCGAGCTGGGGAAGACGAGCAGGCCGAGCAGAATGAAGAGGCCGATCTGAGCGACCCAGCCCACCCCCTCGTGGAAGGCGACGATCGTGCGCCGGGCTGGGATGCGGGCGGCGCCGAGGGCAAGCGCGGTGAGGTAGACGGCGAGGAAGCCCGAGCCGTGCGCGACCTCGGCCAGGCCGAAGGCAAGGCCGGCGATCGCGATCGTCGCCACCGGGTAGATCCCGTCGGTCGGCAGCTGCGCCCGGTCGAGGGCGATTGTCGCCAGCCTGCCCAGGGCCAAGCCGACCACGGCACCAATTGCCAATTTGAGGGCGAGCAGGCCGGCCATGTCGGCGAGGCCGAAGCCCGGTTGCTGGATCCATTCGATGAAGCCGATCACCAGCAGCAGGGCGACCGGGTCATTCATCCCCGACTCGCCCTCGAGCGAGCGCGCCAGCCGCTTTTTCAGGGTCGAGCGACGCAGCACGGCGAAGATCGCCGCCGAGTCGGTGGCTGCGATCGCGGCGCCGACGATCATCCCTTCGAGCACGCTGATGCCGAAGATCCAGTGGGCGGCGAGCCCCGCCGCGCAGGCGGTGATCGCGGTCCCGACTGTCGCCATCGAGGCGGCGGTGCCTAGCACCGGGCGGATCTCCCCCCAGCCGGCGGTAAGGCCGCCCTCGAAGAGGATCAGGACGAGCGCGATCGTGCCCAGGGTGCGGGCCAGCTCGACGTTGTCGAACTCGATCCCGCCGATCCCCTCCGAGCCGGCCAGCATGCCGAGGCCGAGGAAGAGCAGCAGGCCGGGGATGCGGATGCGGTCGGCGAGCAGGGCGCCGAGGATGCCGGCAGCGAGCAGGGCGCCGGCAACGAGAATCAGCTCGGCGTCGTGGCCACCCATCGACGGACCCTAGTGAACTGCCCTAGACGTTCTCGTCGATCATCGCCAGCTCCGCCTCCAGCTCCTCCGGCGAGCCGGGCATCGGCACGTCCTCGGCCCGTTCGTGCGGGCGGCGATAGACGTAGTAGAGGAGCGAGAAGAGGACGCCGGCGGCGAGCAGGAAGCCGATCTCGACCCGGCGGAACTCGTTGCTGACCAGGGGCACGAAGTTCCAGCCGATGAAGAGGGCGGCGCAGATGATCCAGCGGGCCGCGGCGCGGCGCACCTGGCCCTGGGCGATGCAGGCCTGGTTGACCGTGACCGAGGCGAGGTAGAGCCCCATGCCGAGCGTGACCAGGAGCAGGCCCTCGCGGTCGTAGGTGAACTTGTTGCTGAAGGCGATCTGCATCGCCTTCGGCCCGACCGCGACCATGAAGAGGAGGGCGAGGGCGGTGAAGGCGACCAGTCCAAGTAGCACCATCCGCACCGAGCGGTGGAATTCATCCTCGCTGCCGGGCTCCTCGCTGGTGTGGAGGCTGGTCAGGTGGGGGAGGATGCTGGTCGAGACCGCCTGGAAGAGCTGCAGCGGCGCCCGCGCGATCATCAGCACGTTGAAGATGAAGCCGGCGGCGGCGGCGCCCTGCAGGCCGCGGATGACCAGTGGCCCGGCGTTGAGGAAGGCCTGTTCGCTGAACATGATCACCAGCACGGCTGCGGCGAAGCCACCGCCCTTGGCCATCGAGACGGAGGAGTCGTCACCGCGTCCCTCATCTGACCCCGACATGCCCGGACGCGAAGCGGAGGGCATGTCGGGACTTTGGGCATGTCGTCGTGCCCTACGCTGAAATGCGAAGGGCACGACGACTAGGGACAGCGCCGGGGCGGCGACGATCCCGATCGCGACGGCCGACTGGCCGCTGAGGATGCTGACCGCGACCAGCACCGCGAAGATCGTGCGGAAGCACGATTCGGAGAGGATCAGCGCGACGAAGAGGCCGAAGCGCTTGCTGCCGGCGAGGAAGCCGCGGGCGAAGTAGCTGGCGGCGTAGAAGAGGACCGCCGAGAAGAAGACCCAGTAGAGCGTTTCGTTGCCCTCGAGCAAGCCGTTCTGGATTGGGCCGCGCAGGGACACAGCGAGTACGGCGAAGGTGAGCGAGAGGCCGAACTGGATCGTCGAGGCGACCCGCATCGGCTGGCCGATCGGTTCCCCCTTCACCATCCGCTCGGAGATGTGCCGGGAGAGCAGCTGTTCGATCGGCCGGTAGAGGGTGGAGATCGTGATGAAGACCGCCGACCAGAGCACCGTGATCTGCCCGTAGTCGGGCTTGGAGAGCACGT
>Ga0193707_1000702_pt1 | contig 11786 bp, 4 predicted proteins | sample U3c2metaG_FD_143043 | JGI IMG/M metagenome (GOLD analysis project Ga0193707, IMG submission 143043) | Soil microbial communities from a riparian zone of the East river system, Colorado, United States - U3c2 | ecosystem: Environmental > Terrestrial > Soil > Riparian zone | place: USA: East River...
ATAAGGCATCGCTTGAGCGTCGGAATTCCTCACAAAAGGTGTGATTATTTTTATGAGACTGATGAGCAACGTCTTGCGACTGTCGCTCCTTCGTGGCTTGCGCAGATCTCTGTCGGAAGGTCTTACACTTATGATTAGCGCATGGAGCACCGTTCTCACGTTGAATTGAAAAACTTTATCATCGTAAACGTACTGGTAGGAGCAACTTCTGTTGGATAATCAAGTCAGGCCCGTACCTGTTGGTATATGGTAAGCTTACCGTTTATGGCAGGAGGTTGCTTCCCGGCAGCTTTCCTTCCCCTTTTTCAGACTTGGCGATCGTAAGGGGCAACCCAACGGGAGAAAAAGGAGTTTCAATATATGAATCAGTTAATTCAATCCAAAAGCTTCACAACGTTCGTTATCCTGGCCATGACGCTGGTCTGTTCTGCGTTTCCACAACAAGCGCAAGCGCAAACCAATACAGCCTATGGCAGCGGGGCGCTGGTCAATCTGACCAGCGGCACCTGGAACAGCGCCTTTGGCTTTGAAGCGCTCAATCACGATACGAACGGCAACCAAAATACGGCAACGGGTGTTCGGGCCCTGTTTAGCGATACTAGCGGCAGCTCCAACACTGCCACTGGAGTGTATGCGCTCTATGGCAATATCAACGGGTTTTTCAATAATGCCGTTGGCGCTTATTCGCTCGCGAACAACACCGTAGGCAACGAGAACACTGCTAACGGTTATAAAGCGCTCTATTACAATACCCAAGGCGATAACAACACGGCCACTGGTTTTGCCGCGCTCTATCACAACACCACTGGCACCTACAACACGGCCAACGGTTTGCAGGCGCTCTACAGCAATACCACCGGCAACTTCAACATCGCCAATGGCATTCAAGCGCTCTTTCTCAACACAACCGGCAGCCACAACGCGGCCATTGGTATTCAGGCGCTCGATAGCAACACCACGGGCAGCAACAACATCGCATTGGGCCATTTGGCCGGTGAAAATCTCACCACGGGCATTAACAATATTGATATCGGCAGCGGAGGTGTTGCTGGCGAGTCCGGCAGGATCCGCATCGGCACAACAGGATTTCAGCTGGCCACCTTTATCGCTGGCATTCGTGGGGTTACAACGGCAAATCCCGCCATACCGGTCCTGATAGACTCCGCCGGCCAGCTTGGGACGGCCAGCTCTTCGCGCCGATTTAAGAAAGAAATTAAATCAATGGACAGAACCAGCGAAGCCATCCTGGCGCTTAAACCGGTAACGTTTCACTATAAGAGCGACGCTACAAGCACGCCGCAGTTTGGTTTAATCGCCGAAGAAGTGGCCGAGGTAAACCCGGACCTGGTGGTGCGCGACGAGACTGGCGAGATCTACACCGTGCGCTACGACGCGGTGAACGCGATGTTGCTCAACGAATTTCTTAAAGAACACCGGAGGGTCGAAGAACAGCAAGCTACGATTGGACGACTCGAAACGACGACAGCAAAGCAGGGATCGACGATCACGGAATTGATATCCACGGTAGCGCAGCAGCAGAGGGACTTTCAGTCAACCATCGCGCAGCAACGAAACGACGTTAAGGCGACTACCGCACAGCAGCAAAACGAAATACAAGCCCTCACTGCGCGTCTTAAAGAGCAGGCAGCGCAAATTCAAAAGGTGAGCACGCAGATCGAAGTGAGTAAAAGCGCGGCACAAGTGGTTGTGAGTACGCCGTAAGGCGATCCCTGCATCATAGGTTGCGCGTGGCCGAGGTCATCCGCCCTCGCCTGCGGCTAAAGCGTGACAAGCCAACCCCGGCTACACCTGCAATCAGCCATCATGCTTTCACGCGTGGTGCTTTTTGTTTCGTGATCTTCTTATCCGTGACATCCGAGTAATCCGCGATTCTAAAAAATCAGGTTGCAGAGTAGATATTGACGGATCGGCGAGTTGTTGATAAACGCTGGAGCGCGAACCGCCACCGTCCGCACTATGGCGAAGAAAACTTCATCGGCCGACCCATCGCTGCCATTGCATGAAGTACTGGAGGCCGAGTTCGTCGCTTTGCATGGAGAACTACCCGCAGATTATCCGAATTCAACTGAATCTGAAAGACGGCTGAAAGCATTTTGCGCTGCCGTTCATGGGCTCAAAGAAAAGCGCTCTGCGCTTTGCATCTCGGGTGGCGGCATTCGCAGCGCAACGTTTGGACTCGGCATTTTGCAAGGATTGGCGCGCTGTGGTCTGCTCAACAAATTCCATTACCTGTCCACCGTCTCCGGCGGCGGGTACATCGGCAGTTGGCTGAGCGCGTGGATCAAGAACCACCCACAAGGGGTGGAAGGCGTGGTCGCGGAATTGAAACGTCGGCCCGATCTCACTCTCGATCCCGAACCGCGACCGATCCGCCATCTTAGGGAATTCAGCAATTATCTGTCGCCGAGAGTTGGTCTTACCTCCGCAGATTTTTGGACGCTGATAGCCACTTTCATTCGCAACATATTCTTGAACTGGCTGGTGCTGATTTCGCTGCTGGCAGCCGCGATGATGATTCCCAGGCTGTATCTGGCAGCGATTAACTCGCAGCCGGACTGGTCAGGTCTGGCAACGTCGTATTCGTGGCAGCTGTTGGCCAACAACTTATCGCCGGACTGGAATGCCTGGGAGGATTCTGTTAAGCGGCCGTGGGACATAGGCCTGACGATCTTGCTCGCGGTCGGATTCGCATTGATCGCCATCGCGATGGCCTACGCGATCATCGATGTCCCATCCACTGGCAACGCGCGATTATCGCAACGCCGTTTTCTAATATACCGCCAGCTTCCATTGTTCCTCGCGTCCCTCATTCTTGCGGCATGGTGGGCTGTGTTTTGCAACGTTCATGGCGATGAACCGTTTCGAGCCGCCGATTGGTGGCCCAAATTTGTCGCTTTCTCCGTTTTGACCTACGCATGCGGCGGTTTGCTTGGGAAGTTCGCTCTTTCATTTCGTAAGCGCGAGCAAAAGGCGCGGCCCGGTGAGTTCTGGCGGTTCGTTGCGATCATGGTCATAAGCGCGTTCGCCGGGTTTTGCCTGTGGGCAATGGCAACCCGAATTTTCTTGGACCCCAAAGAAGTTGAATTCACACGCGACTACGAGGCGATTCAGATTCCCAGTGGGCAGAAAACGACAATCCCGCACGGAAAAAAGGGCGTGGTTAAGCAAAAGCAAATCGTTGAGGGGGGTGCCACCATTGGCACTGGTCAAGTCTTGGCACGTATTGCGGAGAAGGATCTTGATGCCTTGGAACTAAGCCAGCAGAAATTATTCACATTAGTACGCGATTGCGAGGCGACCGAGATTCCCAGTGGGCAGGAAGTGACGATCTGGCAGGGGACCGAGGGCGAGATTATGGAAAGTGTCGAGGGGAGTTACACTGTTGAAAACGATCAAGGCCTGGCAGCACGCATTGCGAAGAAAGACCTTGATGCCTTCGAACTGAACCCGGTTCCCGACCCCAAAACTAACTGGACGCAATTTACATTAAAACGTGATTGCGGGGCGACCGAGATTTCCAGTGGGCAGAAAACGACGATCCGGCAGGGGACCAAGGGCTCGATGCAAATCGTCGAGGGGAGTTACACCGTTAAAACCGATCAAGGCTTGGAATGTATTGCGGACAAAGACCTCGATGCCTTGGAACTAAGACGACCGGAATTCACATTAAAACGCGATTGCGAGGCGACCGAGATTTCCAGTGGGCAGAAAACGACGATCCGGCAGGGGACCAAGGGCTCGATTATGGAAACCGTCGAGGGCAGTTACACCGTTGAAACCGATCAAGGCCTGGCACGTCTTGCGAAGAAAGACCTTGACGCCTTGAAACTGAGACAAGCGAAATTCACATTAGTACGCGATTGCGAGGCGACCGAGATTCTTAGCGGGCAGAAAACGATAATCCCCCAGGGGACTAAGGGCGTGATTAAGCAAACCGACGGGGGGAGTTACGCCGTTAAAACCGATCAAGGCCTGGCGCGCATTGGGAAGAAAGACCTTGATGCCTCCGACATGAACCCGGTGCCCGACCCCATAACTAGTTTGGCAAAATTCACAGTAAATCGCGATTGCGAGGCGACCGAGGTTCCCAGTGGACAGAAAACGGTGATCCCGCACGGGGCCACGGGCTGGATTATGGAAACCATCGAGGGGAGTGACATCGTTGAAACCGATCAAGGCCTGGCGCGTATTGCTAAGAGAGATTTTGATGCCTTTGACATGAACCCCGTTCCCGCGCCCGCGAAAGACGCTGTCAACTACGTCTGCTTCGCGCCCGCACTTATCATGGGGGTGGTGATGCTGCTAGTAAATTTCCTCTTTGCCGGCCTCACCAGCTGGGTGACGGAAGATGAAGACCGCGAGTGGTGGGCACGATCGGCGGCTTGGATTCTCATCACGATTTTCGGCTGGATCGTGGTCAATGTAATCGTTCTTTGGGGCGCCCAAGCGATTTCCGCGACGACGACAGGAAACCAGCTTCAAGTTTTTCTCGGAGATGTGAAAGCAAATCCCATCGCGAAGGCCATCCTCGGTGCCTTCGGGAGCGTAACCGGCATTGTCGGTGCTTTGCTGGCTCTTCGATCGAAACTGAGCAAGAAGCTTGGTATTAAACTCGGCTCACAGTGGCCTCTGATCATTGCGGCGGTTGTTTTCTTTGTTCTCTTAGCGGTCGTAATTTCGTGGATTCTGTTGCTGATTGGCTCTCAGCCTTGGGTGCATCAGTTAGTCGTTTTTCTTGGACAGCTGAAGGCGAACCCAGAGGCAAAGGCTGTCCTCGGTGCCCTCGGGGGCGTGGCTGTCATTGTCGCTGCTTTGCTGGCTCTTCGATCGAAACTGAGCAAGAAGCTTGGTATTAAACTCGGCTCACAGTGGCCTCTGATCATTGCGGCGGCTGTTTTCGTAGTGGTCGTAATTTCGTGGCTTCTGCTGTTGCTTGGCTCGCAGCTTGGGCTGGAAAAGCCAAATGAGTGGCAAGCTCAACTCTTCGTTGTCTTCCTCCTCACAAGTATCACACTGGTTGTGGGAATCGCGATGGGTTTCTTCATCAACGCGAACAAGTTTTCCCTGCACGCGACCTATCGCGATCGGTTGATCCGTGCTTACCTCGCCGCTTCGCGCACCGCGGAGACGCGTAGGCCGAGTTTATTTACCGGGTTTGATCCCGACGATAATTTTGAGTTGTACAAGTTGCCGTCTGAAAAGCCTCTTCATGTGATCAACGGCACGCTCAATCTCGTCAAGGGTGAGCAGTTGGCATGGCAGGAGCGGAAGGCTGAATCATTTACAATGAGCCGTCTGCACTGCGGCTCTTGGAACGAACAAGTTAACTACCGGTCCTCGGCCGAATATGGTGACGGGATCACACTCGGTACCGCGATGGCCATTTCTGGCGCTGCCGCGAATCCCAACATGGGGTATCATTCTTCGCCGGTGGTCGGTTTCCTCATGGCGCTCTTCAACGTGCGGTTAGGCTGGTGGTTGGGGAATCCGGGATCTCCGGGCGCTGAAACGTGGCGCCGCGCAGGCCCTAGATATTCCGTCGGACCGTTGTTTTCTGAGGCGGCTGGGAATACCACCAATCACGCTAAATACGTGAATCTCTCCGATGGCGGCCATTTCGAAAATCTTGGCCTTTACGAGATGGTGCTGCGTCGCTGTCATTACATCGTGGTCAGCGATGCGGGTGAGGACCCGGAATGTTCCTTTGCCGATCTCGGCGAAGCGGTGCGCAAAATCCGGATCGATTTTGGAATCCCGATCGAGTTCGGTCCGATGAGCATTTATCCCCGCAGCCAAATCGACGCGCTAAAGGGTCCAGGCCACAACTGCGCCATCGGTGGCATTCGCTATTCAACGGTGGACGGCGACGCTGCGCCGGATGGCGTGATCGTTTACATCAAACCGGCTTGTTATGGCGACGAGCCCCGCGACATCTACGAATATTTCAAGACAAATCCAACGTTTCCGCACGAGACCACAGCCAACCAATTTTTTTCCGAATCGCAATTTGAAAGCTACCGGATGCTCGGTGCGTACACCATGGAGAAACTTTGCACGGATTGCCGCGGCGATTTCCGCTGTTTTATTCGCGACATCCTCAAGCGACACCTGAAGATGAAAGCGCCCGATTGGCTGGCGGAGTTGCTGGGCACAAAACGAGAATGGCTCACACGCTTAAAATTCTCTTGCCGCAAGCTTCAGAAATAAGATAGCAATAGTGACTCGGTGAAGGAAGCGTTGCCAACCAGGCGCGGTATTCTCCGTCTCGCCGGAGTCGGAAGCGGCTTGGTTGCATGCGCGTTTTTGGCTGTTGCCAGCTGCAAGAAAAACGAGCTTGTGGATGAAGCGAAAGCGGCTGGTAAAACGACTGCCGATTTTCCGGCAGACGAATACGATTACTTCCGAGACATGGATATGCGCCCGGACGGAATAGTGGACGCGAACGGCAACAGCAGACTGAAACCGCTGGAGTTAACCACGGACGAAATCAAGGGCCGCAATACATGGGTGTTGTGGTGCGCCGGAGATGAGGTGTTTTGGGATTACCTTGCCGGGCACAGTTACGGGTTCATGGATCCGCTGAAGCTGTGCGACTTCGCGCCGGAAGATAAACTCGGCGGAAAACGATGGGGCCCTGCCGGGCTCACGATCGAACCGGGCACCAAGGTGCCAGACAAACCAGACGAGTTCGGCTTGTACATTCGACAACCAGAAGATGCAACGGTCCGTCAACCGGACCCAAAAGTATATGGGCGTTCCTCAGGCATCGTTGGCTTGCGTCTGTTTCCAAACCCAAAATTCGATGAAAAAGCCCGAAAGCACTGGGACGCCGTCAAATATCGAAAGAATGAAAATTACTACAACGATCCCGATTTGGTTCGTCCGTTCCGGGTGGGAATGTCGTGCGTTTTCTGTCATGTTGCGCCGCATCCCTTGAATCCGCCAGCTGACCCGGAAGCGCCGAAGTGGGAAAATCTTTCGACAACGATCGGTGCGCAATATTTTCGCATGCGTGCCGTGTTCGGAAATCTGCTGAATGACGACAATTTTATCTACCATCTTCTCGACAGCCAGCCGCCTGGAACCATCGACACATCGTTGATCGCGACTGATCAGATCAACAACACGAGCACGATGAATGCGCTGTGGGACTTTGGCGCGCGGCTGGATCGTTCGGGCATCCTGGCCCATCGCAGTCCCGAGTATGCAAGGGATTACGCGGCGCGCTACGGCCACAACGATTTCGAGCAGGTCTCAAGCGTCTCCGCGCAGCTGCCGGTTTTGCTTTACGATGTTCGAGGCGTTTATGCCAATCCGCGCCCGGCACCGCGCATCTTACTGGAAGGAGCGGACTCCATTGGCGCATGGGGCGCGCTCGCGCGCGTGTACCTGAACATCGGCATGTTCTCGGAGCGCTGGATCACTCTTTCCAACATTTTTATCGGTTTCCGAAAACAGCAGCCGTTCAAGGTCGACGACGTCGAAAAGAACTCGGTCTATTGGCAGGTAAACAAGTGTAACGTCGATTACCTCGCGAAGTTTTTTCTCAAGTCGACCGAACCGATGCGGCTAAAGGACGCGCCGGGAGGGAAGCAGCTTGGCAAATTGAAAGGCGAAGGAGTGCCATGGGACCCGCAGCTGGCAGCCGGCCGCAAAGTCTTTGCCGAACGCTGCATCATCTGCCATTCAAGCAAACAGCCGAATGGCATGAATGGCGCGCCGAAAGGGCCGGAGAAAGTTAACCCGAATGAATTGGTCGATTATTTGAAGGACACCGCCTATCGAAGTTGGGCGCTGGTCGAGGTAGAAAAGCGCGACTTTTGGGAAAACAATTTTCTTTCGACGGACCTTCGCATTCCGGTAACTCTGATTAAGACGAATACAGCGCGTTCGTTAGGCAGCAATGCGATCTCGGGACACATGTGGGAGGATTATTCCTCCAATACCTATAAGAACCTACCTGCGGTCGGCAAAATAACCTACTGGAATCCCTTTGCACAGCAAAACGTTGAATGGCAACCGCCGGGGAACGGTCGCGGCTATTACCGGCCGCCGCCTCTGGTAGGCATATGGGCAACGGCGCCTTTTCTGCACAACAACACATGCGGCTTGTTCAACAACGACCCGTCGGTTAAGGGACGCTTAGAAGCGTTCGATGATGGAATCTATCGTCTGCTTACGCCGGGTAAAACAGACGGGGAAGCCGAAGCAAACCGTTATCTCTGGCCAACCGGACCCTCCACAGATTTGGGAACGCCTCTCAATCACGCAAGCTCCGAACGATTCAAGCAGGACCATGGTCTGATCTGGCGCACACCGGTTGAAACGCACTTGCACGTCCCAGCTCGCAGCATTCAGGAATTCGTTGCTGGCGTGAGTCCCGAATGGATCCGGTGGCTGGTGAATTACCCCTGGATCTCCTTCGCAGCATTACTGCTGATCGGCATTCTCATTTTGATGGCAAGCCGCAAGCGCGCGCTCGGATACATCGTCCTTGTGCTGGCCCTGCTTCTAGGATTCTTTGCCGCGTTCATTCGCGGCTGGTTCGGTGGTCTCAACGTTATGCACACGCCGGCAGGCACACCGGTAGATATGCTCGCCAACCTCGATCCCGCAGAGATCACAATCACGAAACCTGAGAATCTCATCGCGCTGTCTTGCGGAATGAGGAACTTAAGAAATCCAGGCACTGATGCCGAACGCAAGCAGGCAGCCAAGCTTCTTGGGATGAGTACCTCGCCTGATTTGGTGCTGGATCGCGGCCACTACTTTGCCAAAGACCTGAGCAAACAGGAGCTCGATGACCTGGTCGATTTACTCAAGACGTTCTAGCGCATAGCTCTGCTGGGCTGCGGCGTCTCCTCGTTCAAATGAGAAACACCGCCCTTAACTCAAAACAGCAAACGGCAGAGTACGACTTCATCGTTGTCGGCTCCGGCGCGGGCGGTGGACCGCTCGCCTGTAACCTCGCCAAGAATGGGTTTCGAGTTCTTGTCTTAGAGGCGGGCGGATGGGACGCGCCGGAAGTGGCACAGGTTCCCGCGTTTCATCCGCACGCCAGCGAACACCCAGACCTCAGCTGGGAGTTCTTTGTTAAACATTACGCCGACCCAGAGCAGCCGGACTCCAAGTGGGATAACGAAAGAAACGGGATCTTTTATCCGCGGGCGGCTACGGTAGGCGGCTGCACAGTTCACAACGCGATGATCACCATTTGCGGGCCAAGCGATGATTGGGATGAGATCGCGAGGATCACTAATGATAGCTCGTGGAGCGGCGAGCACATGCGCGCCTATTTCGAACGCCTCGAGCATTGTGACTATCTATGCGATTCTTTCTTAGAGAAGCTCTGGAACAAGATCAGAAGCATTTTCGGAATTGCGATCCGAGCTAAATCCGGTCGGCACGGCTTCCATGGCTGGCTGCATACGACTGTTGCTGATCCTACTCTTGGCATGCAGGACGACCAATTGGTCGAAGAAATTCTTTCCGCCCTCGCTGCTACTCTTATCGACCGGGGCATGGGCGCCATTGCTACGATCGAGTCGTTCCTTATGGATCTTTTCGGGGACAAGATTAAGGCACGCTTTGATCCAAATAATTGGGAGACAATGAAACGTCGTCCGGAGGGAGTGATGCTGGTTCCCATCGCGGTTCGCCACGGCCAGCGCAGCAGTCCGCGTGATTATTTGAGCCAGGTGCAAAAGGAACACCCGGAGCGTCTGATTATCTGGCCGGAAACACTGGTTACCGAAATCATCTTCGATCGCGAACCTAGTCAGGCAGGAGAGCCGATCGCAATCGGCGTGCGATTCCTTCAAGGCAAACATCTTTACAAGGCACATCCCCAACCCAGCTCCTCGGCCGGCGCCGAGGGTGAGGTATATTGTAAAGGCGAGGTAATCCTTTGCGGAGGCGCTTACAACACGCCGCAACTACTAAAGCTCTCCGGCATCGGTCCTAAAACGGAGTTAGAAAACTTGCAAATTAAGCTACGCGTAGACCTACCCGGAGTAGGTACGAACTTACAAGACCGCTACGAGATCGCTGTTATCTCGGAAGTAATGAAAGACTTCGTGCTTCTCAAAAACCTCGCGATGGGTGAGCCGTCGCGAGGACAGCAGCCCGACGCTGCGCTGAAAGAGTGGCGCGAAAAGAAAACCGGTCTTTACACCAGCAACGCAGTCATCATCGGCATTCTAAAGAAATCCCGGCCCGAGCTGCCTGCGCCGGATCTGTTCATCTTTGCCGTGCCGGGGTTCTTCAAGGGTTACTACAAGGGTTACTCTCAAGACAGAGCTAACCCGGACCTTGCCAGCAAGCACAACCTCCTGACATGGCTTGTAATGAAGGCGCACACAAAAAACCGCGCTGGAACGTTGACGCTTCGCTCAACCGACCCGCTCGACGTTCCAGAAATCAACTTCCACTATTTCTACGAAGGGACTGACCGCGATGACGGCGAAGACCTCGACGCGATCACGCAAGGCTTCAAGTTCATCCGGAAAATTAACAAAATTGGAATGGAGAAGGGCGCGGTAAAGGGCGAAATCTGGCCGAGGCCGGAGGACAACGTTCAGGATGAAGCCGCGATTCGTGACTTCATAGCTCGAGAAGCCTGGGGCCATCATGCTTCCTGTTCATGCCCGATCGGCGCGGACGTGGACCCGATGGCCGTCCTCGATAGCCGCTTTCGCGTGCGTGGGGTGCGAAATCTTCGCGTGGTGGACGCGAGCGTTTTTCCTCGCATCCCGGGGATCTTCATAGTCACGAACGTTTATATGATCTCCGAGAAAGCGAGCGATGTGATCACGGAGGACAATCGCAACCTGAGAGTTAGAGATGGTTAGAGCCCCATCTTATAAATATTGTAGTCGCCTCGCTTTGTCGAGGCGCTCCGGCGGTGTTGCTCTCTGCAGCACGGCGACACAGCGCCGTCGCTACAGCGCGGCGCATTCACGAGAGGGCTTCTAGAATCTTCTAGCATCGATTCATTTAAAGAAGATTGTTGCTACAAAACTGGCGTGCGGGTTAAAAGCATTCGTTCGGAAAGGCTCTGCCACGGACAGAGAAATCGATGAAAATTCTGCAGGTTGCGATTCGCGGAAGCTGGGCGTTGATATTTTGCCTGGCGCTGGCGGCCTGCAAGAAGAGCGAGCCGGTGGACGAAGCGAAAGCTGCCGGCCTAACGACTGCAGATTTTCCGCAGATCACTGCCGACGTTTTCAAACCGATGGATGGCGGCATCGATCTTTCGCCCAAGGAAATCATGGGCCGGAACACCTGGAATCTTTGGAGCGCGGGCAATCAGCGTTTCTGGAACCGCGCGGCCCAGGACAGCTATGGTCTAATCGATCTTCTGAAGATGCTGGACAATCGCAAATATCCGCGCCGCGAACGTTTCAAAATTTTAGGGTTATCGAACGAGCCCGGGTTTCGCGCGCCCAGCAAACCGGATGAATATGGATTGTGCCTCGACGAGCAAGTCCAGTCCGAGCCGGCTGGCATCGATGAAAAGGTTTACGGAAAACCCTCGGGCGTGCTCGGCTTCCGACTGTTTCCAAATCCGGAGTTCGACGACAAAGCGCGCAAGAAATGGGACGGCAAGCGTTTCTACGAGGACCAGACTTATTACAACGACAACAAACTGGTTAGGCCGTATCGCGTTGGCGTTGCCTGCGGCGCTTGCCATGTCGCCCCAAATCCCAGTAATCCGCCAGCCGATCCGGAAAATCCGCGCTGGGAAAACCTCGCGTCGGCGATTT
>Ga0193707_1000703_pt1 | contig 11774 bp, 8 predicted proteins | sample U3c2metaG_FD_143043 | JGI IMG/M metagenome (GOLD analysis project Ga0193707, IMG submission 143043) | Soil microbial communities from a riparian zone of the East river system, Colorado, United States - U3c2 | ecosystem: Environmental > Terrestrial > Soil > Riparian zone | place: USA: East River...
AAAGTAACGCACCGCAGTGTCGTAATCCTTCAGACAGGCGTAGTGGTAATATCCCTTGGCCAACACCGCTTCGCCCAGATTGGGCTGAAGAGTGAGAGCCGTTTCGGCTGCCTGTCCTGTCTCGTCACGCAGGGCCACCGTTGGTTGAAGACTCTGTATAATGTAGCCGCTCGCATCCACGTATGACAGCAGCGCCCAAGCGAGGGCGAAGTTCGGGTCCAACCGAACCGCTTCTCTCAGATATTCCTGCGCGGCAAGGGCGTTGGCAGGTGAAGTTGTCGTTTTCAGTGTATAAGCCAGCCCACGCAAGTAGGCATCGTAAGCGTTAGGATTGTCTGTTGGTTTGGCAGCGAGGATTTGCTCTTCCTGACCCGTGATGTGCGCTCGCAACTGGTCGGCGATGGCTTTGGCCACCTCGCTCTCAACCGAAAAGATGTCGGTCAGTTTGCGATCAAAGGTATCGGCCCAGAGATGCGAATCATTAGCTGCTCTGATTAATTGCACATTCACGCGCACCGCGTCGCCGCTCTTCTGCACGCTGCCTTCCAGGATGTGCGCGACGCCAAGTTGCTTGGCGATCTCAGGCAGGTTTTCCGGCGTGCTTTTGTAATGCTGGGTCGATGTGCGCGAGATCACCTTCAAATCCGCGATCTTGGATAAGCGGGTCAGAATCTCGTCCTGAATGCCCCCGGCAAAGTGAGCGTTGTCGGGATCGCGGCTCAGATTTTCAAATGGAAGCACGGCGATACTTTTTTCGGGAATCGCCAAGGCCGAGCGCGCCGGTCTCCGCAGAAGCAAGACGAAGGCAGCAATAATTGCGGCAAGCACCAGCAGCGCAACGGCCACTTCCGCCCAGCGCAGACGCCTCCGGTGTTTCTGCACGGTCTCGAATTTCCGCGGCAGCTTCGCATTGCCGAATTGATCGTCGTAGAGGTTCACCACCGAGACGCGCACGCCATGTTTCGCTTCGCATGAACCAAGATCGTGCAGAAACGCTCGCCACTTCTCGTATTCTTCGAGATCTTCGGCGACATGCTTGGAAAGGAGGATGTGCCCTGCGTCGCCGCAATCCATCACCCGTTTTGCCATGTTGATTCCAGCGCCCGCGAGATTGGCCATTTCATTTACATCGACCACGCCGCTAACTGGCCCGCTGTGGATTCCCATCCGAATTTGCAGGCGAGGATGCTCCTTGAGCGCGCCGCTGATCTCCACGGCGCACTGTGCAGGCGCTTCCGGATTGGTGTAAAAGACCAGCACCATCCCGTCACCAGTTGGGATCCTAATCAAACGGTTCGCGGCTTCGGCTCGTTGAAACTGTTCGGAGGCGCGAACAATCCGGTTCAGTTCCTCAACCGCCGCGTGCTGGTCGTTAATGGAAAGTTTCGAGTAGGCAACGATGTCGATGAACAAGACGTGGGCTATCTCGAGCTGGATCTCCTTCTTGATCTCGGCGGACATCTTGTCGGGCGCGCTAAGATTACGTGAATTCCATAATCGCGCCTTAGTCAGACTGTCGAGAGTGTCAGCGATGATATTCCAGTAATTTACGTGACGGTGCCGCGCTGGGTGTTGGAGTTGTGGGCATCAAACCAGCAAGGTAGAGATGGGGGGCGTTTCTGTCTATTATACTTTAGTATAAGACCGGAAGGCCGGTGGACGTGTAGCACCGGCGTCATTTGGACCCAGTGCAGACCAGTTGGCAGGCGGACACCTAAGGGCTAATCAGACGATGCAGCCAACCGCTTACAGTTACGGATCGCGATTCCAGTTCCGGAAACGCAGTCAGCTTTTCATCCGCTCGCACAACGAAACGTCCCCCGTCGTCGCGGTGTGCATCAACAATCCTTTAACCTTTTAACCCACCATTCTTAGGGCGTCGGTCGAGGAAACGGCGTGGGCCGCGGCCTTGGCGTAGGTGGAGGTCGAGTTGCTGTGGGTGTAGGTGTAGCAGCCACTGTAGCTGTAGCTGTTGGCGTCGGGGTTGCGCCCGACAAGCAAACCGGGACGTTTGTGGTCTGGCCATTGGTAATGTTGAAATTACCTGTAGCAGTATCAAAGGTGGGTTTGGACACCGAGTAGGTGTGGCTGCCCGCCGTCAAAATGGCATCGTAAGTGCCATTGGCGATCGTAGCACCATAAAGCCGCCCGTCGACCGAAACCCATGCATTAGTCAGAGGTGCGCCTCCCTCACAGACGGTCACAACAAAGTGCGCAGTGCCTCGTGCCGCCGGGGAGCACTCGGTAAACTTGAAGTAGCCAATACGCGTGCGCCAGTTGAAGCTGGACGTCGTGTCGTAGTACTCGTTCGTGTAATAGAAGTTGCACTCGCCCACCGGATCAATGGTCAAGTCGCTGTAGTCGCCCCATCGGCTGTCGGTGCCAGTCTGGCTACCGGTGCCATCAAAAAGGTGTTGTTCACCTGTCAAAATGTTAATGGGATCGGTCACCAGACGTCCCGCATAGCGGAGTTGCGGGTTAATCGTGCTGCTGGAGGCGCTGAAACCAAGTACCAGGTTCCCCAAGTGATCCGACGCGATGCTGCCCATCCACCGCCAGGTGGTATCGGGCTGATAGGTGGCTTCCTGGGGAAGAGTCCAGTTTCCCCCCAAGCGTTGCGCTTCGAGCCATCGAATCCCCGCCACGGCGTTGGCACTGACGGTGTAGTTGTCGAGCAGCGATTCGACACCGTCGGCCCTCATGCGATAGGCGTTCCGGAACATCAACCGATCGGCGACGGCGTCCAGATTGGTGGCTGAGTCAAGTTGGGGCACGCAATTGCGGGTACTTGGGCAAAGCACGGTAAAGGCCGACGCCGGCAGTGTGGCCTCCAACGTAAAGGTCGTGTTCGCCGGATTGATGAAGTCCGCATGAAACTTCCAGACCTTATAAACGAGAGGGTCGCCCTGGGGCCACGCCACGAAATGGTTCGGATCACTGATTGGTGGCGGACGGCTGCTATCCAGATCAGAAGGCAGGAAGGTCGCCTCAGTCGGCCCGCCTGTGATCCCGAGGGTTTGCCCCGTGGCGGATGGATCACCCACAAGCATTTTCATGCGGTCGAACACAAAAGCCTGCGGCCCAAGAAACGCTGTGCGTGCCGTATTAAAAATATTGGCAGCCATATAATAGCCATCTGGCCATACGCCTATCTTCGGATAATCGAGGTAGTCGTTGGTCAGATGAAATTGGTAACGATAGTAAGCGCCGGTGGCGTCGCCCGTCTGAGAAACGGCGATACACTCATCCTTCGGGACGCTGGCGCCGGTAGGAATGGCAGACTGGCTCACGACCCAGCGGTCCGCGAGCCGATCATAGTTCACTACCGGGTGGCCGCTGCCTGCAGTCTCACAGACCCCGCCAAACCCACCCCACAATGAGCGGATGGCAACGGGGCCAAATACCGATACACCTGTAATTTTATCCCAAACCTGGATGCCCTCATTTACCGTCTGCACGTACTGCGTCTTACCCACCTGGCCATTTGTATCGGGCGGCGCGCAGTTGCAGACGACGCCGGGGAAAGCAATGCCGTCCCAAGTAAGAATTGGGCCGGGAACAGCCGGCGTATTGACCAGGCGCTGGAAGAAACTGTCTTGAACCACTGGGTCAGGGCCGTCTTGATGTTTATGTGGGATCTTCGGGCTAAGATTCGCTTCGTGCTCTTCGCCTAATTTTTCGCGCGGCGGCCATTCCAGTAGCTGCTCCCGCAGCGGCCGCGACGCGTCGGCATGCGAGGCGGGGATTACGATCATTTGGCCTGGTTGTTGTGCTTTGGGTCCTTGAGCTTGCGCCTGAGCTGCGTTTGCCTGGGCAGACGCGTTCGAGAACGTGCCAAGAGCTAGCAGCGCCAGGAAGACGCCGCCCAGAACAACAAACAGGCCAATTAAAACACGAAGGTTAAAGAAGGCGGATTCTGAGGTGGAATTCTTTTTCATTGGATGGAGTTGAGCCCGTATTTTTACGGCGTAGGGCGAGGATGCGGGGTCGGGCGAGGCCGCGGTGTCACTCTGGGCGTAGCACTTGGTGTAGCCGTCGGAGTTGCTGTTGGGGTTGCAGTTGCAGTTGGTGTAGGACTTGCCCCCAGGGTGCAGAAAATTTCCATCGAAGCCACCGGGACGCCGGTAACGTCATAGCCCCCGGCCAGCCCGATGTGGAAGGTGCCGTTGGTGTCGACCGGGAAGTTGCGGCGTGCAGTGGTGAATGGCAGCCCAGTTGACCAGGTCCCGGCCACAGGGTCGTAGATATTCACCTCATTTGAGGGATTGGGCGCGGTTCTGCCCCCGCCCATCACCCACATCTCGTTATTGAAGTTCAACGCCCGCGTCTCGCCCGTGGCCCGCGGTATGCTCGCGATAGGGGAGATAGCATCAGCCACCGGGTTATAGACAAAAGAATCACTGGTATCCTGAAGCGTCGTACCATCCCAGAGGCTGCCGCCAGCCGTGAAGATTAGCGTACCGATGGTAGTGGCCGGAACATAGCCGCGCTGGACGGGCAGGACAGCGGTCTTCTGCACCCAGGTATTCGTTCCGGGAGTGAACTCCCAAATCTGATCGGTCATCGCCGTATTGATCTGGAACCCGCCCAGGATATAGAGCTTGTTCTGGAAGACCGTGAAGCCGCCAGGCAGAGTAATCCCATCAGCGTCACCCGGCCAAGGGGCAGCCACGGTGGTAATCGCGTCAGTGACTGGGTCGTAGCGGAATACGCGATCTGTGGCGGTCGTGTTTCCGGCTGCCGAGCCGCCTACGCAGTAGATGTATGGGGTCCCGCTATCGGTGAGTATGCCACAGGCCATGTTATTGACCTCGTTATCAGGGTAGGTGGCTGCCTTGGTGGTCCAAGCGTTGGCGAACGGGTCATATTCAAACGGATGCACGAAATCGCTGCCTGCCACCTCGGAACTGCGCCCGCCCATCCCGTAAAACCTCGCGTTGGGGAAAAAGACGCCAACCATGCGCACGCCGGGACTTGGGAGATCCGCGCCGGCTTCCCAACTGCCCGGCGTGCAAATTATCCCGGTTGGATCTTCCTGTAGCGATGGCGCGTCGGTCTGGCGCTGCGCCAATGCGAATGGGATCACGCAAACAGCCATAAGCATAAGCAGAAGCAGGTAAAAGGCGCCTCGAAGAAGATGGGCTTTAATGGAGGGGTTAAGTTGTTTTTTCATTTTACGTTCTCAAAGATTAGTGCCTTGTCGAGCCAACGGTGGAGATTGTACCTTGCCAGGGCAGGGAAAAAGTTCCCGTGTTAGTATCTATTTGTCCGCCGAGGTTGAATGTGCCAGTCGCGTTGGCAAAACGGCCCGTGCCGGCGATTATAAAGGCGACTTCGTTGTTGTCGAATACGCCTGGTATTGCTGTTGTGGTCAAGGTTCCCGTGAACGGGCCCGAAATACTGTCGCCGTTGGCCCCTGTAAATACGGAGCTGCCGACATAGGTCAGGTCGCAGACATTGAGCACGAATTCCGCCGTTCCATTAAAGCGGCCCAAGTGCGTCGCATTTCCCCCGTTGACGACTTCAATAAGCACGTGGCACTCGTCCACAGGCACAGTCGAAATAATTGTACCCGAGACAATCCCGTTGAACGGGACTTGGTCGCGGGCTGACACGGGAGTAGTTGCCGAGGTAAACACTGCCGCAAAGCAGGCAAGGAACAGCGGGATAAGAAATCTTGCCGTTGTTTTAAACTGAATGTTTCGATTTTTCATAACATGATTTCTTTTTTTGTTTTTTGGGTTGAGGTTGGATTGTTTAACTGCAATCCAGGTCTGCGCGGAACCCAGGAACCTTCCTTAAGAGACGCTCTCAACAGCGGCCTCGTTTCGGTTGACTCGGGGCTCCAGTTGAATCTGGAGATCGCGCTATACGGTGTCTCAGCGAGGAACCAGCCCCTGCGGCTTATTCAAGCCGTGCCGAAGGTAAGTTGAAACGTCGGATCACGTAATCGAGAAGGTTTTTACATGATGCGCGGACAGTGTGTCTATTATACCTTGGTATAAGTTCATTTGAACATTACTATATAATTTTGCCAGCGATGCTAGCGAAGCTACCAGTCACTATTCGAACACTGGTGGTAGATATGATCCCAGCACCGATAACTGGACAGCCACCAGCATCGCTAATGTACCCGATGGTCGACGGCTTCACACGGCAGTGTGGACCGGCAGCGAAATGATTATCTGGGGCGGCGGTACGACCAGCGGCCTTTTTGACAGCGGCGGAAGGTATATTCCTGTCACGGACAGCTGGACATTTACCAGCACCGCTGACCCGCCCGACGCCCGATACGGTCACACGGCAGTCTGGATCGACAGCGAGATGATCGTCTGGGGCGGGAGCGACCTTTTTGGCAACTATTTCAATAGTGGCGGCAGATACTGCGCGCAGGGCGGTCCTACACCAACACCAACGGCGACTCCTACTCCTACGGCGACACCAACTGCTACACCTAGGGTAACACCAAGACCACGCCCCACGCCGCATCCGCGGCCGACGCCGTCGCGGTGAGACGCATTTCGCCCTATAGAAGCAAACTGGATGGCAGGGGAGCACGTCGCGCTGTTTCTGCCTTTGTACAAATCGCGGCCGAAAGGCGAATTTGCAAAACTTCTATCGTCTCCATGGTTAACCATCTGATTTGGAATCAGCTGATTCGAAGATTTGATTTCGTGTCAGATGTTCCCGCTCGCGAAAGTGATTCAAAGTCATCTGCCTCTTATTCACTTTGGACCCGGCTTACAACACATGGATACCGAATACGCTACCGATTGTGTTAGCTCCACGGGTAGAGTGGTGACTCGTAATTCGAAGCTGGCCTGATAAAAACTCGCCGCGCTTCGGTTACTCCACGGTGATGTTGAATGTGGTGTCGATGGTGAAGCCGAACTCATCGAATGTGCCGCCAACATGGATCGTATGGCTTCCGGGCCTGAGCGGTGCCAGCATCAGATAGACCCCGGCATCGACGGCGAGGGACGTCGTGCCGCCGGGAGCGCCTAATACATTGTCCGCTGGGAGGGGGCCGAACTCAAACAGGGGCGACTCCACGCGATAGGCGGCCAAGTCTTGCACGGGCACGCCGTCAATCACGGCAATCAGCCCTGACGTGTGATCGATGTGACCATTCGCACAGGCTCGCAATTCGGCTTCGTTATCCCCGTGGAACGGGTCCGGCTCGAAAACCGAGCACTCCAAGTTGAGAACCGGGAAGAAGAGTGACGTCCCGGGGGGAATCGTCACATCGATGGTAACTCCGCCTCCCGCGGCCGCGAGGAAGACTACTCTTTTTTCTCCTTCAAAGGCTCCTCCGCTAATTAACGGGTGATAGCCATTCACGACTGGAATGGAGAAGATGGTTTTCCACCACTGTGCTCCCCACTCGCCATAACTTTGGCCGCGATACGTGCTGCCGGGTGGAATGATGCCCGGGTTGGGATTACGCCCTTGAGCGGGCGACGCTGACACAAGCAGAGCCAGCGTGATAGCTGCAAGGGCGGTTATTTTCAAAGTTGTTTTCATAGTCCTTTTCTTTCTTTGTCGTGGTTAACTTTCATTTTTGTGATCGTCGTTCAGACGAGAGTAGGGATGCGCGGGCCGTTCTGTCTATTATACCTTAGTGTAATACGGGAAGACTGGAGGACAGAGATCGCAGGTAGTGGCGATTAACCAGAATAGCCCGGGCGGTTTGGGTGAACCGCCTCCCTAACTTGCGTCGATTCCGCAACATTCTGTCAATCGAACTAATTCAGCCACGGATCGCACCCTCATCTTCTCCATCAGGTGGGCACGGTGGACTTTCACCGTCTGCTCGACGGTGCCGAGGTCGTCGGCAATTTGTTTGTTCAATTTGCCAGCGACGACATGTTCGAGCACCTCTCGCTCACGCGGTGTGAGCGTGGCCAGGCGCGCGCGGATTTCGGAAACTTCGGCCTGCTCCTGCCGAAGGCTGCGGTCTTTCTCAATCGCCACACGAACGGCTGCAAGCAGGTCTGTATCGTTCACGGGCTTAGTGAGGAAATCACTGGCACCGTGTTTCATCGCCTGGACGCCCTTTGGAATATCACCGTGACCGGTCAAAAAAATGACGGGCGGAGAAGAGCTTTTTTCTTGGAGGGTTCGTTGGAGACCAAAACCATTGCCTCGCATCTTAAGATCAAGCACCAGGCAGCCCGGCGTATCTGGATTATAGTGTTCAAGAAATTCTTTAGGCGATGCGAAGGCGGCGACGGCGAACCGATGCGCGCGCAACAGACGCGAGAGCGCGTCGCGAACGGGTGCGTCATCGTCTACAAGAAAAACGGTGGGGCTCGGGGAAACAGCCATCAGTGGTTAAGTACTATTTTTGGGCCTGAGTACGTGCAAGGAATACTAAAGTGAAACGTCGCGCCGCCCTCAGTATTGTTCCTCACGCCGATGTTGCCTCGGTGCGCCTCGATGATGGTGCGACAGACGGATATCCCAAGCCCCATTCCGTCGGCTTTCGTTGTAAAGAAAGGCTCGAACACTCGCTCCATTGTTTCCTCAGGAATACTGCTACCCCAGTCTCTGACCGATACATGCACTACGCCGTTTTCCTTTCCAGAAGTGATGAGCAACTGGCGTTCCGAGGAATCGCAGTCAATCATCGCTTCGCAGCCATTTAGCACGAGATTAAGCACAACCTGTTGAAGCTGGACCCGGTCGCCCTGAACGGCAGGCAAATTATCTGCGAGTTCAGTCTGCACGGTGACGCTCTGATTGGCCAGATCATTGCGCACTAGTTTCAGGACATCCTGGACGACTTCATTGATGTCCAAATTCCCGAAATGCTGTCCCAGTTCACCTTTTCTGAAGAGCAACCGCACATGCCGGATTACTTCGCCAGCGCGTTTGTCTTCGGCCACGATCTCAGCGAGGATTTGGCGCAATTCGTTAACATCGAAAACGTCCTCCTTGAGAAATTGCTGAGCAGCCTGAGCGTTACTTAGAATAGCGGCAAGCGGCTGATTTAGTTCGTGCGCAAGCGAGCCGGAAAGTTCCCCAAGCAGCGCTATACGTGAAAGATGTGCTAGCTCGTGGCGATGACGCGCGACTTCCAATTCTGCCTGCTTGCGCTCGCTGATGTCAACAATGGACGTCAAAACAGACAGCCCTTCAGATGTGTGAACCGGGTTGAGACCGATTTCGACTGGGACCTCACTGCCGTCTTTACGCCGCCCGTAGAGGTCGCGCCCCGCCCCCATTGGCCGACCCTTGGCATCGCAAAAATAACCGTCTCGATACTCTGTATGCTGAGACCGGAATCGTTCGGGAACAAGTATCTCGATAGTTTGGCCAATGAGTTCATCCCGTGTATAGCCAAAGAGGGACTCAACCCGTTTGTTTATAAGGATGATCTGCCCGTCTTTGTTAACCATGATCATCGCATTAGGCGCCGCATCGAGTACCAGACGGAACTGCTCTTCGGCCTCCTTGCGCCGAGTGATGTCGAGTGCAACGCCGTGCATTCGAGCCGGCTGACCGTCGGCGTTAAACTCGACGTGGCCGCGTGCGGCCAGCCAGCGTATTTGCCCATTTGGTAGCACCACCCGGTATTCACATTCGTATTCTGCGCCGGTGCGCAAAGAATTCTCCACAGCCGAAAGCACCGATTCACGATCCTCAGGATGCAGCACACGTCGGAAGCGATCGAAATCGAGCTTCTCTGAAGCTCCGAAGCCAAAGAGGCCGCGGCCTTTGTCCATTAACCAAATTTCATCATGCACAATGTCCCACATCCACATGCCGAGTTTGGCGGCACTCGCGGCGAGCTCCATACGCTGCTGCGTCTCGCGCAACTCTTCCTCCGCTGTTTTGCGCTCGGTGATGTCGCGCGACACCCCGCGCGCGAAGGCCAGTTCGCCACGTTCGTCTAACTCGACGCCGCCATAACCCGCGATCCAGCGCGTGCTTCCGTCCGGCCGCGTGACGCGATATTCGCTCTCACGGTCGACGCCATCTTGCTCGAGCACATACTGCACACGTTGCTTCATACGTTCGCGATCCTCGGGGTGCACGACCTGAAGCAATTGGCCAGTGTCCACTGGCTCCGATTCCGCAAAGCCGAACAACCTTCTCCATTTCTCCGTTACCCAAAATTCGTCATCCCGAAGGTTCCAAACCCACAAACCGAGGTTTGCCGCGTTGGCTGCGAGGTTAATGCGCGCTTCGCTCTCCCGCAGCGCCGCCTCAGCCTGTCTGCGTTCCGCCATGGCGGCGGAAAGCGCCATCGCAGTAATGGTGAGCACAGCCGTCCAGGACTGCAGAGCAAGAAGCGACTGGTTTTCCGTTTCCCTGACGAATGGCCCGAAACCATGCAGTGTGCCCCAAATCGCGATCGCTGAGAGAATGAAGATGCCCGTAGCGGTTTCGCGCTGCGTGAAGCGGAATGCTGTCCAAATGACAATCCCTCCGCAAATGAATGCGATTGGATAATCCTTGGCCGAAATTGTAAGCCATCCGCCAAAGACCGCTTCGCTGAGGACGAACAATAGCAGGAGGAGGATGCCCACTTCAAACGCTTCCCTCCTGTTCCAGCGCCGCTTTGATGCGATGCTCCAGAGAATAATCAATGGAGCGATCAGAAGGTCGCCTGTTGTGTCGCCCAGCCACCACGTCAGCCAGATCGCGCCATAATTCGTCCAATCCGCGAAACCAGCAAGTGCAAGACTGGTCACCCCAAAAGCTGGGCTGATAATTGTGCTAACCGCTGCTGCGAGCGCGAACTTAAAAACACCTTGCGGACGATCGAAGACGGTTGTGCCGCCAGCGAACCGATTCACCAGCCAGGCACCGCACACAGCTTCGAGCGTGTTGCCGCTCGCGACGGCGAGCGATGTAGCAACATTGCCCGCAGTGGTAACGTTCACCAGAAATGCACCGACAAAAATTGCAGGCCAGGCTCGGTAGCCGAGCACGAGCAATGCCGCGAGCGCGATTCCCGCTGGCGGCCATACCGGCGATGCACTCGCGTGCAAAGATGCGAGCATCAATCCGAACTTGCCGGCAATGACGTAGACAAGCGTTAAAAGGCCAATGACTGGCAGCCCAGAAACCCTCTTACTAATTTGTGGCTCTTTTTCGTGACTCATGAAGAAGTTGGTTGGAGTTGGGGCTGCGTCTCAGCGATTGATTCCAATGGACGGATGATCTGGATTGCAGACGCACATCACGATGATGGAAAACGTTTCGTTGCGCGTGCGGATAACAAGCTGACGGCGTTTGTCGAACTCGAATCGGCATTCGGCCTTGCTGCGATTGCACACCCACGAGTATTTCACAAAAACTCCCTCTTTGTCGACAGGAGGATGTCTGCATCCAGTTCGGCGATCAAACGCACGTGCGCTTGTCTTGATAATCGCAAGCACCTTGAAGATTCATCTACCCATTGCTCGAGCAATGCCGGAGTCAGCTCGGAAGCATTTGAAAGCGACAAGCGATGCTTCACCTTATCGAGGAGACGCGGCACTCGTGGACCCCAAGTCTTCCTGAGAGCGTGAAGCGCCTTGGCGGTGACCTTATGCACCCACGCTCGCGTAAAGCCAAATCGCTGACCAATCTCTCCGAAGGTCAGACCTCTGATTCTGGCAAGAAGAAATTGATTTTCGCGGCGCGATAGCTTCGCCATTCCCTGCTCGAGTAAAGTCAACAATTCCGCTGCTGCCTCGAACTCTTCGATACGTACCACATCAAACTCGCCCGCGATTGCCCGCTCGATCAGTTGCTCGATTTCGCCCACAGTGCGCCAGTAA
>Ga0193707_1000704_pt1 | contig 11773 bp, 12 predicted proteins | sample U3c2metaG_FD_143043 | JGI IMG/M metagenome (GOLD analysis project Ga0193707, IMG submission 143043) | Soil microbial communities from a riparian zone of the East river system, Colorado, United States - U3c2 | ecosystem: Environmental > Terrestrial > Soil > Riparian zone | place: USA: East River...
CTGCCGATCCTTGAAATTTATGCCGACCGTTTGCCGGGCGCTCTCGTCGAAGAAAAGGAAGACGCCGTGGCATGGCATTTTCGCATGGCGGATCCGGAACAAGCAGGGTTACGCGCGCCCGAACTGGTTGACCACCTGCTCAGTCTCACGGTTAAAACCGATCTGCAAGTGGTTTTAGGAAGCAAAGTCGTGGAGATTCGCCACGCGGGCGTGGATAAAGGCAGCGCCGCGTTGAACTGGTTAAGCAATGCGGACTATGATTTTATTCTCGGCATCGGCGACGACGCGACCGATGAGGATTTGTTCAAAGCCCTACCGGACTCAGCGGTGACCATACGCGTAGGCATTGCGGCGACGCTAGCTCAATACAACCTGCGCAGCAGCACCGACGTGATCGATCTCCTTTGTGCCTTCATGGACAACTCTCAGCCGTCATTAACTGCGCATCAATAATCGACGTCACACAAGTTTAAGCCAAAGCAAGACCGCCGTGCCGCTCATGATGACTAGTCCTAGGGGCACGCCCAATTTCGCCCATTCGCTGCTTTTAATGTGCAGAGCGTGCGCGGAAATGATGTTGGGAATGTTGCCGGGAATCAGCATACCACCGGAAATGAGCAGACCGAGGAGCGCGCTTTTGATCTGCGCTTCGCTCAACGATGGGCCGATCTCCGCCGCCGCCAGGGTGGCATTATCGAGGATCGCCGAGACCATGTTGACCCAGAATAGAATCTGCGAAGGGAGCTTGAGCAGATAAGTATCGATCAACGGCTTGAAGCCGGCGCCAAGGAATATCAGCGCCATGACAAAGATGTAGACTTTGCCCGCTCTGACAAACACCCCGCTGAGCTTTTCTTCCTCTTCCTCGGCCGCCAAAGATTCGCCGATATCCTCCGGCGCCTCGTGCACAAGAAATATGCCGACGATTCCCAGCACCACGACCGCGGGAACCACGTAGAGCGCGAGGAGATTAAATAAGTAGTAGAACGTCGCGTGATAGGGCGCGCCGTTGAGCTTCGACACGACGATGGTCGAAAGCGGCTCGCCCAAGGGCGTGAGCGCTGCGCCGAGTCCAATCGCAAAGCAGGCGATAATCGTCAGATTCACTTCGGCATGGCGGTGCAGCGGCAGCACGCTGACAAATTCAACCAGCAGCAACGCCGCGATGATCGCTGAAATCAAGCTCGACAGCAGACCGAGAACGATGATTCCAACACACACGATGACCGACAGCGGCACGGTGATGAGGATGCGGCGCATGCCATGATCGATGTAGCGGCGCAGATAGTGAAATAATACGCCGGCGCCGAGCACCGCGAGAGTGATGTTGATCGGGGCGATGAAACCTTCATGGAGGACTTCTGCGCTCCATGCATTTGCAATCGTCGCGCTGATCACCCCCATCGCGAACAGAAAAGCTTCGAGGTTCGATTCGATCTTCTTGTTCAAGAACGGACCGACCAAGACAATTATAAAAATTACAGAAAGTCCGATGGCTAGCATGTTATTTCCACAGTCTCGGTTCTATGACATCGCGCGCGGAAAGACGCAATGTCGGTGCCGTTTTTTACCATCCGAGCAGAGGATTGTTCTGACCTATTTCAGCCGGGAAAATATCCTAGAAATATGTCGATGGCGTTGATAAGGTGGAGAAAATTTCTTTGGCGGAGGCGACCGGATGATATTTGACCGGAAGTACAAGAGAGTTATTTTGGTTATCGGCTTGTTTTTGATGCCCAACGTACAGGCGGCCTCTGCCCAAGAAATGAGCTTGCGTGCGGTTTACAATGCTCTAAGTGGTGTCATGGCGCCGATCTGGGTAGGGCAAGACGCCGGTCTTTTTACGAAGCAAGGAGTCAACGTTGATCTGAAATATTTGGCCGCCACGACGGCGGTGCAAGGCATGGTCGGCGGCGGCGAAGAAATCGGACTCGTCGGCAATCAAGGCATAGACGCGAAGCTCGAAGGCGCGGATTTAACCTACGTTGCCAGCGGGCTGCCGGTCTTTGTGTTCCAGCTTTACGCGCGCCCGGAAATCAAGACAATGGCGGACTTGAAAGGCAAAGTCGTTGCGGTGACGCAGCCGGCGGCGTCGACCGATTACGCGATGCGCATTGTGCTCAAACGTAACGGCTTGGAGCCGGATAAAGACGTGCGGATACTCTATGCTCAGGATATCAACGGCGTGTTAAATTCGGTGAGCGCGGGAAATGCTGCCGCTGGTATCATGTCGGCGCCGACGTCGATCCGCGGCAAAGCGGCGGGGCTGAGATCGATCGTCGATGTCACCGCTCTAAAAGTGCCGTTTCTTTTCACCGCCATGCTTTCGTCGCCGAGAGTGATCCGCGAAAAGAATGAAGCGGTGACGCGATTTCTGCGCGGATATATCGAGTCGTTAGCGGTCATTCGCAAGGACAAAGAAAGCACCATGCGATCCATGGGCAAGTTTCTCAAAACCACGGATCAAGCGGTGCTCGAATCGGTATACGACGATTACAAAGATGTCTTTCCGGTGACGCCGCTCATGTCGGTGGCCGAGGTCAAAGCCGTTCTCGATGTGGCGAAAAGTCCGAAGGCGAAAACGATGAAGCCGGAAGAATTTTTTGATAATTCAATAGTCCAGAAAATTCAGGCGTCGGGATTTATCGAGCAGGTCAATAAACCTTAGGACCGCAAAATTACCGGCGATATTGCCGATAGTTGTTGGCGCTGACTTTTGACCATTGGAGGGGCGTGTGATGACGACTAAGATCGCGCTGCTGTTGCTCTTTTCGCTATTTCTTTCGCCCTTCGCTTACGCGCAGACGACGGAAATTTTAAACCAGGCGAAGAAAGAAGGCGAGGTTGTTCTCTATACCACGATGACGGTGGGCGATTTCCAGTCTTTCAACAAAGCTGCCAAGGAAAAATATCCGTTTCTGAATATCCGCCATGTGTATCTCAGCTCGGGGCGCCAGGCGGCGCGCGTGATGCAGGAATTTCGCGCCGGCCGGGTGCAAGCCGACGTCTTGGGCAACAGTCCGGAGCCTTTGCTTTACTTCAAACAGCAAGGCGTGCTGGGGTCGTACCAATCGCCGGAAGCCAAGAATCTTTTGAAGGGCGCTTGGGATCCCGACGGTTATTGGTCCGGGATCACTACCGACCTTCTGGTGACCGGATTCAATCCCAAGCTGATGGCTCGCGCGGCGGCGCCAAAAAATTATGACGACTACTTGAAACCACAATTCAAAGGCCAACTGGCGGTCAATCGGGGCGTGCCGTATCCCTTAACCGGCATGGTTTCTCTACGCGGGGAAGAGCAGGGCGTCGGCTATTTTAAAAAATTCGCGCAGCAAGATTTGCGGCTGGTGGAAGGCTACACGCATACAATTAATTTAATGGCCGCCGGCGAGTATCCGCTCACGACGTTCATGCAAGTGTCGAAGCTTGATGCCATGAAGCGCAAGGAAGCACCGGTGGATTGGCTTGCGAGCACGCCGACCTTGGCGACAATCTCGACGGTCGCCATGATCAAGAATCCGCTCCATCCGGCGGCGGCGCAGTTGCTGATCGATTTCTATCTCTCGGTGGAAGGGCAGCGCGGCCTAGCGACGACGGGTAAAATACCGCTGCGCCGCGGCGTGAAAAGCCAGTCACCGGAAATCGATCAACTGATGGAGAGCGGCAATTTTCACGTGATCACGCCCGAAGGCGGCTACGACCGCTACATGAAAATCTATAACGATTATCTCGGCATCAGATAGAGCTCCAGCGCAGAGGGAGAACTCGACATGGCAACGGATGTGAAGGCGAGCAAGCGGATCAACCATGAGAGGCTTGTGCGGTTTGTCCAAGCGGCCTTTGAAAAATTGGGCATGCCAAACGCCGACGCGCAAATCGGCGCGGATGCGCTCGTGGCGGCCGATCTGCGCGGCGTCGACACCCACGGCGTGATTCGCTTCAATCCTCAAGCTTGGTATGTGAAATGGTTGACCGAAGGGTCGATGACCGCGCGTCCGAACATTCGCCTAATATCCGAAAGCTCGTCAACCGCGCTGATCGACGGTGACCGCGGCATAGGCATGGTTATTGGCCATCGCGCCATGGAGCTGGCGATCGCCAAAGCGAAACAATCCGGTATCGCCATGGTCGGCGTGCGCAACAGCCGCCACTACGGCATGTCCGCTTACTATGCCATGCAAGCGCTGCCCCACGACATGATTGGTATCGCCATGACTAATGCGAGCCGGCAAGTCGTGCCGACGTTTGGCCGGGAATCCCGGTTTGGCACCAACCCGATGTGCTTCGCAGTGCCCGCCGACAGAGAGCTGCCGTTTGTCTTGGACATGGCAACGACGACCGCCGCGGCGGGTAAATTGGAGCTTGCCGCGCGCATGGAAAAGGCCATTCCATTGGGCTGGGCGCTGAATGAGAGCGCGCAGGCGACGGACGATGCCCGCGTCGCGCAAAAAGCACGGCGACTTTTACCGCTCGGCGGCTCGCGCGACAGCGGCAGCCATAAAGGATACGGCCTGGCGATCGTCGTGGAAATTCTCTGCGGCGTGCTTACGGGCACGATCACCGCGCTTAACGCCGATCAAGATCCGCGCGGCCATTTTTTTGCCGCGATTCGGATCGACGCGTTTCGCCCGCTGGCGGAATTCAAACAAGACATGGATCGGCTGATTCGAGAATTGAAATCAACGCCACCGATAGAAGGGCAGAATCGTGTCTACGTCGCCGGCGAGATCGAATTTGAGACCGCAGAGGAGCGCACCGAGCGCGGTATTCCGCTGCTACCGTCGGTGCTGAAGGGCTTGCAGGATGTGAGTGAGCAGCTCGGGGTGCCGTATGATTTGGAATGAGCGTCAATTGCGCGGCCGCCATACAGGGGCAAGCACAGAGGTTTCCCCTACTTAAACATACCTGACGCAATCAGATCCTTTATAAACCTGTCGTCGATGAATTGATCCCACTTGGCGCCTTTGGCTTTGGGATTCTCCGAGGACGCGAGCACGGCTTCAATGGCCGGTTGTGACGGCGCGGGAATTCTTTCCCAGGCGTTCTCGTAGGAGTCGAGCGCTTCGTTGAGCTGCGCCGGGTCGGTGATTTTAGTGTATTTCGACATGATTGCGACAGCGTCCGCACGGTTCTTGCGCAAGAAATCTAAGCCCTCGGCAGCACTGCGCACGAAACGCCGAACCACTTCGGGATTTGCGTTGATATACGAACGGCTCGTGCCGATGGAATGTTGCACGAAAGGAATTTTCAACGCGGTGATGTTGAGCAGCTCCTTCAGGCCGAAATTTCGCGCAGTGAGCGTGCTCGGCGGCGCCAGCAGCGCCGCGTCGATGACGCCTTGCTGCAGCGCGGCGACCAAGGCCGGTATTTCCTTCAAGTAAGCAAATTTCACGTCGACGTCGGGTTTGAGGCCGTTTTGCGTGAGCAGCATATGTCCCGCGATATCGGTGGGCGTGCCTTTGTTTGTCGCACCGAGGGTTTTGCCGGCCAGCGCCTTGATGTTCGTGATGTCAGGTTTGCTGTAGAGCGAAAAGACGAAGGTATTAACCGGACTCATGATGTAGACGGTATCCGAGCCGGCGAGATTCGCTTCCAATATTTGCGGTCCGGCGGTGACAAAGTTTACTTTGCCGCCGACCAGCGCCTGCACGGCTTGGTTGGTCGGAATGTGCGTAAGATCGATGTTGACGCCGTTCTTTTTGAAAAAGCCCTTCTCTTGCGCGATCCAGAGATAGAGCGGGTCGGTGGCGATGACGCCGTAAACAGCGGTGGCTTGGGGGAGCGTGGAGTCGGCAGCGAAGATCGATCGGACTAGGACAGATACGACGAATAAAACCAATAGCCCGGCTCGACAAAGTTTTTTCCAACTGACATCACGGAGTTTCATCACGTTCTCCTCGGTCAACAGCATCGCCCGCTCAGTAACTGCCGCGTGTGATGACGACTTCTTTCAACACCACATCTTTGATCGGCCGATCGCGAAAATCGCGCGACACCGCGGCGATCGCGATGACGATGTCTTGGCCTTTGACTACTTCGCCGAAGACGCTGTGGCGGCCATCGAGTTGCGGTGTTGCTCGATGCGTGATGAAGAACTGGCTGCCATTGGTATTGGGTCCGGCGTTGGCCATTGAAAGTATGCCCGCCTTGTCGTGCCGCAGCTCGGGCGTGAATTCGTCTTCGAATCTGTAACCCGGGCCGCCGGTGCCGTTGCCGAGTGGGTCGCCGCCTTGGATCATGAAACCGGGAATGACGCGATGGAAAATCGTGCCATTGTAGAGCGGGCGCTTCACTTTCTCGCCGGTCTTGGGATCGGTCCACTCCTTCGCGCCGCTGGCGAGGCCGACGAAATTGGCCACGGTCTTAGGCGCCTTATCGTCGAAAAGCTGGACGACTATGTCACCCATGCTGGTTTTCAAGGTCGCGTAGAGCGGGCCCTTGTTTTCTGGACTTTCGCCCGCTTTCCCGATCGAAGCGCTTAGGAATAATACCGCGAGGAGCAAAATTGTTCGGACCATGAGTACCTCATTTCTTTTCTAGTTCGCTCATAACTTCTTTGACGAAGCGCAAATCCATGTATTCGCGCACCGGCCGTTTGGGTTGCAGGTTCAAGGCTATGGACTGCCAGTGAGCCATAAGCTCAACGCCTTTTTCCGTAGGCACGGGAATCAACGCCTCCTTGACCAGATTGTAGGCATCCACGGAAACATCACGTTCCATGCGCCAGTGCTTCATCATGGTTTGAATCGCGTCTTCCGGATAATCGCGGCTGTGAATTACGCCGCGGACGATGGCGCGCACCATGCGCTTGACGAATTGCGGATTCTCTTTGATCGTTTTTCCGGTGGCGGCCAGACCGCTGAAAGAAGTGTCCTTAAATAGATCGGCTAAATTGACCAGGCGCTTGAAGCCGGCTTTGATCGCCACATAATCCGACGGCGGCGCAAGCAACGCCGCCTGAATGATGCCTTGCTGCATGGCGGCGATCTTTGGCTGGCTACCCGGAATGCTCACGTACTGAACGTCTTTTTCCGGATTCATCTTGTAGAGCTCGAGCACCGCTTTCGTCCCTGCGAAGGTCGAGCCGCCGAAGCTCACACCGATCTTTTTTCCTTTAAGATCAGTCACTTTTTGAATGTCCGGCGTGACCATCATGGAAAAAGTCGGCCGGCCGATCATTTGCGCAAGTAAAATGATATCTGCGCCTTCCCAGACCGACGGCATCTGTGGCCCGACTGAGAATATAAAATGGATCTGATTGCCAAGGAGCGCCTGCACCGCGGTGACGGCGCTGCGCACGGAGATCAGCTCCGCCTCGAGCCCCTCGCGTTTGTAAAAACCTTTTTCGAGGGCGACGAACGCCGGCAGAAATTGCACATTGGCCGACGGGTAAGCGCCGCGCACCGGCTCGGCTTCGGCTCCGGCCACGCCGAAAATAGACAAAATGACCAGGATTAATGCAATTCGCCACATACACGTGCCTTGAAATAAGTCGGCTTAGCGCAACTCGGGTTTGAGTTCTTGAATTAGGCTAAGATCAAAAAATTTGTATGGCGGGATCGACATGAAAGCCGGATCTTCGTAGCTCATCGTGCGCAGTACGTTGACGATCGCTTCTTCAGTCGGAAAAAGATCGGGCCGCGAATCTGCGCTCATGGTTTTATAAGCATATTCCAAGCTGTCGGCGTCGTCGATTTTCAGCACCTGCCGCATCACCGCGATTGTCGCAGCCTTGTCCGCCATCATCAGGCGGACGGAATCCGAAAGCCCCCGCAGATAATTCTTGACGGTGTCACGGTTTTTACTGAGGTACGAGCGGCGCGTCAGATTGATGCCCCAAATATATTCAAGCGGCACCGGGATCACGGTGAGCCCGAGCTTCTCGGCTTGGCGCCCCTGCAGTGTAGAGATGAGGGTTGCGTCGAGGTTGCCGGAAACCACCGCCGCAAGGCGTACCGAGGAGCCGCCCGAAAGCGGAATAATCTGAGCGTCGGTGCGATGATCGAGCCCCACTTTGGCGAGCATAAACCGAATGAAAGCGTCGGCTCGCCCGCCGGCGCCACTGGAAGCAATCTTCCATCCTTTTAATTCCTTCAAGTCTTTGATCTTGAGGCGAGTTGCAAGACTGTAAGGTGAGGAATTGTTCCACGAAGCGAGTCCGACCGCGTCCAAGCCCTGTTTACCGAGATAGAAAAGCCCCGTCGAACTGGAAGTGAGGAATTGAACGCTATCGGACATCAGGGCCTGCATGTTCATCTGTTCATTGCGGGTGGCGATGACCTCGACGGTCAATCCATATTTACTGAAAACGCCCTTTTTCGCGCCGAGGTAAATCGGCAAGGCCCCGGTCAACGCGCCGGGTGTAGCGATGCGAAGAAGCGTTTGCGCAACCCCGGGGCCCGCGCCGAGAAGCAATACAAAAATAACGATAGTGAAAATCCTACGCCGATGTTGCATAATTGAGGTTCAAGCTAAACAAAGTCGGATAACCGGTCAAGGTCAGCATGGAATTGTCAATCAAACCGGCGATCGTTGGGCCTTAGCTTGATGGATTGATTGTGAGCAATAGGGGAAATTTGGTTGATGGTCCTTATGTGTGCTTTTGCCGATCAAATTTACAGCTAAATTACCGGTTCTGTGTTTTGACAATGAGTTTCGTGGATGTTATAGCAATCTCTGCCCAAACAGGGGGGTGCAATAATGGCTTGGTTCGATCGAAACCCTGATAGCAAAAAGACCGCGGAAGCGGAACCAAAAAAGACTCCGGAACCGGCAAAGCCGGTAGCCCCGGTAGCCCAACCGGCTCCGGTGGCGGCGGCTGCTGAGCCCAAGCCGGCTCCCAAGGAAGTCGTTCCGGCTGAACCCGCAGTGCCCGGGTTGGTGGGGTATCTGTATAAAGGTTGCCGAGCCACCGGCCAACTAAGCTTTCAGGGCCCGGCCAGGATCGACGGTACGGTGGATGGCGAAATTCAATGCCAGGACACATTGACCATTGGTGAGGACGCGGAAATTCGGGCGAAGATTTCCGGCAAAGTAGTCATTATTCGCGGTAAGGTTGAAGGGAATGTGACCGCCAAAGAAAGACTAGAATTGGCGGCGCCGGCACGGTTAACCGGCAACGTCGATACTCCCCGCTTGCTCATCACGGAGGGCGTCGTATTTGACGGTAATTGCTCCATGGGAGTAGCAAAGCAAAAGGGTGGATTCTCTAGTTCACAGAGTGTGAGTACGGACAAGGCTGTAGCGGCTCAAGCGCCAAAGCTGCAAGCCGATTCCAAAAGTTAGACTTCGGTTCGCCGTTTGTTCCATCCCGATATCCTACGTTCATCATCGAAGGTAGGTTTTTTATTATTTGGGCCTTTGTTTTTTGCGTCGCCCATGCGAGTACGACGCTTGCGCGGGCGAAGTCAAAAGCGGAATTTGACGAATGATTTCATTAGACAGCAGCATCCTTTATCAGATCATTCTGTTTGTCGCCCTCTGGTTGATTCTCAATAAAATTCTATTTCAGCCGTATTTGCGTCTGCTTGAAGAACGCGAGCGTAGAACCACCGGCGCGCAGCATGATTCCGCCGGCTTGGAGCAAGAGGGCGCAAGGCTGCGCGCGCAATACGAGGAAAAAATCGCTCAAGCGCAAGCCGCTGGCTACGCCGCCAAAGATTCGATTTTGCAGGAGGCACGGCAGCAGCGCGAGAAAATCTTGGGCCAAGCGCGCGAAGAAGCTGCGAACAAGCTTGAACAGGTGCGGCGCGAGGTAGCGCTGGCGCTGGAAAATGAAAAACAACTCGCCGCCACCGAAGCTGCCGCGGTCGCGGGAGAAATGGTCAGCAAGGTGCTCGGTAGGAAGGTCGCGTGAGCGTCGTGGAATTTTTCATGACTGCTCAAGCCTGGGCCTCCGCAGCGGCCGAAGCGGAGCATCATGCGCCGTCGATTAACGACATCTGGTTCCCTCTAGCCAATTTTCTCATTTACGCGTTTATCCTCGTCAAGTTTGCTTTCCCTCTAGTTCGCGATTTCCTCAGGTCGCGCCGCGACGAAGTGGTCTCCACAATCAGCCAAGCCTCCGCTAAGAAACAGGCGGCCGAGGCGCTGGTTAATGAGTACCGCGCCAAGTTGGCGGGTCTCGAAACAGAGGTTCAGTCGATTCTCGCATCGCTGCGCCAGGAAGGCGAAAGAGAAAGAAACAGGGTTGTCAGCGAAGCTCAGGCAACGGCGGTAAAAATCAAGGAAGACGCCAGTTTTCTCGCCGAGCAAGAGGTCAAAATGGCGCGGCAAAAACTCCGTGAAGAGATGGCAGAGCTGGCCGCGGCAACAGCTCGCCAACTCGTCGAGCGCAATCTTTCCAGCGCGGATCAAACCCGGCTGGCGGATGACTTCATTCAGACGATCGGACAAACTCGATGATCGAAGGCAGCTTAAGTCGGCGATACACCAAGGCATTGTTTCAGTTGGCCCGCGAAGCGGGTCAAGAAGACAAGATCGGCCAAGAGGTCGAGCAGTTTTACGCAGCCTATAGCGGCTCCGATCTGCAGCAGGTTCTCACTAACCCTTCATTCGCGATCGACTCTCGCAAAAAGATTCTCAATCAGGTGACCGCGAGCCAGCAACTTTCGCCGTTGACGAGACATTTCCTTTCTCTGCTCTTGGATCGTGATCGTCTGCCCTATTTAGCCGGTATCGTCAGCTGTTATCGTCGCCTTCTCAATGAAGTTAACGGACGGATCGACGCCAAGGTCGTCAGTGCGAGCGTGCTCGATGCGTCGATGGTCGAGCAGCTGCGCGCACGCCTGCGCGGCATTTCCGGCAAAGACGTGGTTTTGCAGCAAGACACGGATACTGCTTTGCTCGGTGGCCTGCTCGTCGAATTGGAAGGCAAGATTTACGACGGCAGCATTCGAACGCAGCTGGAAAATATGAAACAGCGCATCGCGCGCGGATACTAAGGAGTTTGAACATGGAAATCGGCACAGCGGAGATCAGCCGGATCATCAAAGAACAGATTCGCGACTACGAAAAGACGGTTGAGATCCAGGAAATCGGCACGGTGCTGTCGACCGGCGATGGCATCGCGCGCATCCATGGACTCGATAAAGTCGCCGCCGGCGAGCTGTTGGAATTTCCCCATAATATTTTCGGCATCGCGCTCAACCTCGAAGAAGACAACGTCGGCGCCGCGCTATTCGGCGAGACGCACATGATCAAAGAAGGCGACACGGTTAAGCGGACCGGGCGTATCGCCGAAGTTCCCGTCGGTAAGGAACTTATCGGCCGGGTGGTCGATGCCTTAGGCGAACCGATCGACGGCCGCGGGCCAATCGAATCAAAGGAGCGAAGACGCATCGAGCTCAAAGCCCCCGGCATCGTCGCGCGCCAGCCGGTCAAGGAGCCGCTGCAGACAGGTTTGAAAGCGATCGACGGCATGATCCCCATCGGCCGCGGCCAGCGCGAGCTGATCATCGGCGACCGCCAAACCGGCAAGACCGCCGTCGCCATCGACGCGATTATCAATCAAAAGGGCGGCAACGTGATCTGTATCTACGTCGCCATCGGACAGAAGCGCTCCACTGTGGCGCAGGTCGTCGATAGACTTCGAGAAGCCGGTGCCATGGAATATTCCATCATCGTGGCGGCGACAGCGTCGGAATCTGCGCCGTTGCAATTCATCGCGCCCTATTCCGGCTGCACCATGGGCGAACAGTTCCGCGACAACGGCGGCCATGCCCTGGTGATTTATGACGATTTGTCGAAGCACGCCGTGGCCTATCGCCAGCTT
>Ga0193707_1000705_pt1 | contig 11772 bp, 9 predicted proteins | sample U3c2metaG_FD_143043 | JGI IMG/M metagenome (GOLD analysis project Ga0193707, IMG submission 143043) | Soil microbial communities from a riparian zone of the East river system, Colorado, United States - U3c2 | ecosystem: Environmental > Terrestrial > Soil > Riparian zone | place: USA: East River...
AGACTGGAGGCCAACACCGGGAAAACGGTGGGATCCATGCGCCGAACATTGGCGGTCGTTCCTTGCGGCAAGTTTGGCATGACCTGGTTGATCGCCGACTCGATTTGCAACAGGGCGGCCACCATGTCTTCGCCCCAATCAAAATTGATCGATATTTCGGCGCTGCCGCGGCTCGTCGTGGAGCGAAGATTGCGCACGCCGGGAACCGCTCGAACCGCCTGTTCGATCGGCAGGGTCACCTCGATCGCCATGCGTTCGGCCGGACGATCGCCGGCATCGAGGCTGACGACGACTCTGGGAAAGCTAATGTAAGGAAAGAGCGCCACGGGCAGATTGCGGATCTCCGCCACACCGCCGATCATCAGCACCGCAAGTAAAAACAAAAGCGACGAGCGATGTTTCTGTATCCAGCCGGCAAAGTTCATCGAGACGCGTCGACTTTGACGGCCATCCCGTCTTTTAGCTCGTAATTTCCCAGAGTCACCACCAGCTCGCCGGACCGGAGATCTTCGCCCATAACTTCCATTTCTTTTCGATCCTGCAAACCGACGCGCACCGTGTGTTCTTGGGCGCGACCTTCTTTGGTGGTGAAGAGAATGAAATGATCCTCTTCTGGGAGAACTGCCGATCGAGGAACGATCAGCCCGCGCGCGGATGCGATGGCGATTTTTCCCAATACATATTCTCCTAAGAGGAAGTTGGAGTTTGCCGGCAGCTCGGCAAAGATCTGCACGAGACGAGTCGTGGCATCGGCGGCACGCGCAATTTTACCGATTCGGCCGGAAATTGTTTTGGCTCCAGGGGCGTTCACGCGAGCGAGCAAAACCTCTTGTCCAAGTTTCACCTTGTCGATGTTTTCCGGTTCGATTCCCAGGCGCACCTCGAGGCGATTTTGCGCAACCAGTTCGACCATCGAGGTACTCGCGGGGACGATGGCGCCTTCCTGGGCGGAAACCTTTGAAACCAATCCCCGCACGTCGGCATGAACGGTGCGAATGGCGTCGAGCCCTCGGCGCCGCAGACTTTCCAGCTTCTCGCCAGCTTGTTCGAGAGCTTGTTTGGCCTGCAGGAGCTGGTCATTGGCCGCCAGTTTTAAATCGAAGCGCTGTTGCATAAAGTCGAATGCCTTTTGCGCCGATTCGAAATCGCGGCGGGCAAGGTCGGCCTGAAGTTTGGCCTCGGCGCTCGGCTCGATTTCCAACAAAGCGTCTCCCTGGGAAATCCGTTGTGCTTCGGTCACGAGAACGCGGCGCACCCGGCTCTCAAAAGGCACGGACACGGTTTGAACGGCGCCGGCCGCCGGCGCTACCGTGCCGTAAACAGTGATCTCTTCGGTAACGGTTCCTTGCCGGATGGGCGTAACTTTCACAGGCGCCGTAAGTTCAGGCGATGATTTTGTCGAGACGGTCGCACCTTCGTCACCAGAGTTTGGCTGCTCACTCGAAGATACCCGCAAGTATCCGACGGCGAGTATCCCGGTGACGAGTGCGGCGCCGACACCGCCCCATAACTTTCGCTTCACGGGATCGCTCCCTTCTCTCCTGCCGGCCCGAGATAGCGCCCTGCCGCGACTTCGAGGCCGACGCGCAGATCATCGAGCTGATGCTTGAGATCGACGAGCTCCAACTGTTTGGCGGTCAACTCGGCTCTGGAATTGTAATAGGTCAAGACATCGGCATTACCCTGCAACAGGGCGGCACGATAGGACTCGACCACGTTTTGCATCGTCGGGATCGACTTTTCGGCAACGTCCCTCTCGCGCTGTAACGAATCCATATTTGCGAGTATACGCGCCACTTCGCTGCGCGCTTCGAATACGCGAGCGACATATTCGTCGAAAAGCTTGGCCCTCGTCGCGCTTTCCGAAGCAATCGCTCCCTGGTTGCGGTCGAAGAGCGGCAGGTCTATGGCGATGCCAAATCCAGTCGTTACGATGTTGCTGGTATCCCGGGCGCGAGAGAAGCCGATGGTGATTTTTGGAAACTGCTGAAGAATCGCCGCACGCAGCCGCTCTTCTTGACTTTGATAACCATTTTTAAGCGCCAGCAGGTCCAGTCGTCGCTCCTCGATCTGGTCGCTAAACTCTTGCACTGAAGGCAGCGTGTTTGGCCAGGAAGGACCGGTCGGTAATTGCAACTGCAAAATCACTTGCGGCGGAAAGCCAAGCAGTTGATTGAGGTTCAGACGTTCCTGTTCCCGTTGTTGCTCCAGCGTGAGTAGCGTGGCGTGTATTTTGTTCAACGCCGCTTCCGCGGCGGCTAGGTCGATGATCGTCACAAAGCCCAGATTTAAAGCGCGCCGGACGACAGCGAGATTTTCCCGCAAGCCCGCTTCTTCCTTTCCGGCAACTTCTAGTTGGCGGTCGAGAAAATTCACGTGAAACACCTGCAACTTCGCCGCTTCGGCGGTTTGCCATTCCTGCCAGGCCACGTCGAGATCCACCGAAGCCACGTCGGAAGTCGCCGCAGCGATCTTGGCGCTCCGAGAGATCAACGCCGTCACCTCCCAGTTTAGATTAATGCCGTATCCCGGAACCAAACCCTGCTCGACATTTCCCGTTGGAATGTCCCGCGTGTAGGAGAGCTGTGGATTGGGGAGAATGCCCGCCTGAAGGACCTGAGCAGATGCGATGCCCCGTTGGTCGCGAACTGAACGAAGTTTCGGATTGGCGAAGACAGCCAAGATCGCCGCTTCGTCGGCGGACAACCCATCGCTTATATCCAGGTCGATCGGTTTTAGTATCGGATGCTTGATTTGCCGCGCTTCGATCCGGATCTTCACCAGATCGGGCCCCGCAAGAACAGCTTTGACCTCACTATCCAGAGGCATAGGTCTGTAACCGGTGCAGCTTTGTGCCAGACCGATAAACAGAATCAGCAAGAACGAGTTCTTTCTCGATAGACGCATGTTTATCAAAAATTGACTGCCGGCTCTTTAGCGACGGTGAGGATGACGGCTTGCGTCTATAGCGGGAGATCCGCCAGCCGTTCGCCGCAACGCGAGTGATTTAACTTATAAGCGCTATCGCCAGGTGCCATGTTTTTCGGTCGAACTGAAACGATCGCCTTTCCTATCTCCTCGCTACGATCATCTGCAATCCGCGCGGATGAAAGTATGCATGATATTATTTTCTACCTTGTGCGAACGCCGAAGTAACGCGAAAACGTTTCGCCGAGCTTTCCTGAATATTACAATTTAGCAACATTGGCGCCGCGAGCCATGATCCAGAGCGAAATTTAACGGCAACCAGCGACGGGGCTGCCGCCAATTCGCTGGCGAAAGGAGTTGTCACCTTGCGATCCGACATCCCGGGCGAAAAAATGACTTTCGTCCGCTGCCGTCAATGCATGATTGAGGTTTTTGTGGAATCACGACCGCCGTAGGATTTGTTGGAAAACACCACGGCATAGTCATTTTCAACGACGAGAAAAATTCGCTGGTCGGATTTCACCCGCAATCGTTCATAGATCTCGCGGTTACTGAGCGCATAGATTGTATTTGCACTGTTCCATTGTTTCCAGAATGTCGCCTCGTTTTCAGCCTGCTTGTTAAAATCTTCATCCCATATCTCGAACGGCTCTACCCAACCGACTTGCACGACGTGGCGCTGCAAATAAAGCGGCAGGTCTTGATAATAGGCATGGTAGCTTGCAACTTCGTCGTGCGGTTGCAACTGAGCTTTAACGGCCAGTGCAAGATCTTTCACCGAGCGACGCTGATCCATGAGCGGTAAGCTAGCGTTGAGAACGACCAAGAATAGCGCCGCCGTTGCGCCAAGAACGGCAAATGCCGCGCGGAACCCCCGTTGTCCGTCAAGATACAAGGTTGCCAATCCACCGCAAAACAAGATCAACCACTGGGCAAGCCAATAAGGCCGCATGCGCGAAAGGTCGGGATAGATCGCCAAAGCGGTCGACGGCAAGGTGGTATCATCGGACGGCACTTCGAGGTTGGGCCAGTTGGAATACCGTTCCAAGTAATGCTGCGGCCCCTTGAGGCCGAGGGCCAACAGCAACACGATCGAAACCAGCAGTAGCCAACATCCCGCTCTTAACCCTGGCATTTTCGGCGTCGTCCATGATCCTGAGAAGTAACGGCCGAGCAAAATCGCCAGGGGCGGGAACATTGGCAGGATGTAGGGAATAACCTTGGAACTGGAAAGCGAGAAAAACACGAATACCCACCCTGCCCAGAGGGCGAGAAAGAGCGCCTCTCTATTCCCGTGACGCGGGCGCCAAGTCTTGGAGAGGTTGTAACGCAACGCCTGATACAAGAACATCGTCCACGGAAAGAACCCAATCAACAATACGGGCACGAAGCTCCAAGGTCGCTCGAATGTCCCGTCCTTATAGAAGAACCGTTGAAAATGCTCATGCACAAAATAGAATCCGAAGAATTCAGGATTGATCCAGCCGACAATAAGGTGCCAGGGAGCCGCGATGGCCAAAAATAGAACGCTACCCGTGGGCAAATAAATTGTCCTGATAATTTTCCAGTCGTTTAAAAGCGCGATCCACGTGCCGATGACCAGCGCGGGAATGACGACGCCGATTAAACCCTTTTCCAAAACCGCTAAGGCTGAAAAAATATAAAAACTCCACATGGCCAACCGGCGCCGAGGACCGAGCGCCTCGCGAGCGCCGAGCAGGAAAGCGAGCAACGCGCAAGTGATCAGCGCCGACAGAATCATGTCGAGATTCGCTATCCGGCTCATGGCGTAATAAAGGCCCGATGTTGCCAGCACCACTGCGGCAATCCAACCGCTGCGCCGACCGAAAAGTTTTCGGGCGCCGGTGTAGACGGCAAGGCAGCTCACGAGCGCGAATAAAGCCGGCCACAACCGTAGCGCGGTTTCGCTCAAGCCGAATACTCCGATTGACAAACTTTGCAGCCAAAAGAAAAGCGGAGGTTTCTCAAAAAATTTTACGCCGTCAAGCCGTGGTGTCACGTAGTCGCCCGAGACGACCATTTCGCGCGCCACTTCCGAATAGCGCCCCTCGTCGGGCGACCACAGCGCTCGCTCACCAAGCTTGAAGCCAAAAAAGACCGCAAGCAAACCGGTCAAGATCAGAAGGTCTAAACCCCAACTGCCGCGCGCCATCATCGACGTCGTCTCGCGAATCAAAATAGCTTGCGCCTTACTGCCTTTTGCCCGCGGCACTCGCCAAAGTATTGGGCAATGGCACCGGCCCATAAAACTGTCGAAACACAGCCGTCCAAAGACCGCGATCAAACTTGGCGGATTGCCACGCGAACGCTTCGGGTAGACTTTTCCAGGGAATTTGGGGATGGGCGTGATGCACGCGATGGAGATTGAAGTGAAGGATCAGCGTGGAGACAATCCGCGGCACCGATAGGTTATGTCCTGAGATCGTCACATTCAAAGGCGTTCCATAATGGTAAACGTTGTCCATAAGCGAGATGAAAAAGGTCCGCGCCGTGAGCAAACCGACGAGGAGTAACCAATACTCTCGATAGCACAAGGCGCTAAGACCGAAGACGAGGCCGATAGCGATGCCGTCCATGCGGATTTCGCGAAGGCGTTTTGGATCTCCCAATTTGTTTGCCAACCATTTTTCCTGAGTGTTCCCGTTCGCACTCACACGCCTTCTCATCCGCGCAAAGATGTTCTGCGGCAAAAAAAACAGCAGCGTAGAAGATACCTCCAACAGGTAGAGACCACACAAAATGTAGAAGAAGTATTTTATAGCGGCTGCGAGTCTTGATACCTCTCGAGGGTTGTAGATCTCGGTTCCCTTCTCTAGAGGCGAGCGATTGAATTTGTGATGCGACAGATGAGTCAGGCGCAAGACTTGAAACGGCGAGCCAAAAAAAATACCCAGCGCCCGTCCCAGCGTTACATTGACGCGCGGATCGTGACTCAGCAGGTCATGAATCGCTTCATGGATGAGCGCCCAGAAGGGGTTGTTCATGGCGGCAATGGGAATGATGGACACACCCCACCACGCGGTCCTCGGCAAGAGACAGAGCGGCAGAATAAATAGTTGAAAGACATTCAAGCAGAGGTGCAGTGCCGCGAGGCTGTAATTGATTTGATGCGGAATCGGAAAATCGCCGCGGAGCAAAGGTTTGACCGCTGCAGCTTGCATCATGGACATATGAGTTTCCTCCGCGCCAATACGGGCGCGCTAAAATCCCAAGCGCGGATGAAGACAAAAATTCGCCTTCGAACCGGTTGCAGCAATGACTGTCGGCAGCCGCGATACCATCCACATTGCATGGCAATCAGGTCATCGAGTGATGAGTTTTCGCATCACTCTTCCGGCAAAGAACGTATGTAAGCGACGCGGCGTGAATTTAAGTAGACCGACCAACATTCGGTTATGCCAACCCGGAATGGTTATCGCATTTTTCCCGAGTTTACGTAAGGCCTCGCGGACGACGGGTTCTACCGCCATCGCCGCGACTGCGGGTGATCCGGCCAAATCGTGGAATTCCGTGTCCGTCGAGCCAGGACAGAGCGCCAAGACATCGATGCCGTCGTTTCTGAGCTCGTACCTCAGCGACTCGGCCAGAAAGAGTTCATAGACCTTACTCGCCGCATAGGTTGCTTCATACGGCGTGGCGAGGTAACCGCTTACAGATGAGACAATGATGATCCCGCCCTTTTTGCGCCTTACCATCTGTCGCGCGAAGACGTGGCTCAATAACAGCGGCGCCCGGCAGTTGACGTTCAGCAAGTCCAATTCTCTTTCCATCTCATGCTCAATAAATTTTCCAGCTAACCCGAATCCGGCGTTATTTACCAATAGCCCCACCTCGATGGCACCCGTTTCTGCGAGAATGACGTGAAGAAAATCAGGATGAGTTAAGTCGACGGCGATGACCTTGGTTTGAATTTTGGCGGCGCGCTCGAGTCGCTGCGCCAATTCTTCGAGTCGTTGCTTGCGCCGGGCCACAAGAACGAGATTGAATTTGTGCTCGGCCAGTTGCCGCGCAAACTCGGCGCCAATACCCGAGGAAGCACCTGTGACGAGCGCCCACGGCCCGAAGCGTTGCAAAAAAGCGACGTCGCTGCCTATGCCATTCACACAAAGCCTCCCTCGGTCAACACCGATGATTTTCCTTCAGTAAGCCTGCGAAACTAACCGACCCTCGGTGCGCTTGCCAAAGTTCAGGGGCACGGATTTCGGCAATCTTTTCGTCCCGCGCTCGCCCGTCCGCGCGGTTTTGTTTCAGACGCTTTCGCGTTTGTGGAGTTCTCCATGTAACCGCGGACGCAGCCTCCTAATGATCGCCGCTAATGGTCATGGCAAACTTACCGGGCGGAAAGTGCTAAGTAACGCGCCAACGTTACGGGACGCCTTCCGCTGGATTACAGATTTGAAAGGTTGGCGACCTCATGTTGAAACGAGCGGACTGAGCGGGAGAGAGAGCGTAAAAACCGATCCCTTTCCGGTCTCGCTTACGACATCGACCGTACCGTGGTGGGCGCGAATCACTGCTTTAACAAGGCTCAAGCCGAGACCGAGCCCCGCTTGAGAACGGCTTTTGTCGCCGCGGTAAAGCCGGTCCCAAATTTTGTCGACTTCTTCCGGCGCGATCGACATGCCGGTATCTTCGAACGTGACGATCGTGCGCGTCAGTTCTTGGCGCGCTCGGATGATCACTCGCCCGCCGCTCGAGTTGTATTTGATCGCGTTGTCCAACAGATTCGTGAACACCTGGCGCATACGCTTTCCGTCCGCGGTGATCACCATGTCCGGAGATCCGGCGACCGAAATGGATACGTTTTTTTCCTCGGCGACATATTGATAGAGTTCGGCTACCTCGGCGAGCATCTTGGACAGGTTGAGCTTCTCCGGTTTCAGACGCATGGTGCCGTTCTCGGCTTCCGAGATATCCATAAGAGAATTCAGCAACGACAGCACTCGATCGGATTCTTCGATGCTGTTTGCAAGCGCTTCGCGGTACTGCTCGGAATCGGGATTGCCCTGGAGCGTTACCTCGGCCGCTCCGCGCAACCGGGTCAACGGCGTGCGAAGATCGTGCGCCACATTGTCCAACGCTTCTTTCATGCCCACGATCAGCGCCTCGATGCGACCAAGCATCTGGTTGAAGAGTCTGCTCAGATCGTCCAACTCATCGCCGCGGCCGCTTTCCGGCACGCGGGCATTGATGTTGCCGGTTAGGACGATTGATTGAATGACTTGTGAAAGGTGGCGCACCGGTTGCATCGCGCGAAATGCCAGGAAAGCGCCGCCCGCGAGCCCGATCAGGATCATTCCGGAAGTAACGCCGATCATCGTATCGCGGTAATGTTCTAAAATCTCTTTTCGATCCTGGATCTCCTTTCCAACTTGGAGCAAATACTCCCCCGGCAAGCGCACCGTCATCAACTCGAGCACATCTCTGTCCTGGGATGATGGCACATACTGCCAAGCCCCAACGGTGGACACGGTTCGATAGGCGGATTGGAATTCTGTCCAGATTTCCGGGTTGCTCTGAAAACTGACGTCGCCATGAGCATCAACCACGCGGATCACCACCGCCTTGCGAACGCTCTTGGAGTATTTGATGTTACCTGAACGACCGATGGCGTCGACGCCCTGATCGTGCGCAATCGCGGTGAATTGTTTGATCCTAGACTGAATAATTTTTCGATTGTCGCGCACCGCAGAGAAAAGATAAACATACGAAATGATCGACAGCGCCACGGTGATAACGAGGAAGCTCGCCGCATACCATACCGTCAGACGAAGCGCGAGGCTTTTTTCTATTCGATTACGAGATCCTGAGCGCATACCCGACTCCTCTATGCGTATGAATCAGCTTGGCGTCGAAATTTCGATCGACCTTGTTGCGCAACCGTGAAATCAGCACATCCACAATATTCGTCATCGGATCAAAATCGTAGCCCCAGACATGCTCGATAATCATCGTTTTAGAAACGACCTTGCCGGCATTGCGCAGGAGATATTCCAACAGCGCGTATTCCCTCGGTTGTAGCTCGATTTTCTGCCCTGCGCGCGTGACCTCACGGGTGATTAAATGCAGCGAGAGATCACCCAGACGTAACTCCGAAAGCTCGGGCGTGTGATGGCTTCGCCGTATCAACGCCTGAACCCGCGCCAGCAGCTCGACAAACGAAAACGGTTTGGTCAAGTAATCATCACCGCCCGATTGCAGTCCTTTAACGCGATCGTCGACGGACCGTTTGGCACTCAACACGATGACCGGCGTCAGAATCTTTTGTTCCCGAAGACGGGCGATCATGCTGAGGCCATCGAGCTCCGGCAACATGATGTCGACAATCGCCGCATCGTACTCGACCGCGAGCGCTTGCTTGAACCCTTGTTCTCCGTCCACGGCATGATCGACGGCATACCCCGCTTGCCCCAGTCCTTTGACCACAAACGAGGCAATTTTTTTGTCATCTTCTACAACGAGGATTCGCATCGGAAAACCGCTGACTCTATTGCCGCTTAAAAGTTACCCTTAAAGACGTAGAGAACTCAACTCGGGCGGAGCGGAACATTCATCGTCAGAGTAAACAGATTTAAAAAGTTCTTTGCTCTCTGAGCAAGCGTCGGTCCCTGAGAGATCGCCAGATCGTAGTAAGTTTCCATCAACGTCTTTCGCAAGCTTGTCTTTCTTGACCTATAACCCAACGAATCACACCGAAACATTTCATCAGAATTACAATTATGAAAGGTGACAGAAAGACGCAGATTTGCGATCGAAATCAAGCTATATGTTATGTTGTGTCGTCGCCTTCAGCACGTTTGACTACAATGACGGACAAGGCCAAGCAACTCTCGCAAATCGATTCGCGGTTCCAGGGTTGGATTGTGTGCTCAACGTCGTCTCGGTTTGAGCCGTGGAAATAGCACGCGCCTGTTTAATTACAAGGGACGGCGGGCGACCTTTGGGGCCGTCTCAGAGAACGGGAAATAAAGCACGCTAGACAACTTGGCATTCGCACCTTTCGGGCGCTCCAAAACACCTAAATGAACAATAGTCACAAAACTGGCAAGAAAAAAAGAGAGCCGTATGGACAACACTATCGAACGCACCTTGAGCAAGGTTCCAGAAGTTACTTTGATCTTCTGGATCATCAAAATCGCTGCTACCACACTGGGTGAAACCGGTGGCGACGCAGTGTCCATGTCGATGAACCTGGGCTACCTTGTTGCAACGGCAATTTTCGCAGCAATCTTTTTAGTCGCTGTAATTGCTCAAATTAAGGCAAAGGGCTTTCACCCACTCCTCTACTGGGCAACGATCATTGCAACGACAACCGTCGGGACGACGTTGGCAGATTTCGCAGACCGCTCTCTTGGGATCGGCTATGCAGGGGGATCCTCGCTATTGTTTGCCCTGCTGATGGCATCTTTGGCCATCTGGTACCGGTCACTTGGCACGATATCGGTCGATACCGTCAGCTCTCCAAAGGCCGAGATGTTCTATTGGGTGACGATCATGTTTTCCCAAACCTTGGGCACTGCGCTGGGCGATTGGACGGCTGACACGGCTGGTCTTGGCTATTTGGGAGGTGCGATGGTATTCAGCGTTCTGCTGGCACTCATGGTTGCGGCGTACTACTGGACAACCATATCTCGCACTTTGCTTTTTTGGGGTGCATTTATACTCACGCGTCCCCTTGGTGCTGTGGTAGGCGATTTTCTTGACAAGCCTCTCAGCGCTGGTGGGCTGGCATTCAGTCGCTATTCTGCGTCGGCAGTTCTCCTCGCATTTATGCTGGCTAGCATCTTGATCTTTCAGCAAAGGGCGGCAAAACAAGCCCATTGATCATTTTTTGCCAAACACATCGGGATTCAGCACATGGTTGGGTTTGCCGGCCGCGAAAGCGACAATATCATCAACCACCGTCGCGTAATATTCTTCGTAGCTTTCGCGTGTGACATACCCCAAATGGGGCGTGCAGGTGACATTGTCCATTTTGAGCAGCGGATGATCGGCGCCGAGCACTGGCTCTTGGTCATAAACGTCGACCGCCGCTCTGCCAGGTCGGCCCGCTTTCAGCGCCTCTTCCAACGCGCCCTTCGCGATCAGCCCCGAGCGGCTCGGATTTACCAGCAAGGCCGTCGGCTTCATGCGCCCGAGATCGTCGCGCGTAACGATACCGCGCGTCTCCTTGTTGAGCGGTAAATGAAGGCTGATGATATCGCACTGGGCAAAAAACTCCTCGCGGCTCTTGGCCACTTCGAAACCAGCGGCCTTGGCGCGGCCGGTGGATCCTTCGCGTCCCCAGCACATGACGCGCGCGCCGAATGCTTTGCCCACGCCCGCCACGATGCTGCCAATTTTGCCGTAGGCGTAAATCCCCAGCGTTTTCCCGTTAACACCGATGCCGAGCGTTGACTGCCACTGGCCCTCTTTGAGCCGCTTCACTTCGAACGGCAAATTTCTGAGCGCGCTGAGTATCAATCCCCAAGTCAGCTCAGCAGTCGCGTTGGAATTACCGGAACCACCCGCTGAAACGACGATCCCTCTCTCCGTGCAAGCTTCCAAATCGACATGGCTTGCCGCCCGTCCGGTCTGGCCGATCAATTTCAGCTTCGGCAACTTCTCGACCAGCGCGCGCGGAAACGCTGTGCGCTGTTGGGTGAGCACCACCGCATCGGCATCTTTCAATCTCTCCGCCAGTTTGTCCAACTTCGTTTCGGGATCTGTGTAGATCATCACCTCATGGCCGGCGAGCTTGGGATAGCACTTCAACGTCTTAAATGCATTTTGATAATCATCGATGACGGCAATTTTCATGAATCTTGTCTCCTTCTCAGATCT
>Ga0193707_1000706_pt1 | contig 11767 bp, 12 predicted proteins | sample U3c2metaG_FD_143043 | JGI IMG/M metagenome (GOLD analysis project Ga0193707, IMG submission 143043) | Soil microbial communities from a riparian zone of the East river system, Colorado, United States - U3c2 | ecosystem: Environmental > Terrestrial > Soil > Riparian zone | place: USA: East River...
ACAATCAAGCCAGCCAACCTTGTCGCAGTTCTCGGGAACCCACTTCAGAGCCACGTTGAGCAGACGCTCCTTCTGCCACATAACGTCGCCTCCGCGGATCTTCACGAGCACATCGGCATCCTCCTCGCTGAGTTCAAAGTTGCCGTCGAAGGAAAGCTCCACAGTGACCAGGGGAACCACGAGGCGCTGCCGAAACACACGATAGTTCTCAAGCCGGCGCCTATAGCCGACCGGATTGAAGTAGCACGTAATCGCCCAGAAATTTTCGTGAAGCGAACGTTTCGCCATAATTGTCCTTTAGTTCGATGGATTCAGCATTGTGAAAATTGAAAATTCGAATCCACGATGCCTTGAGATTCGTCTCGCACAAGAAAGCGACCTGATTGCGAATCACAGCCGCCTATGTTGGATACTTATTGACAGACGCGCGAGCTTCCTCTTCCGACAGGCCCTCTAACCCTGCGAGGATTCGGTCGAGTTCCTGGCGCTCCATCTTTGCGGCTTGGCACTGAACGATCACCCCTGCCATTTCCGCCACCGTGGGGGCTTCCAATAAAGCACGTAGTGGTAGGCGAATTTGAAACTGGCTTAAGACCCGTGCGAGGATTCGCGTAGCGGTTAACGAATCACCTCCCAATTCCAGGAAGCGATCGCGTACTCCCACGCGATCGAGACTTAACAACTCGGCCCATATTTCTGACAACAGCTTTTCCACCGGCGTCTGAGGAGCTACGAATGGAGTGTCCAGCACGGGTCGCGTACCATCCGGTGCGGGCAGTGCGCGTCGATCAACCTTGCCGGTGGCCGTAAGAGGTAGGCTGTCGAGTATAACGAAGGTCGCGGGTACCATGTAGTCTGGAAGCTTATCGGCAAGAAGCCGTCGTAGCTCGGCTGCGGCGACTGGCTGCGACTCTGTCGGCTTGATATACGCGACCAAGCGCGTATTCCCTGGAGAAATTTCGCTGCCAATCACGACTGCTTCCTTCACACCAGTAAGCTCGAGTAGGGCCGTTTCAACCTCCGTCAAGTAGACCCGATGCCCGCGGATCTTGATCTGAAAATCCTTACGGCCAAGGTGAAAAACACAACCATCGGAACCAACGCGACCCAGATCACCGGTGCGATAGATGAGTTTGTCGCTATGGAGAGGATCGGGCAAAAAAGCAGCTTGGGTGAGGTTCGCGCTGCGCCAATAGCCGACCGCACCGTAACGACTGCGTAGGGCTATTTCGCCGATTTGATCGACGCCGACCGTGTTTCCACGTTCATCGAGAAGAAGGATCTGAGTACCCCGAATAGGGTAGCCGCCGGGGACGACACCGCTTGGAAGCGCCATATCCTTGTCTACGAAGTAGTAAGCATAGTCACCAAACTCATTACACCCCAGCGAGCTCGCAAGGACGCAGCTATCGGAAAAATATTTTTGATACAATTCCACCTCAGTGTGGTAGGTCGGCTCACCGAATAACACGATCAAACGCAAGTGAGGAAACTTCTCGGCAGCATTCAGAGTTGTGACAAAGCTTCGGAAAACGGAGACAGCTGCGCGATATACCGTCACCTCCTCTTGGCTCAGCCAGTCGGCAAGACTGGCCGGCCCTTCCTGATGAAGATCGATAGGATAAAACGTCGCGCCGTTAAGGAGCGCGTAGAGATACGCACGTAGGTTTGCTCGAAACATGACCAGCCGATCATCAGGACATATACGAGTCGTGTTGGTGTGATGCATGACGGAGTAGAGTACTCCGCGATGAGTCCAGATAATGCCCTTTGGCCGACCAGTTGAACCAGAGGTGTACGTGACCCCGACGGCGGCATCAGCCGGTAGACGCAGGTTAGACTTTACGGAAGAGGTACCGACGGCCGTCTCATCGATGTTGATAATCGGCAGTGCTGTTAGCTCACGCGCCAATCGGATGTGTGAAGAGTTAGTCACAAGCGCGGTCGTCTGAGATTGTTCCAGCACGTACTTTAGCCTGGCTCGCGGGAATGTGCTTTCCAGCGGTACCTGAATCTTTCCCGCCCTTAATACCCCCAAGGACGCGACAACGAAGGTCGCCCCATTCTCAAATAGCAACGCGATCGGCCCTTCGCCCACGTTGGGCTGATCCAGAATTGCATGGGTCACACGGTTAGCGGCTCTATTGAGTTCGGCGTACGTCAGCGTGCATTCCCTTGTCTTGACAGCAACACGGTCGGGATACTTGGCTAGTATCTTTTCGAATCGCGCGGGGATCGATTGTTCAACGTCCTCCTCCCCGAACTCAGTGAAAGTACCGGAGAGATGAAAGCACTTGTCCCTGATCGCTTGCTGCTCAGGTGGTAGGGTGGTGTTCATTTTGTATACCGTTTTGTATGTGATCCTTTTACAACGGATCATCCGCTTCATTTTTTCCTCGACCGTGATTCCAAGTCGGATACGAGATCCGCCAGGTCTTTCATTCTGCCATCATACGGATGCTGGGCCGGTCAATTTACGCACAGTTCAAGAACGCGCTGATCCTCAGGATACTCTCTTTGGCTATTATTCCACTCAGTGAGCCGCTGATGCCTTTCGGCTTCGGTGAGTATCGGTAAATCAGAGAGGCGCTGATCGGGATTCATGTCAATGCCTTGACACCAAGTCTAGAGGCGCAGATAGAAGTTGTCTCCGTTCGGACCCTGGCTCAGAAGTTTACGTTGGCGGGCCCGGGTCACCGGGACGTACAACTAGCTATCTTGCCGCCCAGCCGCCGCATACGCCGTGAATGTTTCACGGACGAGACGATCCAAGCGAAAGTCTGATTCAGCCTTTGCTCTGCCTAGTTCTCCCATCTTCTGAGGCTCGTAAGATGCCCGAAATGTCTGCTACCTTTTGCTCTTACCCTCTTCCATTTTTTTTCTTAAGCTCAGTGGACGCATGTCCGTCCACACCTCTTTAATGTACGCCAAACATTCCGCCTTTGTGCCGCTCTTTCCGACCTCTTTCCAGCCTATTGGCGGTTCTCGACTGGCTAACCAAATCGAATATTGCTCTTCATGATTGACGACCACCTTGTAAGTCCTAGTGTCTTCTTTTTCTTCCATGGCGATAATCTCCTGCAACTGAAATATTGGAATTACGGACAATTCGTTAAATGCGCTGATAAGTTGATTTGAGCTGGCCTAGAAGCTGCTCGGCTTGATCATCCGAAAGCGAATCCAATTCAGCAAACTTGCGAGCTGTTTTCTGTTCGACTTCGGCGCGGATTACAGCAGCGGTTTCGGTAGCGTTTTGGTCTTCAGGCCCGATCGCCAGTCGCTCCGGTGAGAATTTACAGTTAGGCATGAGGATCCTTGTTTACGCTACCCGTTGCGTCCTGCTTGGCGAGGAGTTTTTTTGCATCGTCGTCCGACAGGGATTCCAGTTCAGATAGGATTCCTTCCAGCTCTCGAGCGTCAAGTGTTTTACCTTGGTTTTCTGCGATGACGGCTGCCATCTCGGCTACTGTTGGTGCTCGAAATAAAGTTTGGAGAGGTATCTCAAGCTGGAATTTCCTGATGACCTGGGCAACGACCCGAGTGGCTGCCAGCGAATGACCCCCCAAATCAAAGAAGTTGTCGTGGATGCCAACCCTATCGAGGGACAAAATTTCGGACCATATTTGCGATAATTCTTTTTCAACCGCTGTCCGTGACTCAATAAAGGGAGTATCGATGTGTGGTCTTTTGTGGTCGGGGGCTGGCAGCGCCCGTCGGTCGACCTTTGCGGTTCCCGTGGTTGTGAGCGGAATTTCATCTATCTTTACGAATACCACCGGAATCATATAGTCGGGAAGTTTCTGCTTCAGGAAGTTTCTGAGGCTGCTTACCGTCGGAATAGACCCGCCGCTCGGCACAAAATAGGCTACTAACTGTGGATCCCCCCATTGATCGTCCCAGATCGTCACCGTTGCTTCTTTGATACAGGAATGATCCACAAGTGCTTTTTCGACCTCACTGACATCCACTCTGAAGCCTCTGATTTTCGCTTGAAAATCCTTGCGTCCGAGGTGCTTAAGACAGCCGTCGGGCGACATCGTGCCCAAGTCGCCGGTAAGATAGATCCGCCGGTCTCCACCGCTAGGATCTTCCAGAAATTTAGTTTTCGTTAGGTCTGGCCTGCGCCAATAGCCGGGCGAAAGATGCCGACTCTTGACTGCTATTTCCCCAGGCCGATTGAAGCCAACGTGCTGACCGTTGTCATCGAGCAGAAGAACCTCCTTGTCTTGGATTTCATAACCTACCGGAATGACCTCTTCAGTGATCTTGGTGTTTGAGCCGATCACGTACATTCTAAATGGCCCGACTTCATGGGTTCCAAGCGTGTTAACGAGGAGACAGCCTGTGGAAAAATGCTTCTTGTATAAGTCGACGTCGCCTCTATGCGCCGGCGCACCGGTCAAATTGATCACGCGAAGTTTGGGAAACTGTTCTGCTCCGGTGAGAGTGCTTGCAAATTGGCGAAGCACCCTTGGCCCGGAGCGAAACACGGTGATTTCCTGTTGAACGAGCCATTCAGCGAGATGGGCCAAACCGTCTTCCCTAACGTACCAAGGAAACGAACCTGCTCCGCTCAGCAGCGCGGAAAAGGCGTTTCTTTCTGCTGACCCGACATTCGTAAATCGGTCATCCGGTCCGAGTTGGAACTTCTGGTCATGGGCGATTCTTTGGAGCACTTTTCGGTGCGTGTTAATGACGCCTTTGGGCTCACCGGTGGAACCAGAGGTATATGTGATGTAGGTAAAGGAATCTGGAGAAATCGGCAGACCTAAATTTGCAACTGAAAGACTCGAATCAAGCGCGTCGATGTTGAGTATTTGGCAATCCGTCCCAGCCAAAGTGGGAGCCAACTGGGAATTCTTGTTGTCAGTCACGATGAGGGTGGCCTCGGACTCTTTGAGAATATAACTATTGCGCGCAGACGGATGAGAAGGCGTCAGAGGCACATAAAAGCCCGCTGTTTTCAGCACCCCGAAGCTGGCGATGATGGAAGCGCCTTGATCGACTAGCAGCGCGATAGGTCTGTCGCGGCTTTCACATATTCCCAAAATCGCTCGCGCAACCCGATTGGCACTCTGATTCAACGTGTCCCAGGTGAGCGTTTCTTTCTTGCTCTTGAACGCGATCCGGCTCGGATATCTTTGTACAAACTCCTCGAGACGATCGGGTATTGTTTGCTGCGTTGGCGAGAGAGCGAACTGGTGTTTAGAAGTATCGTCCATGTCGGTTTCTTCCGTTCATTTTTCGTCACTGATCATCGAGCATTCGTTTCGCTTGCTCGTCTGATAGCGGTTTTAACTCCGTCAACATGTAATCCAGGCTCCCTGACCCAACTTTTTGCTTGCTTCCCTGTCATCAGGGTTGCCTGCTCGACGAGGGTACGGGCGGAAAACAATTTTAAAGAACAGCGCTTGTCGAAATTTACCGATTGCGTAGAGAACAGGGTTGCGGCAAGATCCACTATGGCGCGGGCGAAACGGTTCGAGTCGCGATTCAACGCATCCCAAGTGAAAACTATGTGTTTATTCTTGAACGCTATCCGCTCGGGATAGCGTTCGACTATCTTCTCGACACGTCCCGGGATGGATTGCTCAATCTTTGCGTCAATCAAGTCCATGATAGGGCGATAGTTCTGCGCAGGTACGCTCGGGGTCGTTGTTAGCGGATGTTGCTGCACCGTCGGCAAGAACAGTTGTCAGTTCGCCTAAGGATTTTGTACGTCAGCGCGAGGGGCTCGGCTTTGAAAGCGATTCGGCCTGAGAAATTGAGCGAGGAATTTCACGGTTCGGCGGCAGTTCGATTCTTTTCTAGCGCAATGAATGTACCGCGTGGGGCGAAAAGACATCGCCCTAACCGCCGGCTGCAACTTCACCGAACCGAAAAAATTTTCCACGACCTTATCCTTATTAGCAGGAGGATCTTCATTCAGATGACGGCTCGCAAGTGAACAAATGGGTTTCATTGGGCGCCACCCTGACTATAATTACACGGCGAGTAAGGCGACTAAACGCTGCTGTAGTTGCTGCACGGTGAACGGCTTAGCGACGTAGTCATCACAACCCGCAGCAAGGCATCGTTGACGGTCTCCGTGGCTGCACAGCGCAGTGGCGGCAAGGATGGGGATCTTTTGATATTCGGGATCACTCTTCAACGATCGTGCGACCTCAAAGCCGTCCATCTCCGGCATCGTCATGTCCAAGACAATGGCATGGGGCGGGCTTACTTTGATTTTTTCTAAAGCGTCCCTGCCGTTGCTCGCTGTCATCACGTCCCAGCCCGAACATTTGAGAAGTCGTCCTAGAAGTTCGCGACTTTGGATTTCATCGTCGACAATCATAATGGTGCGGCTGCTCATGTGGCTTCCTTCGCCGAGTGGGTGATCTAACGTGGCCAATATCGGCCAAGAACGCCGCCGGTCATAAACCGACCGCGATGTTTGTTGAAGTGAGATTCTAGAATAGCCTCAGTGGCTTTTCTGAAGTTTTGAGTGGAATTTCGTCCCTACACCAACAACGTCGTTGGCGGCGGGCGTTCCGCGTCGACGACCTGAGTATCGACAGGATCTTCAAGCTGATGCTCATCCGTTTTGCCGTTTAAGCCGACGGAATGAAAATTCGATACGATCTCGCGTAACATCTCGAGCAGTGCTTTTGACGCGCCTGCAATCGCAAGTTTCTCCATCTCATGGATTCGCTCCAGCAGGGCCAGTGGATTGATATGGAAACTGGGCCGGATTTTGAGAATTTTTTCCGCTGCGGTAGGCTGAACGCTTTCATCGGGCCCGACCAATTCCTCATGCAGCTTTTCGCCGGGCCTGAGGCCGACAAATTTGATCGCGATATCTTTATCAGGAACTAGCCCTGAACTGCGAATCAGGTTCCGGGCCATGTCGAGCAACTTCACGGGTTGGCCCATGTCAAGCACAAATATCTCGCCTCCCTCGGCCAGTGTCACCGAGCGCAACACCAGTTGCACGGCCTCAGGGATCGTCATGAAATAGCGGGTGATTTCCGGATGGGTAACTGTCACGGGGCCGCCATTCTCGATTTGTTTGCGAAAGAGCGGCAATACACTGCCGCTGCTCCCGAGCACATTACCAAAGCGCACTGCCGAAAATACCGTGTCGTTATTGCGCACGTTGCACTCGAGCGCGTCAATATAGAGTTCCGCAAGTCGCTTGGTCGCGCCCATGACGTTGGTCGGGTTAACGGCTTTGTCCGTGGAAATGAGCAGGAATTTTTTAACTCTGTACTCGATCGCTACATGGCTCAACCGAGAAGTGCCGACGACATTGTTCAACACCGCCTCCTCGGGGTGGAATTCCATCATCGGCACATGCTTATGAGCAGCCGCATGCAGCACGATTTCAGGAGAATATTGCTTAAAGACCTCACGCAAGGGAGTGACGTGCTTGATATCGACGAGCGCCGCCACTTTTTTCAAGCCAGGGTACTTCTGGGCGAGTTCTGTATCGATCGTGTATAGTCCGCCTTCACTTTTGTCCAGGAGTACAAGCGTCTCCGGGTCGTACGCCGCGATTTGGCGGCAGATCTCCGATCCGATCGAGCCGGCAGCGCCCGTTACGAGAATGCGTTTATTTTTGATCAGCTGCCGAATGGGTTCGATGTCCACACCAACGGGTACTCGGTCCAGTAAATCCTCCGAGGAAATATTTCGCGTTTGACCAAGGTTAACATTACCATCCTTGATCTCGCGCAAGTTTGGCAGTGTTTTGATCTCGACATCGTGCTTTTCCAGGGCCTTGACCAGATCCCGAATAGTCTCCCGTTTCGCGGATGGCATCGCGATAATCACCCCTTGGGGCCGTTTTTTGACGATAACTTGCTCGAGGTGTTTGCGGCTGCCCAGGACGGGAACTCCATGGATATGCTGCCCAATTTTTTTAGAATCATCGTCTAAGAACCCGATCGGCGTATACTTGTAAATGGAGGCGTGATTTTTCATGTCTCTTAAGATCATTTCACCGGCGTCGCCGGCGCCGTAAATCAACACCCGTTTCCTTGGCTTCAGGCTGGGTATCTCCTGATACAATCGGCGCGTCATTCGTACACCACCCATCATTGAGATCAAAACCAGGGCATCGATAATGAAAATTGACCGCGGATAAAACTCCAAACCAAATCCCCAGTGAACCAATGCATAGAAAGCAACCGTGCTGGAAAGCACCGCGAAAATAATATTGCGTAAATCCCAAATACCCGCGTATCGCCAAAGCCCCTGGTACAATCCAAATGGGATGAATGTGATCAGGCGAACGACCAGGAGCCAAGGGAGCATTTGCCACGCATAACTCGCCTCTTCCGGCGGAATTTTACCGTCGAATCTCAGCCAGAAAGCCGCATAATTGGCGCCCGCAATCAACACAAGATGCAAACCTACGACCAACACTCTCCGATATTTCAACAATAGGGATTTCAGTTGAGCTATCATCTAAATTCTCACTTTCTTCAGAGCGCCCTGATCCTAAACCGCTCGGATGGCCTCACGTTCGCGGCAACGAAGGTACCAGGTGACGGTTCTCGCGATTCCGTCGCGCAAATTACATTTCGCTTCAAAACCAAAAAGTCGTTTTGCTCTTCTCGTGTCGAGGCAGCGCCGCGGCTGGCCATTGGGCTGGGTCGTATCCCAAACTAATTCCCCGGTAAACTGAACCTCCGCCGCGATCAACTTCGCTAAATCTCGAATGGCAATTTCTTCGCCGCTGCCAAGGTTGACAGGCTCGCTCCCACTATATTTTTCCGCTGCCAGCAGAATCCCTTCAGCGGCGTCTTCGACATAGAGGAACTCTCGCGTCGGAGACCCGTCGCCCCACAACACGATCTGGCGCTGGTCACTTTCCTTAGCCTCCACACATTTGCGGATCAGCGCCGGAATGACGTGTGATGTTTCCAGATCAAAGTTGTCTCGTGGTCCGTAAAGATTGACCGGGAGCAAATAGATTCCGTTAAAACCATACTGCGCTCGATATCCCTGCGACTGAACTAAAAGCATTTTTTTCGCTAGTCCGTAGGGCGCATTGGTCTCCTCAGGATAACCGTTCCACAAGTCCTCTTCTTTGAATGGAACGGGTGTGAATTTCGGATAGGCACACACCGTTCCAATCGCCACAAACTTTTCCACTTCAAACTGCCTGGCGTGTTCGATGAGCTGGATTCCCATTATGGCGTTGTCGTAAAAGAATCGTCCGGGATTGAGCCGGTTCGCTCCGATCCCACCCACCGTAGCGGCGAGATGAAGCAAGATCTGGGGCCGGGCATCTGTGTAGAGCCGTCTAACCATCTCCTGATCGCGCAGATCGTAATCTTTGGAACGGGGCACAAAAATATTCTGGCAACCGGCTAACCGCAGTTTGCTCACGACGGCCGATCCCAAGAACCCCGCTCCACCGGTAACCACCACTCGCTTATCTCGCCAAAAAGTCATGTTTTTCCTTCGTTAGTTTGCCTCCACAAAACGCAAATCGGGAACATGGAGGCCTCATAGGCATGGACTGTCCGCTTAACTCGGCGCATTTTTCGAGCAGCTTTTCAACTAATCTTAGTAATTCACTACCTATCCCTCTAGATCGAACCATTGACTCGCTGAGTTGTACTCAGTCTCCGAAATAGGTGTTCATCTATTATTTGAAGGACACGTGTACTAAGCACACCCCAGCCCAGGGATTAACTTAGCTAAGATTTAGAGATTTACGGGGAAGTCTTTTTTGGCGTACCCGTTATCGAGTAATATTTTTAGGGGGGCGCTGACTCTCAATCAGCAATCGAACGACGCAGTCTTTAAACCTGTGGCCTCATGGTGTTCCCGTGTGCGTCTCTCTGGGTCATTTCCATATCCGCATCAACCATCAGCCGTACCAGGTCCTTGAACCGCGTCTTCGCTTCCCAACCCAGTTTTGTTTTAGCTTTGGTTGCATCACCAATTAAGCACTCTACCTCGGCCGGACGATAATATTTGGGGTCGATATCGACGAGCTCGTGCCAATCCAGCCCGACGTAATCGAACGCTTCGGCAAGCAATTCATGAACCGCGTGGGTTTCGCCTGTCGCGATCACATAATCATCTGGCTCGTCTTGCTGGAGCATCAGCCACATGGCTTCAACATACTCTCTGGCATATCCCCAGTCTCTCTGAGCATCGAGATTCCCTAAATAGAGCCTGTCCTGATGCCCCGCTTTGATTCGGGCTGCAGCAGCAGTAATTTTGCGCGAAACGAAGGTTTCGTTACGCCTCGGCGATTCATGATTGAACAATATTCCGTTGCAGGCGAAAATGTTGTAGCTTTCACGATAATTGACCGTTGCCCAGTAAGAATACACCTTGGCGACTCCATAAGGGCTTCGCGGATAAAACGGGGTGGTTTCACGCTGTGGCGTTTCCTGAACTTTTCCATACATTTCGGAGCTGCTCGCTTGATAGAACTTAGTCTTTAGTTTGGTTTCCCTGACGGCTTCTAAAATGCGAATTGTGCCAAGCGCCGTAACATCACCAGTATATTCAGGTATATCGAAGCTTACGCGCACGTGGCTTTGCGCCGCGAGGTGATAGATTTCGTCAGGCTGAAGTCGATAAAGTAGTTTTATGAGATTCGTCGAATCTGCAATGTCACCATAGTGTAGGAACAATCGCACGCCGTTCACGTGTGGGTCCTGGTACAAATGGTCAATGCGACCGGTGTTAAATGTCGATGCACGTCGAATAATACCGTGCACCTCGTAGCCTTTTTCCAACAGGAGTTCGGCCAAGTAGGAACCGTCTTGTCCTGTAATGCCGGTGATTAATGCTTTTTTTGTTGCCATCTATTCTCCCAAATCGAAGCCAAAAAGCGTTACACGCTTTGCCTACCAAACTCTGGTTATTACAATGCACTATAATAATCAGTTCTTAGCACTAGTGGAATAAGCGGTCATAGACGTCAGTCTCTTTTGCCTCGTATCATCCCAGCATGTTCACCGGGAAGATCCAATCGCACAAAGCATGGCGGCCATTTCACGAATCTTCTGATTCGCATATTGCAGACGGCTGGCACTCCGCCTTGGACGAGGAATTCTCGCGATCATTAGAGAGTCGAGGCCTGACGTAGCATTCGTTTTTGTTCGACTGGCTGTTCGGGCCGGAGGCTGACACGCACGCCCGCCGGAACGCGCGTCTCTAGAACCTTAACTCCTTCCTCCGGAAAGCGCTGCAGCAGCTTGAGGTCCGGCAAGCGCTCGAAACAATCCGCACGTCGAACCTCGCTACGGATCCTTTCAGTTATCGTATAATACCAAAGCTCCTGCGGCCCGCCGACGTCAAAGGTGAGAATTACTATGCGTGCAGGCCCGCGTAGGTAGGAGGCTTGTAAGAGGTCACATTTAAGCTCAAAGAGTCTTGACCGATCCACAGTGGGGTCCCAATAAAACCATTGAGCTTTACTCGCCAACAATATTGAGTCGGGCTGCTCTTTCAGCAGTCCCATAACCAGCTTTCGGGCGGGGGAATATTCAAACGTGACCGCCATCGAAGGCCATTGGTAAAGTTCGCTTGCCATAAGTTTTGCTCGTTGGTTTCTGCCGCGCTCCCCGGGCACGAGAAAATATACGACAGACGCCAGAGTCATCGCTATGTAACCAGTCAGATAGATCGCGCCAAAGATTTGAAATATTTTGGTGAGCCCTCTTTTCTTCGGAACATCGGTAAGAGAGGCCAGCGAGTAGATCGCGAACACACCGAGGGGTACGACGGCCCAATAATAGCGTTTATCAGCCAG
>Ga0193707_1000708_pt1 | contig 11759 bp, 8 predicted proteins | sample U3c2metaG_FD_143043 | JGI IMG/M metagenome (GOLD analysis project Ga0193707, IMG submission 143043) | Soil microbial communities from a riparian zone of the East river system, Colorado, United States - U3c2 | ecosystem: Environmental > Terrestrial > Soil > Riparian zone | place: USA: East River...
CTGAAGATACCCGCCAGTCAATCCCTTAGCCAGCACCATCATATCTGGAATCACTCCCTCGTGTTCCGACGCAAACATTCGACCCGTTCTACCAAATCCGGTCATTACTTCATCAATAATCAACAGGGTATCGGTCCGGTTGCACCATTCGCGAACGGCTCTCAGCGTGCCCCCAGGCCACAGACGCATCCCCGCGGCTCCCTGGATAAGAGGCTCAATCACAACGGCGGCAGTCTTTGCTATTTCGGCCGGCGCAAGAGCTTCCAGCGCCTTAATATTTGGAACCTGCATGGCCGGAAAGTTCCAGCGAGTCGACCCGATTTGGAACATGGCCACCGCACCCAGGCTCGCCGCACCGGCCGTATCGCCATGATAGCCATTCTGGAATGCGATAAACTGATGCCTTCTCGAATGCCGCAGCCGCCAATACTGATCCGCAATTCTCAAAGCGACCTCGATTCCCGTCGAGCCGTCGTCAGAGAAGAAAACTCTGCTCAGGGAGTTACCTGGGAAAAGTCCAACGATCGCTTGCGCGAGTTCGATGGCCGCCGGGTTCGTGAAGCCCAGGAATGAAGTGTGCGCGACGCGATCGAGTTGGCGACGGATGGCCGCATTAATGTGTGGGTGATTGTGCCCGTGAATATTCGTCCAGATGGATGAATTCCCATCGATGTATTCGCCACCTTTGCTGTCACGCAGCACGGCTCCGTGCCCTTCGACCAGAACGAGTGGCTCGTGCTCCGGGGCACACCACTCACGCATTTCAGTAAATGGATGCCAGACGAATCGTTTGTCGGCCGCAATCAATTCCCTGGTGTTCCACTCAGTCATGAAGAATGCTTTGATGCTCGATTCTCAATACTAGATGAAATAAGGGCCCCACTAGGACCAGTATCCAGAATCGAGCGTCCAGCACCGGCTCTCCAAACGTCATTCATAGGCGTTCTGTTCCTGGATTAGCCTCTCGATTGACGCAACGTCCTCGATTGAAGCGCGCCGCCGCTGATATTTTCGCACCAGGATTTCTTTCAATGTCAGCAAGTCCTCCGGCAACGGCTGATCATAGTAGGTCCAGTCAAGATCGCCGGCTATCTTGGCCTGGAACCGCCACGCACCGCCGAACTTCGTCGCGCGCACTTCGCGTTTTCTGCCATCTTGATTTCTGTCCGCCCATATGTGTTGATTCGGCATCGCAGTGAAAACCTTACATTAGCGGCCTTGAAAGACGTAATTAAATTGGCTGCATACTTTATTGCGACGATTGTCATCGGCGCGATCCTTGCGCCAATTCTTTTTTGGTCTGCTCAGTCGCTTGCAGCTCACGGCGCATTTTCTTTTTTGGCAAGGTACGATTTCGAGACATTCTTTCATCGGGCCCTTCTGATTGTCGCCGTACTTTTAATCTGGCCGTTGCTACGATTAAGCCATGTGCGAAGCATGGCTGACCTGGGCCTTGCACCTAATTCGCGCTGGGGCCGGCATCTCTTCGCCGGCGTTGCTATATCAATGGTTCCCCTGCTCTTTTGCGGGGTTTTGCTCATCGCACTTCACGTTTATGCGTTCCGGCACAGCGTTGCCTGGCCGCGTTTTGGCAAGATGCTCCTGGCGTCAATAGCGGTTCCGTTCATTGAAGAATCTTTTTTTCGCGGGATCGTTTTAGGCGTTCTACTCAGGACCGGCCGGAAGTACATAGCGATCTTTGCCGTTTCAGCGATCTTTGCAGTCGTCCATTTTTTAAAGGCCCCGGAACGGACGTCCGAGATAGTCACGTGGACCTCCGGCTTCAGTTCGATTGCCCACGCCTTTGACGGAATTGGGGATCCGATGATGCTGGCCTCAGCGCTGGCGACATTATTTTTCATCGGCTGGATTCTCGCTGACGCGCGCGTGCTTACTTATTCGTTATGGCTGTCAATTGGCCTGCATGCCGGTTGGATCTTTGGCAGCGGCGCTTTTAGCCGGCTGGCACGTCAGCAAACGCTCGCCTTTCCCTGGATAGGAAAGAACATGCTTGTTGGAATTATCCCGCTTGGTGTAGCTGTCCTCACCTGGATCATAATGCGCACCTGGTTGAAATATGATCGCGCTTCGCAAGTTTGAATTGTTCGAAGCGGCCACATCGCTTCTCTACCCTCCGGTATGCGCTCTCTGCGGCGGCAAGACTCAAGCTGGCGAATATCTCTGCGAGCAATGCGAAGCAAAAGCCATGCGTATCGTTGCGCCATTTTGCCAGCAATGTTCCGAGCCCTTCGAAGGCGCTATTGCGACCGTGTTCACATGCGCCAACTGCGCACATCGCAAAATTTACTTTGATGCAGCGGTGGCTGCGTACCGGGGCCGCGGTATCGTTCGCCAGATCATTCACGATTTTAAGTACGGGCGTCAGGTTCACTTGCGACATCTGGTGGCACGCTGGCTTTGCGCAGCGTTTGACGATGAACGTCTTCGCGGGCGTCAATTCGACATAATCGTGCCCGTCCCATTGCATCCAACTCGCCAGCGGGAACGCGGGTTCAATCAAGCGGGCTTGCTAGCTGAATTGCTAAGAAAGCGGATATCGATTCCGTGCAAGCGAGTGCTAAAGCGCATTCGATACACAACTACACAAACCGCGCTCGACCGCGCGGAGCGAATGGAAAATTTGCATAACGCGTTTCGTTTACGAAAGAATGCGGACGTGCGAGGTTTACACGTGCTGTTAATCGATGATGTCCTTACAACCGGTTCTACGCTGAGTGAGTGCGCGCGTGTCTTGAAACGCGCGGGCGCAATCTCTGTTCACGCGGCCACGGCGGCGCGCGCGTAAATTGCAATGGCCATTTTCAAAAAACCGGCGATCAAAGCAGAAGGCGGAAAGAAGAAGGAGATTCCACGCGGCCTTTTTCAAAAATGTCCCGGCTGTTCGGAGGTGGTACCGGAGATCGAGCTGGCGCAAAACCAGCGGGTCTGTCCGCGCTGTGAGTATCATTTTGCGCAACCGGCCAAGGAGCGAATTCAGAGCCTGCTGGACCCTGATTCTTTTGTGGAAATGGACGCCGGCTTGAAATCAGTGGACGTCTTGCGTTTCCAGGGAATGGCCAGCTACAAAGATCGGCTGAAGAGCTATCAGGAACGTACAGGTCTTCTGGATGCTGTAATCAGCGGACACGGAACTCTTGACGGCTGCAAAGTTGCAGTCGCGGTGATGGATTTCGACTTTCTCGCGGCGACCATGGGTTCGGTTGTTGGCGAGAGAATCACGCGCACGATTGAATATGGAACCGCCGAGTGTTGTGCAGTGATCATCGTTGCCGCTTCGGGCGGAGCTCGCTTGTACGAAGGAATGTTGAGCTTAATGCAGATGGCCAAGACAAGCGGTGCGCTCGCTCGCCACTCGGAAGCCAGGCTTCCTTACATTTCGGTCCTGACAAATCCGACCACGGCCGGCGTCATGGCCAGTTTCGCGTCACTGGGTGATGTCATTCTAGCTGAACCAAGGAGTATGATCGGCTTCGCCGGTCCACGCGTAATCAGGGAAACCACGCACCAGGACTTGCCCGAACGATTTCAGACTGCCGAGTTTCTCGAGGAGCATGGTTTGATCGACATGATTGTGCATCGCAGAAAAATGCGCGAGCAGATCAGCCGATTGCTCAATTATTTCACTGTCGCGCCGTGAATCGAGTCGGCGAGAGCCGAGCGAGCTGGACGGGCAAGCCCGCGAGGGTTGGCGCGTCGGGAGGCGCATCGATCAATTACCGTGAAGCGTTGGTCTGGCTTTACAGCCTTCAGCGCTTCGGAATCAAGCTCGGCCTGGAAAACATCGAGCGTTTGCTCGACGAATGTTGTAGCGGCGTTTGTGCCAACCGCCCGGCTCTCGCTGCGGCGAGAGCCTCTGCATTCAAGGTCATTCACGTCGCGGGTACAAACGGCAAAGGCTCAGTCTGCGCCATGATCGATTCGATCTGCCGCGCACAAGGATATCGCACCGGCCTGTTCACGTCCCCTCACCTCGTCACGTTTCGCGAACGCATTCGGGTGAGCGGCGACATGATTTCTGAGGACGCCGTTGCCAATGGCCTAACAACTATCCGCAATCTTGTCGCGAACTGGGATCCGCATCCGACATTTTTCGAGGTGGTGACCGCACTTGCTCTCAAGCACTTCTTGGACACGAAGGTCGAGATCGTCATTCTGGAAACAGGTCTCGGCGGCCGGCTCGATGCCACGAACGCGATCCAATCAGATGTTTCGGTGATTACGCCAATCGATTTCGATCACGAACAATGGCTGGGCAAAACAATTTCCGAAATTGCGGCTGAAAAAGCCGGCATTATCAAGGGAGGCGTTCCCGTTATTTCTGCCTCACAGCGACAGGAGGCCGAAAAAGAGATTCGCGTACGTGCCGCTAAGTGCGGAGCACCGATACAATTCGTGGCCGAGCCGTATGGCGAGACACCCATTGCACTCGCTGGATCGCATCAAAAACAAAATGCGGCTCTTTCGATTGCCGCGCTTCGCGCCGCGAAGATCGATATCGACAGCTCAGCAATCGCGCAAGGCCTTAGCAGTATCGAATGGCCAGCACGTTTTCAACGATGGGACGAACGCACAATCATCGATGGCGCGCACAACCCCGCCGCCGTGCGTGCGCTCGCAGAAACATGGCGAGAAATGTTCGGCGATCAGCGCGCCACGCTCGTGCTGGCCATTCTTTCTGACAAAGACTTGCGCTGTATCTGTGAAGCCCTCGCACCGATAGCTAGCTCAGTTCTCCTCCCGAAAATTCGAAGCGAACGCGCTGCTGCACCAGAAGAGTTAGCAAACGTCTTGGCCAACATGACTCCACCACTCCCCTACTCCATCACTCCATCTGTGGATGAGGCACTAACACTTGCACACGCGAAACCGAATCTGATCTTGATCACCGGTTCACTTCATTTCGCCGGCGAAGTTATTGCCCATCTGCGCGGCGAGCCCGCAGCCTTCGAAGAGTGCGCACAATAGATCAGCGTCTCGCAGAGACGCCCTACAAGACCTGAGTCAAGTTGTAGGGCGTTTGTATCAAACGCCTTCATCAATCTCAATCCGCGGGAAGAGCGGAATTGGTTTTCCGACCACATGTCCGTCCGGCAGCCTCCCCCACTCGGCATCCGCGAGCGAAAAGCGTTCTTCTTTTCCGCTCAACTCCATCTTCCAATTCAGTTGATCGAAGATTCCGTGTGCCGCTTTCGGTAGTACTGGTGAAATCCAAATGGCAATGATGCGGAGAGATTCAGCGAGATGATAGAGAACAGCGTCCAGTAATTTTTCCTGCTGCTCATCCTTCGCGAGCTTCCACGGTGCGCTCATCTCCACAAGACCGTTGCACCCTACAACTCTAGCCATGGCCGCATTCAGCCAACTACGAGGATTAAAGCCTTCCAAGAATAGTTTCATTCCTGCTTCAAACTCGTTGCCATCTCCCGACCAATTGCGCAGCTCTTTCTGAAGGTCGTTCTCTGGCAAATCCTCCGGATTGACTCTCCGAATGATTCCATCGCGATATCGATGGACCATATTCAACGTGCGGTTAAGCAGATTTCCGAGTTGATCTGCCAAATCCCAATTGTGATAGCTAACAAGGAATTTTTCACTGAAATCCGCGTCTTGCCCAGTCGTGATGCGGTCCATCAAGTAATAACGCACCGCTTCCGTACCGTATTTTTCAACAAGCGCATTTGGATCGACAACATTCCCGGCGCTCTTGCTCATCTTCGCCCCGCCCAAGTTCCACCAGCCGTGAACAAGCAATTGCGGCATTTGGTTGTTGGGAAATCCAATCGCGTGCAGCATGATCAGCCAGTAGATCCCGTGCGCGGGAACAAGAATATCCTTGCCGATGATCTGCAGCGCGGGCCAGCGATCCCGAAACTCTTGTGACTGCGCTTCGTAAGTGTCGACCTTTGGATCGTAGCCTGCGAAGGTGATGTAGTTCGTTAGCGCGTCGAACCAGACGTAATTGACGAAATCGTTGTCGAACGGCAGCTCGATCCCCCAACTGAGGCGTGATTTCGGACGCGAAATGCAGAGATCGCCGCTGAGTTTTTCGACGGCATTTCGCAATTCGGTCTGACGAAAATCAGGGATTACAACTGGTTTTTTTCCTCTTGCTCGTTCGTCAATCAAATCGAGCAACCACTTTTTGCGTCCCTCGAGCTTGAAATAATAATTTTCTTCCTCACGAAATTCGACCTGTCCCCATTCAGGGCCAAACTCGCCATCCGGACCGCGCTCTTTGTCGGTGAGAAATTGTTCCTGACGAACCGAGTAGTAACCCGCTTGTCTGTCCTTATAGATTTCGCCGGCATCGAACAGGCGCTGCAAAATTCCCTGAACGACTTTCTTGTGCCGCTCACTGGTCGTCTCAGCCCACTCGTCGTATTTCACGTCGAGTTTCTTCCAAAGATCGACAAACTTCTGCGTGATCCCTTTCACGAATTCAGCTGGAGGAACACCGGCTTTAGCGGCCGATTGCTGCACCTTCTGGCCGTGTTGGTCGACACCGGTTAGAAAAAATACCTTGTCACCCTTGAGGCGATGATAGCGCGCGATCACATCGGCCAGCACTTTCTCATAGGCGTGCCCGATGTGCGGCGGCGAGTTTGTGTAATCGATCGCCGTGGTGATGAAAAATGTCTTCGGCATTTTGCGATTACATCTGTAGCGGCTGTCTGTGACCGTAGCAAACAAGACCACATGGGCGCGAAGCGATTTACTGCTAGTAACAGCGCTGTTCGCAGGTACAGACTATCCCTCTGTTTTTTGACTGGCTTTCACGATAGTCGCAAGCGATGGTAGCTCATGAGAAGTCATTTCAAAATCCTGTTTTCGATCTTGGCAGCCGCGATTTGCACAGTGGGTTTCGCGGCAGACAAGCCGAGTTGTGCGAAGACGGGCAAGAATTGCCCTATGAACGACAATAAGGCCTGCAATTGCGGTAAGAGTTGCAGCTGCTAGCGAGTCAGCGAACTCTCTTTTGAATTCGGAGCACTGAAGACGTCTAAGAACGAGTTTGCAGACGAAAACCGTTCAGAGTTCGGCCACGTCGAACCTTATTGCTTCTCCGTTTGTAGCCACGTTGCTATGTAGGAGACGACCCGCCACGTACAGTTACAGTGACTGTTTCTCCCGGCGCTCGCCTGTTCTTACGTTCCGCCCATTCATATAGGACCGGCAGCAAAACGAGGGTAAGAAACGTCGAGCTGATAATGCCGCCGATAACCACCGTCGCGAGGGGTCGCTGGACCTCCGCGCCGGCGCTTGTTGAGAGCGCCATCGGAATAAAGCCGAAAGCTGCGACAGCTGCAGTCATAAGCACGGGACGCAAGCGCGTAAGAGATCCTTCGATCACAGCGGACCGAACATCGCGTCCCTCTTCCCGTAGCTGATTAAAGTAACTGATCATCACGACTCCATTAAGCACGGCAACTCCGCTCAATGCGATGAAACCCACCGCCGCGGAAATACTAAATGGCATACTGCGCAACCACAGCGCAGCGATTCCGCCGGTCACAGCTAACGGAACGCCGGAATAGACAAGCAGCGCTTGTCGCACACTGCCGAAAGCCATGAAGATGAGTGCGAAAATGAATGCGAGCGCGGCCGGCACGACAATGGCAAGTCGGGTCTTTGCTTCGAGAAGATTTTCGAACTGCCCGCCAAATTCGAGCGTGTAGCCTTCCGGCAATTTGACATGCTCACGCACTTTAGCGTCCGCCTCTTTTACCCAGCTCTCGACATCTCGACCTCGCAAGTTCACCATCAACGCCGCGCGCCGTTGAGCCGAATCGCGTAAAATCGGCGAAACCGTTTTGACTCGTTCAATGTCGGCAACCTCGCCAAGTGACAGGATGCCCGCATCACCTACGCGCACCGGCAATGCGCGAATCGAGTCCAGATTTTTGCGATCGGCTTCCGCCAGTCGCACAACGATCTCGAAGCGGCGATTTCCTTCGACCATTGTTCCGACGGTTTGGCCGCCTAACGCAGTTGCAATGGTCTGGTTTACGTCGCCGGCGTGAAGGTTGTATTTCGCCAGAACGTCGCGTTTGACGCGAATCTCCAACATGGGTGCGCGGCCTGTCGTCTCATATTCAACTTCGCCTTCGCCCTCGCGAGTGCCTGGAATTTGCTCCAGCACTTCTTTGACCTCGGAGCCGAGGCGCTCTAGGACATCATAATCGTTCCCAAAAATTTTGACGGCTATGTCTGCACGGATGCCTTCGAGCATTTCATTGAATCGCATCTCAACCGGCTGCGCGACCATGACACGCGCTCCGGGATTTAACGCTTCAATCTCTGTAGTGATGATCTTTGCCAAGTCGTCCTTGCTGATTGAGTGACCGTCGATTTTCCGCCATTCGCTCTGCGGTTTATAGTAGATGTAAAAGTCGCAATCGCTTGGCGGCATTGGATCGGTGGCAATTTCCGCGCTTCCGATTCGCGAGAACACGTGCGTAATCTCGGGGACACGCTTCCGGATTTCTTCCTCTGTCCTGCGTTGGTCTTCGACACTTTGCTCGACGCTGATGCTGCCCGTCCGATAAACCATCATCGTGAACGTGCCTTCATCGAGCTTGGGAATGAAATCGGCACCGAGATTGCGGAAGATGAAGATTGCCAATGCGAACAACGCAGCCGCACCGAACACGACCACCCACCGCAGTCGCAATGATAGGCGAAGGGCGGGCGCGTAAACCCTCTTGATCAGGCGGATAATCAAGTTGTCGCGTTCAGCGATGCGGCCTCTGAGCAGGAAAGAGCACAGCGCCGGCATCAAAGTAAGTGCCAGCGCCAATGATCCGCCCAGGGCGAGCATCACTGTCAGCGCCATTGGGTGAAACATTTTTCCTTCGATTCCTGACAGTGCCAAAATCGGCACATAAACAATGGCGATGATCAGCACACCAAAGAACATCGGTGTCCCGACTTGTTTGCTGGCGGTGACGACGGTCTGCAGTCGTTCTTCGACGGTCAGGTATCGGCCGAGCTGTTGCTGTTTCGCGCCAAGCTGCCGCACGACATTTTCCACGATCACAACGGCACCGTCGATGATGAGTCCGAAATCGATGGCGCCAAGGCTCATCAGGTTCCCCGAAATTCCGAACCGCGTCATGCCTGTGATCGCAAAAAGAAGTGCGAGTGGAATCGCAGCTGCGACGATGAACGCAGCGCGCCAGTTTCCCAGGAGGAAAAGCAACACTGCGATTACAAGCAACGCGCCTTCGAACAGGTTCGTTGTCACGGTCCGAATCGTTCGATGCACGAGGTTCTTTCTGTTGTATTCCGGGCTTATGACCACACCCGACGGCAGGCGCTTCTGAATTTCCATAATCTTTTCAGCAACACGCTCGGCAACCGCGTGGCTGTTCTCGCCCATCAGCATCATGGCCACGCCAAGTACCGCCTCTTGCCCGCTGTGCGTTGCCGCGCCAGTACGAAACGCGTGGCCAATTTGAACTTCAGCAAAATCTTTCACCCGCAACGGCATCACTGCGGCCGCGAATTTTACTGGGAGTTCAGCAATCTCTTGCGGCGACGTGACTCTGCCCACTCCACGAATCACCAGTTGGTCATTCCCCGCGTTGACAATGCCGCCGCCCGCGTTCTCAACGTTTTCACCAATGACCTTTGCAAGGTCGCTAACAGTTAGCCCCGCTTCGCGCAGCTTCGCAGTATTCGGCTGCACAACGATCTGCTTAGCATAGCCTCCGTAGGCGTTGACCTCGGCGACGCCGGGGACGGTGCGCAGTTGAGGTTTAATTACATATTCCTGTATTTCCCACAGCGCCATTAGTTGCGCTTCACGCGTGGGCGGAGCGTTTGGCGCGTTCGACGTGTAGTCAATCGAATAGTAAAATACCTCGCCAAGTCCAGTCGTGATCGGAATGAGCTTCGGCGTTACGCCAGCCGGCAACGAATCAGAGGTGCTTTGCAGCCGCTCGGTAACGAGCTGGCGCGCGCGATAAATATCGCTCTTGTCGGTAAATTGAAGTGTGATCTGCGACAGACCGAAGCGCGATAGCGAGCGCATTTCGGTTACACCGGCGACTCCACCGAGCGCCATTTCAAGTGGCACCGTCACGAGCTTTTCAACTTCGTCCGGTGCAAGCGCTGGCACTGTTGTATTCACTTGTACCTGCACACCGGTGATGTCTGGAATCGCGTCCATCGGCAGTTTCGTTGCGGACCAAACCCCGCCAAGCAGCAATGCGAAAGCGCCCATCAAGACGAGAACTCGCTGGCGAACGGAGAATTCCAGTATTTTGTCGATCATCGCTGCTGCTCCTCTCGGTACAACTTCTGGCCGGTCAAAATTTCAAGTGCTTGCGCAGCCTCGAGCGCATCCTTCTGTGCGTTGTTAAATGCACTGTTGGCTTCGAGATATTGTTTTTGAATTTCCAGGCAAGTCGTCAGCGGAACGGCGCCCAGGCGATAGTTCTGGTCTGCCGACTCCGATCCTTCGCGCAATTGCGCCATGGCGCCCGACCTCCAAGTTTCAATCTCGGCTCGGTTTGATTCCAGCGAGGCCGCGTTTTGCGTCACGCGTCTTTCGACTTCGCGCTCCGTCAGAGCCAGGGAGGCTTCAGCCTGTTGCTGGCGCGCTTTGCTACTCGCAATGTTCCCTGCGTTGCGATCCCATAAAGGGAGCGGTAACGAGATACCGAGACCAGCTCGCTGCTCGCGGTCGATTGCATTTTCCAGCGAATAAAACGGCCCAACAGCAATGGCCGGAAACCGCTCGTTCTTCGACAGCGCGACCTTGAAGCCCTGCTGAGCGAGTTCGACCTGTCGGATGCGAATGTCGAACGAATTTGAGCGGGCCGCTTTTACAAGGCGCGGCACCGAGAGTGCGGTGAAAACGATCGGGCTCGAGTTGACAGTTAGCATTGCGTCGGCAGATCGCCCGCACAGCTGATTCAACTCTGTTGTGATCGTTTTTTCAGCTAAGGTCGATTCACGTTCCTGGCGCTGAAACGTGAGCAAATTCGCACTGATAATCTGGGCCTCCACTTGCGGTGCAACTCCGGCGAGGGGCCGCTGTTTCAACACATCGGCGAGCGATTGAGTTCGCGAGGCGACTTCCTGGACCGCTTTAGTTCGCTCATGAGCACCCGTAATCGCGTAGGCCAGCGAGCGAACACGGGCGGCCAATGTCAGCCGAAACTGTTCCAGATGGAGACCGGCAAGGACGAGATCGTGATTCGCAATCGCCTTACGTAGTGCAATTCGGCCCGGATACTCCAACGTTTGACTGAATGAGAGAGCGACTATCGCGCCATCGCCGCTAGCTCCTCCTGAATTTTCGCGCGAATTCTTGTACCCAAGTTCCGTGCTTAATTCGGGGTTGCGAAGGGTACCGGCAGTTCGCACCCCTCCTTTGGCCGCGGCAATTTCCGCCTGAAAGAAGTTTAGCTCTGGATTTCTCTGCAGTGCCTGGTTAACCAATGTCTGCGGCGTTTCGGCAGACGAACTCGCGCCCACGAGTAAAATGGCACTCGCAGTAACGAATGTGGTTTTTTTGTAAATTGGCATTGGTTGGAAAAAATGGGAGAAATCCACAACGCGTTCGCGTTGTGGAGACGAACAAAGCCTGAGCGAAGAAAAGATCCGGACAGACCGGTCCTATGCTCAGTTGTTAGGCAAGCTGGGGCGGATGATCGATCGCGGTGGGCAATCCATCCGGGGCGGATTGCTCACTGGTCGGATAGAAAACAGATGCCGGGAAAGCGCCTGCG
>Ga0193707_1000709_pt1 | contig 11749 bp, 15 predicted proteins | sample U3c2metaG_FD_143043 | JGI IMG/M metagenome (GOLD analysis project Ga0193707, IMG submission 143043) | Soil microbial communities from a riparian zone of the East river system, Colorado, United States - U3c2 | ecosystem: Environmental > Terrestrial > Soil > Riparian zone | place: USA: East River...
ACATCGTCTTAACCGCACCTGTAGCCAGGTGTGTGTTGTCCAAGACGCCCTTGGCGATTCCCTCGGGAATAGCCGTACCAACAACTTGGGCAAAGAGCTTGGAAGGAGAGTTGATCCCCAGGAAGCTCTTAGCCGCGTTCAAGGCGTTGCTAGCCAGGTTCTTTAGCTCGTTGTATAGCCAGCCGGCGGCACTACGGATACCACTGATGATTCCGTTTACGATCGATTTACCGATGTTAAGGAACCAGCTACCGACGCCCTTGACCTTGTTGTAGGCCGAGACAATGCCGTTCCAAACGTAGGTCGCTACCTTCTTGACCAACGAAGCAATATATGAAACACCGGCGATCACGGGCTTGACCATGGCGTTGTAAACCATCTTCCAACCACGGCTAGCTGCATTGGCGATACCGGTCCAAGCCGGGGACAGCCAGTTAACCAAAGCCTTGATGGGGTTAATGATCGCTGTCTTGATCCCGGACCAAACCGCCGAAGCAGCAGTCTTTATGCCGTTCCAGATCATTCCGAGGAATGCGGAGATCGCATTCCAGACGACCTTGACCGCTGCTTCCATTCCCTTGTGAAGGTGGTTCCAAGCAGCCATCATCAGTGCAACGGGGAAGAGGAAGATGACGAGAAGCAGGGGCCACCACTTCCGGAAGAATCCAAGGATTCCGTTGAACACGGTAGTTGTAACGCTCGCGACCGCATTCCAGGCTTTGGAAATGGGACCAGAGATCATGTTCCAAGCCCCCGAGAAGAAGCTTGTTATTCCGTGCCAGACCTTCTTTGCTACATACTCAATTCCGTGCCAGGCGGCTACCGCCGCTTGAACCAGTTGTTTGTGGTATTTGACCACTACGATAATCGCGGCAACCAGTCCGGCAATAGCCAGAATAATGATGCCAACCGGGTTGGCATCCATCGCCGCGTCTAGGAGCCACATGGCTCCAGTCCAAAGAGTGGTTGCTACAGAAGCGAGCTTCTGAGCTATCGCCAAATCTCTGAAAGTTCCTACCAATCCGGTGATGCCTTGAATAGCAGCAATCCCCGTAAGGCTTGCCTTAATGGCGAGGAACCCAACAGCCAGTGCCTGAAGCTGTCCGGGGGACATTCCACCGATTGCTTTAAGGATTACAGTAATGCCACCAAGGCTTGCCCCGCCCATGCCCGCAAGAGCCTGGGCCATTTTACTCAGAGCAGGGCCGGCGGCCCTAGCAACGGCCACCAACTGGGGGCCCATCCTGGCGACGTAGGCGATCAACTTATTGACCGAGTCTGCGCCTCTAGCAGAGTTACCCCATTCGGCGAACTTTGCTGACAGGCGGGTCAGTGCCGGAAGCATCCGGGACGAGACAGGAGCGAAGTCCCTTAGAAGACCGGCAAAGCCCTTGGCCAGGTTCCCCAGGATCGTCCCGAAAGCGGCCACTGCATGGCCGCCTACTCCGCCCATAAGGGTGAAGAAGCTCCGCCAGTAAGGGGAGCCCAGAGCGCTTGCAGCGCTGTTGCCTAGGTCCTTTAGAGCGGCGGCCACCGGCCGCACAATGGGTGATAGGAGCTTCATCCCCACTTCGGCAGCATGCATCCACGCGACCAGTGCATTATCCACCGGAACCGCGAGTTGCTTTTGTACCCCGGCCCATGCCTGTTTCAGAGCATTGGTCTGTTGGTAGAGGGCTCGTTGGGCAGGAGTAAGCGCTTCAATAGCGGCCTTCTCCTTGGCCAGGGCCGCCTGTCGTGCCTTGTTGGTGGTAGCTAGGTTGTACTGCTGCTGTGCCGCTGTGACCTTCTGAGTGGCCTTCTGGACAGCGGTGAACTGGGACTTGGCTATAGCTGCGAACCCGGCAAGGCCAAGCCCGGCACCGACTACAGCGGTACCCAGGGCACCTATACCGACTACCGCAGCGGCCATAGCGGGAACGGCCGCCGGCGCAACCGCCATCAGAGCTAGACGAAGGAGGCTCGTGCTTTGGGTTACCTTTTTGGCAGATCTAGCGGCTTTGTCCTGTGCCGCTGCTTCCTCTACCGACGCTACCGCATTGTCCCGGGCTGCTCTCGCAGCTTCCTTCTGTCCAACGGCAGATTCTAGTTCCGCTCGGTTTAGCTTGTCGGACTTGTCTGCGACCTCGCCCTCAGCAGCGGCTAGCGCCAAGAACTCAGCGGAGGCTTCCTTGCCGCCACGAGTAAGAATATCGAAGACAAGGGAGGTGTCAGCCATGGCTGATCACCTCCCGCTCTCGTTTGATTTCAACCATTCTTCGGCCCACTGTCTATAAGAGTTAAGTTCCGGCACAGTCAGCCGGTCTATGTCCCACGGATGAAGGCCGAACAGATGCCCGAACAGGGGCGTGAACTTCAGACGCGTTTCCGCGACGCTGCCGCGCCGCGCCCTTTTGGGGCCTCAGTAGGACCCTGCTCTTCGATAGCCGCCAGAGCCTGTGCCTTGACGTCATCCGAAAGCGTCTTGTCCTTCTGAATGGCGTCCTTGATACGACCAAGCTCCTCACCGTCGAAGTCGACGGTAAGCTCACCCATCTTGAAAGAGACGTCGGCAAACTTCAGAGTCTTGTTGTCCCTACGGAGCATGATCCAAAGAAGCGCTCGGCGGGCTTTAGCCCCACCGGTCATAAGCTTCACCTGGTACTCATCAAAGGTGATGCCCATGGCATCTTCCAGGTCCTCGGCATCCACCGAAGGAAGCTCTTCCGCCTTGTACGTCCATTCGCTGGTCTCTCCGCCCGAAGGGGCGTACTTAACGATCATTTAGACTCCTCCGTGAGCGATCTTTTCTGCGGTCTTATCCAGGACAGCTTTAACGTCCTGTTTGATCTTTGGGGCCCCCGCCTTGCGGGGTTTGTCGAACCAGCCAGGGGGAACGGTCTGAGTGACCCAGACCTTCTTGTTTCCGAAGACTTTGTGACGCCAAGTGCCCTTGTTCAAGTGAGCGGGCATATTCTTCAGTCCCGGGGGATCCACTACCGAAATGCGGATCCCCGCGTTACCGCTAACCGACTTAACGCTTAGCTTCACCGCGCCGGCGGTCTTCGCCCGCAAACCCGTATGCTTAGGTCCCCGGGAAGGCAGTGATCTAACTTGTCTCTTCTGGGCGGTGACAATCTGTTGGGCGTCTCTCCGGACGGTTTTCCTTAGGTCCGAGAGAAGATCCTTCTCGCCCGCCTGCTTAAGTCGTCTAGCGACTCTTTGAAACTCGCTACCGCCCTCGACCCGGATATCCATCAGGCCGTGGCGCGGGTCCAGGCACCGGAGGTGGGCATCTCAATGGACGTCTCGGCAAGGTCACCGGCCGATCCAGTAAGGGGGCTGTACTTGGTCAGCAGAACGTTCCCCGAGTACTCGGGGTTAGTAACGCTCTTGGCGGCGCTGGTAGCACGAATCTTGACGGGAAAGACCGTGCCGAGAAGCGGCCAAAGGGTCGCGTCTACATTCGATGCTGAAAAGTCCTGGTCGAAATCAATCTTGATCGAGCCAGACTTCAGCCCACCAATGACGGACTTCCACCCGCCACCGCCGAACGTAGTGGAGTCCAGGTCGGTAACCTCAACGTCGAGAGTGACGGACTTGGCCCAAGCAGACGCCGGAATCGAGTTGATTTCGATGTAGGCATCCGTGAATGCGAAAGCAGTCATTCCAGCTCCTTGTTATCGAACACCTATCGAACCGGCGAGCGTAAAGGAGCCGGTGATGGCGGTTGCATTGAATCGGTAATATGTGTTGGCGATAGCCCCTGCTTTAGGGAGCAACCACGTGCCGCCAGCGGCGGTAACCGCACCGAACGACTGGACGTCGGCGACGCCGGTAGTGAAGCCCGCATTCGACGCGGACTCGACCTTGACGGTTACCGTCGTTCCCGGGGTGCCCAGAACGTGCAGCGACGCATAGACGTACTGAGTGCTGGAAACCGCACCGAGTTGAACAACGGAACCAAAGGCGCCCGTGGCGGAGACGACAGTCGGAGGGGCAGCAACCTGCCCACGAACCATACCGGCGGTATTAGACCCGGACATATCCAGGGTAAAAGGCGTCAGGTCTCCGACCTTGCCAAAAGCGGAGTACTTCAGTTTGGTTGCCTGGAACATATAGGCCGTAGAAGTGGCCGTGCCGTCCACCGACATAGTGACTACGCGGTTGGCTGTACCCAGATCTCCAAAGGATTCGTTGTCCGGACCAGACTGCCAGTAGCCCTCAAGGGCTCCTGTAACGGTCTTCAGACCGCCCACGACCTTCTTCCAACCACCGCCACCGAATACGGTGGCATCAAGCTCCTCGGCGCTAGCTTCCAGGGCCACCTTGTTGGTGTCTCCGGTGAAGTCATACCCGTGAACCCAGCTAGTACAGTTAAGAAGTGCGAACTGGCTCATTCGGCACTCTTCTTCCTGGCGGGAGTCGCCACCTTAAGAAGGTGGCCTCCCTCAACCAGTGCGGGAAGAACTACGCCGTCAGACAGGTCCGACTGACTCAGTTCCTCACCGGGCATCGCGATGCCCTTCTTAGTGGCAATCGGGTGGTTGCCAACAACGAGGTACCTCATTAGTTTCCTTTCGTGTAGACAACCAGCCGAAGCTTTGCCCCGATATGCTGCAGGGAAGACATTTCAAAGCTTGATCCGTAGTCGGACATCTCCGAGATGTGAGCATTCACATCGGACAGGCCAAGGGTTTTGTTATTGAAGATCGCCTGTCGGATGGACTTAGAACCGGACCCGGTTACGTAGTCGTCCAAGGAATCTTGGGCGATGTCCGCATCGCCAAAGGACACGAGCACTGCGAGGTCAAATTCGTAGGAGTCGGTACCCCGGTCAAAGGCCATAACGAACGAGGCTTTGTCGGGCACTAGAACGACCGCAGGGAGGTTGACCGCCTCGGGCACCGTGTCATAAGCCGAGAGGCTGGCTACGTTGCTCTCAAGCGTGGTTTTGACTGCATCCCGGATTTCCTGGAGAGAAGCCATCAGGCGATCACCGGTTTCTTATACGGACGAAGTAGGTTGGTTACGTCCGGATCGCTTCGGGAAAGTCTGACCGGACCAAAGTCATTAAAACCGGCAATTCCAAAGGGGGCGTCCTTGCGCTTGAAAAGCGCAATGGCCTTAAGAATGGTTGCTTCTGTAACCTCATTAGGGATTTCCGACCAACCCCACTGCGCGGTAACGCGCACCAAAGGGGTTCGGGACACGGGAAAACCCGCGCCTGAATCGGAGACAACCGTCCACCATGCGTAGGCGTTCATATCCGCGTCAGCGTTCAGGGGCTCTAGATGGTAGGTAGTCGCATCAACCACAACCCAGTCACCCGTGTTGTGCGCGTCCGTTTCAACGATCAAACCCGTTTGGGTACTGATGTCATGGACGTCTAGGGAGTCGTAACAGACCGCGTTGTACAAACGAGCGGAGGCTGTGGCGTCTTGCCAGAACCTCCGCCCACAGTGCTTGTCAACGGCTCTAGACGTAGCGGAGATAGAGCGCTCAAGTAGTGTGTCCGAAAGCTTTGAGCCCTCGTCCGACAACTGGTCTCGAATGTCCTGGACAGCGGCATAGCCGTTGACGATGGCCATTGGCGATCACGCCGTCTTGCGTGGACGTCCGGGCTTACGGGGAGCCGGCTTAGGCTTCTCTTCGCGGGTCTCTTCGACCTTGGGAGCAACGGCCTTCTCGGGAACCGGGCATCTCTCTACAGCAACCGCTGCCCCGGAGTTGAGGAGCGTAATGGCGTCCGCGTCCGGGAAGTCGATTTCCGTACCCGGGGTTGGCCAAGGAACACCGTTAGAGGTGCCCGAGATCTGAATCATCATCTTAATGCGCATATTTTCCTCTTAATAAAAGTGGGGGTGGTGACGCAGAGACCACCCCCACTTTTTGTCAACCGGCGAGCGCGGTTACAGATGAAACGGTAGGGGTGCCCGTGCTTACGTATAGGTACATCGCCGTACGGAGGTACCTTGCCGGAGTCCCAGAACAACTTCTGACAGTAACTCGGTCATTAGTCCCGCGAACACTCGCACCGAGGCTGAGGAAGTACCACACTTCGCCATCGATAGAACCCTGTACGTCCACATCGAGGTTGTCGCCGTCGGTATACGAGATGGCCGTAACGGTCGTGAAAGACGAAGTTATCTCCCGAAGGTCGTACGCATCCCCATAAACAAACTGATTGGGCGTAGTTAGTGCTACGTCCTCCGACAATTTAACTGGTTGTGGGCAACTCACGTGGTGTTCCCAATGAAGTACTTGAGGGCGCCCGTGGTGTCCACCTGGTTTCCGTCGCCCCTAAGAAGGGTGCGGAAAGTGACAACGTCGGTGTCGAAGTGGAAGTCAAGCGAACGCTCGAAGCGAATCGCTTCAACCCGACGAACAAAATAGGTGCTGAAATCGCCGAAGAGAACCGACTTAGCGCCGGTTCCAATCGCAGGCATGTTCGGGTCGGTCACAAGCGGCTTGTCCAGAATGGTATCCGGAGCACCGGCGGTAAGACCCGGCTGCCAGATGTAGCGGCCTTGGCCATCCTTCAGCTTGCGCACGAAACCAACGGTGGCGTCCTGCATAAGCCAAGAGCAAGAAGGACTGTTCCGGTACGGCGCGATGACCGAGTAGAACAAGTCGATAAGGTCATCAGCGATAATACCGCCGATAACGCCGCCGGTACCCTGCTGGGCAACCGTCTCACCGGTCTTGCCCAGCCCACCTGCGCCACCGTTCGCAATAAGGACACCATTCGGCTGGCTGGAGCCCGAACCGTTAACAAGGTGCGCACCGAAGCCGTTGCCCAGAGCGCGGCCTGCCTGCATAGCCAGGTAACCCTCAAGGTCAACCGAGGTGTCATTCAGAAGCTCGTGCGACACGGTCATCAGAAAACCGTACTTGTAAGCATTGAGCGTGACCTGGCCGAAAGTCGGCTCATTGGCGGTCAGGGCCGCAGCTTCCGCCACAATGGTCGCACTGGAAGAGTGGGTGCTGGTCTTCGGAATCTGAAGAGCCTCGCCACCGTCCGTGGTCAGGACCGTAGGATTGGCCTGAAGAACACCGGAGTTGACGATCAGGTGCTGAACAAGGCGGTCGTAAAACGACGTCTTAACCGTGTTACCACCAGCGGTAGCAGTACCCTTAACAAGGTCACCGGTGGTACGAGTCTCAGGACGCAGGTCATACGAACGAGACGCCGTCTCGCCCCTTAGCCACGAGCGAAGCTCATCGGCCTTGTTGTCGTTGCGCGTGCCCTCGGTGGGCTTAGCCTCAAGCTTCGCGAAGTACTCACCGGCTTCAGCGGCCTTGCGCTGAGACTCCTGGTACTCGCCAATCTTCTCGTCAATGTCAGAGATGTCCTGGTTGGCCCGAACGTACTTGGCGTCCTCTTCGGCCGTCAGGTCACGCTTCTCCGACGCGGCGACCTCAAGGGTCTCCTTAGCCTGCTCCCAAGCGCTCATGCGCTTAGAGTGGAGCTGGCGAATGTAATCCGACATTCGATTTCCTTTTGTCGTTAGAAATGGAAATTAGGAGTGGGTTTCGCCCTGCTCCAAGGGAGATCGGCAAATTCGCATTAGCTCGGCTTGCCGAAGCCGGACCGAAAGCAACGGGTGAGTTTCGCTCTGCCCATCAATTTCGGGAGTCTCTTCGGAAGACCTCTCGTCTTCCGTAACCACTATCGAACTATTGGAATCGGCCAAATCAATGACCTTGGGCGCCGGAGCGCCAAAGAACTTGCGAAGTTCGTCCGCCTTAGCGGCTTCCTCAACCTCGGAAAGCTCGGCATCGAACTTCTCCGCCAGAGACCGGAGACCTGAACTGGTGTCCAGGTAAGCAGGGGAATTAACCGGAGCAACATCCATAAGAGCGCCGGTAACCAGGGTCCGCAGTGGGAAACCGCTGTCGGTCATGTCCCAGTCGTCCTCGAAAAGCCGAAAGGCGAAGGAGGACTGCCGGACATCGCCACGGGCGATCAACTCAACAACGTCCGCCCTATGGGTCGGGGGGTCAACCTCATAGGAAAGACCCGCCTCGTCAACCGCCAGGCGAAGAGTTCCGCCGGCGGTGGTGCCCAGAAGCATGTTGTCGTCGTGGTTGTATCGAGCTAGGACATCCGGCCAACCATCCGACGCGGACTTGTTGAAGAACGATCGGTTGATCTGCTCTACAAACCCGCCGAGATTCTGGCTGAGCTTGTTGAACTTAGCGGCGTATCCGCCGATGGCGCGCTTCTCCGCGTCCCGGATTTCTACCAGGCCACGGGTAAACCGCCTTTCAGTGTCATTCACTGTTAGGTGTCCCTCCGGGAGGAAGTGCCGCCGGTTCTGGTGGCGCTGGTGTAGCTAGTTCGGGTACTGGCTGGCCATACTCCTTGCCCTTGCCATCCGGCAGCGGGGGGAGGTCCTCAAGCGCTCTAACCTCATCCACGTTCATCCACCGGTTGGTCAGTGCCAACGCATAGGACTCGTACCTGGTTTTGGTGTCCGCTCGAAGGACAGCGTCAACGTTGAATTTGAAACAGATCCGGTTCGGGAACAGGCGCGATAGCGCCAATTCAATCTTCACCAGATAAGGGCGAAGGGCATAAAGAACCAGCTTGATCTGTTCCTGTTCCGTAGTGGAATAGGTCATGCTCTTATTGGTGTCTCCACCAATAAGCTCCGCCGGAATGCCGTAAATATTGGCAATATCCGTGTTAGTCGCCCGGAGAGTTGCGAGGAACTGTGACTCTTCAGCGGGAACAGAGATTGGTTTGTAGGAAATCCCGAGACCGAGAGCAACGGGCTCTCTGCCCTTAGCCGCCTGCTTGAATTTACGCTTGATGTCCTGTGCCTGGTCCCACGTAACCGCGTCCTCTGTTTCAAGAACAGCGGACGGAGTAGCCCCATTGGCAAGCCAGTCATGACCAAATCGCTGGGCTTGAATGCCCGTCTCAATCGTCAGCTGTGCAGCCTTGATAGGCGAAACACCTAGCACCTTCCCGGGCAGGGTATATCCAGGAATGTGAACCAAATCTTCGTTGTTGTCCAACCGTTTGCCATTTACAAACCACACCGGTTTAAACCGAGTGTCGTCCATTTCTAGAGAGACAAAATCAGGGTGTTGCCACTCAATAAGAGTGGGGTTCCCTGTTTTATCTCGTTCTAGAATCAGGCCGTAAGCGTTCCCTCGCAATGCGAGGGACGTAACCGCCCGATGAACCCAGTCATAAACTGTGCCGTAGGCGGTTGGGTTTTTCAGCAAGCTGGGGTCGTCTGTCCTGATTATGACGCCCTTAGTCTGTTTGTAAGTCTCCAAAGGAAGAGACGCAACAGAGTCAGCGATAAGCCGCGTAGCGGCAAACACCGGAATTAGAGAAAGAGCGGTATGGATAGAGTCGCCACGGATTTGGGCGATGTCCTCACCGGAACCCCACAGATCTGTACGGGAGATATTCCGTTTCTCAGACTTACGCCCGAAGGGCCATAGCCTCACGGTTAACCTCCCTTACCAAATGTTGGCGGACACATCTCGTGGCCGGTTTAGGTGTGCTTGTGTGGTGTAGCCCCAGGCCGCTAGCGTCACGGCCACCAGAGGGCAGATATCGGCGGACAAACCCTTACGGGCCCACGCCCACCCATCGCCCAATGGGCGCCTGTCAGCGCCTGCGAGAGCGGCATTTAGAGGGGGCTGGTTACGGTGACGAAGGTCCCCGGAGTCGCAGACAAGGTCATAGAACTGACCACACGCCTGCATAGCGTCGCGAGCGGTTGCTTTGGTTACCTCAATGCCCGCCGCTTCCAGCGGAGCTATGAGGGAGCCGGCGGGGCCGGCGGGATCAATCACGGTCGCAAGCGGTTTGTGTTTCCGGTGAATTTCCCGGACCCGTTCTACAACCCACCCAGAACCCCTACGGTGCTCCGCAACCTCCACATGGGTTTTTCCATCAGACCGCAGTCCGGCCATTGCGATGGCCGCTGTGGACCGGTCCGGCATCATGTCAATGGCCATGGAAACCCGGCCAACAGGGGCAGAGTTCTCGTCAGCCACAGCAAGCCAAGGGGCTTTCGGGATAACCAGCCATTCATCCGGAGCATCGTCGGGCCACTGATTCATATAGGCACGGCGGTACTCGGACAAGTCCATTCGTTCGTACTCAGCCTGAATTGGCCTCTCGCCAATAGTGTGCCCCAAAGCAGGCATATACGACCAACGAGCGTCTCTATCCGCCGGATCGGTGTCCGGCGGAGCGCTCCATTCAAAGTAAGCAACCGAATCGGTTAGTCCTACTTCAGTCCTGGCTCGTCCGTTGTCGACCTTCTGGCGAAGGTAGGTCGACTTAACAGTTCCAGCGGTTGAGGGAATCCAAAGCTGCGGCTGGTCCCTCGTAATCATCGTGGGGGACAAGCCCTGCTCTAGCCGGGCATCCTCATGAGCGAAAGCCTCGTCAAGAACGGCTAGGTCAAGCGAGGCGCCGTGGCCGGCTTTCTCGGTCGAGCTAGTGATCCCTTGAAGGGACCCGTTGTGCCACTTAACCGCTTCGTTGCCGTTGGTGAACCGGACCTCATAGAGGGCCGACAACTGGCTCTTGTCCAGAATAGGAAGGTGGTCGTCCTCCCACTTCTTTCTAGCGTCGTTACGCGTCTGCGCGGTGTAGATGATGTTCTGTGCTTTGCCAAAGCCAAGGGCCCTGTGGACCATCACAGCGAGAATCAGGGAGGTCTTACCCGACTGACGAGGGACCGTAAGGTCAACCTCGCGATAAACCAGGAGACCCGTCTCCGGATCAATCTCCAAGGCCACGTCTACCACGTGTCGCTGCCAGGGCATGAGAGGCATGCCAAGGAGTTCGGCCATCTGTCCGACCCTTGGACCAAGGGTTTGACGGTCAAGCCGTCTCGGAGTCCCGTATCGGGGTGAGCACAGGTCCCTCAAATCGGTCGAGGAGTTCTTGGAGTTTGTCACCACTCTCCGACTCCTCTGTCATTTTGGTTAGGGTTTCCCGAAGCTCACGAGCAATGGCGGAGACCGCCATTCCTCCGGCGCCTGAATCAATTCTTTGAGAAAGGGCAATACACAGTTCCGCCAAAGGGCGGTTAATGCCATCGAGAGAACTGAATTCAGAGAGCGCAGTTCTTGTCGCCATTTCTAGCGCTCCGTAATCGCTCATAAGAATTGTCCCTCAAAGAATTGTAGGTTACACAGAGTTAACTGTACCAATCAAATGGCCATTACGCTGCGTTAATGCCATTCGTGAATGGCGGGGAGAGAAATCGGGAGCAAAGAGCTTGTGGTCTCCCGAGACGCCCATCAAAAAAATCGAATGCTCGTTCGAGTCACATTGAGTTACATCACACTGAGTGAGACCAACACGAAGTGCTATTGTTTTATTGAACTGAATGACACACACATTAGTGATGCCATTCACTGTGTGTTAGTCAGTAGCAATGATGCTCGCTGCACGCAGCGCAGCGAGGATGGATACGACAGCAGCCTGAGTGGTGGTTGCATCAGTGGGGTCCGCAATAGCAGCAGCATTGACCCACTGGTACTTGTCCTCATCGAAGACCATAGCCATGGTGGTTACCAATCTCTAGAAGTGTTAAGCGGGGCTTGCCTGTGCAGGCGTGCACCCTTGCGTGAGTTACAACTAATGTGAGCTGGCCTTAGATTGGCCGGATCCAGAGGGGGTCCACCAAGGGACACAGGAATCAGGTGGTCCACTGAGTCAGCACCTGGCCTGCCACACAGATGGCAGACGTTACAAGCGGCTAGAACCTGCGCTCTAAGCCTT
>Ga0193707_1000710_pt1 | contig 11729 bp, 10 predicted proteins | sample U3c2metaG_FD_143043 | JGI IMG/M metagenome (GOLD analysis project Ga0193707, IMG submission 143043) | Soil microbial communities from a riparian zone of the East river system, Colorado, United States - U3c2 | ecosystem: Environmental > Terrestrial > Soil > Riparian zone | place: USA: East River...
GCACGCTTACGCTCGGCATCGGTGGCGTGGGCCTGATGAATATCATGTTGGTCTCGGTCTCGCAACGCACTCGCGAGATTGGGATGCAGAAAGCGCTCGGCGCCCGGAAGCGGCATATCCTGTTGCAATTCCTCGCCGAGGCTCTGACTATTACCTTCATCGGCGGAGTACTTGGAGTGATCCTGGCTTACGCCGTCGCGCTTTCTGTAGGAAGGCTTACGTTATACAGCGCGTTCGCCAAGAATGGGGAAGCGGGCGATATCCGCCTGATCATCGCGCCGGGCACGCTGATCGCCGCCACCCTCATTCTGGGCGCCGTGGGACTGGTCAGCGGCATGATACCTGCCGTCCGGGCCTCCGGCCTGGACCCGATTGAGGCCCTCCGCCACGAGTAGGCGCTCCGCTGCATCAGGTGTTTGTTCATAGAACACAGCACAAGTAACTGTATTTAAACGAGTTGAAAAAATTGGAGGCTTATGACGAAAGTAACCTCGCTCTAGCACACAAGGGCCATTCCTGGGTGCCAGAGGGGGCACATAGTATTGCCGCAAGGAGAAACTCTCATGGACCGCGGGCACATCATTCGGGATACGATCCTGCTGGCTCTGGCTGAACGATATGAATCCGACCGAAGCCAGTTTGTGACTTTACAAGGCAAACCATGGACTCACCTTTGGCACGTGAAGCGGTTGCAGAATTGAGAAATGAGAAACACGTCGAGGAACAAACCCGAGGAGTGGTACGGCTAACCTGGCGCGGTTACGAGTTGTACAAGAGCCATACCCTCAGTTGCGCGTGAGGGTCCAAAGCCCGACATCCCAGTCCAGCCGGAGTATCGGCCTAAAAGGCGCGGCCTGCGCAGGCAGCGGATTACACTCTCCAAAACCGTGGAAGATCGGCGCTTTCCCTTTAGCGCCGCGTAAGCCCTAACCCTCCGATTCGCAGCCGCCGCCCCGGCACGATCGTGCCGAGCTATAGGGTCCGGTGCCGCTGGCTGTAGCAACTTCTGACCGTGTACCCCCCCGATCAGCGACCACCGGAGGCAACCAGTTTCAGAATGCGGTTCGCATTTCGGGCCTGGGTTGGCCGCGGGCGCGCAGCGGACGACTTGATCCTCACAGGTCATAGCGCGGAAAAATGGCGCAGGTCACATTCCCGGGCATGATCTTTCAGAGGGCCGCGCCGGCGCAACTCGGCCTTTGCGCAATCAGGGTATACGATAAAGCATGGCGGGAAACGCTCTGGTGATCGAACATATAGAGAAGTATTTTCCCGTTCCGCAAACCGGAGTACGGGCGTTTCTCAATCCGTTCGCGGCTCTCACCCATCCCGCCCTGTTGGGCATTTCTTTCCAGGTCGGTGCCGGTGAGGTCGCTTGCCTGATCGGCGCCAACGGGTCGGGCAAGTCAACCCTGTTGCGAATCCTCGCGACCCTGCTGGTGCCGACGCGCGGTCACGCCAGGGTGGCCGGCTACGATGTGGAACAGCAGGCGTCCCAGGTACGCTCGCAGCTTGGATTTCACTCGGCAACCGATGGCGGATTCTACAGCCGGCTCACGGCGCGCGAGAACCTGAATTTTTTCGCAGCGATGAATAACCTGTTCGACGCCGAAGCCGCCCGGCGACTCGAGGAGTTGACCGAATTGATGGGCATAGGAGGGTTTCTCGAAAGCCAGGTGCGAACCCTTTCCACCGGACAGGTGCATCGCCTTGCACTGGCCCGAGCCATGATCCACCGTCCGAGCGTGCTCTTGCTGGATGAGCCGACGCGCAGTCTGGATCCCATGGCAGCGGCGGAATTCAGGCGGTTTCTAAAAACTCAACTGGTCGGCCGCCACGGAACCACGGTGCTGTTCGCCTCCCACACCCTGGCCGAGGTCGAACAATTGGCGGATCGAGTCATCCTGCTCGACAAGGGACGGCTGGTGAGCTGCGACTCCCCCCGAGGCCTGCGTGATGCAACTGGCTCTGCCACCCTGGAAGAAGCGCTCGAGCGGTTGACTCCGCACGGCTCTCGGGTCGAGGTGCGGGCGTGAACCGCGACCGCAGCCCGCGCAAAGCGTACGCTTTTTTCCGGCGCGACCTGGCCATCGCTCGCAGTTACCGGATTGCGTTCGCGCTTGAAATTCTGGAAGCTTTTTTTGGCGTGGCGACGTTCTATTACCTGTCACGATTCGTTTCTAATGACCAACTCGCCCTCGCTCTTCCGGCGGGCAGCGACTATTTTGGCTTCGCGCTGGTGGGCTTTGCTTTTTTCGACTACCTCACCGTGTCTCTGAGCGCTTTCGATAGCAGCATCGTAGAGGCGCAGCAGAATGGCACGCTGGAGGCGATGCTCGTCACCGAAACGCCGCTGACCATGATTCTTGTGGCCTCGGCTGCGTATCCCTTTGTCCTGCTCGCCCTGCGGACGGTGATCTACCTAGGCTGGGGAGTGGCGCTCTTTCATTTCCCCATTCGCGAAGCCAATTGGCTGGGCGCCGCCACTATCCTGGTCGCCTCGATTCTGGCGTTTGCCGGCCTGGGGATCATTTCCACCAGCTACCTGTTGCTGTTCAAGCGCGGAAATCCTGCCCGCTGGCTCATTGTCGGTGCGTCCAGCCTGCTGGGCGGCATCATGTATCCGGTGTCGGTATTGCCCGTGCCGCTGCAGTGGATTGCGCGGGTCATTCCGGTGACCTACTCGCTTGAGGGAATGCGCCAGGCGCTGCTCGGTGGCGCCAGTTTTGCCCAACTGTGGCCATCCGTACGCGCGCTGCTAGTTTTCGCAGCCATCCTGCTGCCGCTCTCGAGTTTGACCTTTGCCTGGGCACTGCGCCAGACCAAGATCTCGGGTACGCTCACCCATTCGTAGGGCGCACCAGCCAGAAGCCGCGCATTGTTTTCGCCAGGCGTGGTCGGCATCCGAGGGAGCCTGTTGGGCGGGGTGAATCATCGTCACCTTGTCGGCCGCAAGTCTCTTCCCCAAGACTTTGACGCACGGCACACGGCAGTGACTTGCCGAAAGACGGAGGGTTGGACCGGTTCCGCAGCCTCTCTCCCATCAGGGTCAGGCATGCGGGCGTAAAAGTTTGTGAAATCTGCCCATCTCTCGTAATCTTTCGGTTTGCATTGGTGAGACGACATGCAATCCATGGACAACGGTGATCGGCCCCGCGGGCGGATGAAGCGCATCCTAACGGACGCACATTTTTGGGTCCCCCTCGGGGTTTTGATCTGCGGACTGCTTCTTTTGAAATCCATTCACTAACCAGGATCGGCGGAACATGCAATCTATCGTGGCGTCTGGGGATGAATCATCCGTGCCGGAGATTTCTCGCCCGCGGAAGCTGCAGGCGTTGGGAATCCTTTCCGGTCTCACCGCGGGCGCCTGGCTCGGTGCGGCTGAGGCTCCAACCAAGCTGGTTGCGGTTGGCCTGTCACCCATTGTTATTTCGCTCATCATGGTGGTGGGCGTTTTTCTGGCGCGCTGGAGCCTGCCCGCTTTGATCCTAGGCACATCCTCCATCCGGGCCGATCTCCGCCGGGCGCCCCACCTTATTATTTGGGCTCTGCTGGCCGGATGCATGTGGGCGGTGGCCAACACGATGACCATTTTTGCCATCCGCGATATCGGTCTGAGCATTGCTTTCCCTTTGTGGAATTCAAATAGTCTGTTGGGCATATTTTGGGGATTTATTTTCTTCGGTGAGTTACGGCAGGCTGGCTGGCGCCGCTGGGCGGGGGTGCTGGGCGGCGCCTTGGTCATGTGCGTCGGAGCGGCCTTGCTGGCCGTCGCGTCTTCAACCCAGGCGCCAGCAGCGCATTCGATGCGTGGCGTTTGGGCGGCTCTCGGTGCCGGCGTCCTTTGGGGGACAATGTATATCCCGTACCGTAAAGCCTATCTGTCGGGAATGAATCCGCTTTCGTTCGTGACCTTCTTTACGTTCGGCGAACTCGGTATGATGGCTGCCCTCGCGATCGGTTATCTTGGTCTGGCTCCGCTCTGGCAGGAGGTGACGCGGGCGCGGGATGTTCTTTTCTGGTTGGTGTTTGGCGGCTTTATTTGGGTGATCGGGGATGTCTTCCAGCAATATGCCGCGAAGTACTCGGGAATCAGCCGGGGCATTCCACTTTCGAACACCAACCAACTATGGGGTCTGCTGTGGGGGCTTTTCGTTTTCGGCGAGTTGCGCGGCAGCGGTACGGCAACCTACATGCACGTCGTTGGAGGTTCACTCCTGATGATGTTGGGAGTTGGAGCCATTGCTTTTTCTTCGGCCGCCGGCCAAGAGCAAGGGCAGTGGAAAGAAGCGGCGCGACGCGAATCCCGGCGATACGGCATTGCGCCGGACTATGTCGAAGCCCGCATGCAGGGCATGCAGGTAGCGGGAGAGATCAAGCCTGCGCGCAGCCCCTGGGACTGGGCGCTGGTGGCCGGTGCTTCAAGTATTTTCATGGTATTTGCGACCATGGCGCGAGCCCCGGGAATGCCGTTCCATTGGGTTCCAGCCGTGCTCTTGATCGTTGCGATATTGGTGCTTCTTTTTGTCTGCGGGGTTGCACTCTGGCGAACCACACGATTTAACTGAATGGCGGATTGAGAAACAACTATCTGAGAACATGACCATCGGAGCAACGCGAAAGTGAGGATGTCATCCGTGTCTGATCGGCATTTGCAAGTCCCCGCGATTCCTCTATCGCGGCGCAGACCAACGTGACGATGTCCTCCCAGGCTGACGTTGTCGGGGTCGGGCTCAACGCTACCGACACGCTGATTCTTCTCCCCCACCACCCCGCGCTTGGATCCAAGGTCGAATTTCGCTCCGCGGACACCCTACCGGGCGGCCAGGTTGCGACCGCGATCGTTGCATGCCAACAATGGGGCCTGCGAACCCGGTATGTCGGCAAGGTGGGCGACGACGGCGCCGCCATGATTCACCGGGCTGAATTTAACCGGCTCGGCGTCGACGCCCATCTGATCACCGCCGTGGGATGCGCCAGCCAGCAAGCCATCATCCTGGTGGATGACACCGGCGAACGTACCGTTCTTTGGAAACGCGACCACGGCTTGACCTTGCAACCGGAAGAACTCCGCCGCGAATGGATCACCCATGCCCGGGCTCTTCACCTGGATGGACACGATACCGCAGCTGCAGTTGCCGCCGCGGGCTGGGCTCGCGATGCCGGCCTCCCTGTGATCGCCGATTTGGATGATCTCTACCGCGGCGTCGAGGCACTTTTAGAAAAAGTTGATTACCTCATTACCAGCCGGGACATCCCGGGCCGGTTGGTGGGCGAACCGGATTTGCGCCGATCCCTGCCTGGAGTCCGGAGCCGGTTTGGCTGTCAGCTTGCTGCCGCCACCTTGGGCCACCAAGGCGTCCTCGCGTGGGATGGACTGCGGTTCCATTATGCGCCCGCGTTCCAGGTGACGGCTGTGGACACGACCGGCGCCGGCGATATCTTTCACGCCGGATTTATCTATGGACTCCTGCAAGGATGGCCGCTGCCCCGCCAGCTTGAGTTCGCCTGCGCCGCCGCCGCCTTGAACTGCACCGCGCTCGGTGCCCGCGGCGGCATTCAGTCGGTTGAGAACATAAACAAGCTGATTGCTACAGGCGCCCGACACGCCTCTGTGTTTTGAGCCGTCAAGTTCGATGGTTCTTGCCCCTGGCCTTATTGCCGGCCGTTGTACTGGGTTTTTCCGTGGCCTGTTAGAGTGGATCAGTCAAGACCGCAGGGCAGGACCGTATCTGATGATCGTGAACTTCGCCGAGCGGGCGCACAACCACAACTGGGAACTGGATCCGGTTACCAGATCCCTGCTCGATACCGATTTCTACAAGCTGCTAATGCTGCAGTTTATATGGAAACACTACCCCAAGACGCACGTATCATTCTCGCTATTCAATCGCTCCTCGTCGGTGCGGCTGGCCGATATGTTCGCGCTCGGGGAACTCGCCGCGCAAATGGAGCACGTTCGCGGACTCCGCTTTCGCAGGTCCGAGTTGGTTTGGCTGGCCGGTAACACTTTCTACGGGCAGCGCGGGATCTTTGAACCTGCATTCCTTGCCTGGTTGGAACGCGATTTCAGATTGTCGGACTATAAACTGTCGGTGAAGGATGGGCAGTTCCACCTGTCTTTTGACGGCTTGTGGACGGATACGACGATGTGGGAGCTCTATGCGCTCTCCATCCTCGACGAGCTTAAGACCCGCGCCAATCTCAAGCGGCTGGGCGAGTTCGGTCTTGACGTCTTGTATGCCCGGGCAAAGACCAAGCTGTGGGGAAAAATTGAGCACCTGCGCGGCGTGCCCGATCTGAAGGTGGCAGACTTCGGCACCCGGCGTCGCCACAGCTTTCTCTGGCAGGAATATGTAGTGGAAGCCATGGCGGAAAGCCTGGGCAGCAGCTTTACCGGAACTTCCAATGCATTCCTCGCCCATAAGCATGACCTGGAAGCGATTGGCACCAATGCGCACGAGATTCCCATGGTCCTCGCCGCGCTGGCGCCGGATGACCACGCCCTGAAGTCTTCTCAATACCGCGTGCTCGAGCTGTGGCAAAGCACCTATGAAGGAGCGCTGCTGATCATGTTGCCGGACACTTTTGGCACCACGCAGTTCTTGCGCGACGCGCCCGATTGGGCGGCAGACTGGACCGGGCAGCGGGTTGACAGCAAGAATCCCTATGTCGTGGGGGATGAATACATCGAATGGCTGAAGGCGCGAGGTCGACATCCGCATGACAAGCTGCTCATCGCATCCGATGCATTGGACGTTGATCAGATACTTGGCCTGCATGCATATTTTGGCGGCACTGTCGTGAGCGGCACATCGGCCGGCGATTTCCGAAGCGCTGCCGATTTCCTGGACCGAAAAAAATGGATTCCGGGTCGTCGCATTCGGTTCAGCGCAGGTTGGGGCACGCTGCTCACCAACGATTTCCGGGGTTGCGATCCCGGAGGCAACAGCGGGTTTGACCCGATCAGTCTGATCTGCAAGGTGTCAGACGTTGAAGGGCGGCCGGCGGTCAAGCTCTCGGACAACTATGCGAAGGCGCTCGGCCCACCGCCCGAAATCGAGCGCTATCGGCGGGTGTTCGGCACAGCGGGAGTTAGCAATGTTCCCGTGATCGCCTGAGCCAGAGTCTCTCGGCAATCGTAACTCGGCAAAAGCATCTCCCGGCGGCATCCGGCTTGCCACCCGTGGCGTCATGACGCTATTTCGCAGATCGCTAAACCGCATCATTACTCCCGTAACTTCACCGCGATCCGCCGACCCAGCATAATAGGTCTTCATGCTGGATAAACGAAAATCACCCCGCAGGAAAATGGTGTTGCCGGTCAAGGTCTTTGTCGACCAGGTTACTCACCTGGCACATACCGTCGACATTACCGAGAGCGGCGCGCGACTGGGAGCCCTCCGCATGCAATTGCAACCTGGAACAATCATAAGCTTGCAGCGCGGATCACAGAGAGCAAAGTTCCAGATCGCATGGATTCGCCAGCTGGCGCCAAATGAACTCCAGGCCGGCATTGAGTCCTTGCAGCCACAGAATAGTTTCTGGGGCGTGGACCTGGCCACTCGAACGCCGGAAACCAAGAAAGAATCCCAGCAAGCGCTCATGACCCTCCTATCCGGCCGCTCAAAAGCAGCGGCCCGGAAATAGCTGGCAATCGCTTCGGACCGGCTCATGGAACGCCTGGAATTGGGCATCCAGCACAAGTCGTTCATCGCCCCGCCTGCGCCCGCGGGAGAAAACAGCCCTCGCAGCCGCGTCGTGTCAGACTGCAACCGTCGATAGCCTCCCGCCCTGGGCGAGGGATTGATAGAATTCGCCAAAACTAAGCTGCATCTCTCAGGTCTGTTAAAGTTTATTCTGGAGTGGTGTGACGGCTGGTTTGCCGAGATCGGCAATCCCTCGGAAAGGGTCAACCAAAAAAGATGAGCGGGAGACTTGCAGGAAAGATTGCGCTGGTGACCGCAGCAGCGCAGGGCATCGGACGTGCAACCGCCGTCGCGTTCGCCGCGGAGGGAGCCACGGTATGGGCTACCGACATTAACGAAACGACCCTGAAGACGCTGAGCGATGAACGCCCCGACATTCGCACCCGCCGGCTGGATGTCCGTGAGTCCCAGGATGTTGACAAACTCGCCGCCGAATTGGGAGCGCTCGACGTGTTGTTCAACTGTGCTGGTTTCGTTCATCATGGAAGCCTTCTCGACTGCGCGGAAAAAGACTGGGATTTCTCCTTCGATTTGAATGTTAAGTCCATGTATCGCACCTGCCGCGCTTTTCTGCCGGCCATGCTGCAAGCGGGCAAAGGCAATATCATTAATATGTCGTCTCTGGCATCCAGCATCAGAGGCATCCCCAACCGTTTCGTCTACGGAAGCACCAAGGCAGCCGTGATCGGGCTGACCAAAGCAATCGCTGCCGATTTCGTTCGCCAGGGCATTCGTTGCAACGCCATATGCCCGGGTACCGTGCACTCCCCTTCGCTGGACCAGCGAATGGCGGCCCAGGGCGACGTAGCAAAGGCCTACGCCGATTTCGTTGCCCGGCAGCCTTTGGGCCGATTGGGCCGTCCCGAGGAGGTTGCGGACCTGGCGGTGTATTTGGCCTCCGATGAATCCGCCTTCACCACCGGCCAGACCCACATCATCGATGGCGGCTGGGCGATTTGAAGCCCGCAAACCGGCACGGCGGTCGATCGGAGCAACCAACCGTACCCACAATTCCCGGGCGAGCTTAAGAGCTGGCTGGGATCCGTAGTGGTGCTGCGTCACCCTGGTGTAGCCTACGAAGAAGCCGAATCGGGCAACGTCTCGACTCGCGCTACCCCAGCGACCAAACGCAGTCTCGCAGGGTTTGGCTGAGGTTTATCCCGTATGATGCTTGGTCAAACTGCCAGCAGACCTCGATGCAGGTCTCAGACACCCGGGCTGAAAGTTTGATCCCGGGCGCTTCGGAGAAAAACGGGGCGGGCTTCGATGAAAAACAACTGAATCGAGGACGACAGCATTGCGGCGCTGGCGAATCGCTATCCTAGTTAGCGTTGCTATCGCGATCAGCTATCTCGACCGCCAGACGCTTCCGGTCGCGGTTCGCGCCATTGGGAACGACATTCCGCTTTCCAATCAGCAATTTTCGGCCCTGCAATCGGCCTTCCTGCTTTCCTACGCGCTGATGTACGCAGGCGGAGGAAAACTGGCGGACGCTCTCGGCACGCGGCGCGGATTCGCCGTCATCATGATTTTCTGGTCGCTGGCCAATGCCAGCCATGCCCTGGCCACAAGCTTCGCCATGCTCATGGTGAGCCGGTTCCTGCTCGGTATGGGGGAAGGCGGAGGCTTTCCTGCGGCCACGCGAGCGGTTGCGGAATGGTTTCAGGCGACCGAGCGGGCGACCGCAATGGGCATCATTAATGCCGGCACGGCGGTGGGAGCGGTCGTCGCACCGCCGCTGATCGCGGCTATTCTTGGCTATTCGAGCTGGCGATGGATTTTTCTGCTCACGGGCGGAATGGGTTTGCTCTGGGTGTGGTGGTGGACCCAGTCATATGATTCGCCGGATCATAATCCTGCCCCGAGTCCCGTCGAGCGCGAGCCATCCATTTTCCCTGCTGCCCTTTCCGCTTCGAGGCAAAAACCGCGATGGATTGATTTGCTGCGAATTCGTGAATCCTGGGGGCTGGTCAGCGCCAAGTTCCTGAGCGATGCGGCCTGGTACTTCTATCTTTTCTGGCTTCCGAAATACCTTTACGATGCCCGCGGATTCGACGTCAAGGCCGTGGGCAGGTTTGCCTGGATTCCCTACGCCGCTGCCGGAGTTGGGTGCCTCCTTGGCGGCGGGTTTTCGAGTTACCTGGTGAGGCGCCGGTTCTCCCTGAACCTCTCCAGAAAACTGGCGCTGGGGATGAGCGCTGCCGTGATGCCGTCCATCTTGCTTGTTCCGAGGCTTCCCGTAGCATGGGCTCTTGTGATATTCAGTTTGGCGTATTTCGGACAGCAATCCTGGTCAACACTGGTAATGGTTCTTCCCACTGACCTCTTCCCTACCAACGTGGTGGGTTCGGTTGCCGGATTGGTAGGCTTCGGTGGCGCGATGGGCGGAATTGCGTTTGGACAACTCGTCGGATACCTGCTGGACCACGGCTTCGGCTACAGTGTGGTGTTCACGCTGGCCGGAACCTTTCATGTCGCTGCTTTCGCGGTCATTCTGGCGACGATTCCTGCGATTCCGTCCTTGGCTGCTGAAGGAAACGTGAGTGATCACGGAGCTGGATGAGAATTCCCCATGAAAATTAGAGAGATTCGCACCCGCGTAGTTCGCTGGCGTGGAAAAACCGTCCCTTTGCCACCCCACTTCTGCAGCAATCCCATGGACTTGCTGGAGCTGCCGGAAGCTTCGATGCAGACGTTTACCTTCCACGGATGGCTGGTGGTCGAAGTCTTCACCGACGACGGACTGGTGGGAATCGGCAATGCTGCTTTGGCACCGCAGGTGACCAAACAGGTGATCGACCTTTATCTCAAGCCTCTACTGATCGGTCACGACCCGTGGGATACCGAATTCCTCTGGCAGAAGATGTACCGCAAGACCATGGCTTTCGGCCGCAAGGGAATCGGCATGGTTGCCATCAGCGCGCTTGACATTGCGTTGTGGGACATTCTGGGCAAGTCGGCCAAACAGCCCGTCTACCGGCTGCTCGGAGGCCGGGCCAAGCCGCGCGTTCCGGTTTACGCCAGCCGACTGTACAGCATCGAACTGAGCGGGCTTGAAAGCGAAGCCAAACGTTACAAGAAGGAGGGCTACCAGGCGATGAAGCTGCGTTTTGGCTGGGGGCCCGTGGATGGCGCAGCTGGCATGCAACACAATCTCGCCTTGGTTCGCACCGTGCGCGAGGCCGTCGGCGACGGCATCGACGTGATGGCCGACGCTTACATGGGATGGACTCTGGATTACGCAAAACGAATGCTGCCGCTGCTCGAACCGTTTCACCTGAGGTGGCTGGAAGAACCAGTCATCCCCGACGACGTACACGGCTACGCCGAATTGAAGTCTTATGGGCGGATACCGATTGCCGGCGGCGAGCACGAGTTCACGGCGTACGGTTTCCGCGATCTGCTGGAAGCCCGGGCGCTCGATTACATCCAATTCGACACCAATCGCGTCGGTGGCATCACCCAGGCCCGCAAAATTGCCGCCATGGCAGAGGCATATTCTGTCCCGGTGATTCCTCACGCCGGCCAGATGCACAATTATCACATCGTCATGGCCAGCTTCAACTCACCCCTGGCCGAGTATTTCCCCGTCGTCGACGTGGAAGTTGGCAACGAGTTGTTCTGGTACATTTTCAATGGCGAGCCCAAGGCAAAAGATGGCTTCATCGATCTCGAGGAAAACGTTCCCGGGCTGGGTCTGACGATCAACGAGACGGCGCTCGAAAAATTTGAAGTCATGGAGTGAACTCAAAGGAGAGCGGAACAATCCCATTGGAATGACCCGGCTTATTCAGATCAAACGAGCGGACCTGCGGCGGGTGGCGAGCGTCGAAGAACCACATCTCCGGCTGCTTGACGGTTGCTGCTCAATCTACGAATTGGCCAATTTGGCCATCGCCACAGGCTCGAAGCTGAGCGCCGCGGCCCGGCAGAGGGCGACCGGCGATCTGCTCGACTATGACTCCATCTACCACGGACGATCGGAGTGGCGCATCCTGCCCCCGATTGACCATCCCG
>Ga0193707_1000711_pt1 | contig 11728 bp, 13 predicted proteins | sample U3c2metaG_FD_143043 | JGI IMG/M metagenome (GOLD analysis project Ga0193707, IMG submission 143043) | Soil microbial communities from a riparian zone of the East river system, Colorado, United States - U3c2 | ecosystem: Environmental > Terrestrial > Soil > Riparian zone | place: USA: East River...
GCCTGATCTCCTCATCGAGTCGGGCCCGCCGCTGCTCACGCACGGCCGGTGCACGGTTGATCCACTTGTAGAACCAGGACTGGGACACACCCAAGGCCCGGCAGACGATCGCATGCGGGATACCGAACGTGGTCCACTGGCACTTGATGAACCGCCACGATCACCGGTTCATCGAGTCCTTCACCCACAGGACCACAGAACGCTTGAGCACATCACGCTCCATCTCCAGCTCAGCGCGTTCCTTCTCCCAGGCCGCCTTCTGCTCACGCAACCGAGCCAGCTCCGCACGCTCGGACTCACCCAGCGCACCGCTTCGGTCATCGGCCTCGCGGGCGAGCTTCACCCAGTTGTGCAGCGTGTATGGACTGATCCCCAGATCCTGCGCGACCTGCGCGACGGGCTTGCCGGTCTCCTCGACGATCCGAACCGCTCCTTCTCGGAACTCCGGATCAAACCGACGTCTCTTGTCTCCCACGACCCAACCATCTCTCTGGTTCAGGTCTCCACGCTACGAGGGGAAGCACACAGGTAGGCCAGTCGCAACAGCACAGCCGGTCATCATGCCGTGACGACCACCTCATCCGTGGCTATTCGCGTGCTGTATCAGGACGACGAAGTCCGATGTCGGGGGTGCCAGGCGTCATGGCTCTCACCTGTGCGGACGAAGTCTTCGGCACGCGCACCGTCGCGGACTCCATCAGCCCACCGATCAGGAAAACACCAGGTCACGACCGGTGGCCGAGTTTCCGGCGCCTACAGCCAACCCGGCCGCCCACCCAAAACAGCAGGTCAGCACCACCGCGACGAGTTTTGAAGCAGTACAGGCCAGATCACGTGATGTGGAGGAGTTGTGGCACCGCACACGCGCTCCGCTCACGTCCTGTTCCCCTTAGCCTGGTACTTTCGCTCAGCTCGGAGAGCTCAGCCGTCCTCTGTTTCGGCGACCTCGCGTAGGGCGTCGGCGTCGGTGATGAGGATGCGCATGCGCTGGGTCGCGACCAGGCCGTCCTTGCGCCACACCGTGAGGGCCCGTGCGACCGTCTCACGGGCGCGGCCGATCATGGTGGCGAGCTCGTGCTGGGTCAGCGGCAGCGGCAGCGCCACGCTGCCCTCTGGGCCCGGCACGCCATACCGCTCGGCCAGGTCGAGCAGCAGCAGCGCCAGCAGCTTCGGGCCGCTTGTGCCGACCTGGGAAGTCATCCGGCGGTCGGCGTCGTCCATCCGGCCCACCATCACCCGGGCCAGCATCTGCGCCGCGTGGGCGTGGCCGTTGAGGAAGTTCGCGAACTGCTCGGCCGGCACCGCGAGTGCCCGGACCCGGTTGAGGGCCTTCACGTTGGCCGAACGTGGACGGCCGTTGAGCCAGCCGCTCTCGCCGATCGTGTCGGCCGGGCCACGGATCGCGAGCATGACCTCATGGCCGTCGGCCCGCCCGGCCGTCACCTTGACCCAGCCCTCCAAGATGATGAGGACATGATCAGGATCGGCACCCTGACTGGACAACAGCGTGCCCGTCGCATACTCACGAGTCCGACCGGCCGCGTGCAGCGCGGTGCGCTCAGACTCGCTCAGCTCATGCCAAAATCCGCCGCGACTTACCCCATGACCGAAGTCGACGATGGTGGAACCGACGCCCTTGCCGACCTGGCCCTTCCGAAAGGTGTTCATGTCGTTGACCGCTACCTGCGGAGCACGCCGACGTGACACCTCCGCAGCGGAGAAGAAATCGCTGCTCGTCGCACGCTCGGCCGCCTCGTGGAAAGGAATGTACCGGGCACCGAATGTCCAGCCCTCGATCGCGGTAGTCCTGGCTGCCAGCGACCGACCGCCTCCGGAGCGTTGCGGCATCGTGCCGCCGCTCGCCAGCGCCTGCGCAGCCTGGAGCTCACGCCGGATCAGGGCGCTCACCGCGTGGTCGGCGGTGAAGGTCATGGCGGCCCGGTCGGCTGCCACGTGTAGCGCCGACATTGCCCGGTCGAGCTCTTCTGAGGAACGCTCGGCGTACGCCAACTCCAGCTGAGCGGAAGCGAGGTTCACCAGCATGAGAACCGCATTGGGGTGCCCCACGCCTACAGCCTGCGTTATCCGATCCACGGCGCCCTGCAGTTCGCCTGCGACGCGCCTCGCCATTGCCGGTTCGCCCCGGACCTGGGCCAGTTCGAGTTCGGCGGCGGCGACGTTGGCCGACATGAGCAGCGTTTGCGGATGGGTGGCTCCGAGGACCTCGCTGATGTCCTCGTATGTCATCCTCAGTCCGGCTGCGGCCTGCTCGACGCGTTCGGCCGAGCCGTCGGCGAAGGCCAGGTCGAGTTCGGCAGCGCAGAGGTTGGCTCTGACAGTGAGTGTCTGAGGATGCCGGCGTCCGAATGTCGCAGCGATACCCCAGGCGGCAGCATCCAGCGCCATGACGACTTGCTCCAGCTTGCTGGCCGAGCTATCCATACGGGCGAGTTCGAGTTCAACCGTGGCGAGATCGGCCAAGAGCAGGAAGGTCTGCGGGTGGCCTCGTTCCAACTGTGGAATCCGGCGACGGGACGCCTCTGCCAGCGTGTCGGCAGCCGCCTTGAGAGCGACACCGTCACAGCGGGCCCGTGCAATGCCAGCCCTGGTCGAGGCCAGCGCGACGTCGAGCGCCGGGTCATCAGCCGTGGTGCGTACAGATTCCGCGGACGCGAGTCGGCGTTCGGCCGCTGCCAGATCACCTGATCGCAGGCTCACGGTCGCCAGGTTGACCAATATTCGTGACCGCAGCGCGAGGCTGTCAGGACTCAGCAGGGCGGTCTCCAGCTCTTCTAGAGCCTCGCTATACCTGCCACGGGCCGCGCTCAACAGGGCCCGGATGTTCCGTTGTGCGGCGCTGTCGCCTGCATGGAGTATCGCCTGTCCCGTCTCACCGATGGACAGGAAGTCCAGGAGTACTGCCAAGTAGACGATCCCGTCCGGTGGCAGATCTATCTCGACTTCGGGTCGCCGAAGCTCTCTGGCGATCCAGGGTTGCAGTTCGGGGGCCGGGCCGTGGCCAAGGACCGACCGCTCGGCCATGTCGATCGCGTCGCGCCATGTCTCGATCACGTCGAACCGCCTCCGCCGATAAGGTCCTCCGCGACCCGCAGCTTCAATGCCGTGATGTCCGTCGGACTCATCAGGCCGTCGGCGCCCCACTCATGCAGCGCCTGGAGTAAACGGTGTGCCTTGACGATCCCCGCCTCGAGGTCTGCCATGGCCGGAGGCGGGGCGGGCGTCGGCCGGTGTTCGGTCGGGTGGAGCACATCAAGCAGATGACTGACGTCGAAGGAGTCGAATCTGCGTACCGCCTCGGCGATGGTGGCGGCGAACAGGGTGCTGCTTGCGCGCTCGGTTTGCTGCCGGTCCGGGTACTGCTCGAGCAGGATTCCGATAAGAGCCTGGCCGTTCTCGGCGACCCGCTCGACCGGCCCGCCTGAGTATCCCGAGTAGTCACCGAAGTCTTCACGGAGTGACAGTTGCAGCGCCTCGATGAATGAGCCGTTCTCGCATTGGTACTTGACCGATTCACACGCGACGGTTCCGCCGAGATAGGGATCCGAAGGGTGCGGCCGGTACGGCCCGTGCCACTTCTCCCCTGCTTTGCACCGGTCAGGGGAAGGCACGGCAAGCGGAAGTCGTTCCAGCAGCTCCACCAATGCGAGGTCGGCCTCTTCGGCGCGCTCGCAGACCCGACCGCGGACACCTCGGCTGGATGCACCAGGAAAGGTGATATCGACTGCATCATCAGAGGCAGCGATCTTCCGCAGGCAATGAAGGGCGGTCAGTACGTAGCGCTTGGTGAGGACGAAGCCTCCGCCCAGTCGCAGGTCACCCTGCCAGATCTCGACCCAATACTCGTTGGCCGTCATGATCACCCCCGTTTGACGGTGATCTTCACTTCGAAAGACGCCTCCGCCGAAGCCTTCGAGACGATGATTCCCGCCTCCGCAGTCAAGGTAAGACCGAAGGTCGCCTCAAGTGTAGTGATGCGCCATCCTGCCGTTTCCTCAGCCTTCGCCGCAGCCTGCTGGACGAGGGAGGACGCCTCCTGGATCGCGGCTTGAATATCCTCACGCCGCTCACTCAACGGTGTCGTGGAGCGCGACTTGGGGCCGATTTGCCGAGAACCCGTCCGATCTAGATCGACTGTTTCGACCCTGACGAGTGGATCCGGCATCGCTCACTCCCCCATCGTAGACGACACCCCAAGAATATCGAGTGTAGTTTTCCGGAGGAGAAAAATCCGCATCACCGTCGATACTCCGGATGGATCTCGGTCTTCTGATCGCCCAAAAGAGCGTTGCCCTACCAGGAAATCCTCGCCAGCGCGGCTCGCAGGTGTCGATCCGTGTCCGTCCGTGGCCGGGGAGGTGGTGGTCAACCTGGCGGTCCTGACGACCGGACCGCCGATGACGGGGTCGTCTATCGCACCACTGGAATCGCCGCCCGATCTCCTCATGGTCACGCCGCGTGCCCGATGCCGCCCAACGCAATCGGCGCCATGTTTGCTCGTCGTTTGCTCGGACGTCGCGGTACCGCCCGTCATCCACCGACACCACCCGACACCAGAACCGGCGGAGTCGCGGACAAGCCGACATAGAATGACACTGAGAGTACCGATATGGCATAAGGGCTGTGGACTTTTAATCCGCAGCTTCGTTCACGTAGGAGCCTCGGTGAAGCCGCAGGTCAGAGACCTTGATAGCACCAGGCCTACACATGTCTCAGCGGCACCAGACAACCCTGTGGGTGCCCAGAATTCAGCCACGGGCCTGACCTGGCTGGCCTTTACCGGCTTCCCGCGCGCGATCTGGCGGCAAATCTGGTCGAACAACCCGAACGGCTGAACAAGGAGATCCGCCGGCGCACCGACGTCGTTGGGATCTTCCCCGACCGGGCAGCCATCATCCGCCTGGTCGGCGCGGTCTTGATGGAACAGACCGACGAATGGACCGAAGCCCGCCGCTACATTGGCCTGGAATTCCTCGCCAAAGCACGCCTACACGTGATCAGCAGCGACCCGCCGGACGAGAACACCACCACCCAAGCGATCACCGCTTAACCTGCAACAACGGCTCACGCGGAGGCCGACTCATACACCACCCCGCTGGACGTGACCGCCCGTCGCCGTTGAGCGGCCAACCCCGCATGGAGGGTTGATGGCAGCGCTGAGGGGGTGAAGCCGATGACCCCGCCCACCGGGACGGGGTTCCCTGATGTCTATACCCTGAAGAGTGTCAAAACTCGGCCATGGGTGTTGACGTGCGGCTTCGAAGCCGAGCCTGTCCTTGGTCAGCCTGCTCTCTCGTACTCATTGATCAGACCGCCGAGGACTTGGCGGCGCTCGATCCGGCCGACCGGCGGATCACGTCTGCGCCGTCGGCGGGAGTTCGAAGGTCGAGAGAGCGGTGTGGCCTGCGCCGGTTGTAGTGGGCGGCGTACTCGGTCAGCACCGCCCGCAGGTGCCGCTCCCCAAAGATCAGTATCCGGTCGGTGCATTCGGAACGCACGGTGTGTACCCACCGCTCGGCGAACGCGTGCGGGCGAGGCGACCGTGGCGGGATTTTGAGCACGCGTGTGTTGTTGCCGGCCATGACGTAGTTGTCCCGTTTTCGCGCCAAGTGCCCCTACCGTTGACCCTCGACACTGGCGTTGGTCGTCAGCCCCAGGGACACGTAGGGCAGATTGGTCGGGCCATCTAGCTGCAGAATCCTACCTCGTTCCCGAGGGTCAGGCCTTGGCGCGCTGCTGCTTGAGGCGGAGCTCCTCTTGGCGGACCCCGGTTTGGATGGCCTGCTCGCGTTCTAGCCAGTCGGGGTTTTCGGCCTTCAAGGTCTCGATCTCGGCGGTGGTGAGGGGGCCCGTGATGCCGGCGCGGGCCAAGCCCGAGGCGGAGACGCGGAGCTTGGCGGCGATGACCTGGCGGGGGTGGGGACCCTCGCGGCGCAGGTCGGCGAGCCAAGAGGGCGGGTCGGCCTGGAGCGCGTTCAGCTCGTCCCGGGAGACGACGCCCTCCTGGAATTCGGCGGGCGCTGCCGACAGCAGGATCCCCAGCTTCTTGGCCGCGGTCGCCGGCTTCATGGCCTGCGGGGTCTTCGCCTTGGACGTGCTCATGACATCAAGGGTAGCCAGCGGGAGGGAGCCGTCTGGACGCAGCTAGGCTGAGAACGTGAGCAAGGGTAAGTTCCGGCTGGCCTACGCGCCGGGGGTGACACCCGGGAAATGGGCCGGGGTGTGGGCCGAGCGGGTGCCGGAAGTGCCGCTTCGGCTGATCCAGACGCCCGCCGCCGAGGCTGTTCCCCTGTTGCGGGACGGCGGCGTGGACGCGGCGTTCGTGCGCCTGCCCGTCGACCGTGAGGCCCTCCACGTCATCCCGCTGTACCTGGAGACGACCGTGGTGGTGGTGCCGAAGGATCACGCGGTTGCCGCGGTCGAGGAGGTGGAGCTCGCCGATCTCGCCGACGAGGATGTGATCGAGCCGCTCGACGAGGTCTTGGCCTGGGTCGACCGCCCCGGGCGGCCTGCCTTCACCCGTCCCAAGAGCACGGCGGACGCAATCGAGCTGGTGGCGTCGAGGGCCGGCGTCCTACTGCTCCCTCAGTCTCTGGCCCGCCTCCACCACCGAAAAGACCTCACCTACCGCACCGTGACCGACGCCCCCCAGTCCCAAATCGGCCTAGCCTGGCTCGAGACCGCGACGACCGACCTCATGGAGGTACTGATCGGCATCGTCCGCGGCCGCACCCCCAACAGCTCCCGTGGCCGCGCCCCCCAACAACAACTCACCCGTAAGAAGCCCCCACAAAAGCACTCCACTCCCAAGCATCGCCGCCGGACGCGCCGCCGGACGTGAAAAGGAGTCATGCTTACCGACGCCGCTTAGGAGAGCTCTGGGTGTCGATTTCGTAGGCATGCGATCGACACACCCTGCCGATCGCATGCCTACTTTCAGCCGCCGAGCCGTGACGTTGGTCATCGGCGATCGGGCGCGCCCGGGGGCATCAAAGACCTCAAGGGCCAATCCACGTTACGCCCACGCGGCTGCTCCTCCCATTCGTGCTCCCATGCTCCCGCCGGAAGCGGGGATCACCGGGAGCACAAGCCATTCCCAAACCGTCCTGAACCGTGTGGGTGCCGAAAACTCCGTCCACAGCCTTGAACTGCAGGTTCTTGAGAGCAGCTGAGGACCGGCGCCGAGGCGCGCCAAGATGACCGATCGTGCTGCTGCGACTGACCTATCTGGCACTCACAAGCGTGTTCAGCATCCTCCGGCTGCTGCCGATGAGCGGCACCGACAACGACGTCGAGATCCTCGCGCTGCGCCGCCAAATCGCCATCCTGCAACGGCAGACCAGCAGACCATGACTCACCCGGACAGACCGCGCTCTGCTCGCCGCGCTCCTACACTGGTTCCCCCGACCGAAGCTGAGACGGTTACGCCTGATTGTGGGACCGGAGACCATCTTGCGCTGGCACCGCGACCTCGTGCGCCGCCGCCACGCCCACGCATCCCGCCGCAAGGATCCCGGCCGTCCACGAACCCGCCCGCGCGATCTGCTCCCTCGTCCTGCGCCTGGCCCGGGAGAATCCCAGCTGGGGCTACCGTCGCGTCCATGGTGAGCTCGCCACGCTCGGCATCACGGTCGCGGCCTCCACCGTGTGGGAGATTTTCAAACAGCACGGCATCAAACCCGCACCGCAACGTAACCGTCAAACCTGGGCCGACTTCCTCCGCAGCCAGGCCCACGCGATCCTGGCGTGCGACTTCTTCACAACGACCGCGCTCAATGGAAAGACCTACTACGTCTTCGCGGTCATCGAGCACGCAAGCCATGGAACGCTGGGTGCAGACCTGCAGGAACGAGCTCCTTGACCGGACCCTGGTCTGGAACCAGACACATCTACTCCACGCACTCCGCGAGTTCGAGTCCTACTACAACCAGCACCGGCACCACCGCACCCTGCACGGCGCACCGCTACGGCCAGCGCCCGACCCGCTCACCGAACCACACCAGCTCGACCAGCTTGACATCCGCCGACGAGACCGGCTCGGCGGCATCCTCCACGAATACCAACACGCCGCATGACCTGTACGGATGTAATTTCCGGCACCCGCAGGGCCCAGGTCTCGACCTGGCCGGTCGCGTTCGCGGTCAGGTCGGGCAGTCCCGTACGGGATCGGGTCGCGATCGCAGGTGAGACCCTGACCGGCTCGCGGCACTCGTCCTGGGCAACCAGCCGAGCGTCGTCGAACGACGCAACCCAGACCAAGCGGGACTGGGCGTAGATATCAGCACCAGAAAGATACGGTCTCGATGATCGAGTGTGGCGAGCCGCCGTTCGAAGCGCGGCTCGCCACGACGATGGTTTCAGCTGAGCGTGAGGGCCGTGTCGTCCGCGACGAAGGATGTCTGAAGTGTGGCGTCCGCGGCGCCGGTGAACAGGAGCGTCACCGTCTGACCGGCGAGGCTGGACACGTCGTACGTGTACTGCTGGTATCCGGAAGCGGCGTTGCGGTTGGAGAACGTGGCCAGCACCGTGGAGCCGGCCTCGACCGTCAGCTTGTCATAGTCGGTGATCGTCGAGGTCTCTGCGGTGTCGATGTGCAGGTAGAACGACAGGCGGGCCTGGCAGCCGGACGGGATGGTGATGGACTGGGAGAGTGTGTCCGTACGCGTGCTGCCGTAGCCGTCCATCCACGCGTCCCAGGTGCCGGAGTGCGCAGGCTCGCCGCTGGAGCCGTGCTGCCCGATCACGCCGGACGTCCCCGACCAGACGGTGTTGCCGGATTCGAAGCCGGGATTGCCCAGCTTCTGGCCGGGGGCGGAGCAGCCGCCGCCGCTGGGGTCGACCGTCCAGGTGAAACTGGCCGCGCCGCTGGCGTTGGTGGTGTCTTTCGCTGTGACGGTCACCGCGCTGCTCCCGGCGGTGGCGGGAGTACCGCTGATCAGCCCGGTGCCGGCGTTGATGGACAGGCCGGCGGGCAGGCCGGTGGCGGAGTAGGTGAGGGTTTGGCCGCCGGCCGAGTCACTCGCGTTGATCTGCAGGCTGGCGGGCGCGCCGACGGTGCTGGTCTGGCTGCCCGGATTGGTCACCGTGACCGTGTTTCCCGTGCCGGCGGAAAACACGTCGGTAATCGGCGTGGCGGAGGCGCTTCCGCCCAGAGCGCCGAGGCCGTAGGCGTCCTCGATCGTGCGTAGCACGCTGAAGTGGTTGATCCGCTCGCTGTACGAGCCGGGGGTGAGGTTCGCGCCGACGAACAGGGTCGGGATCTGGTTGGACTGGCTGCTGTCGTCCTCGTCCCAGGTGACGATGAGCAGGCTGTTGTGGGTCTTGGCCCATTGGGCATAGGCGTCCATGTTGTTCTGCAGCCAGGCGTCGCCCTGCTGGACGGTGCCGTCGTGCATATCGTTCTGCAGGTTCGGGTCGACCAGTGACACCGTGGGCAGGCTGCTGTAGTTGGCCGACGTTGGGAAGTCGCTGAACCGAAGGTTCGTGCCGGCCGTCAGGTCGCTGAAGTTCACCGACGGATTGTGCTTGCGCGCGTAGTTTCCCGAAGTGCACACCGTGGACCCGTCTGACGGCAGATCTTCTGAGTAACTGCTGTAGCTGAAACCTGCGGTGCGCAACTCGTTGCCGAGGTTGTTCGCGGAGAAGGTATGCGGGCAACTGTCACTTGTCACGCCCTGGTTCGATCCCGAGAAGATGTCCAGGTAGTTCGGCTGGCTCGGGTGTTCGATGGCGGATGAGTTGGTGAACAGCGCGCCTTGCGACGCCAGTGAGTTGATGTATGGCGCGGATGAGTTGCCGATGATTTCGTTGTATGAGTGGTTCTCCTCCATGACGAGCACGACGTGGTCGAACTTCGGCGGCGCCGTCGCCGCACGACCCGCCACGGGCGACATGACGCTGGCCAGTACGGCGCCCAAGACGATGGCGCGGAGCATTGCTGTCGTACGGAGCAGGACAAAGTTCTCTGGCATGTGAGTCTCCTCGCTTTCCTCGAGAAATCGGTTCCGGCGGTGCCCTCGTGATTCAGCCGGTGGTCAGCGAGGTGTCATCGATGACGAAGGACGTCTGCATGGTGTAGTCCTCGGCGCCGGTGAACTCCAGGGTGATCGTCTGGCCGGTGTAGGCGCTGAGGTTGAAGGTCCGCTGCGTGTAGCCGGCGGCGTGGTCCGCGTTGGAGTAGGTCGCGAGGGTGGACAGGACGGCGCCTGAGCTGTTCAGGACCTGCACCTTGAGCGTGTCGTACGCCGTCGTGCCGGTCTCGGCGGTGTCGATGTGCAGCCAGAACGACAGCGTCGCGGTGCTCGCGGTCGCCGGGATGGTGACCTGCTGGGACAGTGTGTCGGTGTGGGTGCTGCCGTATCCGTCGAGCCAGGCGTCCCAGCTTCCGGAGTGGGATGGCTCAGAGGTGCTGTTGCTGATGACTCCGCTGCCCGCGGACCAGGGCGCGGCCGGTTTCGAATCCGGGGTTGCCGAGCAACTGCGAACCGCCACCGGACGTGATGCTCCACGTGAACGACGTGCTGCCGGAGGGGCCCGTCGAATCCGTCGCCGTGGCCGTCACGTTGGAGGTGCCCGCGGCGGTCGGGGTTCCGGAGATCAGGCCGGTGGAGGAGTTGATGGACAGCCCGGCTGGGAGCCCGGTCGCGCGGTAGGACAGGGTGCCGCCCGCGGTGTCGGTCGCCGAGATCTGCAGGCTGGCCGGCGAACCGACGGTTCCGGCCTGGTTCCCGGGGTTGCTGACGCTCACGCTTCCGCCTCCCCCGCCGGAGCCGAACTGTACGTCGAGGACCGCGTGCAGCTCGATCGCGTTGGGCGCCACTCCGGTCTGGCCATGGTTGAAGTCAAAGAAGCCGACACCGGTGATGGTCACCGGTACGTTCGCGGTCTGGAAACTCCCGGTGGCGTTGTACTTGGCATCGAACTCACTGCGGGCCGTCTGGATGCTGGACCGTAGCGGGCTGGAGGATCCGACGCAGCTGGGGTCGGGGATCTCGCCGATCATCGTGTGCCCCGCTCCGTCGGAGAGCACGAGGTGATAGTCGGAATCGGCCTCCAGCTTGTACTGGGTGAGGGTGGCGTGCAGCTGGTAGACGGTCGTCTCGGTCGGTTTGACGCGGTTGTTCGCCGGCAGGCTCGACGGCGCCGGGATCGCGTCCAGGGCAGCGATCGTGGTCGCAGTGGTCGACTGCAGGTTGATCGAGCCGGCGTCGGCATCGGTACCGGTCTTGACGGACCAACGCTCAACGCCGCAGCTGCCGGTGACGGCGGCCGCGTTCCGTACGACCTCCTCGTGTTCTTCGGCGTCTGGATTGGGGCTGTGGCGGGGACCGGCGTCAGAGGCGATGGCGGAGACCGCGAACACGCAGACGAACAGCGCGGCGACGATCGCGATACCCCGAACGGCCTTTTTGGACAGGACGAACCTTGGCATGGGGGCCTCCTGGCGGGAAGCAGTGGCCGAGTGGCCACTACGAACAGGCAAAGCCACCATGCGCTCAGTAAGGTAAAGGGAGACCTACCAAAAAACATGACTAATGTGCACGAACTGCGACAAAAGGTATTAACGATCGCTTATGGCCATAAGTGGTCATCGGCGGGAGGCTGACCACAAACGGCGCACATCCCGCCCGCCGGGAACTCGCCGCCCTACGCGACCTGCGCGTATTCGCGGAGAACGACGAACGTGTGCCGCTCGACTATTGGGTCCGGG
>Ga0193707_1000712_pt1 | contig 11709 bp, 8 predicted proteins | sample U3c2metaG_FD_143043 | JGI IMG/M metagenome (GOLD analysis project Ga0193707, IMG submission 143043) | Soil microbial communities from a riparian zone of the East river system, Colorado, United States - U3c2 | ecosystem: Environmental > Terrestrial > Soil > Riparian zone | place: USA: East River...
TTCTTCGTTCTTGCGATGGATTTGCCAGTTGTGCCGCGGCGACATGTGCAGGCCGAGCTTTCTCGGCCCCTTCACCATGTTGCGCTGGAAGGCGATATTGTAAAAGCCTTCGTCAGGATCCTTCATCACCGGTGTCATATCGATGTACGGCGCCGGATCCATCGCATGATGCCGAACCACCGGTAAATCGTAAATATTTGCTTCCTCACCACGCTTGATGACCTGTTTGACCGGAGCCTCGCTCCGAGGAATGGTGACCGGAGCAAGCATCATGTCCTCGCGGCGCGCATACTCCAGGCTCAGCGGCAAGTCACCTTCGTTGGCTTTCATGCCGAGAGACAGCGCGCAACGCTGGCGGGTGGCGAAGACATTGCTCAACAGCGGAAACGCGGAGGGCTTACCGTTGAGATCGAGCGGCTTTTCAAAGAACAAGACCGGAAATTTTTTTTGATTTTCGAAGTGCTGAAGCAGAGCCGTCACTTCAAACTGTTTAGGTGAGACGGATTTCTCAATGCGCACAAAATCATAAGGTAGCCGTTCTTGCAGGTCGTCGAGGAAAGTCCTCAAATCCTTACTCATAGAAACTCTCCTAGATGCATTGGTTACTTGCCAGGAGATTGCTTAAAAACTCCTTCGGAGTCCTTCGACGGGCTCAGGACGAACGGGAAGAGATTAAAAACGATCAAGAACATTCCGTTCATGCTGGGCTCTCGAAGCATTCCTAATCTTTTCAATTACCCGCTGGCTCTAGACCCGCCACCTGCGCCAGAACTCTTTGGGTAAACACTTTAGCCATGCGTTTGCGATACCAATAATCTAAATCGGCGTTATCGAGCGGATGCGCAATCTTGGCCGCCGCGTCCGACACAGCGTCGATTAATTCTAAAGTGATTTTCTTGCCCTGCAGTAACGACGTCGCCTCAATGACGGTTTTCGGCGCGGAAGCCACGGCGGTCAAGACGACGGTTGCATCGCGGCATTCGCCGCGGTCGTCGATGTCGAGCGCCGCCGCCACTCCTAGAATCGGAAAATCGAAGGAACCGCGGCGCCGCAACTTCAAGTAGGCATTTCGCCGGCCCAGCGATTGGCGCGGAATGAGCAAACCTTTCAAAATCTCGTCGTGAGCTTTGGCCGAATAATCGATTCCGTCGTCGCGATACAACTCTGCGAGTTTGCAGCGCCGTTCGCCCCTCGGCCCCATCAAGATTGCTTCCACCCCCAAGCTCACCAACACCGGCGCAGTGTCCGAGGAAGCGATCGCGAGGCATTTTGCGCTACCCGGTGCGACCAAGCAGATGTCGCCATCCTTTTTCATGCAAAAGCCGACAGCCTGACGCCAGAAAAAAGTTTGATCGTAATAATTGCAGCGCGTGTCGACAAGCACGTTGCCACCGATGGTGCCCATGTTACGCAACTGCGGGGTCGACACCGATTCGGCGGCGTGCGCGAGGGCGGGAAAATGTTTTGCGATCAGCCGATGACTTGAAACTGCGGTGAGACTTTCACCGGCGCCGATCCAGAGACCGTCTTTGCTTTGGCGAATCCCTTTCAGCTCGCGCAACAGTTTCAGGGAAATTAAGTTGCGAGGCGTAAATTGACCGCGCTTCATTTTCGGGTACACGTCCGTGCCGCCGGCGACGAGCATGGCATCCGCGCCAACGTCTGCCAATGCTCTTGCCGCCTGCTTCAGCGAGCGCGGTTGGAAGTATTTAAATTCCGGTAGTCGTAACATGGTTCTTTTTGGTTCAAGGTTCCAGGTTCAAAGTTCAGGGTTGGGGATGCGAGGCGAGACATTGAACTCGGAACTTTGAACATTGAACAGGTGATTCATTCTAGCTTTTCTGACTTACCTCGATCCCATCACCCGGCTGCCATTTGATCGGCGCGGGAAATTTAAAGTCGGGAATTGATGTCGGCTTCAGCCGCCCGTCGAGCGCGCGCAGAATTTTATCCGGCGTGATCGGCACTTCGTGAATGCGCACGCCGATGGCATCGTAAACCGCGTTCGCCACGGCGGGGACGACCGGCAAGAGCGGTCCCTGGCCGGCTTCCTTGGCGCCGTAGGGTCCTTCCGGATCATCGGTTTCAACTAGAATGGTTTCAATCTCGGGTATTTCCAGCGTCGTCGGACTCTTATATTCCAAGATCGACGGGATTTTGTGCAGTCCGTTCTTGCGAAAGATCTGCTCTTCCATCAGCGCCTCGCCGAGAGCCATGTAGACGCTGCCTTCGGTTTGGCCTTCGACGAGCAGCGGATTAAAGGCGCGTCCGCAGTCGTGCGCGATCCAAACTTTGTCGAGCTTGATTTCTCCCGTGACGCTGTCGCAATGAAGCTCGACAATAGACGTAGAAAAACTATAAGCCGGCGTCGGACCGACTCCAGAGCCTTTGAAGTCGCGCGGGTTCTTGGGCGGCCAATAGCTGCCGGTAGCCCCGAGCGTGCCGTGCTTACCTTCCGCCTTATTTACCGCGTCAGCAAAACTTATGGCGCGATCATGAAGGCTCGCGCTGCGCACTTTGCCGTCGGCAAATTCGAGATCATCGACCGGGATTTCTAGCGCTTCGCTCGCAGCGTCGAGGAGCAAGGGCTTGAGCTTGCCGCACGCCTGTATCGCAGCGTTGCCCGTCATCACGGTGACGCGGCTCGAATAACTACCGAGATCCACCGGTGTCAAATCCGTATCGGCAGTCAACACTCTGATGTCGGCCGGGTCGATGCCGAATTCTTCCGCGACGGCGTAAGCTAAAATCGAATCGGATCCTTGGCCGATGTCGATGGAGCCGCAGAAAACGGCGACCCCGCCGCTGCGGTCAAGCTTAATCTGCACGCCCGAGTGCGGCATGTTGTTCCAGTAAATAGGCAAGCCCGCGCCGCTGATGTAAGAGCTCGCGGCGAAGCCGACGCCGTGGCCGAAGGGAAGCTTGCCGAATTTTTTCGGCCATTCGGCGCGCTCGGCAACGCGCTCGATGCATTCGCGCAGGCCGGTGCTGCTGACGCGCAGACCGTTCACCGTGGTGCTGTTGGGCTCGACGAGTTGCTTGAGGCGCAACTCGATGGGATCGATGCCGAGCTTCTCGGCAATTTCATCCAGTTGGATTTCCATTGCGAAGCGCGGCTGCGGCGTGCCATGGCCGCGCTTGGGCCCGCACGCCGGTTTATTCGTAAACACGCGCACGCCTTCGAATTTATAAGCCGGCACTTTGTAAGTGACGGTTTGCAGCGCGCCGGTGTAATAGACGCTGGCCAAGCCGTAGCTGCTGTAGCCGCCGCCGTCGAGAAAAGTTTTGTACTGCATCGCTTGTATGGTGCCGTCGCTCTTCACGCCGGTCTTGGCGAACATCTTGACGGGATGGCGGCCGCGATGGACGTAAAACGATTCTTCGCGCGTAAGCGTGATCTTGACCGGTCTTCGAGTGATCATGGAAAGTTTGGCCACGCAGATCTCGTGGGAAAATGGGTCGCTCTTGCCGCCGAAGCCGCCGCCGACCGGCGTCGCAACGACGCGAATGCGGCTGGCAGGAAATTTGAGCACCTTGGCTAGAGCACGATGGAGATAGTGCGGCGTTTGGGTCGATGACCAGACGGTGAGCTTATTGTCCGGGCCGTAGAAACCCACCGCGCAGTATTGCTCCATCGGCAAATGAGTATTGCCCTGGTAAAAATAAGTGTCGGCGAAAACGTGATCCGATTGCGCGAAGGCTTTTTCGACGTCACCGAATTCAAAGGACACGGCTTTTTGAATGTTGGCTTGGCGGTTCCAGGTGTGAATCCGCTCGCTCTCCTCGGTCGATACCAGCGCGTCTTCGATGGTGAGAATGGGCTTCAACACTTCGTATTCCACGTCGATAAGACCGAGTGCCTGCTCCGCGAGGCTCTCGTTTTCGGCAGCGACCGCCGCCACCGGGTCGCCGGCGTAGCGCGCTTTGTCGATGACCAGCGCCTCTTCGTCCTGGGTCGACGGCATGATGCCGAACTTTTCCGGCATCTCTTCGCCGGTGATCACCGCGAACACGCCGTCGAGCTTGAGGGCGCGCGCGGTGTTGATACCCAGAATTCGCGCATGCGGGTGAGGGCTGCGAAGGAGTTTGCCGTAAATCATACGCGGCAGATTGAGATCGTCCGCGTAGACCGTTTCGCCGGCACACTTCGCCATCGCATCGATTTTGCGGAGCGGCTTGCCGATCACCGAGAGCTTCTTCTTTGTCACCAAATCACCGTTGTAGAAAATCTCCCCCGACCCCTCTTTTTCAAAGAGGAGGAATTTGCCCTGCGTTGTCCCCCTTTGTCAAAGGGGGACGAAGGGGGATTTTTTTTCATGTCATCCAATAATTTCCTTCGCGGCCAGCTCGACCGCCTGCAAGATTTTCGTGTAGCCGGTGCAGCGGCAGAGATTTCCCGACAAGGATTGACGGATCTCATCGCGCGTCGGCTTCGGGTTCTCATCCAACAACACCTTTGCGGTGAGGAGAATTCCGGGGATGCAATAGCCGCACTGCGCCGCGCCGAGATCGGCAAAAGCGCTCTGCAGCGGATGCGGTTTGCCATCGTGCATCATGCCTTCCACGGTCATGACCTCGGCATTCACCGCTTCAATGCCGAGCATCAGGCACGACAACACGGGCTTGCCGTCGACGAGGATGGCGCAGGTGCCGCATTCGCCCAGTTCGCAACCATGCTTCGTGCCGGTGAGCCCCATGTCTTCGCGCAAGACTTCAAGCAAAGTTTTGTTGATCTCGGTCGCGACTTCGTGAATTTCGCCGTTGACGCGAAGCCGCAAGAGCATTTTTTTCGGCGGCTGATCATCCGCGTGTTTTCTTCTTCGGTTCACTTCGAATTGCTCTCTCTAGCAAGATGCTGAAAAACTCTCTCGGAATCCTTCGACCGTTCGAGAAGCCTCACGGCAGGCTTCCTCGACGGCCTTTAGTTCCGAGCCCGTCGAGGAATCAGGACGAACGGCAAGAGGATCGAATTCGCTGAAATATTTCCGCTCATGCTGAGACTTGTATGATGGATGTCGAGCCAGATCGAGAGTCCTCCTGTACAATGGTTGCAATGAAAACCTTTGAGCCAAGGAGGGACAGCGATGAAAGGCAAAACATTCAAGCCCACGGATTACGAGGTGTTTGGCGGATTGGACGTCGACAAGCGAAGCATCTCGGTGACCTTCACCAATCATCAAGGATTTATTCGTTCCTTGCGTATGCCCTATAGCGTGGAGCATCTTGTGAATCATGTGCGCAAGCACTTTGGCGATCAGAAGGTGGCCTTTGCCTACGAGGCTGGACCGACGGGGTACGGATTGTATGATGGGTTGGTGGCGAAAGCCTACCCCTGCTTGATCGCCTCTCCATCGATGATCCCCAAAGCTCCAGGACAAAGAGTGAAGACCAATCGGCTTGACAGTCGGGGACTGTCGGAGAACCTGCGTGGGGGACAACTCAAGAGCATCCATGTTCCCTCCGCTTTGTACCGGGAGCTGCGTCACTTGACTCAGCTGCGCGATACGTTTGTGAGTGAGATGGTGGGCATGAAGCAGCGCATCAAATCGCTGTTGCTCTTCGAAGGGATCGAGTTCCCCCCGGCACCCGCCGGCCGACAGTGGTCGTTCATGGTCAAGGACAAGTTGAGAAAGCTTGAGTGTTCTAAGACCGTGCGCTTTAAGCTTGACCAGTTGCTCGACAGTCTGGAGTTTTCTGAGAAGCAAGTTCTCAAGGCGACTAGAGAGATCCGCCGCTTCTGCCGAAACGATGCCGAGCTGTCCCAGTGCATTGAGTATTTGATGACGATTCCCGGGATCGGCTGGATTGTGGCCAGTCAGCTTGTGGCGCGCATCGGGGATTGGCGAGAGCTTAAAAATATCCGTCAACTGGGAGGGTTTCTCGGCCTGGTGCCGACCGAGAACTCTACCGGAGAGAGAACCGATCGAGGATCGATCACCCACACGGGAGACGGGCGGCTTCGAAGTAAGCTCATCCAAGCCTCCTGGTCGGCGATCCGTCAAGACGGGGAGTTGAGAGAGTTTTTCCGCTCGGTGTGCCGGACCCATGCGCGCCACTTGGCTTCGAGAGTGGCCATCGTTGCGGTGGCGCGAAAGCTCAGTGTGCGCATCTCGGTGGTCTTGATGAAACAAAGACCCTATGAGGTAAGACAAAAAGTTCGGTCGACTCCTTTGACCCAAGAGGAGACATCGCCCCAGGGAACGACTCGACGACAGGCAGAACCGGGAGAGAAAAACTCCTGACGGTTCGGTGCTTGAGACAGAGAGCCCGGGGCTTTGTGCCTTGGAGAGGGGCGCATGCCAAGACAGTGTGACGGCAAACGGCCGTGCCACGCATAGCAGCAAGTCTCTCTTTGGTCGGGGATGGTTAAAAATCATAGAAGAAAAACACGGACTAAGAGGACTCATCTGTTCGGCGACTTGACATCCACATAGCAGCCTGTCGAAGCATTCCTGGTTTATTTTGCGCCGCCGGTATGACCTCTAAGAAGTTTCTCCTCAGTTGGAAAAAATTTCCTTCAGCAGTTTCGAATCTTCGTCAAAGTTTTCCGCCCAGGCGGGGTCGACGGGCACGATCTGGGCTCCTCTCACTTTCATGCTCTCATCTTGAGGCAGGTCGGATCTCGCGACCAATCGTCCGGCGCTTTGATACATTTGTTGTCCTTCTTTAGACAGCAAGAAGTCAATGAATAGTCTGGCCGCAGCGGGGTGCGGCGCTTGAGAGACAAGACCCACTCCGACCATGAGACCCGGCAGCGGACCGGGCGCAACCCAATCGATCGGCGCGCCTTTTTGCTTTAGCCGGTTAACGCTCACGGCGTTGGCGTTGATCTGTAGCGCTATTTCACCGGCGGCAACCAATTGGGTTATGAGAGTCTGTCCGATCCGCAGCATCGGATTCTGCCTGGACAGCTCTCTCATGTATTTGACGCCCTTTTCTCTCCCCAAAATCTCCAGCATCGCCGTAAACCAATCGATCTTGTCCTTTTCCAAGATCATTTTATTTTTCCAGAAAGGATTCAGCAGATCTTCGTAACGCTTCGGCAGGTTTTGAGCGGAGACGAGCTTGGTGTTGTAAAGAACGACGTAGGGATTGTAGTAGGTCGTGGTCCAGGATTTCTCTTCTTTAAAATTCCGCGGATAAAAGCGATCCTCTGTCGAGGCGTATTCGCCTAAAATCCCCCTTTTTTTCAGCGCGTGGAGATAAAATGCCGGCGTTTGCATTACGTCCACAAGGGATTTCTTTGCGCGCGTCTCCTGCAGGACTTTGGTGACGATCCTTTCGCCTTCTGCTCGGTTGATATTGACGTCGAGGAACGGATACTTCGCTTTGAACCGAGCGCTCATCGCTGCGGCTTCTTCTAAATTCGTCGTCGTGTAAAAGACCACTTCGCGGTCTTTTTTTGCCGCTTCAATGGGGTCTTCTCTAGTTGCTGCGCTGGACCCTTGAGGAAAACCAAAAGCAACGAAGGCGGCGATCAATAGAGCCAAAGCAATAGGCTTCATCGTTTCATGTTCTCCGACGGGTAACGATATCGTCGGTCGTGATCAGACGATATCCAACAACCGGATCTTACGTCAACTTGAAGATCATACTAAATGAACGCATCCCAACGCGGTCATTGTTTGCTTACATTGACTTTCATCGTTGGCTGTAGCTAAGAACTTAGAATACAAATGCTCCCGGGGGTATTCTGATGTTTGTTCGACATTCGTTTGTCAGCGCGGTGGTTTTTCTTTCAAGCCTTTTAGGAAGCGCATGGGCTCAGAGTCCTAAGGCGCCGACTTTGGCTGATTTGGCTAAATACACAGGCCCCGACCGGGGGCGCTTGCTTTATGATGGGGCCAAGAAAGAAGGCAAGTTTTTATGGTACACGTCGCTCATCGCGAACAAGGAGATCGTTAAGATCTTCGAGTCCAAGTACCCCGGTGTAACGGTAGAAACCTATCGAGCGAGCGGCACGCAACTGGCAACCAGGGTCTTAGCCGAGGCGCAGTCAAAGCGTTATCTTGGAGATGTAATTGAAACTTCCCCCCCAGGGTTGATGGTATTGCGAGACAGCCAACTTCTCTTACCGTATAGCTCGCCGTTTCTATCCGAATATCCTGAAGCCGCCAAACAAAAAGCTTCTGGCGGCCTAGTGTTTTGGACGACTGACCGCGAATCTTATATTGGCGTCGGCTACAACAAGAACATCCTGCCTGCAGCCGACGTCCCGAAGAACTTCGATGACCTGCTAAAGCCGGCGCTAAAAGGAAAAATGGCGATCAGCAACGACGATGTTGCCGCTCGGCTTGTCGGCGGCATGATCAAATCGAAAGGCGAGGCTTTCGTAAAGAAGTTAAAGGACCAAGACATTAAGGTGCATGGCGTTAATGGTCCCGGCTTCAATGAGCTGATTGTCTCGGGAGAAGTGCCCATATCGTTTACGGCGATTCATAGCAATATCGGCCATGCGGTAGACAAGGGCGCGCCAGTCGCATGGGTTCCCATGGAGCTGGTGCCGAGCATTTCCGGAGGCGTAGCGGTCTTCTCTCACGCTCAACGCCCTTACGGCGCATTGCTGTTGGCCGATTTTCTTCTCAGCCCCGATGGGCAAAAAATGCTGATAGAGACGTTCAAGCACGGTAGCGCGGTGAAGGACTACGGGTTCAAGCGATGGTATCCGGAAGAGGGATTAACCACTTCTCAATACGATCAGGCAATGGATAAATGGCAGAAGATGGTCTCAGAATTCATGCGCAGGTGATTTCGGTTTCTCAAGTATCACGTGCAAGATCACCCCATCACAGTACACGCTTATGATAGACAACAAATCAGAGTTACGGAGAGTTCTACCCTCTTCAAGCATTTTCTCCGTGCTGAATCTGGAGCTTTGAACGGGCCGCTATCTCATCCCCAGCCGATCAAACGTCCCGTCCTTTTCCATCTCTTCGAGAAAGCGCCGGTCGATCAACTGCTCCGCTTTGACTTGCTTAGCGCGAGGATCGGTTTTGGCGATCTCGTCGAGGGTGGCCTGGATTGCGATTGGTTTGATGTCCAATCGCGGCTCGAGCACCTTCATCTCGGCAGTATATGCGGCGTCGAAAACTTTTCGGTCGGTAAGACCGATTTTCCTGGCCATCAGTCGAAACGCCAAGTCGCGATCCGTCACCATGATTTTTAGCGACTCCGCCATCATGTGCATGAACTGGCTCACTACCTTCGGCCGCTTGGCGATGACCGAACGCAGCGTGACAAAGCCGGTCGCCACGTAAGGCGGTTTCAATTCTCTGCCGTCGATGACGTAATTGTAACCGAGGAAAGCTGCCCGCGTGTCCTGCGGCGTGGTCAACGAGGCGGCGTCGACGGCACCGGTCGTCAGAGCCAAAAATGTTTCGGGAGCGCCGCCGGTCTGAATAAAGTTAGTGTCTCGCACCAGATCCATGCCCTTCTGCCGCATTCCGTACGCCGCAAAGTAGTGCGAGTTACCGCCGATGCGACCGACGCCAACCTTCTTGCCTTTCAGGTCTTCCGGCCTTTTGATTTCCGGCTTGCCCATGATGCTATGCGTAAGTACGTTTTTCACCGAGCCGATAAAAACGAAATCGGTGTTGCCGCTCAAAAACGCGCGAATGGGTCCCTCGCCACCGACGATGGCAACGCTGCCGTTGCCGCCGCTCATCGCGGCAGTCACGATGCCCGACGACGCGATATAAACCAGTTGAAAGTCGAGATCGTATTTCGGATAGAGCCGTGCTTCTTCGGCGAACCACGGCAGTGCCATCGCAATGCTTGGCGCAGACTGAAGACCGACAAGTTTTTCCGCGGCAAGTATTACTGAAGCCCGCGCCGAGAGGATAATCAAATTGAGAGCCATCACCGCAAACCGAATTCGTTTGCCTTTCATGGGAGCCTCCGTCACTTCGCATGCGACCGAGATTTGCCTGTCATATTTGAATTGCGCCGCCCGCGTCATCCGACGCAACTCCGTGATCCGGGATTTCTACAATCGTCTGAGGGCTAAACAGAAAACCGTTCAAAGTCGCTCTGGTCGCTGGCATGCAAAAGCTGCTCACGATTCTCAATGCCCTGATCAAACATAAAACTCTTTGGTCTGAATCTATTCTTCAGACCGCTTATTTTGAAGACGGTTGCTACAGATTTTCAGGATATTCATGTGCGGGGAAAAATCCATCGACAGTGGTCATCCGACTCTCTCCTTACGCCTTACTTTTTACCCAGCTGCTTAATAAACCCCGACGACTCCATCTCTTGAACAAAGCTTTGGTCGACGAAGCTTTTCGGATCGGCGGCCGCGGCTTTGGGATTTTTCGGCGCCATGTCGTCGAGCAGCGTTTTGATACCGGCGGGATCGGGATAAGGCACATCCAACAATACTGAAGTGTAGTTCCTGTAGGTCCGTTCGAGACCTTCCGGATCGTTAAACTTGGTGTACTTACCGATGATTGCTTTCGTCGTTTCTTTTTCGGCTTTGATGTAGTGGATCGCTTCGGTGATGGCGCGCGCGAATCGCGCCACGATCGGGCGCTTGGCTTTGATGATCGCCTCCCGGGTCACTATGCCGTTGCCGTGCAGGGGAATTTTGAGCGTTGCCATATTAACCAGATCGCGGAAACCCAGCCGCTCAGCTTCTTTGATAAACGGTTCGTTCATAATGGTAAATTGAGAGATTCCTTTAGATATGGCCGCCAAGCGCTCCGGATTTCCTCCAGCTGGGACAATGCGCACGTCCTTATCCGGATCGATGCCAAGGCGCCTGAGCGAGAGACGCAGGCCCATCTCTGAGATGCTGCCGAAACGATTGACCGAGCCGATCTTGCCTTTCAATTGCTCCGGGCTGGTAATGTTCGCCGCACTGATAATGTGATCGATAAAAGTCGGGATGATCGACAGGACCATTACAGCGTCAACCCCGCCGAGCCGTGGATTGACGACGTTGGGCGCGGACGTGACGACAATATCGAGATCGCCGGCCACCAGCGCCTGCATCGCCGGCGGACCGGCGCCGAAAAAAATCGACTCAACAGCTAACCCCTGCTTAGCTAGGAGTCCTTTGTCTTGCGCTACCCAGAGCGGCGTGTGCGATGCCGTCATCGCCGCCCAGCCGACGCGAACCCGATCCTGGGCCAAGCTTGTCGAGGCAACGACTAGGAGAAACAGAAGTGCCAAGGCTCTGATCAAAAGTTTTGACATATTCACCTACCTCTTCCCATCACTCCAACACTCCACTACTCCATCACTCAAATCCCCATTTCCCTCACTTCACGATCGCGTAGCAATAAGAATCGCGCGGCTCCTGGCTCAAATTGGGATGAACCGACCAGCGGCGCAGGATCCCTTCGCGTTCCATGCCGCCTTTTTCCATAACGCGGGCGGAAGCGAGGTTGTCGATGTCACACACTGCCCAGATGCGAAAGATGTCTTTTTGTTTGAGCGCCCACGCCACCAATCCTTTGAGGGCTTCGGTCATATATCCGCGGCCCCAGTAGGCGCGCCCCAGAACGTAACCGAGCTCCCATTTTTCTCCGCTCACTCTTGCGATCATCATGCCGATCACTTGCTTGTCTTCGTTTCGTTCGATGACCCAGTGAAACGCCTTGCCGATGTCCCAGGCGAGCTGGCACATGCGCATGTACTCGCGCGTCTCTTCAAGGTCTCTGTGCGCGCGCCAACTGACGTACTTGGTGACTTCCGGATCTTGGGCGT